>Ga0210406_10004783_pt1 | contig 14357 bp, 12 predicted proteins | sample IncBWC30MmetaG_FD_155454 | JGI IMG/M metagenome (GOLD analysis project Ga0210406, IMG submission 155454) | Forest soil microbial communities from Barre Woods Harvard Forest LTER site, Petersham, Massachusetts, United States - Inc-BW-C-30-M | ecosystem: Environmental > Terrestrial > Soil >... | reverse complement strand
CTCGAAGATCGGTTCGAGGATTTCGCCGCACTTGCGCTGGTTGGCAAAGGTACGGTCGGTCTTGGAAGCGGTGATATCGAGCGTGAGCGCATGGAAGATGGCGGCTTCGGTATCGTCCGGATACGCGGCCTGCAAGGTGGCCATCTTTTGCTCGAGCGCGACGGAGTGAGCGTAGGAGTCCTTCCCGTCCTCGCGATAGATTTCAGCGAGCGCGTCGATATAAGCCTTCTCGCGAGGCGTCGTTTTCGGATTGGCCGCGGCCAGTTCGGCGGCTTTCTTTATTGCGAGGCGTCCGGCAGCGGTGTCGCCGTTGTCCCACAAGCCGTGATAGTGCGACATGGCGACTCCCCACTGAGCCATGGCGCAAGAGGGATCCTTGCGGCCGATCTCTTCGAAAGCGTGGCGGGTGTCTTCGTACTGGAACGAGTGCAGCAGGGCCACGGCGCGGTTAAAGTCCGGCGCGACTGCTTTGTCGCACGACGTCGTGAAGTGTACCGAGCCGACTTCACTTTCGGTCAACGCATGATGATGTTGCTCGTCGCACCAGGCGGCGCTCGAAAGCAGCGCAAAAGCGCACACAACCATCCCGAATGATTTCACTGAACGACTCCCCAAACCTCGGCAACGATGTTACAACCGCCAGAAAGTAGGGGCTAGACGGAAACGGACTGGTTTGGCGGACATGGTAAGGGGCCGAGAGGCAGCTTGGCTACCGGGGCTGGCGTGGCATCTGGTATAACTACTTGCCGCTCGGCAGGTTACGGACTTCCGATTACTAAAGATGGCGCGCGCCGGGCAATCCGCCGGGTGTGCATTTGACGTATCCAGAAGGAAAGATGAGCGTGTCCAGCCCCGATGCCAAAGTCGTAACGCCCGACCTGGCACTGGTGTCGGGGATTCGCGCCGGGGACGCGAGTGCGATGGCGTCGCTATACGACCGCTACTCTTCGGTGGTGTATTCGGTGGCGCTGCGAGTGTTGGGAGATACGGGAGCGGCAGAGGATATCCAGCAAGAAGTTTTTCTGCAGCTGTGGCGGAATCCAAGTGCGTTTGATGCAAGCCGAGGGAATCTTGGAGCGTGGTTGGCGGTGATTGCTCGCAATCGTGCGATCGACGCGCTGCGGAAGCGGCGGCCGGAGACCGATCCCGAGGACGTTGTGCTCTCGGTTGTACCCGACATGGCCGGCGAGGCGGACCGGTCGCGAGTGGCGGAGAAAGTTCGAGGCGCGCTGAGCACGATGCCGGCGGCGCAGCGGTCGGCTCTAGAGATGGCGTACTACCAAGGCATGACCCACACGGAGATCGCCGCAAAGACAGGCGAACCTCTGGGCACGATCAAGACAAGAATTCGCGCGGGATTGATCGCCCTGCGCAAGGCATTTGAAGAATGAGCGCACACGAGCAATACGCCGAGGATCTCGCCCTGCACGCGCTGGGTGCGCTCGAGGGCGAGGAGCGCGCCGCGCTCGAGCGGCACCTCGACACCTGCACCGCATGCCGGCTGGAGCTGGATCAACTGCGCGGCGACATGGCGCTGATGGCCACGGCGACGATGGGGCCAAAGCCTCCGCAGCGCGCGCGCCAACGATTGCTCGACGCAATCGCAAAAGAGCCTCGCGTCGCGACGCCGGTGCCGAACCGGACGCGGTTCAACTGGTGGGCGGCAGCCGGATGGGCCGCCGCGGCGGCCATGTTCCTGGTGGTGGTGCAAGTGCGGCGGGAGAACTTCGGGCTGCGGGAGTCGGTGAACACGCTCGCACAGCTTACGAACCAACAGACGATTCAGTTGGCCTATGCGAATCGGGTGATGGAAACGCTGACCGCCCCCGACACGCGGGCGGTGACGCTGGTTGCTGCCAAGGGTCCGCCGCAGCCACAGGGGAAAGCGTTCTATCTGAAGAGCAAGAGCGGCCTGGTGTTTGTGGCGAATAATTTGCCGCAGTTACCGCCTGACAAGATTTACGAGCTGTGGCTCATTCCGCCTGGAGCGGCGCCGATTCCTGCGGGATTGTTCAAGCCGGATGCTCACGGGAATGCCACGGTGGTGAATCCTCCGGGACTGCCGGCCGGGGTGGAGGCGAAGACTTTTGCTGTGACCTTGGAGTCGGCTTCCGGACCGCATGATGCTCCACACGGGACTGGCGTGATGCAGGGTGGGGCGTAGATTCTAAGACAGAACTGGGCGCATTCGTGCGCAGAAAAACCTTTAACCGCAAAGGTCGCTAAGAAGACCGCAAAGAAAGCACCACAAGTCTGAGAATTGCTTTCCGACCTTTGTCTTCGCGTCATTCGCGCCGACTTTGCGAGCTTTGCGGTGAAGGGCCCGTAGTCCTTTTTTCGATCTGACTCATCTTTGCGTTCAGCGCCCCGATTTGCGGGAGTCGAGTCGGACAATTCTGCGGCAACCGCTTGCTGGACGTGGTGATAGGGATCACAGCGAGCGTTCCAGCCTACAGCGGACCCAAGGAAATACAAGGTGCTTCTCCCGGTCGTGACCAACCGACGGCGCGAGCGGGATCATCCAAGTTTCTGTGAAAAGTCCATCCCAACTCGACTTCCATCGTTTCTCTTTGGGCGCCGTGATCTTGGTGCTTGCCGCGGGCGTGGCCTGCACGCAGCCGCGAAATTCACAAGACTTGAAAGAACGCACCGCCGACGCCACGGCTGAGGCGAAGCGCGACGCCAAGGCCGTGGCAGCCGGCATTAAAGAAGGCTGGAGCCGTGACAAGCCGCTCGATGTCAATTCGGCTTCGAAGGAAGATCTGACTGCCTTGCCCGGCATCAATGCGGCAGACGCGGACAAGATTCTTGCAGGGCGTCCGTATGATTCGCCGAATGATTTGTTGAGCCGCCAGATTTTGTCGAAGGCGAAATTCGATCAGATTGCCGATCGCGTAACGGCAAAAAAATAGGCCGGGCGACCCCGGCGTTCAATGCTCAGCTTAGGCCTCGTCGCTTTCTTTCAGCTTCGCAATTACGCCGAAGTCTTCCAGCGTCGTCATGTCGCCCTTGACGTCGCCACTAGTGGCGAGTTCGCGCAACAGACGGCGCATGATTTTCCCGCTGCGCGTTTTGGGAAGCATGTCGGTGAACCGGATGTCGTCAGGCTTGGCGAGAGCACCGATCTCCTTCGCCACCCACTTGCGCAGTTCCTCTTTCAGTTCTGGGGTGGGCTCGCGTCCCTTCTCGAGCGTGACGAAGGCGGAGATCGCCTGGCCTTTTAGCTCATCAGGCCGGCCGACGACCGCGGCTTCCGCTACGGCCTCGTGCGCAACCAACGCGCTTTCGACTTCCATCGTGCTCAGGCGATGGCCGCTGACGTTCAAGACGTCGTCGACACGGCCCATAATCCAGAAGTAGCCATCTTTGTCTTTGCGTGCGCCATCACCCGTAAAGTAAACGCCGGGAATCTGCGACCAATACTGACGCACGTAGCGGTCGGGATCGCCGTAGATGGTGCGCAGCATTCCGGGCCAGGGTTTGCTGATGATGAGGAATCCGCCGGAGCCGTCGGGTACGGGCTTGCCGTCCATGGTGACGATTTCGGGGACGATGCCGGGCAGGGGTCGCGTTGCCGAACCGGGCTTGGTGGCGATGGCGCCGGGAATCGGCGCGATCATGATGTGGCCAGTCTCTGTCTGCCACCAGGTATCGACGATCGGGCATCGGTTATGGCCGATCACTTCGCGATACCACATCCAGGCCTCAGGATTGATGGGCTCGCCCACGGTTCCCAGCAGGCGCAGGCTATCCATCTTATGTTTGTTCGGCCACTCGGCTCCCCACTTGATGAAGGTGCGAATCGCGGTAGGGGCGGTGTAGAAGACGGTCACCTGGTGGCGGTCGATGATGGACCAGAAGCGATCCGGCTCGGGAAAGTTGGGCGCGCCCTCATACATCAGGCTGGTGGCGCCGTTCTGCAGCGGCCCGTAAACGATGTAGCTGTGGCCGGTGACCCAGCCGATGTCGGCGGTGCACCAGTAGGTGTCGTCTTCCTTCAGATCGAATACCAGCTTCGTGGTGAGATACGTTCCCACGGAATATCCGCCTGTGGTGTGAACGACGCCTTTCGGCTTCCCAGTGGTGCCCGATGTGTACAGGATGTACAGAGGGTGCTCGGCGTCGAGAGGCTCGGCCGGGCATTCATCAGAGGCCTTAGCCATCAGCTCGTGCCACCAGTGATCGCGATCGGGCTGGAGATTAATCGGGGTGCCGGTGCGCTTGTAGACAACAACGTGTTTCACGCTGGGGCACGACTGGAGCGCTTCGTCGACCGCCGGGAAGAGCTTCACCTCCGCGCCGCGCCGGTAGGAACCATCCTGCGTGATTACGGCGACCGCCTGCGAGTCGTGGATGCGATCGACGAGAGCGTGTGAGGCGAAGCCGCCGAAGACGATGGAGTGCGGCGCTCCGATCCGTGCGCAGGCCAGCATCGCGATCGGCAACTCGGGTGTCATGCCCATGTAGATGGCGACGCGATCGCCCTTCTTCACGCCCAGCCCTTTCAGGACATTGGCGAATTTCTGGACCTCTTTCCAAAGCTGCTGGTAGGTGTACGTGCGGATTTCGCCCGGCTCGCTTTCCCAGATGAGCGCGGCCTTGTTCTTGCGCCAGGTCTTCACGTGCCGGTCCAGGCAGTTGTAGGACAAGTTGATCTGGCCGCCGGCAAACCACTTGGCCCACGGCGCGTTCCACTCGAGGACACGATCCCACTTCTTGAACCAGTGCAATTCTTCAGCGATGCGCCCCCAGAATTTCTCCGGTTGCTCAATCGACTCTTTGTAGAGGTGCTCGTACTCCTCGAGCGTTTTGACGTGCGCTTTCTCGGCAAACGCCGGGGGACACTCGAACTTGCGGTCTTCGTGAAGAACGGAATCAATGGAGTCGGTCGGAAGGGTTGCCTTGTCTGCCATGAGCGCCTCGTGCGGTGCCTACTGGTTCGTCCGCGAAATTTTACTTGGGTGGAGGCCCAAAAGTCTTGTCAGCGGCCCGGAGCTTCGTTCATTCGAGGAACTTGTGGCGATCTTTCGGATCCGGCAAAGGACAGGCGTCAAACTTGCCGAAGACGCGGTAGCGGTTGCGGGCAATGAGGTTGTAGGCAACGTCGCGCATGAATCTCGGAAGGACTCGACCAAGCGACGCCAGTGCGTGCCAGCCCCCACCCAGTTCTCGGATAACGAAGAGAGCAGCATCCGACCGGGACAGCAAATGTTCTTCTGGTTGGTCGAAATTCGTCACAACGTAGAACGTGTCGAGATCGGATGGGGACTGTCCGTGCCGTTCGAGGATGCGGGCGGCCGTGGGCCCCTGTAGCGAGGCGAAGCGGAACGAGTCGTTGCGGTCGTGCCGTAGCGTGAACTGGACGAGTCGATTACAGAGTCCGCAGACACCGTCGTAGAGGAGTACTGGGTTGGCGGCAGGCGCCATGAGGACAGCGTAAATCATCCCGGCGCTGCGCCGTCGGCACATGCTGCAAGGAGAGGCCGTTCCATCCACAATCCGCCGCAGCTTCTTTCGCAATTCAGGGCAAAACAGGCCCTGTGACGCGTGTCACAACCCTGTGTGACGCACGCACACGACGCCACCCTCCCCTCACCTGCATGCTGTAGGCAACGGGTGGCATCAACCTACCCGCTCCGGGGTCGGTTCGGATACAGGCAGCCCCGCACGATGAGGCGAAGGGATCCTATGAAACGCAAATTCAAGACCATGGACGCGAACGAGGCGGTAGCCCACGTCGCGTATCGCCTGAACGAAGTCATTGCGATTTATCCGATCACTCCTTCGTCGAACATGGGAGAGTGGGCCGACCAGTGGTCTTCGGAAGGGATCCCCAACATCTGGGGAACGGTGCCCCACGTGGCCGAGATGCAGAGCGAAGGCGGAGCGGCGGGAGCGGTGCACGGGGCCCTGCAGACGGGTGCGTTGGCGACCACCTTCACGGCGTCGCAAGGCCTGCTCCTGATGATCCCCAATATGAACAAGATTGCGGGCGAACTGACGCCGGCGACGTTCCATGTAACGGCGCGCACGCTGGCGACACATGCGCTGTCGATTTTTGGAGACCATAGCGACGTGATGTTTTGCCGGGCGACCGGCTGGGCCATGCTCTGTTCGAACTCGGTGCAGGAAGCGATGGACCTGGCACTGATCGCGCACGCAGCCTCGCTTGAATCGCGGATTCCCTTCCTGCATTTCTTTGACGGGTTCCGGACGTCGCACGAAGTGAACAAGATCGAAATGCTCAACGAAGATGACATGCGAGCTCTGGTCAACATGGATCGCGTGTTTGAGCATCGCCAGCGCGCTCTGTCGCCGGATCACCCGGTGATTCGCGGGACGGCGCAGAATCCCGACGTATTCTTTCAGATGCGCGAAAGCGCAAACGTCTTTTACGACGCGTGCCCCGGCAAGGTGCAGGCGGCAATGGATAAGTTCGCCGAGGTCGTCGGACGCAAGTACAAGCTGTTTGATTACGTGGGCGCGCCCGATGCCGAGCGCGTGATCGTGATGATGGGATCGGGCGCAGAAGCGGCGGAAGAAGCTGTGGAGGCCCTCACGGCGCGCGGCGAGAAGGTCGGATTGGTGAAGGTGCGGTTGTACCGGCCATTCTCCGTGAAGCATCTGTATGAAGCTCTGCCCGTCACTGTCCGCTCGCTTGCCATTCTGGATCGGACAAAAGAAGCGGGTGCCGGGGGCGAACCTCTGTACCTCGACGTGGTGAACGCGGTGCAGGAAGGCCAGAGGCAGGGTTACGGTTCGGTGAAGCTGTGGCCCATCGTCATCGGTGGCCGCTATGGACTTTCGTCGAAAGAATTCACACCCGCCATGGTGAAGGCGGTGTACGACAACCTGACGCTGGTCAAGCCCAAGGAGCATTTCACGGTCGGCATTCACGATGACCTGAACCACACCAGTCTCGATTACGATCCGGATTTCTCAACCGAGCCGGATTCGGTAGTGCGCGCCATGTTCTACGGATTAGGCGCGGACGGGACGGTCGGGGCCAACAAGAATTCGATCAAGATCATCGGCGAGAATACCGACAACTACGCGCAGGGATATTTCGTGTACGACTCGAAAAAGTCGGGGGCAATGACGGTTTCCCACCTCCGCTTCGGGCCGAAGCCCATTCATTCCACCTACCTGGTTTCGAAGGCCAACTTCATTGCCTGCCATCAGTGGATCTTCCTTGAGCGCTACGACATGCTGAGCGCGCTGGTTCCGGGTGGAACGTTCCTGCTCAACAGTCCGTTCGGGAAGGACGAGGTCTGGGAACATCTTCCGCGAGTCGTGCAGGAGCAGTTGATCGCCAAGAAAGCGAAGCTGTTCGTGATCGACGCGTACCAGGTCGCCCGCGACAGTGGCATGGGCAGCCGCATGAACACGATTCTGCAGGTGTGCTTCTTCGCCATTTCAAAAGTACTGCCGCGGGAGGAGGCGATCGAAGCGATTCGCGACTCCATCCGCTACACGTATGGCAAGAAAGGTGAGGAAGTCGTCCAGAAGAACATGCAAGCCGTGGATGCGACGCTCGCACACCTGTTCGAGGTCAAAGTCCCAGAGAAGACGACCAGCACCATCGAGATGCCGCCACCGTTCTCGGCGGGCGCACCAACGTTTGAACGCGAAGTGCTGGGCGCAATTTACGAGGGACGTGGCGATGAACTGCCGGTGAGTGCATTCCCATGCGACGGCACATTCCCGACGGGCACGGCCAAGTGGGAGAAGCGGAACCTGGCGCTGGAAATTCCGGTGTGGGATACGAAGACCTGCATTCAATGCGGCAAGTGCGCGATGGTTTGTCCGCATGCCGTGATTCGAATCAAGGTGTACGACTCGCGGGAACTGGAGACTGCCCCCGCCACGTTCAAGTCAACGGAAGTCCGCGACAAGGAATGGGGCAGGATGAAATACAGCATCCAGGTTGCGCCCGAAGATTGCACTGGGTGCGGGATCTGCGTCGAGATCTGTCCGGCGAAGAACAAGACGGAAACTCGTCTGAAGGCGCTCAACATGGCGCCGCAGCCTCCACTGCGCGTGCCCGAACGAGACAACTGGGATTTCTTCCTGAAGATTCCGGAACTTGATCGGCGCAAGATCAGGCCGACGACGATTCGTCAGCAACAAGTGCAGGAGCCTCTGTTTGAGTTCTCGGGAGCCTGCTCGGGTTGCGGCGAAACTCCGTACCTGAAGCTGCTGTCGCAATTGTTCGGCGATCGGGCGTTGATTGCGAACGCCACCGGATGCTCTTCGATCTATGGCGGCAACCTGCCAACAACTCCGTGGGCAAAGAACGCCGAAGGACGCGGCCCTGCATGGGCCAATTCCCTGTTTGAAGACAATGCGGAGTTCGGACTGGGATTCCGGCTCTCGATCGACAAGCAAACCGAATTCGCCCGCGAACTGGTTCTGCAGCTGGGGAGTCAGATCGGGGATGAACTGGCGTCGGCGATTCTCTCGGCGTCCCAGAAAGACGAAGCTGACATTTACGAGCAGCGGCAGCGCGTCAGCCTTCTGAAGGAGCACCTGCAGGGAAAAACGTCTCCGGAGGCGAAGCAATTGCTCGCCCTCGCTGATCTGCTGGTGAAGAAGAGCGTGTGGATCGTGGGGGGCGATGGCTGGGCGTATGACATCGGGTACGGCGGACTCGATCACGTGATCGCCAGCGGAAAGAACGTGAACCTGCTGGTGCTCGATACCGAGGTGTACTCAAACACGGGCGGGCAGGCGTCGAAATCGACGCCACGCGCGGCGGTGGCGAAGTTCGCCGCCGGAGGCAAACCCGGCCCTAAGAAGGATCTCGGACTGATCGCTATGAGCTACGGAACCGTGTATGTGGCCAGCGTCGCGATGGGCGCCAAGGACGAGCACACACTGAAAGCGTTTCTCGAAGCCGAGGCTTACGACGGACCGAGCATCATCATCGCCTACTCGCATTGCATCGCGCATGGCATCGATATGACGACTGGCATGTCGAACCAGAAGGCGGCAGTGGAGAGCGGACAGTGGCTGCTGTACCGCTATCATCCGGACCGCGCAGCCGCGGGAGAGAATCCCCTCATGCTTGACTCGCGCGCACCAACGCGCAAGCTGCAGGACTTCATGCTCATGGAAACGCGCTTCAAGATGCTGACCAAGAGCAAGCCGGAAGATGCCAAGAGGTTGTGGCAGGAGGCGCAGCACGACGTTGAAGCACGGTACCGGTTTTACGAATATCTCGCGCAGCGCAAGACGGCTCCTGAGCCGAAAGCGGCGGACTGACGGTACGGCAAGAAGGCAACGTTTTAGGAGAACCCAATGATCGATCTGACGACTCGCTATCTCGGACTCACCCTGCGCACCCCCCTCGTGCCTTCCGCTTCCCCGCTGTCGCAGGAGATCGCGAGCATTCGCCGCCTGGAGGATGCCGGGGCGTCCGCCGTCGTTCTGTACTCACTCTTCGAGGAGCAGCTGCGGCAGGAGTCCTTGGAACTCGATCATCATCTGTCGGCGGGGACGGAGAGCTTTGCCGAGTCATTGACCTACTTTCCCCAGGCAAGCGAGTTTCGGCTTGGCCCCGAAGGCTACCTGGAGCACATTCGCAAGGCCAAGGAAGCGGTCGACATTCCGATCATCGCGAGCCTGAATGGGGCAACCGTTGGAGGCTGGGCGAAGTTCGCCAAGGAAATCGAGCAGGCCGGCGCCGACGCGCTGGAATGCAATATTTATTACATTCCGACCGACCCGAATCTCAAGGCCGCCGACATCGAACAGACCTACGTCGATATCGTGTGGGCGGTGAAATCGGCGATCTCGATTCCGGTGGCAATCAAGATCAGCCCGTTCTTCACCAATGTCGCGAACGTAGCCAAGAGACTGGATGATGCCGGAGCCGACGGACTGGTACTTTTCAACCGGTTCTACCAGCCCGATATCGATCTCGAGGAACTGGAAATACGGCCGAATGTTCTGCTGAGCACGCCGCAGGCATTGCGACTGCCGCTGACGTGGATTGGGATCCTGTTCGGCAGATTGAAAGCAAGCCTGGCCGCGACCGGGGGTGTGCACGATCCGCAGGACGCGATCAAGCTCTTGATGGTGGGCGCGAATGTCACGATGCTGTGCTCATCGCTGCTGCGCAACGGCATCAATCAACTACGGCATCTCGAGCGCGGCATCGTCGATTGGATGGAGCAGCACGAATACGAGTCGGTAAAACAGTTACAGGGGAGCATGAGCCAGCTGCGTTGCCCGGATCCGAGCGCCTTCGAGCGCGCGCAGTACATGCGGGCAGTGAAGAGCCTGCAGCATGTGATGATACGCGGCTAGGCTGGCTACTTCAGTTGGTCGAGCACGCTTTGGATGGGGACGCCTTTCCAGTGTTGCGTCAGGTTCTCAAGAGTGGTGAAGCTGCGGGTGAGCATGCGATCGATATAGAGCGTGCCTTGCAGGTGATCGACCTCGTGCTGCACGATGCGCGCGTGCCATCCTTCTGCCGTAAATGACTGCGCGACCCCGTTTTGATCCAGGCATTCCACCCGCACAATACGTGATCGCGAAACCAGGCCGCAAAACCCGGCCACGCTGAGGCAGCCCTCAAAGAAGGTTTTCTGGTCGTCGGATCGGGTAGCGATGGTGGGATTGATCAGCACCTGAAACGGAACTGGTTTGCGCTCGCGCTCCGAGAGTACTTCGGGCGTAATCTCCTTGTGGTACTCCGCGCGGTCTTCGATCACCACGATCTGCATGGAACGGCCAATCTGGGGAGCAGCGAACCCGACTCCGGGAGCTGCCCGCATGGCCTCGCGCATTGCTTCGATCAGATTCTGGATTTCGTGGGAGCGAATCTCATTGGGTGCGAGAGGCCGCGCGCGTTGCCGCAAGACCGGGTCGCCGGCCTGCACAATCAGGGGCGGCATGGAAGTCTCACTGGGCCGCTGATTTTACCTTCTCCTTGGCGCGGCGCTCGAGTTCTTCGTCGCCGTACATGCTTCCGCGGCATTCTTTGACGCCACACCGGCAGATAGCCTGGTCGTCGTCGTCGCCATCATAGAGGTTGTAGTCGTAGGTCAACTCTTCCCCGGGCGCGATGTCGCGCGTGGCGATGATCCAAATATGCTCGCCGAATTCATCGGTCTCGCAATTGGGTTCGCAGCAGTGATTCATGAAGGCGGCGACGGAATCGCCGTCAATCACGTAGTCGCCTTCGCCGATGCAGAACAGATAGGTATCGGGGCGCTCGTTGTAGAGATCGTCGGCCTGGTCCTTGGAAAGACGGCCGCCGGTGTACTCGATGATGTGCGTGCCTTCGGGAATGGCTACCGTGGTGTAGCAGCCGCAGCCGTGGATTCCCGACCGGCGGATGAGCAGGTCGCCGGGGTCAATCTTGATCATAGCGTCCCTCGAAAAAAGGACAGGGTAGCACGCCGGTGGCGGCACTTCGAGGTTCAGGATTTGGTTCGTCTCCGCCGGCGTCGCTCAGAACAGTCTGCCAAGCCTTTGGAGGCCGATTCCGCCGGTAATGCGGAAGTAGTTCTGTGAACTGTTCGAGAAAGGATGGATGTAGTCGGCTGTGCCTCGAATGAAGATGTTGTGGTAGACGAGATACTGCGCGCCCACCCCAGCCAGGACGGCCGGGGCGGTAGTGGTGGTTTGGAACTTCGGAACCAGGAAGTTGAGTGCCTTGCGGGTCGTATCGTCCATGCTTAGAACGCTGCGGGAGGCCCCGCCCAGGCCGCGCACGAAGACTTGCGCACCATGGATCTGGAAAAGGTTGAACTGCGGGCCTCCGGTAATGCTGTAGATCGTGGAATGAAACGTGGAAAGCTGCGTGGTGCCCGGCGGAACGTAACCCAGAAGTTGGAAATATTGCGATAGATCCGCGTCCTTCGTGCCCGACATTCCGCCGATGTCTAGAACGGCGGCCCAGCGTTTGCCAACGTTCTTCTGAATGCTGAAGACACCCCCCCCATGGTGAGCGTGTGGTCGAGGCTCACCGACTGGTTGTAGTTGTTGGCGATCGCGGTGCCCACATCCTGAATGGGTCCGTAGTCAGAGTAGGTGTACTGGTAGCCTCCGAAGATCTCCCACTTGGGACGATCCTGGGCGACGGCGAAGGCGGAGAGCAGAAGGAGGGCGACGACAACAGCGCAGGTTTTCTTCATCGATGAAAACGAAAAGAAGCCATTCCCCTTTAGCGCGGATGTGCCACGCAGGTTGAGAAGCAAGCTGTAGATCGAATCGATGATTCTAACGTGCGCCGAGATGGCCGGTGAACAAAAATTGCGTAAAGGAAAGTAAAGACTGGGATTGGCGGCAGAGGAGAGATGGCAGCCCCGTAGGGATTCGAACCCCAATACTCTGCTCCAGAGGCAGATGTCCTACCGTTGAACGACGGGGCTGGCAATAGTGTAACCCAAGACTTGAGCACGACGGAAGTAGATGCGGTACGCGCGCGTGGTGAACGCGCTAGAATTCTTATCGCACTCTGCTCGGGAGGCGCACTCATGGTCATGACTAGCAGTTTGAATCCGCCCGCGACCGACTACGCGGAAATTGCGCGGCTCCCGCTCGACCCGGCGCAGTGTGCGCTGGTCGTAATCGACGTTCAGGAAAAGCTGCTGCCGCCGATTTTTCAGAAAGAACAGCTGGTGCGCAATTCGCAGTTGCTGATTCGGCTGGCGAGCATTTTGAAGATTCCAACTCTGCTCACGACCCAGTATTCCAAAGGACTCGGGAACACCGTGCCGGAATTGGCGACGCTGCTGCCGGAGACCCAGGCGATCGAGAAGCAGGTCTTTTCGTGCTTTGGCAGCGACACATTCTGTTCCACGCTGAAACGCCTTCCGGGAAATCGCAATACGGTGATCCTGTGCGGGATGGAAAGCCACATCTGCGTCATGCAGACGGCCCTCGCCGCGCTGCGGGAAGGTTATCTGGTGCACGTCGCCTCCGACGCCGTCGGTTCCCGGACGGAATGGAATTGGAAAATCGGGCTGGATCGGATGCACGCCGCAGGTGCCGTGATCTCCTCGACAGAGATGGCCATCTACGAAACACTAAGGTCGTCTGACACCTCAGCCTTTAAAGATATGCTTAAGCATCTAAAGTAGTTAGCTGGCGCACACAATTCCAGTCTGCTGGCTCCTGAGCGGCATCCCCAGGGCGCCATGCTGCGTCCCGCCAAGCCTTGCACCTACCGCAACTTACGACTCTCCGCAGGGTTTCTACGTTTGGCGGCTGAAGTATCGGTGAACCGTGCCGCCGCTTCCCGATGGACTATCCGGGAGCATTAGCCAGAGGGGCTAAGCGGGCAAGGAGAACAGGTTATGAAAAGTCTAAAGCGCGTAATGCTGGCGATAACTCTGATGCTGTCGTTGACGGCGGTTTCGGCATTGGCGCAGGACGAGGAGCAATCCCCTGATCAGGAACAGGTGCAGGATCAGGCTCCCGTACAGGATCAACAGGCGAGCCAGCCTGCGCGATCTGATCAGAACGATCCTCCGGGACGGGCAGCGCGTTTGCAGTACATGTCAGGATCGGTTTCGATTCAGCCGCGCGGCACCGAGGATTGGGTTGCGGGGAGTCTGAACCGTCCGTTGACGATTGCCGATAACGTTTGGACGGATAAGGAATCACGCGCCGAACTGAACATAGGCACGGGCGTCATGCGCATGGGCGACGAGACCAGCCTGACCCTGACCAACGTCAGCAACAACACGGTGCAGGTGGAATTGCACCAGGGCACGCTCGATGTGCATGTTCGCCACTTGTTTGGCGGTGAAATCTACGAGATCGATACGCCGAATATGGCGTTCACGATTCAGAAGTCTGGTGTGTACCGTGTGGACGTGGATCCCAATGGCGATGCAAGCGTCGTGACGGTGCGCAAGGGTGAAGGCGATGCCACGGGCCAGGGGCCGGCAGTTCGGGTCAAGTCAAACGAGCAGGTGAAATTCACCGATGGCACTTCGATGACGCATTCGGTTGCCGAAGCCCCTCCCTATGACGGCTTCGACGGCTGGTGCGCCGTGCGCGACAAGCGCGAAGACAGTTCCCTCTCGGCGCGTTACGTAGCCCAGGGAACGGTTGGTTATGAAGACCTCGACGACTACGGAGTGTGGCGCGAAGAGCCAATGTATGGCCACGTGTGGGTTCCGGTGGTCGCGCCCGGTTGGGCTCCTTACCAGGCTGGACACTGGATCTGGGTTGAGCCGTGGGGTTGGACGTGGGTGGACGACGCGCCCTGGGGTTACGCTCCCTTCCACTACGGCCGCTGGGTGTACACGGGCGGATATTGGGGATGGGCGCCTGGTCCGATCTATGCTCGACCGGTGTACGCGCCTGCGTTGGTTGCGTGGTTTGGTGGCCCGGGA
>Ga0210406_10004782_pt1 | contig 14357 bp, 11 predicted proteins | sample IncBWC30MmetaG_FD_155454 | JGI IMG/M metagenome (GOLD analysis project Ga0210406, IMG submission 155454) | Forest soil microbial communities from Barre Woods Harvard Forest LTER site, Petersham, Massachusetts, United States - Inc-BW-C-30-M | ecosystem: Environmental > Terrestrial > Soil >... | reverse complement strand
AACAACGTCCTCGGCTTGGGCCTGGCGTACGACGCCATGCAGGGACCGGATCCCGCTGATCCCGCCTGCGCGCAGCGCCCGATCGAGCCGGCCGGCGTGTCGCTGGTCCTGCCGCGGGGAACTCGCATCGGGATTTTGGGCGGCTGGTTTCACGAGTGGGCGGATCCGGCGGCACGCCGTTCCGTGCAATTGGCGGCGGCGGCGCTCGGCGCAACCGAGTGGGCGCTCCTCAAGAGCGCAGAAGTCGCGCGCGCCGCGGCCTACATCATCACGGGCGCGGAGGGCGGCGCACTGCATCGGCCGCGATTGATCGAGCAGTACGAGGATTTCGGACCCGCTTCGCGGGCGCGCCTGGTTGCGGGCGGATTGATTCCTGCATCCTGGGTGATCCAGGCACAGCGAGTGCGGCAGCAGGCCTACGCGGACGCGATGGATTTGTTCCAGCGCTTCGATCTCTTGATTGCGGCGGCAGCTCCGGCGGTCGCGCCGCGCGTGGGGCAGGAGACACTGCTGATCAACGGTCGCAGCATTCCCACCAAAGCAGGACTCGGCGTGCTCACCCAGCCCATTTCGTGCATCGGCCTGCCGGTATGCACCGTCCCGGTCTGGCCCGGCGAAGGCGAGTCACCCGCGGAGCGTGCCTTGCCGGTGGGTGTACAGATCATCGGTGCACCGTGGCGCGAGGACCTGTGCCTCGCCGCCTCTCGCACGCTGGAGCAGGCAGGGATCGCCGAGGTTCGGCTGCCCTGACATCGCTAGTGTTCGCCTCGGGCCTACAGCGGCCTGCGATGCCGCGTCAGGGTGGCGGCGATGGCGGCCAGCACCGCCATTCTCACCGCGACGCCGTTGTTCACTTGTTCGCGAATGACTGAACGCGGGCCGTCGGCCACCTCGGATGCTATTTCAACACCGCGGTTCATGGGTCCGGGATGCATGACCAGCACGCTGGGCGCCGCTAATTTCAAGCGCTGCGGCGTCAGCCCGAAATCGCGGAAATACGCAGCATCATCGAGCGCAGCGGCTTGCGCCATGCGTTCCTTTTGAATCCGCAGCATCATCACCACATCGGCGCCGGCGATGCCGTCCTCGATGCGCGTGAAGCGCTGAGCACCGCGAAACTCGGCCTCTTCCGGCAGCAATGCCTGGGGCGCCACCAAGCGCAGGTCCGTCGTGCCCAGGGTACCGAGCGCCGTTGCCGCCGATCGCGCCACCCGCGAGTGTTTGATGTCGCCCACGATCGCGACCTTAAGACCCGTGAAGCGTCGCTTATGGGTACGGATGGTCAGGGCATCGAGCAGCCCCTGGGTGGGATGGGACAGATGCGCTTCGCCCGCGCTGATGACCGACACATGCGGCGCCACATGATCGATCAAGAATTCCGGCATGCCCGCTTCGGAATCGCGAATGACGAACACATCGGTGTTCATCGCCTCCAGCGTGTAGATCGTGTCGAGCATGCTCTCGCCCTTGGCGCGCGAGCTGGAGTGCAGATCGAGGTTGAGGACATGCGCTCCCAAGCGCCGGCTGGCCAGGTCGAACGATGCGCGCGTGCGTGTGCTGGGTTCGAAGAACAGGTTCGCCAGGGTTACGCCCGCCAATTCGCGGCCCTCGTAGGCGGGCTGCCCGGGAAGACGCCGGTAACGTTCCGCTCGATCGAGGATCGACGTCAATGCGTCGCGCGTCAAGCCGTCGAGCGTGATGAGGTGGCGCAAGCCCCCCGCGCTGTCTTGTTGTGATTGCATCTGCGCCTCATGTTTTTTCGCTGAACCAACGTTCCAAGATCACGCAGGCCGCCGCCGCATCGACATCGGACTTAGCGACGCGCCGCCGCCTCAAGCCCGACTCCCGTGCCGATTTCAGCCGAGCTGAAGCTTCGAGCGACGAGTACCGCTCGTCGACCATCGCCACCTCCAGCGCGTAGCGGCGTGCCAGTTCAGCCGCGAAGCCGCGAGCGGCGGCGGTCTGTTTGCCGTCGGAACCGTCGACATTATACGGCAGGCCGACCACCGCCATGTCCGGCTGCCAATCGCGCATCAGCGCGGCGATCGCTTCCCAGCGAGGTCCGGCGGCGTCGGCCGGCACCGCCGCCAGGGCCGAAGCGCTGCGGCTGACGGTGTCGCCGCAGGCGACACCGATCCTGCGCAGGCCAAAATCGAAAGCCAGAACGATCTTCGGCCGCGAAGACTCAGGCATTTCCGCCGATGGGACTGATGCGGGACAGTTCCACGCCGAGAAGACGGCCGGCCGCATGCCAGCGCAACTCGAACGGCAGCTCGAAGATCAACCCCAGATCCACCGGGGCGCTGAGCCAGGCGTTGGCGCGAATCTCTTCTTCCAACTGGCCGCCATCCCAGCCGGCATAGCCCAAGGCGATGACGGCCTCATTGGGACCTTCGCCACGCGCCATGGCCGCGAGAATGTCCCTCGAGGTCGTCACATGCAGCGTATCGGAGACTTTGAGCGTCGAATCCCATTCACCGAAGGCGCGGTGCACGACGAAGCCGCGATCGGTTTGCATGGGCCCGCCGCGCAGCACCTGGCGGTCGCGCAACGGGCCCTTGTCGAGCTCGATTTCCAGCTGCTCGAAAATCTCGCCCATGCGCATCGGCAGGGGCTTGTTGAGGATCAATGCCAAAGCACCGCGCGAACTGTGGTCGCATATCAGGGCCACGGTCTGCGCAAAGTTTGGGTCCCCCATGTACGGCATGGCGATGAGCAGTTGATTGGTCAGGTAACCGGAATCGCTCATGATTGCGAATCGCTCATGGTTGCGCTCTTCAGGGCTTGTCCGGCTCTGAATAGAACACGGCGCCGCCCTGCGAGGTTCCGCCCAGGAATTGCCACTCGTACGCGATGCGTATCTGGTCATGTTTCGAGGACAGCTCGCTCGGGAATGGATCAAACGGCGCGGCCAGCTTCAGGATTCGCATGGCGGCCTCATCGATTTCCGCGTGCCCGCTGCTGCGCCGGACGATGGTTTGCAGCAGCTTGCCGTCGGCGCCGATGGTCACCTCGATGACCGGGGTGCCGGAGAGCTTGTCACGCCGGGCAACATTGGGGAAATTCATCGTGCCGACCCGCTCGATTTTGCGGCGCCAGCTATCCAGGTACACCGCGACGTCGGATTCACGCGTGTCCGCCGCGATCCAGAGTTCATGTTTCGCCTCGCCGCGCAGGCGCAGTTCAATGCCGTCATCATTCGGCGTCATCGCAAGATCCGGCCGCTTCTCGAGCAGCAGCGGCAGCTCCGAGGATTCCTTGACCGCGGCGGCGGAGGCAAAGTAGAAGATTTTTTGCGAAGTACTATTGGTTGCGACGAGGTTCTCCGCACCCGTGTCCGCACCGGCCCGCTGTGCATCCAGTCCCTCGCCGCTGGGAGCGCCAGGCCGATCGACGGGCATCAAGGAGGACTTGGGGATCAGACTTCGCTCGCGCTTCAGCGTATTGCCCGAACCTAACTGGCTGCGCTGCGACAAATAGCGGGCATTCGGGTTGTTCGCCACGCTGGGTGCGCGATCGTTCACCAGCACGACCTCGAGTCCCGGCGCCCCCTCGTCTCCCGAGCTCGAGCTGGTTGAGCTGAAGCTCACGCCCAGGATGATGATTCCATGCAACAACGCCGCGACGAAGCAGGTGGTCAGCATGCGATCGTTGGCGGGCGGCAGCCCGGTGCGCAGCATGTCGCCGTCCTGCAGCGTAGCGGCCGTTTGTAGCGTTTCGCCGGTCACGCGGCGTCCAGGGTCTTGTCGATCGCGTCCACCAGCATGGCACCAATGTCGATGGCATGGATCTTGTTGAGTTCGCGAATGCCGGTCGGGCTGGTGACGTTGATTTCAGTCACATAGTCGCCGATCACATCCAGCCCGACGAACATCATCCCGGCGGCGCGCAGTTTGGGTCCAATCTGCGCGCACAGCCATCGATCGCGATCGTTGAGCGGGCGGCTCTCCGCGCGCGCGCCGGCCGCCAGGTTGCCGCGGTTGTCCTCAGGGTTGGGGATGCGCTTCAACGCAAAGGGAACCGGCTCTCCATCGACCAGAATGATCCGGCAGTCGCCCGCCGTTACGATTTCCGGCAGGTATCGCTGCACGATGGCGTAGCGGGTGCCATAGTCGGTCAGGGTTTCGAACACGACATTGCGGTTCTTGTCGCCGTGCTCGAGAACGAATATGGATTTGCCCCCCATGCCATCGAGAGGCTTGCAGACCGCCTTGCCGTGCTCGCGCAAGAATTCGGCCATACGTGGCATGTCGCGCGTGATGAGTGTGGGGGCGCAGCATTCGGGAAACCAGGCGGTGTAGACCTTTTCGTTCATGTCCCGCAACCCTTGAGGCCGGTTGCAAACCAGCGCGCCCTGCAGTTGCGCGCGGTCGAGGATATAGGTGCTGTAGATGTACTCGGTGTCGAAGGGCGGATCCTTGCGCATCAAAATCACGTCGAATTCGCCGAGTTTGCCGTTCGCGGCCTGGCCCATCGAGAACCAGCGCGTGGGATCGTCCATGACCTTCAGCGGCGCGAGGCGGCCCCAGGCGATCCCGTCGCGCAGCCACAGATCCTTCAGCTCGGCGTAAAACAGCTCCCACCCTCGCGCCTGTGCCGCGAGCAGTATCCTCAGGGTGCTGTCCTTCGCCGGCTTGATCGCTGCGATGGGGTCCATGACCACGACGAGACGCACTCGGGACGACTTGCTCATTGTTCCAGTCTAGCGCAAGCGGTGCGGCAAGCTCTCTTGGGAAAACTGTGAACCAGGCCACCGTTGTTTGGGCCGTCATGCCTCGAAATGTCGACCCCGTACCGTGGCTTGCGAGGCCTGGATATGTTAAAAAGCCACAAGATTCCAGCACCTACGCAAACTCATGGAGAGCATGATCACCAGCGGCAAGCCTAAACTCACGGGCCTCAAGGTTCTCGTGATCGACGACAGCAAGACCATTCGCCGGACCGCTGAAACACTTCTCACCAAAGAAGGCTGCGAGGTGTTTACGGCAGTCGACGGTTTCGACGCCCTGTCCAAGATCGCCGATCATCAGCCGGACATCGTGTTCGTGGACATCATGATGCCTCGCCTCGACGGATACCAGACCTGTTCGCTGATCAAGCACAACAAGGTCTTCAGGCAGATTCCGGTGATCATGCTGTCCAGCAAGGATGGTTTGTTCGATCGGGCTCGCGGCCGCATCGTAGGCTCGGAACATTACTTGACCAAGCCGTTTACCAAAGACGAATTGTTGGGAGCGATCGAAGCTCACGTCGGGAAATGACGGAGAATATGCGATGCCACTGATTTTAATCGTTGACGATTCACCCACCGAGGTATTCGTCATGCAAAAGGCGCTGGAGAAGCACGGTTTCAAGACTGCGGCAGCCGAAAATGGCGCCGAGGGCGTGCGCAAGGCCCGGGAAATGAAGCCGGATCTGATCTTCATGGATATCGTGATGCCGGGCGTGAACGGCTATCAGGCCACCCGGATGCTGATCAACGACCCAGAGACCAGTTTGATCCCCATCATCATGGTGACCACCAAGGGTCAGGAGACGGATCGCGTCTGGGGATTGCGGCAAGGTGCCGTGGATTACTTGGTGAAGCCTGTGTCTGCGCAGGCCTTGGTCGAGAAGGCGCAGGCCGCACTGGCCACATGACGAGTGCGACTAGCGGGTCCGACGCCAGCCTGCGCGCGCTGCGCGACCGACCCTTCGAATTGCTCAAGGAACTGGAGAAGCGCAGCCGCACGGTGGCTGCGAACAGTGTTGCTGAAGCGGAGGCGGGGCAAGAATGGGTGGGAGTCGCGTTTCGCATGGGCGGCGAGACTTTCCTGGTTGCCCGCGAGGAGACACGCGAGGTGTTGGGCTATCCGGCCGTCGTCACCCGCATTCCCGGCGCGAAGAGCTGGGTCAAGGGGCTGGCAAACGTCCGCGGTGCGCTGATGCCCATGTTGGACTTGCGGCAATTCCTGGGCAGCGGGGCGACGACCTCGGGGCGCAACACCCGGATTGTGGTGGTCAATCATCGGGATATCCCGGCCGGATTGATGGTCGATGAGGTTTTAGGTTTTCGGCGTTTTGCCGAATCGGAATTCAATGCGGAAGCGCCGCCGACGGTGATCCGCTGCGATAGCTATCTGGCCGGGGCCTTTCGCCGCGGAGGCGAGGTCTGGCCGGTCTTGAGTTTGAAGAGTTTGATTGAGAGCCAGAGCTTCTTGCAGGCTGCAAGTTAGGGCTTTTGGAACGAAAGATGATGACAAGGCGAACTGAAACAGCACCGAATATCAATCTTCTGCCGATTTTGGCGGGGCTGGTCCTGCTGTGCCTGGGTGCTGCTGCCGCCTTGACGGCGCTGACGCGCAGCACTGCGCCGGTCGCCTCGCCCGGGGAGCAATTGTCGCTGGTGGTCCAGCGCATGCCCTTCGAGGCGCAAAACGCCCTGCGAGGCGAGGCCAGCGCCTTCGATGCCCTCGCCAGGAGCGCGGCACGCCTGAAGGGTCTGCGCGCCGCCATTCCGGGTACCACAGATGCAACTTGGAACAAGCTGAGCGCAGGCGTGACGGCGGTCGCGGAGGCTCGTCCGGCCGTCGAAGCGATCCAAGCGGCCAATCAAGAGGTTCGTGAGCTGGCGCCCAAACTGTTGTCCGAGCTGGGCGATCTGGGCAGTTCGGTCGGTGTGCAAAAGCTCGAGGGCATGAGCCGGTATCTGGAGCGCTTCGAGCTCACGGTCCAGCGCATTCAGCAGGATTTGAACGGTTTGGGATCCGGCGTCAGCGATGCCGGGCCGACCGCGCAGCGCCTGGCGGACAGCCTGGAATTCTTAAATCAAGTGATCCGCGGCTTATCCGGAGAAGAGTCCGGCATCCCCATTCAGAAGGTGACCGGCGCGGATCCCGAACAACGTTTGAAAACGGTGGTGCAGCGCAACCAGCAATACACCGGCAGCGTGCGCAAGGCGATCGGCGCGGCAGACGCGCTGGCGAAAGCCCAGACCGCGGCTCGCGCGTTGCCCTCGCTGGCAGCGACCCTCACGACTGAATTGGGAAGCGGCGCGCCGCGCGCGCAGAGCGGCGGCGGCTACAAGACTTGGATACTCTCATTGCTCGCGCTGGCGGCGCTGCTGTTGGGGGCGCTCGCCTGGGCCTATTCAAAGACCGCCGACCAGCGCCGCACCAACGAGCTGCGCGTGCGCGAAAATGAACGCAATCAAGAAGCCATCATGCGCTTGTTGGATGAGTTGTCGAGCCTCGCGGACGGCGATCTGACGGTACAGGCGACGGTCACCGAAGACATCACCGGTGCGATTGCCGATTCGATCAACTATGCCATCGAAGCGCTGCGCGAACTGGTGACGACCATCAATAACAGCGCCATTCAATTGGACGGCGCCGCCAAGCAGACACAGGGGGCTGCGGCGCACATGGCGAAAGCCAGCAGTGCGCAGTCGCGGCAGATCTCCTCGGCCAGCGAATCCATGGCCGACATGGCGGCCTCGATCGAGGAGGTGTCCGGGAATTCCGAGCGTTGCTCCGACGTCGCACGGCACTCGGTCGATGTGGCGCACAAGGGCGGCGATGCGGTCCGGCGCACCATCGACGGCATGAATGCGATTCGCGAGACGATTCAGGAGACCAGCAAGCGCATCAAGCGCCTCGGCGAGAGTTCCCAGGAAATCGGCAACATCGTCGAACTGATCAACGACATCGCCGAACAGACCAATATTCTGGCGCTGAACGCCTCGATCCAGGCGTCCATGGCCGGTGAGGCGGGCCGCGGCTTTGCCGTGGTGGCCGATGAGGTGCAGAGGTTGGCCGAGCGCGCGGCCAACGCGACCAAGCAGATCGAAGTTCTGGTGCGCACCATCCAAACGGATACCAACGAGGCGGTCGTGTCGATGGAGCGCAGCACCACGGACGTCGTCGGCGGTGCGCTGCTGGCCGAAAACGCCGGCGCCGCTCTCGAGGAGATCGAGCAGGTTTCCAATCAGATCGCAAGCTTGGTGCAGAACATTTCCGCGAGTGCGCGCCAGCAAGCTGCCGTTTCCGGCAACATTTCAAAAAACATGCAAGTCGTGCGCGAGATTTCTTCGCAGACGGCGGAAGGCTCGACGGCGACTTCCACCTCCATCGCGAAACTCGCGGCGCTGTCGGCGCAGCTGCGCAAGTCGGTCGCAGGCTTCCGGCTGCCCGATTTCGGCACCGGCGCGACATCGGGCAAGTTGCCGGCATTGAGCGACACTGCAGCGCCGTCCAGTCCCGCAAAGCCGTCCAGTCCCGCATCGCCGGCCAGTCCCGCAAAGCCGGCCAGTCCGGCAAAAATGCGCAAGGCGAGCGGCTTCGGAGCTTAGGCTCCCGACGGTTCCCGCATGACCGATATCAGTTCTCAAACCCTGCACATAGTCGCCAAGGAACTCTACGCGACCTTGAACGATGCGCGCGCCTCGCTCGAAGAGTACGCGGAGCGCCCTGACCAGCGCGAGCAGCTCGAGAAATGCGCCGACCAATTGCACTCGGCCCATGGCGTCCTGCGCTTGGTCGAGGTCTACGGCGCGGCGTTGCTCGCCGAGGAGATGGAACACGTCACCCGCTACCTGCTGAGTTCCGGCAGCGACCAGAAGCGGCAGGTCGACGGCCTGGATGCCCTGATGCGCGCCACGGTGCAACTGCCGACCTACCTCGAACGCGTCCTGGCGGGCGGGCGGGATCTGGCGCTGGTGTTGCTGCCATTGCTCAACGATTTGCGGTCCGTGCGCGGCAGCCCGTTGCTGTCCGAAGGCACGTTATTGCTGCTGAACCTGAAGTCCGATCAAAACGCCAAGCCGCAACTGACACAGGGTGAGCAATCGATTTCGGTGGCGCAATGGGCGCGCCGCTTGAGGCCTCGATTTCAAATCGGCCTGCTGGGATACATCCGCGGCGAACGCACCGTGCAGAATCTGGAGATTCTGGCGAAGGTGACTGAAAAATTGGAACAGGTCGCGACCACGCAGCCCGTGTTTCAATTGTGGTGGGTCGTGGGCGCGATCCTCGAAGCGGTTCGAGCCAACGGGCTCGAAGGCAGCGCGACCTTGAAGCGTCTGCTCGGCCAGGCGGATCGGCAAATCAAGGCTTTATATGAACTCGGCGAGGGACGCTATTGCGAAGATCCGCCGATCGACCTGTTGAACAATTTGCTCTACTACGTCGCCCGCGCGACGACCAGCGGCGGCCGGATTGGCGCGGTGCGCGCGTCTTTCAAGCTTGCCGAACTTCTCCCGGTCGATGACTCGATCGAGCAGGAACGCGAGAGCCTTTCGGCGCCCAGCGTCAAACTGATGCGCACCGTCGCGGCCGCCATCAAGGAAGACCTCTCGAAAGTGAAGGACGTGCTGGACATCTTCGTGCGTCGCGGCGGCGGCCAAAGCGCCGAACTGCTGCCGCAGCTCGAGTTGCTGAAGAAAATCAGCGACACCTTGGGGGTGCTGGGCTTGGGAGAGCTGCGCCAGCGCGTGCAAGATGAAATTTTGGCGCTGACGCAAATTGTCGCGGACGGCAAGCCGCCGCCCGAAGAGTCCTTGGTGCAGGTCGCCGGCGTTCTGCTGTCGGTCGAAGACAGTCTCGATGAGCAGCTGGTGCGGCTGATCCTGCCGGCGCCGTCCGCCGATGTCGCCGCCGACACTCCGCCGGATCTGGACCAGGAATTCAGGCAGGTCAGCGAGGCGGTGCTGCGCGAATGCATCGTCAACATGGCGCGCATCAAGGAAGCGGTTTCCACCGCCGTGCAAAAGCCGCACGAATTTTCACCGCAGGGCCTGGACAATGTACCGCAGCTATTGCGCGGCATCACGGCAGGCCTGCTCATGCTGGGCAAGGGCCGCGCGGTGGAACTGATGGATGCCATCGGCGCACAAGTGCGCAAGCTCATCGAGCCGGGCGCGCCGGCGCCCGATGCCATCCGTCTGGAACGGGTCGCCGATGCCATCGTCAGCATCGAGTACTACATGGAGACCGTGCAGAACGGGCGCACCGATCCCTGGTACATGTTGGACAACGCCGAGATGTGTCTCAAGACACTGGCGGATGATGACACGCTGTCGCGTCTGCCGAACTTGAATCTCAGCAGCAGCGACGCGGCCAAGACCATGAAGCTGGATCCGGCCGACACGATCACCATGGAGCGCACCAAGCGCGCTCACGCGGCGACCAATCCGCTGATCGCGGTGCCTGAGCCGGAGGCGGTCGACCCGCAATTCGTGGAACTGTTCATCGAGGAAGCCAAGGAAGAGATCGCCTCGGTGCAAAAGACCTTTCCGCTGTGGGATCAAAATCCCATGGACTTCGATCCGCTGTCCTCCTTGCGCCGCAGCTTTCATACCTTGAAGGGCAGCGGCCGCATGGTCGGCGCACGCTCGATTGCCGAGTTCGCGTGGTCGATTGAGAATCTGTTGAATCGAATCATCGACAAGACCCTGTCGCGCACGCCGGGAATGATGGGATTGCTGCGCAGCTCCGTGGCCGCGCTGCCCCAATTGGTCGAGCAGCTGGAGACGGGGCGTCAAACCTCCGCGCCGATCGAGGCGCTGATGAGCCGGGCTTTCGCATTCGCCGACGGCCGCGATCCGGAGCAGGCAAAAGCCCATGTCGCGCCCGAGGACCGGGCGGGATCCGATGCAAACAGTGCGACGACGAGTTGGGGAGGGGTGACGACCGTGGCGTCGAAGCCGGAGATGGATCCGGCATTGCACGAAATCTACAGCAAGGAAACCTCGAGCCATCTGGCCGAAATCCGCGCGTACCTGCAAAAACGCTCTGATCAGCCGGCGCCGCACGAGCTGCCCGAGACCGTGTACCGGGCGATTCATACCTTGAGCGGCAGCTCGAAGATGGCGGAAGAGCGCCACGGCATTCGAATTACCGAGCCGCTGAATCAAGTCATGCGCAAGGTGTTCGACAGCGGCCAGGGATTGTCCGATTCGGGCCTTGTGACGCTCGATCACTCGGTGCGCGCCATCGAGAACGTGTTGTCGCACATCAACGAATCGACGGGATTTTTCTCCGATCAGCCGGCCCTGCTCGCCCGGCTGCGCGATCTCGAGTCCGAGGTCGACGCCCTGCTCGCCCGCGCCGACAGTGACACCGGCGCCTCAGCGATGCTGCCCGCGCTTGCGATTACGCCGGAGCCGGCGAGGCCGGCCGCAGAGCCGCCGCAACAAGCGGTGCAAGAGGCGGCGCCCGGTGAAGAATTCGATCACGAGATCGCCAATATTTACAGCGAGGAGGCGACTGAGCTGCTCGAGTCCGCGCACGCCTCGCTGAGCGTGTGGAACAAGGATCGCCGGGACAAGCAGCCGGTCGCCGAGCTGCAACGTCAACTGCACACCCTGAAAGGCGGGGCGCGCATGGCCGGCATCACCGCCATGGGCGATCTGAGCCATGAGCTCGAGACCCTGGTGCTGCAGATCGATACCGGAGCGGTGGCGGGCAATGACCACGCGCACGCGGTCATGCAAGCCAGCCTCGATGAGCTTTCGCGCATGCGCGATCTGGTGAGCGGGGGAAAACTGCCCGGCAATGCCCGCGACCTGATTGCCCAGATTCGCGGCCTGGCCGCCGAGCCTGCGACCGCCCCGCCGGCCGCTGTGACGAGCGCCTCCGCGGTGCCCGCGCCTGTGGCAACCCCGGCGGCGAAAACGGCCGGGGCACCAACACCAGCTCCCGCACCGGCACCCGCGCCCCGCGCGGCGGTTGCGCCGCCCGCGGCGCGCGCGCCCTCGCCCGAGCCCGCGGCGGCGAACGAAGATGTTTCGGCTTTGGAGATCAGCAGCGCGCCGATCCTGCCGGGCCGCGAAGCGGCGCCGGTGGAGCGGGTGGAAATGGCGCGCGTGGACGCGGATCTGCTCGATACCATGCTCAACAATGCCGGCGAGGTCAGCATTTTCCGCGCCCGCCTCGATCAACAAGTCAACTCGATCGACTTCAATCTGGCGGAATTGGCGCGCACGGTGATCCGCTTGAAAGAGCAATTGCGCGGGCTGGAAATCGAGACCGAGGCGCAGGTGCTGCACCGGCATCATGACATCGAGCCGCGGCGCGACGACTTCGACCCGCTGGAGTTGGACCGTTACTCCGCCCTGCAGCAGTTCTCGCGGGCGCTCGCTGAAACGTCGGGCGACGTTGCCAGCATCCAGGGCCTGCTCGAGACCCTGACCCGCGAGGCGCAAAGTCTCTTGACGCAGCAGGCGCGGGTCATTACCGAATTGCAGAACAGCCTCATGCGCACGCGCATGGTTCCCTTCCAGCGCCACGTGCAACGCCTGACACGACTGGTTCGCCAGGCGGCCAACGATACCGGCAAGCGCGCGGAACTCGCGGTGCAGGGCGCGGCCGCGGAACTCGATCGCCAGATGTTGGAGCGGATGGTTGCGCCGCTCGAGCACATGCTGCGCAACTCCGTCGTGCACGGCATTGAGGCGCCGGATCGGCGAGCCTTGCTCGGCAAGCCGGACGTGGGCCGAATTTCGATCAGTTTGGAGCGCGACGGCGCGGAGATCGTCATTGTGGTGGCGGACGACGGCGCCGGCATCAACGTCAAGTTGATCCGCGAGAAGGCCATTGCGCTCGGATTGGTCGATGCCCACGCGAAACTCACCGACGAGGAGGCCGTGCAGCTCATATTGGAGCCGGGCTTCAGCACGGCCGGTCATGTCACGCAAGCGGCGGGCCGCGGCGTCGGCATGGACGTGGTCGCGACCGAAGTCAAAAAGCTCGGCGGCGGCCTGTTCATTGATTCGACCTACGGCAAGGGTTCGCGATTCACCATTCGCCTGCCCTTCACGCTGGCAATCAGCCAGGCGCTGATCGTGCGCGTGGCCGAAGAGACGTATGCGCTGCCGTTGGCGACGGTGGAAGGCGTCGTGCGGTTGCCGAGGAATATCGTGGCGCGGCATTTGGGGAAGGACGCGCCGCTGTTCGAATACGGCGGCCAGAAATACCGTTTTCAGCATCTCGGCTCGTTCGTAGGCTTGGGCGCAACGCGTCTGCCGGAATCGGACGTATCCATGTCGGTGGTGCTGATTCGAGCGGGCGAACATTCCACGGCGCTGGTGACCGATGAATTGATCGGCAGCCGGGAAATCGTCGTGAAATCCCTGGGGCCGCAGATATCCGCCATCCGCGGCATCGCCGGCGCCACGATTTTGGGCGACGGACGCATCGTGCTGATTCTGGACATGGGCTCGTTGGTGCGCTCGGAATGGCGCGCCCGCCCGACGGAGACGACCGTCCTCGATCAACGCGACCGGCGCACGTTCGCGCTGGTGGTGGACGACTCGATCACGGTGCGGCGCGTGACGCAGCGCTTGCTGGAACGCAACGGCATGCGCGTGCTGACCGCGAAAGACGGCGTTGATGCCGTGTCGCTGCTGCAAGAGAATCTGCCGGATGTCATATTGCTGGATATCGAAATGCCGCGCATGGACGGCTACGAAGTGGCGGCCCACGTGCGCAATGACCCGCGCCTGAAGCACATTCCGATCGTGATGATCACCTCACGGGTCAGCGAGAAACACCGCGCGCGCGCCATCGAACTCGGTGTGGATGATTATCTGGGCAAGCCATACCAAGAAAGCCAGCTGCTTGACGCCATTGAGCCGCTCGTCAATCGCCGCAGCGCCGTCGCTCGGTAGGGGTCCAACAGGGTTTCTCATGTCCGAATTGCGCGACGAGCTGTACAGCCTGCTGGTGCCCCTGGCGGGGGAGCGATTGATCGTGCCGCGTGCCTGCGTCGCCGAGGTGATCGGATATCAAGCCCCGGCTGAGATGACCAATGCGCCCCCTTGGTACGTGGGCGTTGTCGGCTGGAGCGGACGCAATGTGCCGGTGGTTTCATTCGAAGGCGCGATGGGACTGCCGCTGCCCAGCATCTCTACGCGAACCCGAATCGTGATTTTCCATGCCGCCGGCGGCCACGTGAAGGCCGGTTATTTCGGCATGCTGACGCAGGGATTTCCGCAGCTGGTACGCGTCAACGCCGATGTGGTGCGTGCGGATGCCTCGCGCGGTTTTCCCGAGCGCTCGCCGGTCATCTGCCAGGTGCGCATGGTCAACGAGACACCCTTGATTCCGGATCTGCAGCGCCTGGAAGAAATGATTGCCGAGGAAACCTCGGTAATGTAGTCAGACGCCAGTGCTTCGGCACTGTGAGTTTGATTGGGTGGTGTAGCGCTCACCAGCTCCCGACGAATACTCGTACCGCTCAACTCACGGTGCCGGCAGCAGTCCGAAGACCGCCACCGAATTCGTCGTCCCCACGAAGACCTTGCCGTCGGCAACCGTCGGCGTGATGTACTTGTTGCCCGTGCCGAATTGGTCTCGGTTGCCCGCGGCCTGATTGCTGTT
>Ga0210406_10004781_pt1 | contig 14360 bp, 11 predicted proteins | sample IncBWC30MmetaG_FD_155454 | JGI IMG/M metagenome (GOLD analysis project Ga0210406, IMG submission 155454) | Forest soil microbial communities from Barre Woods Harvard Forest LTER site, Petersham, Massachusetts, United States - Inc-BW-C-30-M | ecosystem: Environmental > Terrestrial > Soil >... | reverse complement strand
GACGCGCGCAGCGCATGCGAGAAGGTCAGGTCCTCGACCAGCCGTAATTCCTTCGATACGCCCTCGATCGGACGCGACAGCCGGCGCGAGAAGGCATAGGTCAGCAGCAGTTCGAGGCCGGTCAGGAAGCCGATCAGGATGATCATCTGCCGGTTCGTGCGCTTGAGGGTGCCGACGAAGTCGTCGGTCGGTGTCAGAGTGATGATCTCCCAGGGCTGGCCGAAACTGCCGGGAAACCGGGTGAAGGACGCGCTGATCTCCGCCCCGTTCTGCGGCGAGGTGAAGAAGAAGTCGTCGCTGTTGGTCTCGCTCTGGACCCGATGCGCTTCGCGCACATTGTCGTCGGCGATCGTGGCGAGCGTGGCGAGCTCCAGCCGGTCGTTCTCCGATCGCACGATCTTCTTCAGGTCGGGATAGGCGATGATCGTGCCCTTGGTCGGATTGGCAATGATCGTGGTGCTATGGGGACTCGCGCGGTGGCTGGTGAGAAACCGCGACAGGACGTCGAGCGTGATATTGGCGGAGGCGCAGCCGATGAAGGTGCCATCCCGGAGGATCGGGTATCTGAGTGTGATGACGGGATGGCCGGTATCGGGATTGGGCCAGGGCCCCTCGACGATCAGCGCGCGGGCTTCCTTTACCGCCTGGTAGCCGCCAAGCGTTCTGATGTCCTCGATCGTCGGAACGTCATAGCTGCCGACGACGTGGGGCCACGCATCGAAAAATGTGCGATACCGGACCCGTCGCGGAGAGCCGGAAAAGCTGTCGATATAGCCGGCATGCCAGTTCGCCGCTGGCGGGATTTTCGGATCGGAGCGCCTGCGGTCGTCGTCGATCCGCGTCACGACCCGATGAAAGCCGTCCTCGAAGCTGACATAGGCCGCATCGATCTGCCGCGCCGAGGTGAGCGCCTGGTACAGCAGGTCCCGGCTTTCTTCCTTTCTGAAGGTCTCGGGATCGTCCGCGGCGACCGACGCGAGCATCGTCAGCATGGCCGCGACCGGATTGATCAGATTCTGCGCGTCTTCGATGCTGGCCTGCTTGGTCCTTGCGACGACGTCATTGAGCGTCGCATTGATCGCCGCGGCATTCTGCCGGTAATTATACACCAGAATGAAGATCAGCACGGGAATGCTGAGCAGGACAAACAATCCCGACATGACCGCGCTGAGCCGCAGCGCGCCGAACAGGCGCGCGTTGCTGTAAACGGCCCAGCCGAGCACGAGCACCAGCAGCGTCGCAAGCAGGGCCGCCAGCAGCGGCACCTGAAGCCGCGCCGACCAATCATCGTCATCGGCCAGGTAGATCAGCCCGTCCGGCAACTCGGCGTTGCTCGCCATCCCGAGGTCGACATAGGTGTTGGCGATCATCTTCCAATGCGCGCTGGTCTGATCGCCGACCGGAACGCGCTGAGGATCGATCAACAGCTCGGTGCGCGCCGCCTCGTACAGCAGCGCATCGCGGCTCTTCTGCATCGAATATTTGCGCCGGATCAGGTCGACAATCTCCTCCTTGTGGGCGAGCGCATATTCCCACCCCTTCAAGCTTGCGGCGCGAAACGCGTCCACGCGTTCGGGACGCTCCGCCAATTGCCGTTTCGAGGTGCACAGGCTGTCGCCGTAAAAGTCGACCCCGTAGGCGCGCGGCGCGAACATGAGATAGGGCGTGCCCAGCTTTTCGAGCGTGTAAGGCTCGTTGGTGCTGTAAGCCACCATCGCGTCCGCCTTGCCGCTGAGAAGATCGCGCGGATCGCCGGCATGCGCCACGCGAGGCAGAGCCGCGTAATCGACGCCCTCGCGTTTGAGCATCGCGGCGATGTCGTCGCTGCCGGGAACATCCATCAGCCGCCGGCCCTTCAAGTCGGAGACCGCGCGGATCCCGGCGCGGTGAGGCACCAGGATGATGGCCGCGGAGTGCTGAAAGATCACGCCGACAATGACATTGTTCGCGCGCTCGGCCGGCCTCACCAGAATGCTCGCCGTGCAGATGCCGAAATCGGCGTCGCCTGCGGCGACCGCGGCTCCGGAATCGACATTGGGGCCACCTTCGCGGAGATCGACCTCAAGCCCGCCTTCGCGATAGAATCCTTTCTCGATCGCGGCGTAATAGCCCGCGAATTGAAACTGGTGCTTCCACTTGAGCTGCAAGGAGACCTGATCGGCCGCATGAACGGGGCTGATTGCGAGCAACATCACGCACGCAACGGCATAGGCCGACGCGCGCAACCGTCTCGACAATGAACTCCCCCCACCCGCACGCACGCCGAGCTGAAGATGCATTACCAGCCCGTCCGGTTACGGTGTCACTGCGGAAACCCTAAGAGCCGCCGTCTCGTTCTGAACTTGACTTAAATCAAGCGCGGCGGCGGGCGCTAGAGCGTTTTCGAGCGAAGCATGCCCTTGGACTTGATCCGGGGGTGGGTACCGATTCGCGTGAAGAAAACGCGTCAAAACAAGAGACTAGAGCCTCCGTTCCGATTCAATCGGAACGGAAAAGGCTCCAGCGGCAACCCGCTACGGCCAGCGATGGAGTGCGCATCCCCGCAGATCCGCCGCGCAATTAGGTCAGGGTTGCCGACGAATGTTTGCACTTGCCTACCCCGCATCTTCCAGAGTTTGATCGGGGGACATGCGAGGGTTCACCATGGCCGAAACCACCAAACTCTCCGTCGAGAAGGCACTTGAGAAGCTGCGCGGGTCCGACACGCCGAAATCCAGGATCGCCCAGCTCGACGACAAAATCGAGGCGCTTGATGAAGAGACGAAGCGGCTGAGAGCGGCACGACGGCGCCTCGAAGGACACCAGCGCCGTTCGACCACCAAGCCTGGTTGAGCAAGCCTGGTTAGCCTGTCATCTCCGCCAGGCGGCACATGACGTCCTTCATGCCATCGCTCGACCAGTTCATCGTCTGGATCGTCGTCGGGCTCGTCGGCGGCGGCCTCGTCGGCGCGCTGGTGACCTGGGAGCGCGGCGGCTTCGGCCTGCTGCGCAATCTCGGACTTGGCCTCGCAGGCGCCGTGGTCGGCGGGCTGCTATTCCGCATGTTCGGCTGGCTGCCAAGTCTCGACAAGGTCGCCGTGTCGCTGCGCGACATCGTCGCCGCGGTTGTCGGCTCGCTGATCGTGCTGACCACCCTGTGGCTCTGGCGACGCTTCGCTTGACGCGCGACCATCGACGACAGGCCATTTCGGCCTTTGACGGCGGCATGATTTCAATACGGAAGCTATTTGGTGCGGCGGCCGAACGATTCCGCATACGCCTCGGTGCGCGTATTGATGAGCGGGTCATCGGAAGCCTCGATGCCGTTCGTCACATTGGTCGGCAAATACAACAACTCGTTCTCGACCTTTTTCGTATCCAGCGCCTTGGTGACCGCGATTTCGCCGAGCTCCACCGTCGGCCGGCTGTCCGGCCAGACCTTCGTAGCATCCGTGACTGAATCGTCGGCGTCGGCGAGCTGCACCAGAAGGCGGAACTTGACTGGTCCCTTTTCGAGCGATGCCCGCAGATTGTCGGCGAGCGCGTTCGGAGGACGCTTCGCCGCCTCCTCGTCGCTCACATAGGCGGCGCCGCTTTCCGGCACGATCCGGTAGCGGCCGAACTTGCTTGTTCCTTGCGCATTGGTGAACTTGAAGGCGTTGACGCCGAAGAACGGCTGCGTGCCGTAGCTGACCGCCACCGGCTTCGGCGCCGTGACGAAAGCGGCTGCGGCTGGATGGGTCGACAGGAATTTTTCGACCGGTGTCGGCTTCGGTACATCGGGCCCGCTTGCGCCGGCCGCCTTGAGCAGAGCCAGAAAATCCTCGCCAGTCGCCGCCGGAAACCCGTTTGCCGAAATGCAGATCATGTCGGCCTCGCTCCCATCCGCAAGACGGAATTTGATGGCCATGCCACGGATGCCGCCGGTCGACGGGTGCGTGTCGGGCACATCTGGCACGCCGCCCGCATTTGAAAAGCGAATGACCAGTGGTGTGGGAGGCGCTTTGAGAAAGACAGCCGAGCTGAGGCTATCGGCGCCCGCAACTGGCGTGAACGTGCCTTCGAACACGGCGCCCTTCGCATGGTTGGCGCGCGTGCCCGGATGCACGCCATAAAGCGCATTCATCTGGTTGACCAGCCGAACGCCAAGCGGCTCGTCTTCGGCGCGCGTGGCGCCCACAGCCATCAGCGTGGAGAATGCGATGCCCGCGGCAATGCATTGAAACGCTCGCATGACGATCCTCCCGGTTTGTGAGGGAGCGCATATGGAAAGCTGTTTCGGTTTGAAAATCGCGCCCGCTGTAATCAGTCTAAACCAAAACCCGGAGCTGACATAGTTGATATCCGGCTGACCGCTCGTGCTGACAGCCGGTTTTTCGGGCAGATCTCGCACATGTCTCGCGCGCAAGTCTCGCCTCAAGCGCCAACCCCAGCCACATGCTCAAGGAAGCTTGCTTCGATCTCGGCGCGCTCGATCCCTCTGGCGATGAACACGATCCGCGATCGATGATCGCCATCAGGCCAGGCATCGAGCAGCACCGGCGGATGAAAAATGTGATGCACGCCGTGAATGGCCACCGGGGCGCTCTCGCCGGTCAGGTTCAAGATGCCCTTCACGCGCAGCAAATCGTTTCCCGCCCCGCGCCGCAACCGGCCAAGCCATGCCGAGAGCGCGTTCCATGACAGCGGCTGATCGCTGGTGAGGCAGAAGGCGTGGATGTCATGATGATGAGCGCCGTGGTCATGGACGCCGTGATCATGCCTGCCGCTTCCGTAGGCGTCCTCGTTGATCCAGCGCCTGACGTCGGCAGTCTTGCGCGAAGGATCGAACAACGCGGCGCCAAACAGCGCGTCCGGCGCGATCTCGCCGTTTGTAACGACATGCCGCGCTGCGCCGGGGTTAAGCACGGCGAGCCGCGATTGCAGGTCCACGGTTGCCTCCGGCGACGCCATATCGGTCTTGGTCAGTAACAGGCGATCGGCCAACGCGGCCTGCTTGACCGCCTCGGCGTGCTCGTCGATCTGCCGTACGCCGTTCACCGCGTCTACCGTCGTCACAACGGCATCGAGGCGCACGAAATGACTGACCAGCGGATTGTTCAGCAGGAGCTGAACGATCGGCGCCGGATCGGCAAGTCCCGTCGTCTCCACCAGAATTCGCGAAAAAGCCGGCACTTCGCCGCGGTCTCGCCGCGCCAGAAGGTCGCGCAGCGTCTGCTCCAGATCGCTGCGCAGCGTGCAGCAGACACAGCCGCTCGCAAGGACAGCAACCTCCCCCTCGACCGCCTCCACCAACAGATGGTCGAGCGCGACCTCGCCGAACTCGTTGATGATCACCGCGCTGTCACCCATGCCGGCATGGCGCAACAGCTTGTTGAGCAAGGTTGTTTTGCCGCTGCCGAGAAAGCCGGTGATGACGGAGACGGGAAGCCGTGACGCCGACTTGTCAGGATCGAACAACCCCATGCCCGTTTCTCCCGCACTGCAACGCGCTGGCGCGCTCATCCGCCGCTTAAGTATCAACCGGCTCGACGCTTGGAACGCGTCTCGTCTTGTTCCCGTCTCAACCGCACAATATCATCGTTTTTGTCAACGTCGTCGCCCATCGGTGAGCGAAGCGAACTCTGGGGAGGAACAAATGACAAACAGCCAAACGACAAACGACCAAGCTACAAACGGCCAAGCTACAAACGGCAACGAGCCCAAGGAGAATGCAAGACCAGAAGAGACAGGATCGGCATCAACCGACCGCCGGGGATTCCTGAAGGCGGCCGGAGTGGCCGGCGCCAGCGCCGTGGCGGTGGCCGGCGCATCGCACGGCAAGTTCGGACTTGCGCCAATCACAGCCGCGCAGGCCGACACGATGTCGCCGCCAAAACTGAGCGATCAGAAATGGTGGCCCTCGAAGTGGGGCGCCGATGACCAGGCGGGCGCTTCGAACCACATCACGCCCGCCAAGGTGCTCGACGCCGCCAAGTGGATCAAGGACGGCAAGATCTACAAGCTTGGCCACAACTACGAGTCCACGATGCCTCTGTTCGGGAAGCGCGCATTCACGCTGCGTATCCCCGGCAGCCCGACGGGAGGCCCGTTCGGCGACAACCGCCTCGTTTACCACGATGAGTTTGTCAGCACCGAGATCGGCCAGGTGGGCACTCAATTCGACGGCCTTGGTCACATCGGCATTCAATTGGGCGCCGACGGCGACAAGCGGGAGATGAGGTTCTACAACGGTCATGCCGCAGCGGAGTTCAGTGATCCTTACGGCCTCAAGAAGCTTGGCGTCGAGAACTGCAAGCCGTTCTTCACGCGCGGTCATCTGATCGACATGGTTGCCGTGAAGGGGCGCATGATGGAGGCTGGCGAGGAAATCAGCGTCGCCGATTTGCGCGCGGCGCTGCAGAAGCAGAATGTGTCGGAGGCCGACATCAAGCCTGGAGATGCCATCTTCTTCCACACCGGCTGGAGCTCGCTGTGGGGCAAGAACAACGACAAGTTCAACAGCGGTGAGCCCGGCATAGGTCTTGAGGTCGCAAACTGGGTGATTGAGAAAGATCTCTGCCTGACTGGCGCTGATACCTGGGCGGTGGAGGTCGTTCCCAATCCTGACAAGACGCTGGCCTTCGCGGTCCACATGACCCTGCAGACCAAGCATGGCATCCTCAATCACGAGAACCTGGTCTTCGACGATCTGGTCGCGGATAAGAAGTATCAGTTCGTCTACATCTTTACGCCGGTCCCGATTGCCGGGGCGACAGGCTCGCCGGGCGTGCCCATCGGCGTCACCTGAAAGGCGCGACAGGGATAGGTTCAGGACAGGATCAGGGCGGGTTCAGCGAACCCGCCCCGATCGCGTCCGGCATCACCCCGCAAAGTCCTGAGCGAAGCCCATCAACCAAAGCGCCCTCGTCCAAAAGCTTGCCCTTTGCTTGGCCACTACGCAGGCGGAGGTTATTCCTGACCGATGTGAGCGCCTTTCTCGGCCACCGAACGTTTCATCAGCAGCACCACCGGTATCAGCGCCAGCGTCACCACGGCCAACAATAGAAAGACATCGAAATAAGCCAGCGACGATGCCTGCTGCTGCCGTAAATTCTCGAGCGCCTGCAAGGCGAGCTGCTGCGCTGCGGACGGGTCGCCGGTCTGCTGCAGGAACAGCGCCCGAGCCTGATCGAAGAAGGAAATCACAGCCGCGTTGAAGGAATCGAGCGACTCGCCGAGGCGCAGGATGTGAAATTGGTCACGGCGCTCCTGAATGGTCTGCGCCAGCGAGGTCCCCACGCTGCCTCCCTCATTGCGCAGCAGACTGAGCAAGCCAACAGCCGCGCCACGCAGCAAGGGTGGCGTATAGAGGTAGGCCGCGACATTCGCAGGCGCAAAGCACATCGAGAGTCCAAGGACCAACATCACCCGAGGCCAGACGACCTGGCCCGGGCCGATATCCAGGTTCATTTGCGACACCCAGTAGTTTCCGATCGTCATGACCAACAGGCCGGCGGCAATCAACCACCGGGCATCAGTCCCCCGGCCAAGTGCCCAGCCGACAAACGGCATTGCCACGACCGCAAAGAACCCGGCCGGTGACATGACCAATCCCGCGCTGAGAGCATCATAACCGAACAGGGACTGAAGCAGGCCAGGCAACGACGTGCTGGCGGCATAAAGGACGGCGAAGGCGCAAAAGATGATCAGGCAGCACGCGGCGAAGTTTCGCTCCCGCATCGGCCGGAAATTGACCACGGGGTTCGGGTGGCGCAACTCCCAGAAAATCAGCGCGATCAGGCCCACAACGACAAGAACCGCCAGCGTCTGCACACGCCAGAATGGATCGCTCAGCCAATCCCACTCCTGTCCCTTGCTGAGCGTCACCTCCCAGGAGACCACGACGATCACCAGAAGTGACAGGCCGAGCGAGTCAAAACGCAACGGCTGCCTCCTCAGCTCCATACGCTGCTTCGTGAGATAGTCCGGATCCCGCAGCAGAGCATAACATGCAGCGAGCGCCAGCAGACCGACCGGGACGTTGATATAGAACACCCATCGCCACGAATAGCTGTCCGTGATCCAGCCGCCGAGGGTCGGACCGACGACGGGCGCCAGCAGCGCAGCCAGGCCAAACAGCGTCATCGCTATGCCTTGCTTCTCCACCGGAAAGGCATCCAGCAGCACGCCTTGACTGGAAGGCTGAAGACCGCCCCCCGCCAAGCCCTGCAAGATGCGAAACGCAATCAGCTGGCCGAGGCTGGTGGCCATTCCGCATAGTCCGGACGCCAGGGTAAAGACGGCTATCGACAGCAGAAAGTAGTTGCGGCGACCAAGGTGCGCCGAAAGCCAGCCGGTGATCGGCAGGATGATGGCATTGGCGGCGAGGTAGCTGGTGATGACCCATTCGCCGTCGTTGACCGTCGCCGACAAGCCGCCGGCGATGTATCGCAGCGCCACCACCGTGATGGTGGTGTCGAGCACCTCCATGAAGGTCGGCACCACGACGATCGCGGCGACGACCCAAGGGTTTACTCCCGCCTGGGATCTGGCGGGTGAAAGGGCCACGTCCGTCATTTGCCGGCGCCTGGCACGCTCGCGGCCGAAGCGGCGGCCGACGACGGCTGCATGTTGCTTTGAAGGAACTTGCCGGCGTCGGGTCCGCTGGGCGGCTTGTTGATATAGACGTACGGAACAACCGATGTGCCAATGAACAGAGGGTTCTTGTCCGGGTCGTATCCTTCAAGCTCGATCCGGACCGGGAGCCGCTGGACGATCTTGACGAAGTTGCCCGTGGCATTCTGTGGCGGCAGCAACGCGAGCGTCGAACCCGTCCCCATGGTGAAGCCCGCGATCCGGCCTTTGAACATCTGTTTGTCGCCGTACATGTCGACATAGAGATCGGCAGCCTGACCGATCCGCAAGTCGCGCAGCTGCGTCTCCTTGAAGTTGGCATCGACCCAGATCTCGCTGAGCGAGCGGATCGCCATCAGGTTCTGCCCGACCTGGACATCATTGCCGGGATTGACGTTTCGGCGCGTGACGACGCCGTCGATCTCCGCGACAACGTCGCAATAGCGAAGGTCGAGTTCAGCCAGAGCGAGATCGCGCTTGGCGGCGACGAGCTTGGCCTCGGCCTGCTTGACGGGCGGCGCTTCCGCCGCCAGCCGGTCGAACGTGCGGTTGACGTCGCCTTCGGGATCAAGCTTATAGAACTCCTCGAGCATCTGCTTCGGAGTCTGGTTGTAGGAATGGAGCACGCCCAGCTCGGCCGCAGTCTGAATCAGCTCTGCCTGCGCCTGCAGGACCGAAGAAAACGTCTGATCGAGATCGGGCGGTACCGTGTCGAGATCCGCGCTGTCTTCGGACTGCGCCTGCTGGCCCAAAGAAACACGGACCTGGTTCACATCCGCCAACGCCTGGACGATACCCGCTTGGGCAATCGACAACGCCGCCTGACGTTGATCATAGAGCTCGCGGCTCGCCGTCTCAGATACGACCAGCCGCGCTGTCCGGTCGAACTCCTGCTGCGCGAGTGTAAGTGTCGCCTTCGCCTTCTTGAGCGCGGCGACCCGAGCATGCAGCAGGGCTATTTGGTTTTCGACATTCTCAATGGCTTGTTGCAATTGCCAGCGCCGGCTCATGGCCTGAGCTTCGATGCCGCGTACCGTGGCCCGGGTCGCGTCGAGATCCGCCTGTGCGGTGTCGACGGCCGCCTTCTTCACGGCGACCGCGTCCCGAAATGGCTCCTTGTCCAGTTCGACGAGAAGATCTCCCTTGTGGACGCGGTTGTTGTCATCCACCAGAACCCGGGCAACCTGACCGTGGACGCGGGGAGCGACGAAGGTCACGTGGCCATTCACGAAAGCATCATCGGTCGAAACCGTGCTGAGAGCCAACCGGATGCTGGGAATGGCGAACACGGAGGCGACCGCCAGAACCAAGGCGCCCAGCACTCCCATCAGCATCCTTCGCCGCCGTGTGGACCGCTGAGCCTCTGGCGGGACCGGTTTTGAAGCAGGATCGGTCTCAAGATCGGTCTCAAGATCGGTCTGGGTGATTTGACGTCGCGATCACCCCCCGCATCCGCTTTATTTGTCGCCGGCGCGCCAGTCGAACTCGGCTCGCTGCTGTGCTCGCTCATCTCGGTAGACATTGGAAGCGCTCCTAGCGATCGCTTCTCAGCGCAGTCGGATCGTATTGGAAATTGCTCGTTATCTGCTGTCGGAGACCTTCGGCTATTGCGAGCGGGGGCAATTCACGTTCAGGGGGAAACTTGTTCCGAGAGCGCGAGCCGCCCAACTTGCCGCCGTCAGCTTCATTGCAGCGTCGCCGGCAGCAACCTGTTCATCAACGACAACATAGCACAGCTACGAACTGCCACACCAATCACAATGACTGTCGGCCGTGACTATCTTCGACCGACAATCGATTTGCCCGACAGGCAATCGTCTTGGCGATTTGCACGCGCCCTCGCCTCGCACGGCTGCGATGAGGTCTCAAAATCAACTGCGCGCAAAGGCGAATTTCGCGTGGCCCTTCAAGCTGATTTCACGCGTCCAGTCCTGCGCGAAGAAATATTCCGCTTCCTGTTCATCCCAAATCAATGGTTTCTTCTGGTCGTCCCGCCTCAATGAGAGGGGCGAACGCGTCGTCACGGACGTCGAGGCGGGATGCGGTGGACGCGGGTGCGGCGGCAGACGACCGGCGCGCACGCGGACGGCCAAGCCGTGTGGTCCTGGCGCCCCGACGCTGGCGCTAAGTTCGCGAAGAGCCGAGATGCGCTTCGCGGATAACGGTGGCAAGAAAGCCCGGTTCACCGAGGAGAGCGCGGAGTAAGCCGTTAAAACCATTGCGCAGGGAAGGCCGGTTGATCCGGTTCGTACCTGTGGTTCTGCCGCGTGCTTTCTGTTGCACGCGGACCATGGGTGCGACGGGCACCCGGCCTTCCCTGCGCCCTCCCTGTTTTCGAGGGCGACACGTCGCAACAGCTCGGACGCGATCTGCGCCGCGAGACCACATGGACATGCCGAAATCATTGCGAGGAGCCGAAGGCGACGGACGCGCGATTCATGCCCTCCCCGACAAGCCCACGGGTCGCGCGAATGCGCGCCATAACCATAGGCCGATGTCATTGAGCAGGCCCGCTGGAGCCAAGACCGCTCAAAGCAATGAAAGCCGGTGGTTATGGGTCCCTACGTTCGCAGGGACGACAAGTTAAATTGGAGCGACGCAAAGTGATGGCAAAAGAAAGAAGCCCCGCCGTTGTCCCGGCGAACGCCGGGACCCACACCGCGTAGTCCATCGATAGGGTGACGCGGCCGGTACCACGCGCAAGACCGCGGCCAGTGATTGGGTTCTGGCTTTCGCCAGGACGACATAGACAGGAGGACGTAGACAGGAGGACGGAAGAGACGACATGGAAAAGACCACTTGGAAAAGACGACTTGGAAAAAACAGACTGAAGACCAACGCCAGATCGGATACAATCGCCGCGTGCCAGTCCCCATTACGATTCTTGTCCTCGATTCAGGCCTCGGCGGACTCACGGTGCTGCGTGAGATCGTGCCCACGCGGCCTGACGCGCATTTCGTCTACGTCGCCGACGATTTGTTCTTCCCCTATGGTCATCACAGCGAGGCGGAGATCATCGCCCGCGTGGTGCCGCTGGTCGGAGACCTGATCGCGGCGCACAGGCCCGACCTCATCGTGATCGCCTGCAACACGATCTCGACGCTGGTGATGTCGCATCTGCGCGCCGCCTATACGCTTCCCTTTGTCGGAACCGTGCCGGCGATCAAGCCGGCCTGCGCACGGTCCAAGACCAGGCGCGTCTCGGTGCTCGGCACCAAGGGCACCGTGCAGCGCGAATATACCCGCGCGCTGATCCGCGACTTCGCGCAAGGCTGCGCGGTGACGCTGGTCGGCTCGCCGGAGCTCGCCTCGCTTGCCGAAAGCGCGCTCAACGGCAACGATGTCAGCGACACGGCGATCGCCGCCGAGTTCGCGCCCTGCTTTGTCGGCGATCCGCTGGATCCGGCCGCGCGCACCGACACGATCGTGCTGGCCTGCACGCATTATCCGCTGCTGCTCGACCGGCTGATCAGGCTCGCGCCATGGCCGGTCGACTGGATCGATCCGGCACCCGCGATCGCCCGGCGCGTCTTGGACCTGCTCGGGCCGCCCGGCGGCGGGGCAGATCACGTCGGCGCGGAGATGATCTTCACATCGAAGCGGCCGCACAGGCTGAGCGAGACGCTGATCCCGTTCTTCGGCGGCCGGGTGCCGGCCTGACGATCGCGCAAGGAGTCTTCTTGGTAGGGAAAATTGACTAGGGAAAATTCTGACATGTCCGCCTCTCCCAAGCCGCTCAACCGGCTGCGCCAGCTCTGGCGCGAGAAACGTCCGAGCTTCGGCGCGATCGCCACCATCCCGAGCGTGCAGACCGTGCAGATCATGGCCAATTGCGGGCTCGACTGGATCATCGTCGATCTCGAACATGGCCCGATCGATCTGACTTCGGCGCATGCGATGATCGTCGCCACGTCGGGCACGCCCTGCGTGCCGCTCGCGCGCATCGCCGCCAACGAGCCGCATCTGGCAAAAGCGCCGATGGATATTGGCGCGCTCGGCATCAACTTTCCGATGATATCAAGCCGCGCGGACGCCGAGAAAGCCGTGCGCAGCGTGCGCTATCCGCCGCGCGGCGAGCGGCTGTGGGGGCCGTTCCATGCCCCGTTCCGTTGGGGCGTGTCGATGGCCGATTATATGGCAACCGCCGATGACGACATGATCTGCATGATCACGATCGAGCATGTCGAGGCCGTCAACCGCATCGACGAGATCATGGCAACGCCCGGCATCGATTGTGCCGTCATCGGCCCCGGCGACCTCGCCACCTCCATCAACAAGCGCGGGCAGATCGACGATCCCGAGGTGCAGGCACTGATCGCACGCGCCGAAGCCGGCATCTTGAAAAGCGGCGTTCCGATCGGCGGCGCGGCGCGCACCGCCGAGCAGGCCAACCAGATGATCGACCGCGGCTATCTCGTGCTGGCGCTCGGCTTCGACTGGTCGCTGTTCCAGCGCGGCATCGCGGCGAGCCTGCAGGGGATCAAGCGCTAAACCTCATGCATGACGCGATGTTGATGCAGCAGGCCGCAAGAATTGGAAAAAACTTGTGATTGACCTCGCTCACCAGACAAGCCGCCGGCCTCGCGGGCGCCTTACTGTTCAACGAGCTATGGACCGAAGGTCAGGCGGCGGGCCGGGCGGAACGACGAAGGCGGGCGGCGTGTCCGCCGCTACTTTTGCGGGGAGCTAGAACAGCAGAATGCGTGGGCGGGTCCGAAACATCTCATTGCCGCGCCGCTTCATCATCGACCTCATGCACGCCTCGATGGGCGTCCCCTTCGTCACGCTGTCGCGTTCCGTTGATGTCCGTCACCTGATCGAGGCCCGAATGGCGGCCGGCCGGGCGCCGGGATGGGCTGCGATCTTCGTCAAGGCGTTCGCGATCGTCGCGAAGGAGGAGCCGGTTCTGCGGACGCTCTACGCCAAATGGCCGCGGCCGCATTTCTACGAGCTGCCGCGCAGCATCGCGATGGTCGCGATCGGACGCGTCGAGGATGGCGAGGACTGCATCCTGCCGGAGCGCGTGCTGGCGCCCGACGAGCAGCCGCTCGCGCAGATCCACGCCCAGATCCACCGTGCCAAGCGGGCCCCGGTCGAGGACATCCCGTTCTTCCGGCGGATCTACAAGGCGACGCGGTTGCCGCTGCCGCTGCGCCGTTTCGGCTGGTGGATCGGCCGCAATGTCGGCCGCTGGCATGCCAACAATTTCGGCTCGTTCGGGGTCACCTCGGTCGCCGCCTATGGCCCCGGCGAGCTGCGCACCATCGGCCCGGGCCCATATATATTGACTTACGGCGTGGTTGCGCCGGATCAGACCGTCGATGTCGTGGTCTGCTGGGACCACCGGATTACCGATGCGGCCTTTATCGCGAAGGCGCTGATCCGGCTGGAACAGGTCCTGAACGCGGATATCGCGGCCGAGATACGAGCGAGCCGGCCGGCGGCGGAGCCAAGGCCCGTCCGGTCGGCCACGGGCTGAGGCGTCTGGTTGGCATTTCGGGCCGGATTCTCGAAATTTCAGCTCGAATCCGGCTGACAAAGCGAGGCGTTTTGATTGACAGAACAGGCGATTTGCCCTTAGAAACCGCCCTGCTCGCGGGCCATTTCGGCCCGCGAAGCGTTTCGCGACCCGTGGTCTGCCCCTTTAGGCTTAAGGGGCCGGATCTGTCGGCGCCGGGATCATCCCGTCGCACAGGAGGGCGCGTTTCCTCAAACCTTGAAACCGAAAGAGGACGCGATGACTAAGCGCAGCGAGGCGAAGTACA
>Ga0210406_10004780_pt1 | contig 14363 bp, 13 predicted proteins | sample IncBWC30MmetaG_FD_155454 | JGI IMG/M metagenome (GOLD analysis project Ga0210406, IMG submission 155454) | Forest soil microbial communities from Barre Woods Harvard Forest LTER site, Petersham, Massachusetts, United States - Inc-BW-C-30-M | ecosystem: Environmental > Terrestrial > Soil >... | reverse complement strand
GGTCAGAGCAGCGATTTTCGGCCACGGCGGGGAAAGGAGAAAAGTCTCACGCAAAGACGCAAACGCGCAAGGATTAAGACAAAACCAACCGCAGATTAACGCAGATCGAGGCGGCGAAACGACTTTGCGCTGTCCCGACATAGAGTGCAGATAGCAACAAAATCTCGACAGATCATTCGCTCTGCTCACCACAGCCTCGCAAGCGAGGCAGCGCTCCACGGCTTCGCCGTACTCCGCCGCGATATAAAAGTTTCGTTGCCTTCGTTACCGTTCGGCTGAGTTCAGATCGACGTCTTCTGTAAAAAAGCTTTTTGAATTCTGGTCTTCACGGATATCGAACCGTTTAACTAGCCCGGATTCGAAGCGAAAAATGTGGCCGACCATCATATCGGCCAGCAGGTTGCCTTTCAGGTCGCGCACGATCAGGTGTACATTGACCATTACCTCGCCTTCTGGCCCGATGGCGAACTTTACGGGTTCGACATGCGGATCGATCAAGCTCCACTGCCGGGTCCAATAATCTCGGATACTTTCGCGCCCGTAAACGTGTCCTCCTTCCATCCCATTTGCCCAAACCACATCTTCCTGCATCGCTGCAAGCGCGCTCTCCAAATCCCGGGCATTGAAACGTTCGTAGAGACGCTTTAAGAGCTCTTCTTCTTGGCTCATTTGGAGAGAATGGTTCGCGCGATCTCGGCAACTTTGCCCCCCAAGACAGTATGCGCCTCTTCATCCAGATGGATCCCGTCGAGCGGACTCAGACTCACGATCTCACCGGCATCGAGAAATTCACAACCTGACCTGTCAGCTTGCCAGGCATAATGGCTGGCCAACTCCGGGGATTTGGCGATCGCTCCTTCAAAAAGACCCGCCAAAGCGGTGAGCACTTTAACTGGCGGCGGACAGATTAACAGGACCTGGGGCGATTTATTGTTGGGACCGGCCAGCGAACGTTGAACCATTCCCACCAATTGGCTAGCTCCCTGGGCAATATCGAACGGCCCGGCATCAAACCGCCGTTTCAGATCGTTTACTCCGAGAAAAATGACTACCAGATCTAACGGTCGATGCGTCTCCAGCAAGATGGGTAAATGAAGCGATCCATTTCGGCAAACGGCGACTCCTTCAACCGGGTCATCAAACACAGTGGTGCGGGCATTGAGTCCTTCTTCAACAATGCGAGCAAAGCCCGCCAGCTCCTTCTGAAGAATTCCCGGCCAGCGCACGTCCCAATCAAATCTGCCATTTCCATCTGGCCGATAACCCCAAGTATTAGAATCACCGAAACACAATATCGTCTTCATGGCAGGCAACCATCTTACAGGAGTAAACGAAGATGAAAGGCAAAGAAATTTTTTTACAGAAGATAACGAAGGTAACGAAGGGCCAAGCGGCTCCGCCTCATCCAAGGGCCTCCACCGGCTTCACTCCTTCGTTTCTTCTGTAGAAAAAGACCCACACACGGCGAATCAGCTCACAGAACAAAAGCTAAGAAATTCTTACAGAAGATAACGAAGGTAACGAAGGGTCAGCGGATCCGCCTCATCCAAGGGCCCCTCGAGCATTCGTATGCTTCGCTTTCTTCGTTGCCTTCTGTAAAAAAAACGTGGGTCGTGGGCGAAAGGCCTTGTACTAGTCGGAGGATGCACCCGGATTTCCAACGAGCAATGGATCTTACGAGCGTACTTATCAGCGCTGCGATTGAAGTACATCGGGACAAAGGACCCGGACTTTTCGAGTCCATATACCAATGGTGCTTGGAGAAAGAATTAGATCTTCGTTCGCTCTCTTTTTTGAGCCAGAAGACTGTTACTGTTCATTACAAAGGGTTTACCCGAGAAGAACCACTCCGATTCGATATTCTCGTCGAAGGGTCCGTCTTGGTTGAGGCCAAATCCGTTGCTAAGGTTCTACCAATTCATAAGGCACAACTCTTAAGCTACATGAAATTACTCAATGTCCCGGTCGGTTTAGTGTTCAATTTTAACGAGATCAGACTTGTAGACGGAGTACATCGACTGATCCTGCCAGGAGCAAGTCGTTAACGCGAGGACCCAGACAGAAGAGAGACGAAGAGATTTTACAGAAGATAACGAAGGCAACGAAGGGTCAGTGGGCTCAGCAACACCCACCAGCCCAAAAAGACCTCCGACCCTTCGTTATCTTCGTTGCCTTCTGTAAAAAAACCTCCTTGCCAAGCCGGGCGAAAGTCGCGTAAAGGAATTAGGCATATCCCCCCATGTTAGGCGATAAGAACATCGTAACTTTCGTTCCGACTACTGATTTCGGACGGGCAAGAGCCTTCTATGAAGGCATCCTTGGGCTACGGTTCAAGCAAGAGGATGATTTTGCTCTCGTCCTAGATGCTAACGGAATTATGCTGAGGATCACCAAGATTCCCGTGTTCGAACCGGCGCGGTTCAGCATTCTGGGTTGGCGGGTTCATGGCATCCACGACCTCGTGGCCAAGCTCACCGGCAAAGGAATCGCGTTCGAACAATTCGGCCTCCCTCAGCAGGACGAGACCGGGATATGGACGGCGCCGAGCGGCGACAAGGTCGCTTGGTTCAAAGATCCGGATGGCAACATCCTTTCCCTTTCAGAACACGTCCACGATTAATGGCCGTCGTCCAGCGCCTCCTCCAAGAATCGTTTACAATCCTTGAGGAATTCCAAGCCGTTGGATTCCCCGAGCCCGCGCGCGATAATCAACCCACCGACCATGCAGGCAAAAGCACCTGCCGCTTGACGTCTTCGGGCTTCCACCGGCATCTCAGCTGGAGTTAAATCAAAAAGCTGTTTCAGACGCGTTTTGATGTCAGCGGCCAGCGCTCTCTGAGCCTTGGTACTGCTTCTAACGAGATCAGAGCCCAGCGAAGCGATGGGACAACCCCATTCCGGATGGGCACAATGGGCGGAGCTCAAATAGATGAACGCAGCCCCTAGAAGTCTCTTTTGGGTAGCATTACTCGCCCCTCGCGTTTCGACCATCTCTGTTACCTGTGACGAAGCGTAGGCCACCGCCGCCGCTAAGAGATCATCTTTGGAAGCAAAATGAGCGTAGAATCCACCGTGCGTAAGACCGGCATCACGCATGACGTCGGCAACACCCACGTCATCTATGCCACGTTGCCGGAACGCGGATGCAGCGGCTTCAATAATCCGTTCGCGCGTGTTACGTTTATGATCTTTTGGCCAAGCCATGATTACTGATTAGGTGAGAAGCAGTCACAAATAGTCACAAGGACAACCGTGAGGGGTGTCCTTTGCACATCATGACAAGCATCATACGGCGAACCAGCGCTGGTGGCAACCTGCTCGTGATCGAGCAGTGGAGTTAACTTTCCGTCGGTAGGTCGTCGTAATTAACGGCAGAAACGCTTTGCCGTTTCGCTTTATTCCAGCCACCAAGGTGAAAGCCGTCGGGGTTAGGTCCGAGAACCGATCTTGAAGCTTTTGGTCTTTGCCGTTCAGCTTTTCCACATAGTCGTTGACCAGGGTAGCCCGCTCCCAATGCGCTCTCCCTCGTAACTGACCTGCGTTATCGGACCCGCTCGAACAGGTGAAGACCTGATAGGTTCCGGCGGGCGCGTTCCACCAGATGACCAGCAGAAAATCCAACTTTCCAGCTGAGCCGTCGGAATGGTAATCCTCGATCAGAGAGGTTCCTCCAGTCCCAACGCTAAACCGAGCTATTCCTTTCCGTTCACCTCCCTGGGGAGAAAACTCATTCCGCTGAAACGTCTCCCGCACCGCCCAGTCGCCCACAAACGCTTGAAAGAGTTTCTTCATGGCCGGGCTAGCCGCCCGTTCAGCGGCGCTGGCCGGCGACTGAAGGTAGATCACAACTAAAAGAAAAGTCAGCGTGATTCGCCCCGCCGAAGCGGCGTCTCGGTACAAGGTAGGCATAAAGGATACCGGGCAACGGGCTTAAACCGGCCCACGCGATCACCACTAACAGAGTCTACACTTTGGACAAGTGAAATCCATTTGACACTTTATTATGATTGTCATATTGCTGTATCGCCATATGATGCTTGTCATATTACGGCAACAAATCCTCCGAATTCTGATAAATCTATTCCCTGAGAAAGAGTCTAAAAATGACTGCCCCTATTTTAGTCACCGGCGCCGCTGGTGGTACCCAAGGTGCGACCGGAAACCGGATAGTTCAATGGTTGAGGGAGCGCGGCTTGCCTGTGCGCGCTCTAGTCCACCGTATCGATGAACGCGCAGAGCGTCTCCAAAAGATCGGTGCCGACATACTAGCAGGCGATTTACTGGATCCCCATTTTGTGCACAAAGCGTTGCCAGGCATCAAGCGGGCTTATTTTACTTTTCCAGTAGACGACGGTTTGTTGGAAGCGAGCACCATCTTCGCCCGGGCCGCGCGCGAGGCGGGCACGGATCTGGTGGTTAACATGTCGCAGCTTCAAGACTCGGCGGAGGCGCCTAGCTTTCGCAACCTACAACACCGGTTGGCCGACCAAATCTTCGATTGGGCCGGCGTGGGCGCTGTTCACCTAAATGCTCCTCCATTCTTTGAGAATGTGCGGGCATTGGTTGCGAAAACGGTTTCGGAGCAAAACACCGTCTTCTTGCCATGGGGTGATGGAGACGCGGTAATACCGCTGGTTGGCGCTGAGGACTGTGTCCAGGTGGCCGCGGCTTTGCTGGTTGCCCCGGAGCCACCAAGCGAGAAGCGGTATGATCTAGTCAGTGAAACACCAAGTGTCAAAGAGATCGTCGCTACACTAAGCCGCGTGCTGAAGCGACCGATCAAGTATGTTCCGATCACGGACGAACGTTGGAAAGAAGCGGTCCGCGAGCGGATCAATCCCCACGCGGTCGAGCATCTTTCCAGCCTATGGCGTTATTTCCGGACGGCGGGACGCGACCAAAGTGGTCCTGAAGTTGGTGAACCGATCAAACGCATCACGGGAAGGGAGCCACAGAGCTTGGAAGCGTTCTTCCAACTGAATATGGGAGCGTTTGGCGGAACCGGGTAGGCGTGCCGAACTCGCCTTAAGCTCGTTCGGTAATAGCAAATAGCAGATAGCAAATTGACCGGCAACCGAGCGCTCGGCAGCTCGTGGTTCGCTTTGCTATTTGCTATTTTCTATTTGCTATTCGGAACGAGCCTAAGGCGAGTTCGGCACGCCGACACAGGACAAAAAATCACAAATGAGCTATCGTGGGGGATGTCCAGCACGGTAAGAACTAGAGAGGTTTCCGACGTCCCAGCGGGTAGCGAAGCAACGCGCAACCTGAACAGAACTTCCCCTGCTGAGAAAACAACCGGGCGCGACCTTTCCGACCCTTCGCTTTACAACAATCGCGAGCTTAGCCTCTTAGAATATCACCAACGAGTTTTGGAAGAGGCGGACGACTCGGGCAATCCCCTGTTGGAACGCCTGAAATTCCTTTGCATCGTCGCGGCAAACCTCGATCAGTTTTTTGAAGTCCGAGTTGCAGGTCTTAAGCAGCAACGGCTAAGCCACCTCAGTCTAGCCGGTTCCGATGGGATAGGACCAAGCGAGCAACTTGCCGCCATCTCGGCGCGGGTTCGTCAGATGGTGAACGATATGTATCGGACCTGGAAAGAGAGACTGGTCCCTGCGCTGGAGGAAAATAACATCTTCTTTCTCGGGTGCGACGAGCTAACATCGGAAGAGAAGCAATACTACACCAATTACTATCAGAAATCGGTGCACCCGGTGCTAACACCCTTGGCGGTCGATCCGGTTCATCCGTTCCCCCAATTGCTCAACAAGAGCCTAAATGTCGCGGTCGAGTTGGAAGGCGACACCATTAACCCAACCCTGGGGGTAGTTCAGGTACCGCATATCCTACCCCGTCTGCTCCCGTATCGAGCCGGCGAGAGGGGAATGTATCGCTATATTTTTATCGGGAACCTGATCCAAAGCCACGTTGATTCGCTCTTTCACGGAGTCGCCGTAAAAGGCGCTTATCAGTTTAGGGTAACTCGAAACAGCAATTTGTATCTGGACGAGGAAGAGACTGACAATTTCCTTGAAACCGTTGAACACGAATTGCGCAAACGAAGCCGGGGGGACGCAGTTCGCCTCGAGGTCCAATCGGATTGTCCTTCGCATATCGCTGAGCAACTGCTGCAGACCTTCGCCTTAACCGAGGAAGATCTCTATCGCGTTGACGGACCGATCAATTTTCTGCGACTGATGCCGGTCACGGAGGAAGTCGATCGCCCTGACTTGAAATTTCGCCCATTTGTTCCCACCCGGGTAACGCTGCCCCAGAGCACACAAGACATTTTCTCCCAGATCCGCGCCAAGCCGATATTGTTGCATCATCCTTACGATAGTTTCGAGACAGTGCTCGATTTCATTCGTCAAGCGGCAGAAGACCCGCAAGTAATGGCAATCAAACAAACGCTGTATCGAACCGGGCGAAATTCACCGATCGTAGAGGCTTTGGCTGAGGCGTCCGAGAGCGGGAAACAGGTCACCGTGGTGATTGAGCTTAAGGCGAGTTTTGAAGAAGCTGCCAATATTAAATGGGCCAGAATGCTGCAGGAGGCAGGTGCGCAGGTAGTTTACGGTATCGCCGGGTTAATTACCCGAGCTAAACTCGCACTGGTAGTTCGGCGAGAAGAGAATGGAATACGGCGATATCTTCATCTGGGGACCGGCAATTACAATCCGGCCACGGCGCGGAGTTACGAAGATTTCGGTTTACTAACCAGCGACCCGATCATCACAGACGACACGGCCGAACTATTCAACTGGTTAACCGGAGTTTCGTTATTTCCGGAACTGAAGAAGATTAAGGCGGCTCCTAAAGGGCTGCATGAACTCATCGTGGAGTTAATCCAACGGGAAAGGCGGCACGCCATGGAAGGTAAACCGGCCGGTATTTACGTGAAGGTCAACGCCCTAGTCGACGAGGACGTTATCAAGGCCTTGTACGCCGCTTCCCAAGCGGGAGTGAAGATTAGACTTCTGGTCAGGGGAGTTTGTTGTCTGCGTCCTGGTATACCGGGAGTCAGCGAAAACATCACCGTACGGAGCATCGTCGGCCGTTTTTTGGAACACAGCCGGGTTTACCGATTCGAAAATGCCGGTAGTCCAGAGATTTATTTGGGTAGTGCGGACTGGACGGCGCGCAATTTCTTTCGGCGAGTGGAGACCAGCTGGCCGGTGGAAGATCCATCGTTGCGGGACCGGGTGCAAAGCATGCTGGAGGTCTATTGGCGCGATAACGTTAAAGCGCGGGAACAAAGCCTTGACGCGACCTACGTTCGGGTTCCGGTCGAAGGCCCGCACCTGGATGCTCAGGCGTTTTTTCTGGAGCAAATACGTTCTGTGTCTAAAACGTAACATGACGGGTGGTTGCGGAGAGTCCTAGATTTCCGGACGTCGGGGCAAGACGCTCCGAACCCAATCACATCGTTATGTTTAACATTGAACCCTCCACGACGGGGATCGCTCGTCGTCTCGTATTCGTAACTGCCGGCACCTGCTTGGCAGTATCCTTGTTGGCGGGAGCTGCGTCGGCTGCAGATCAGGACGCTGCTCATGCTAAAAAAATCAAGACGGTTTTCTATATCGACATGGAAAACCACAACTGGACTCAACCAGCCAGTGACACCAGCGCGCCGAACCCAATTTTTCAAAATGCCGCAGCTCCCTACATCAACAGTTTGGTGACACCGGGTAACCCGGCGGCCAAAGAGGTTTCATATTGCACCGCTTACCATAATGTCTTGGCCACACAGAGCGGTAATAACCCTAGTATCCATCCGTCGGAACCGAACTACATCTGGCAGGAGAACGGCAGCAATTTAGGGATTTTTGCCGATAACGATCCGTACGCCGCCAGCAATCCCGCGGTGCCGGCTATCCAAATGTATCTTGCGGCGAACACCGAGGTGAGCGGCCAAAATTTAACTGGGTTACTGGAAGAACATGGTATTCCCTGGAAGACCTATCAGGAGGATACCGACCTGCTGAATACAGACGGTGGCAATGTTAATCAAGGAGGAAGTCCGACTAACAATCCGGTGAAAAAGAAAAACCTAACGGTACCTCTCGCGAGTTTCAGCGGAACTGTCTCCACCTACACTAATTCGTATAACGGTAGCAATCAGTACAACTTTGCCTGTAAACATGACGGCACGCTGTTCTTTGAAGCCAGCAACGGCGGCAACGATCCTACGAACAACAACAAACAGGCTAGACATTATCTGCCGCTGGAGCAGTTGTTTAACGATCTGGATACCAATCGGGTCGGCGAATACAACCTGATAACACCCGATCAGTATAACGATATGCATTCGTCGCTGACCAACGGGTTTACCTATCACGGGACTCATTACACCGGTGATCAGTCGGCCATCGCAGCCGGCGATAATTTCCTGTCGGTTGTTATCCCGAAGATCATGGCTTCCAAGGCCTATAAGGATGGCGGTCTGATTGTTATCTGGTGGGATGAATCCGAAGGCACTAACGCGAACGATTTCAGCCATACCATAGGTGAGATTATCATTTCGCCGTCGGCCAAAGGGAACGCGTTCGCTAGCAGCAAAGATTACACCCACTCTTCTGATCTGAACACATTGCAGAAGATTTTTCAGCTGACTGCGAGCACGCCGACCGGTTATCTAAATGATGCGGCTAATCCCTCCCCGGATGGAACTTTCGATCTATCCGATCTGTTCCAACCCGGAGTGATTCCTACATCAATCCCGCCGATTGACTAAGGTTGAGTCAAACGGTAGGGGCGAGCTCCCACTCGTCCCGTAACCGTTGGAACTGGACCGGTAGGGACTTCGAGAACCTACCGCGAAGCGGTTAAACAGTTTAGCCCAGGGTTTTAACCCTGGGTTACGAAGCACGGAGACGCGCCCTGAAAGTGGCGCCCGAAAGGTACTCGTTCGAAAGTTGGACGTCGGATTAAACCAGCCGCCACGATATCTGGTGCCGCTTTCAGGGCACATCTACTTTCAACGCCACACCCAGGGTTAAAACCCTGGGCTATGGTGTATAACCGCTTCGCGGTAAAATTCTCATCCTACCGTTAATCATCCGCAGTGCGTAACAGATATGCCGCGCCGACGCCGGTGATCATTGCGCCTACGGCAAGCGCGAGCAGGTCGCCAGCGATAGCTCCAAAATCGGCCTGGTACATGTTCACGCTACGGAAAGCGCGACAGAAATGAGTCAGCGGGAAAAGCTCTGAAAAAACCCGGATGCTGCCGGGCAGCTGACTGAGCGGCGCGAAGGCACCTGACAAAAGAATGATCGGCAACAAAAGGAAAACCGAGAATTGGATGGCTTGAGTCTGGGTTTTAGAAAACGCGGAGATCAATAAGCCGAGTCCGAGCGAGCAGAGCAGAAACAAGAAACAAACTACCGACAAGAGTAGCGGTTCGGAGATCTTTATTCCGAAGTGGAGATGTCCGATGGCAATGGTGCCAACGATAAGAAACATCGATATGAACAGGTAGGGCAATACTTTGCCGATCACGATCTCTGACTGGCGCAAAGGAGTGACCAAAAGCTGTGACAAGGTACCAACTTCTCTTTCCCGGGTGATGGTGCTGGCGATCAGGGTAACAGTAACCAGCTGCAAGATGAGGCCGACCATCCCGGGCACGACGTAGTCCACGAACAGCAGCTTGGGGTTATACAGAATCTCGGTGTCAAATTCCCAAGGGGTTAAAGAAGAACTGAATTCGTGTTGAGTCTCAGGCGAAAGCTGTTCACCCAGATCAACTACTTCCGGAGGCAGATTCTTGATGAGTTCGTATCGCTCATTTAGCTGAAACGTACCCACTGCTGTCTGGAGAACGGCCTGGACAGAAGGCGCGGTGTTGGTATCTGAGCCATCCAGAACGGCCCGCATGGCAATCGGTTTACCGTCTTGGAGGGATTTCCCCCACCCAGCCGGTATCACGATAGCGGCATCCGCTCCATTCCGGACCAGGTCAATCGGCCCTTTCGGGTCGCCGACCCATGGTTTCCAGGCAAAAGTGTCTTTGAGGTTCTGCAACAGGTCATTGAGATCTTTTCGGACCTTTTCGGGATCGTCGCTTCCCTCGATTAAGGCGCCCAAGACATCTTTGCCGTGGAGCAGATCAGCAAATCTCTTACTTTCGGCGCTGCCGTCTGCGTCGAGAAACATCGTTGACACATCACGCGTTGCCGTCCCTTCGAAAGCATGTCCGAAAACGAGGGTGAAGAATGGCGGTAGAACGAGGATCAATAGTAGAACCCGCCGATCCCTCCAAACGTGAACGAACTCTTTATAGGCGATGGTCAGAATCGCTTTCAGGGAATCCAGCAAATTCATTTCACAGCGGCCTGAACTTGATTCTGCATATGACGACCTTGGGCGTACGCATTAAACACATCTTCCATATCCGGTTCCACCCACGAGTAGCCGAGCCATTTAAGTCCCGGGAACGGCCAATACTGTTGCCACTGCTCCAACAAAGCCTGCGGATCGGCTGCGTGAATGCGCAACCGGCCGCTCCGTAGGTCCACGCTGGCGATCCCAGGAAATTTTCTCAATTCCAGCACAGCCTGCATGGGCGGCTCGACATGCACCTCAAGGAGATCGCCCCCCAAACCGTGCTTCAGCTCGCGGGGAGAACCCTTGGCCACCAGTCGTCCACGCTGGACAAACCCGACGTCCGTACACCGCTCGGCCTCATCCATATAATGGGTGGTGACGAAAATCGTCGTCCCAGATAGGGTTACCTGGTAAAGGAAATCCCAGATTTGTTGCCGATGCACCGGATCGAGCCCAGCGGTCGGCTCATCGAGAAAAAGTAAGGCCGGCTCGTGGATTAAAGCGCAGGCCATTGATAGCAGTTGTCTATACCCGCCCGACAGCTTAGCCGCTCTCGCGTCGCGGTAGGGCTCCAGATCCATCTCCTTAACCATCCGATCGACTCGGTCATGGATGTGAGTCTGCCGGTAGGCACCAGCAAAAAAACGCAAGTTTTCGCGCACGGTCAGGTCGGAGTAGAGACTGAACTTCTGGGATACATAACCAAACTTTGATCTGATCCGAAACCGGTCTTTCCACACATCGAGCCCATCAATGGTTGCGGCGCCGCCAGTTGGCTTGGTCAGGCCGCACAACATCCGGATGGTCGTGGTCTTACCGGCCCCGTTTGCGCCGAGAAAGCCGAACACTTCACCCTGTCCGATAGACATCGTGATCTTGTCGACAGCGGCGGTATGGCCAAACTTTTTCGCAAGATCTTTGAGTAGGATGAGCGGCTTAGGCATGGGTTCTATTTAGAACGCCGTGAACACCGACAGCGCTCTGGGCAGCTGGTAGAGTCAAAACTTAGCCGATAATCCGAGGCGAACATAGGGAAACCAGTCCGATGATACCGCTTTGATGTCTGCTCGATAGTAATCAAATCGGCGATAAGGAACAAACCCGGCTTCCAGGTCCAACTTTAAGCTTTTGTATACCGACCAGGTCAAGCCGCCGCCGCCCCGTATCTCCCAATAATCGAGGACGGCGCTGTTAAGCACCGGAGTACCGTGCGCGGTACCGAACTTGTCGTCCATCCGAAAAGTCGTTTCCCGGATGTCAGCACCGGTAAAAAGAGTGATTTTATCCGAGAGCCGGTATTGCAGCTGGGGACGCGGGACAACCCCATCGATGGTCCAACGATCTGATAGCTTCCAATGGACGCCGACTGCCGGGACAACCGGTATTTGAGCATTAAGATCGACACCAACGCCAAGGGTGAGAATCAAGTCAGAACTCACAAAATAGGAGAGACCCGCCACAAAAGGAATATTGAAGTCTGGAAACGAAATGTTGCTGAAACTGCCGTAAAAGCCGGGATGGATCTCAATTCGCATTAGTAGAGCTGAGCTCAATTGCACGTCCGCACCGAACTGGAGGTCGAGAGCATTGATCACGTCGGGTATCGGCGCAAACGGATCTTGAGCATCAAATGCGTACCTAGACCAATCGACCCCAAGACGCAGGATCAAGGAATCTTTGATCTGATCCGAAACCACAAGGTTGATGGAATTGAACACTTCGCTGTACTCGCCGATTGACTTAAGGCCCCGACTTATCGAGCCGCTGCCAACATACGTTCCATCTACCGAGAACTCGTACGACAACGGGGAAACGGTCGAACTTTGGAGATAGCTCGCCAATTTCAGAGGGGACGCGCTGTCCTGTGCACAGGCGATACCAAGGGTAAAATTAGCAACAAGCGCTAAGAGCCCGCCATGCGCTAACCGTCTAAGCGAAAGGTGGTTCCTCAAAACAGTAAAATCCTCCAGGAGTTTCGACCCTATCCTCGCCCGGCCATGGTTGCAAGGGGCCGGTTGGGAACGTGTAAACGAGCGAGAGCGAGCGGGAACACCGGAACGAGTAGAGGTCGAGCGTGCCTCGCTCCACGGTTTTCGCCGACCTCTAACCTGAAACCTATATCGTACAACCTACAACTGGTTTGCTATCGCACGTCTCTAAGGAACGCTTTAATACCTTTTTGAACCTCGCGCATCATAGCCGCCCCGGAGCCAAGGCGTTCAACCCCCCGAAGTTCGCTTAGTGCCGGAGCCGACGTCAAATCGACTCGCCACACAAGCGTTGCGTCGCTGCCGTTCACTTGCACGGGCCAAAGTTGATGAAATGTAACTAAAGCGTAAAAGCCGCCGCTCGCATAATAACCTAGATCCGCTGTTTGCCAGCCTTCACCAACCGGCTTGGCATAAAAAGCGTCCAAACTCACTGCAGCTTGGCCTTCAACGTCAAATAGAGCCCAATATAATGTTCCCTGCGAACCACGGCCTCCCCCGATAGCGGTGCTTGAGATTAACGGCGCAAACTGCGACTTGGCGCCGCCACTTTCTTTTAGCAGGGCTGCAATCTCTTCCTCCGGCACGATGTTCGCCCCGGTCGTCTGATAGGCAGGTTGCGCTGATAAACCGCCCGAGAGAAAACTCTTCAACCTTTGAGCCAGCACCTGGCTCCAAAAAGTCGCGACTGGCGCCGGTATCCCCCCACCCTCTGACCCCGCGCCGGGGGCATATTCTTTCACCTCAGCAAGATTGAGTTGAAGTTTTGACGCGTCGCCGGGAAGTCTTTCCGTTGCATCAACAAAAGCTTTTACCGACGAGTTGGACGGGGCGCTGCTCAAACCTTGAAACTCGCTAGGCCCTCTCCCGGCCAGGTCGCCATTCGCATAGACCTTCAACTCGGAATGGCGGGTCGGATTCCACTGTTGAAGCAGCCCAACCGTGGTCTTGATGGGTGCGCGCACAACAAAGGCGCTTTCGACGGATAACCCCCGCGAAAATCGCATGGCTGGTCCTCGAGTAGCAAGAACATCGCCTCCAGTCAACTTGGCCAAATCCGCATCCTTAAAGACGGACACGGAGCGTAACTCGGAGATCGGATCCGCCTGAGCGACAGCCGGGAGGGCGCTGATGGCAATCCATTGTATCAAAGCGATAAAAACTCTTTTCCTAGGATTCATATTCTTTCTGTTTAGCGAAGGTTGCCCGTGATCCGCACAGGTTAGCGGCGACACGGGCAGGAAAACCTTAAATAGACCTTCCCGTGCATATTTAAAGGTGAATTTCCCCAACAAAACGTCGTGCCTGCCGCGCCGTAGTCCCGCGGCCGCGGGAGAAGGCGGGATCGAAATCTCCTCCATGGTCCGGGAATCCCTTCAGCGAAGCTGAAAGGATCGGAGTAATACTCGGTCTTTCGGTTCCTGTCTCTGCCAACAAGTTAACGCGGACGCCGGCGGCCTTTCACCTTTCACGCTCACTTTTCACCTTTCCTGTTCTCCCAGGGAACCGCGCAGTTCTTGGTTCGGTACCGTTGGCCTGGTGTTGTGCAGCGACTGAGCACTCAGATGTGTCTGTTCCCAAGTGTCAATCAACGCTGAAACGCTTGGGTCCAGCTTTCGCATTATATCGCAAACATACACGTAATAGAGGCGTTGCCATCGCCGGCGATACTCCATCGTTGATTGACGATTGGCCGTATCCCACAACTCGATCGCGTGCGGATCACGTTCCGCAGTGGATTCAAGCTGTCGAAAACGCATCTTTTCTTTCAAAGTTTGTTCCGCCAGCTTCTTGGGAGTGGGCGTCTCTTGAGCTTCCTTAGGCACGGAAGCGGCCGCCGAGGGGCCCGGTGTCGGTGTCGATGGCAGAAGATCTTGCTGGACCGGCGCCTGCTCTATTGGCGTTGGCGCCGGTTTGTTCTCCGGCAAAAGGTCGTTTGAAGCAGGCGGTGGCGGCGTCGGAATTGGCGCGTGCTGGGGATCCGGCAGCAGATCGGGCGGTAGCTGGACTGAGGGGCTGGGGCTGGGCGAAGCCGCCGAT
>Ga0210406_10004779_pt1 | contig 14363 bp, 10 predicted proteins | sample IncBWC30MmetaG_FD_155454 | JGI IMG/M metagenome (GOLD analysis project Ga0210406, IMG submission 155454) | Forest soil microbial communities from Barre Woods Harvard Forest LTER site, Petersham, Massachusetts, United States - Inc-BW-C-30-M | ecosystem: Environmental > Terrestrial > Soil >... | reverse complement strand
GAAGCCGGTGGTCGATTCGGCGATCCCGGTCTGGATCCGCAACAGTTTTGCCCCGGAGAGACGCGGCACCAAAATCACTCCAAAGGGCGGCCCGGGCACCGGCGTGAAAGCCCTCACCGCGATCCGCGACGTCACGCTGATCAGTCTCGGCGGCCCCGGCATCGTAGGCCTTACCGACGTGGTCGGGCGGACTTTCTCCACCATCGCCGAGGTGCGCGCAAACGTGCTCCTGATTTCGCAGTCCTCCTCGCAAAACGATATTTGCTTCAGCGTCTCTTCCGCCGACGCCGCACGAACCATCGAAGCACTCCGCAAGGAGTTCGCCGACGACCTGAAGCACGAAAAGGTGGAGCACATCAACGTGGACCCGAACATCGCCATCGTCGCCGTGGTCGGTGAAAACATGCGTGGCACTCCGGGCGTCGCCGGCCGCACTTTTCAAGCCATGGGCAGGGAAAACGTAAACATCATCGCCATCGCGCAGGGCTCCAGCGAGAGCAATATTTCCTTTGTCATCGAGGAAAGCGCTGTGAAAAAAGCGTTGCTGGCCGCTCACCGCGAATTCGGACTGCACCTGCCGGCGAACGGAAATTAGCCCGCCGATTCCTGCGCCATCGCTTCCGCGCGCTTGCGGTGGTACCGCTCCAGGCCCAACCACGAAAGTTGCAGCGCTCCATTGAATACGTAGTGGGAAAGTTGCGCCGGAGAAAGAAACTCCGCCGCTTCCGCCGCGACCGCGCGGCTGAAAGCGAGAATGGCCTCGCTCTGTTCCTGCCCGCGCGAAAGGATCTCTGCCGTCAGTTTGCCCCAATGCTGCAGCCGCTCCCGGTAGGCGTTCAGGTGCCGCTCCGGCTGATCCGAATATCCAAAATGTGTAAGAAACAACCGCCGCGGCCGAAGTTGCGCGATGGCGTCGAGCGACGCATACCACAATTCCAGATTGATATCCGGCGGCGGCGTTGCGGGAAGAATAAACGGATGGCCTTCCACGGAAATCCCCGCTGTATCCCCCACGTAAGCCACTCGCTCGGTCGGATCGAAATAAGTGACATGATGCGAAGCGTGTCCCGGTGTGTACAGCACTCGAAGTTCACGCGATCCCAGGGCGAGAGTTTCTCCGCCTTGCAGGATGCGCAAATTGTTCTCCGGCACCGGCAGGAAATCCCCAAACAACTTCTGCATCTCCTGGCCGTACAACCGCCCGGCGCTGTCCAGCAATTTTGTAGGATCAATCATATGCGCCGCCCCGCGGGTATGGACATGCACCTGCAGCGCCGGGTTTTCCTGAACCAGCGCGCCGGTCGCCCCGGCATGGTCCAGGTGAATATGCGTCAACAGAATTGCGTTCAAGTCCGCGACGCGAAGGCGATGCGCATCAAGCCGTTCGCGTAGGGTGTCCAGCGTGGAGCCCGGGCCAGGGTCGATCAGCGCGTTGAAATTGTCCGAACGAAGTAGCGCGGTCGCAATGCACCGGGCTTGTCCGGTCCAGTTCAGGTCCAGCAGGGCGGAGGCAACCATAGGGGATAGAGTGTATCGCAAGCCGGCGCCCGCGGAATCGGCGCGAGCACCGGGACGTTTCACGCACCCCTTCGCATTTCAGGAAATGCTTGCAGAATGATGAACTTATAGAATATGCTTTCTCCCGCAGCAACGAGTTTCATTTCGTCACTGCTTCCATTGTTCGCAAGACTGGTGTGATACCGCCCCCATTCTGGACAAGCATGTGATTTGCTGCGTATTGTCCTGCGTCGCCATCCAGCTTTCAGCCGCACTCGATGAAGGAATGACGTAAGGAACTTATGGGATTCTTAGTTTGGATTAGGGAGGAAAGTATGCGCAAATGGTTTGCAATCGCGGCAATGGGCGCTCTGATCGCCCTGCCGATCTGTGCGCAACAGAAGGACGCCAGTACAACAGCAACCAGCAACTCGTCGGAATCCACCAATGCTGTTCCGGCCGCTGATTTCGGCATCGCTCACGCTTCCGCGAATTTGTTTGGGATGCCTGCCGCCGCTGCCAAACCGGCCGACGTTTTCTCGGATTGGTCCAACAACCCCTGGAACCGGCACGCCTGGGGACAGTTGACGCCGAAATTCGAAGTCGCGGGCATGTTCAGCTACATCAATTTCGCCCCGGGCACATCGTTCAGGAATTTCAACCAACTCGGCGCGACTGGTTCGTTCGCTTATAACGTCAATCGCTGGCTGGGTCTCGTTGCCGAAGTCGGTGGCTACCACTTCGACCGTCAGGTCATCCTTCTCGATCCCACCACCAACACCCCAACACAGAACACCATCAGCGGGAACATGCAAACCTATCTCTTCGGTCCCCGCCTGAACTATCGGCGCTTCGATCATTTTGTGCCCTTCGGCGAGGTCCTCTTCGGCGCGGCGCACGGCAGCAGCCAGGTGACTGGCGACAATTCCCAGGGTGCATTCGCGCTGGCCGTCGGTGGCGGTGTGGACGTGGTGCTCACGCGCTATCTCACATGGCGATTTGTCCAGGCGGACTACCTGATGACCAATTTTTCCGGCAGCCTTCTCAGCCCCAGCAGCCGGCAGAACAATTTCCGCATCGGCACCGGCCTGGTGCTGCGGTGGGCTTATCCTCCCGCTCCGGCAAAGCCGAATCATCCTCCGGTCGCGGCCTGCTCCGCGGCCCAGCCCTCCGTCTATGAAGGCACAACCGATCCCATTGCGATCCACGTGAACGCATCCGACGCCGACAACGACCCACTTACCTACAGCTACACCGCAACCGGCGGCACCGTGGACGGCACGGGGCCGGATGTTCGCTGGAACCCCTCGGGCCTGGCGATCGGCAATTACACCGTCAACGCCAAGGTCGACGACGGCCACGGCGGCACGGCCAGCTGCGCTACCGATGTCGCCGTTGCCAAACGGCCGAATCAGCCTCCCGTGATCTCCTGCGCGCCGGAACGCAACCCGATCATCGCAGGCGAACGCGTGAAAATCGTTTCGACAGCCAGCGATCCAGACGGCGATCCGCTGACCTACAGCTACACCGCCACAGCGGGCCAGATTTCCGGCAACGGCCCGGCCGCGCAGTTTGATTCCACCGGCCTCGCGGCTGGAAATTATGCGATCACCTGCGCCGCCGACGACGGCCGCGGTGGCCACACCACCGCGCCAACAGCGGTTGACGTTCAGCAGCCAGCTCCTCCGCCGCAGGCCACCAAAGTCGGCGACTGCGGTTACACCAAGCTCGGTGCAGGCCGCTTCGACAACGCCTGCAAGCGCGTCGGCGACGACGTTGCCCTGCGCCTCAAGAGCGAACCTAACGCCAAGCTGGTGATCGTCGGCTACGCCGATCCCAAGGAACCCAACGCCAAGAAGCTGGCGCAGACCCGCGCCGATGGCGCCAAGAAGTATCTCGCCGAGAAGGAGATCGATCTTTCGCGCGTCTCCACCCGCGTCGGGACCGCTTCCACCGAAAAAGGCTCGGAGAAGACCAACCGTCGCGTTGATTTCATCTTCGTGCCGGATGGCGCAACCTACTAAACCTTATTCCCGCGCGCAGACCGTCTCTGTCCGTCGCAACGGGGAATCAAGAACTCAGTACCGGGCTCTCCGAGTTCAAATTCGGGGAGCCCGGTTCTTTTTAGGCGGTACAGGTTGCTGAGTAAAAAAAGCAAAGGGCTGGAACTTCTCGCCTGAGAATGGCAATCCTCATTTGGGTGGCGTTGGCTGCGGCGGCGCCGTCGTGCGCGCAGTCCACGCCTGGGGCCCGAAGGCGGCATGGTGCTCTCGCTCGGCGTGGATTCCGCCGGAACGGTTTACATCGGCACAAGCGACGGCCACGTGTTTGCCAGTGAAGACCGGCGGGTGGCGCAGACCTAAAGAATGACCGGACTCCTCCGCCAATTTCTCGCCGCAATTCTCTCAGTCGTAATCGCATTTCCGTTGGGTGCGGCCAGTTCCTGGTGCGACCCGGTCGGGAACCGCCTGCAGAAGACCTCGACGCTGGCGGGCTTGCAGGGCGGCCTGTCGAACTACAACGCGAACGATCAACTGGCCACAGACACCTGCGACCCCAACGGCAACACTGCGGCCTCAAACAGCAACGGCCACGGATCGTTCCAGAATGGTACACAGTCGGCAAAAGACTACTTTAGATAATTGCATACTTGACAATAGAGCCATTCTGAACTAGAAAGGAGGGGTAATTTCCCGGAACGGGAATTTCTCCAGCCTTTTCCTTCACCATTTCCGCCCAAGCAGACGGAAAGGCAATTCCCAGACAAGAGGCACGATGGCGGATGCACACGCGGGGCGCGCAGTGAGCGCGGATTTCGAAAGAGCCGCCGGGGTTTTCGCAATCGGAAAAGAAGAGCGGGCGGCACAGGGCTTGCCCCCGGTCCATCTGCTGGTTGTGGACGACGATGGACACGTGCGCGGCGTCTGCCGCAGTATCGCCGAAGACGCGGGCATGAAAGTATTTGATGTGAGCACTGCGGAAGAAGCGCTGGAAATCCTGGAAGTTTCTCCCGTGGATATTCTGCTCACCGATTTGCGGTTGCCGGGAACCAGCGGGCTCGATCTGCTCAAACGCGTCACGCGGCTTTTCCCGGACATGGCCGTGGTGATGCTGACGCAGTACGGCACCATCGATTCCGCGGTGCAAGCCACCCGCATGGGCGCGGTGGACTACGTGACAAAGCCCTTCCGCATCGAGGAATTGCGCGCCCGGCTGGAGCAGGTTGTTCACGCGGTGGAGTTGAAGCGCGAAAACCGCATGTTGCGCGAGCAGGTGCGCGCGCTCCCTGGCTTTGGCGGCCTGATCGGCATGTCCGCGCGCATGGAGCGGATTTACCGCTTGATTGAAAAAGTCAGCTTGCGCGATCACCCCGTGCTGATTTTGGGCGAAAGCGGAACGGGCAAAGAACTGGTCGCGCGCAGCATCCACTTTCTCGGCACCCGCAAGGAGAAGCCGTTCGTGCCGGTGGAGTGTTCTGCACTGGTGCCCACGTTGATCGAGTCGGAGCTTTTCGGCTACACGCGTGGCGCGTTTACGGGAGCCTTGCAGGCCAAACAGGGGTTGATGGAATCCGCCAACGGCGGCACGCTGCTGCTCGATGAGATCGGCGAGATGTCGCTGGAGATGCAGGCGAAACTGTTGCGCGCGCTGCAGGAGGGCGAGATCAAGCCGGTCGGTTCCACGGAGCGCCGGTCGATCAACATCCGCATCGTGGCCGCCACCAACCGCGACCTCGAACTCGGCATCAAGAATGGAAACTTCCGGCAGGATTTGTATTTCCGCTTAAACGTCGTGCAGATCAAGCTCCCGCCGCTGCGCGAAAGGAAGAGCGATATCCCCGTGCTGGTGACTTCGTTCCTGGAGAAATTCTCGCGCCAGGACGAAATGACCCGCGAGCTCACCGAAGACGCCATGCGCCGGCTGATGGCCTACGATTGGCCGGGCAATGTGCGCGAACTCGAAAACACGATCGAGCGTGCCGTCGCGCTCGGCAGCGGGCCGTACGTCCACGTGAGCGACCTTCCAACAACCTTGCAATACCCGACGACCGAACGCGCTCCGGAAAAAGAAGAGTTGCTCCCTCTCGACGAGTTGGAGCGGCGTGCGATCCTCAGCACGCTGAGGCAGACCGGCGGCGACAAGCAGGCGGCCGCGCGGATGCTGGGCATCGGGAAGACCACGCTCTACCGGAAATTGAAGCAGTACCAGATCGAGCGCACCGACGCGTGAGGCCTCGAAGCGCGTATCAAATTGGAAAAATAGCCCGCCGATTCTCGACTTGAAAACTCCCCGTCTGCGGTAAACCTTCCCTCCACAGTAAGATGGCCCGGAAATGCTTTGGCGTTGCCAGTGCATGAGTGGTGTGAGCAGCCCCGAGGAATACGGCGTGTTCACACGAAACCATGCGGTGAAATTGCCTGCCGAGCGCGTTCCGCGCGGCGTCCTGAGCGCAGCGCGCGCGGGCGCAGGGCGCGAGGTCTGGATTCGCGAAGCGCTGCTGGAACTGCAGATGGAGCCCGGTGCGGAGCGCTTTGGTGTGTGGCTGGACGGACCGGCAGCCGACGAATCCATTCCGGCGCGAAGGATTGTGTTTCACGGCGAAGTCCGGGAACGCGGAGAGGGGAACGCGCCAGGAAAATGGACCAGCATCTCGGCGGAGCTCCCGCTTCCCCTGGATATGCTCTCCGTTGGAAAAACCGCGGAGCTCACGCTTACGGGCGAGGCCCGAGATCCGCTGCTGGGTCCGACCCTCGGCATGTGCCATGTGTTGTGGGTGCCCATCTTCGGGCGAAACCTGCTGCGCGGGTTGATTCTGGTGGCGGCGCAGCGCGCCGGCCGTCCGCTTCCGAGAGTGCTTGCGGAAGAGGTCGCGGTTGAGCTCGCGCTGGCCCTCGAAAATGAAGAGCAGAGCCTCCTGGCCCGGGAGAGAAAAGCGGACCTGGAACTCGCCGCCCGGGTGCACGCGCTGCTCGCGGAGAACGCCGACCTCGAACAGGTCCTGGCGGAGCTTGTGGAAACTTGCACGCGCACCGACGGGCCTGCTGGCGTTGGCGCCGTCTTCGCCCTGGTTGGTGAGCGCAAGACCGGGCTCGCTGTCACCGCGCCTTCTGGCGCGCGCGCCGAGGAGTGCTTGCGGATTTGGGCCCTCAGCGGCGATCCCGCCTGGGGCCACAGCGTGGAGCGGGGTCCGCTCGAAATGTTCTGGCGGCAGGCGGTCGCAACCGGCCAGGTGGCCGGGGCGGAGGCCGGCGCGCTTCCGCTGGCGCGCAACATTGCGCGCATCGTGGCTATCCCCATCGCCGTGGAAGGCGTCACTCACGGTGCGCTTCTTGCCGGGCTCCCCCGCGGCCGCACCGGCATGGAAACTCTGGAACGGCTGGAGCAGCGAGCGCTGCTGGCCGCGCAGGTGTTCCAGCAAAAAGAGTGGCGCTCGGAGCGCGCCCGCACCGAGGCCTGGCGCCTGGCGCTGCTCGAGCGCAGCGATCAACCGGTGGCACTTGTCGATCGCAACGGTTTCCTGAGGGGCTGGAGCCAGGGCGCGCGAAAAGTGCTCTCGCGGGAATCCGGCCTGCCCGGCCTGCGCTGGGAGAACCCGGAGTTGCGATTTGTGGAACTCTTCCGTCCGCGCGAGTGGGAGCGGGTCAGCGGCTGGCTGCAGTCCGGCGCCACGGAGACGGCGAGAATCCTGAATGTCCAGTTGAAAGACGGCACGACGGTCGAGTGCCGGCGGCTGGGTCTCTCGAGTCCGGAGTTCCTGGCCGTGAGCGTGAAACACGCTGGCGCCGAGCCGGGCGAACGCCGGAAAGAAGACATCGAAGCGGAACTCCGCCAGACCGTGGGCTGGATGACAGAAGGTGTGGTGGTGTTCGACGAAGCGGGCGGCATCCGCGCGGCAAACGAGCACTTTTTCCGTCTGCTCGGGCTCACGCGCGAGGAAGCCCCGGGACTCAGGACGCTGGAAGACCTGCTCGGCAAGGTGGCTCCCTCTGCCGCCGACCCGGAAGCATTCGCGCGCGGTTGGCGGGAGCTCGGGGAGCTGCAGGAAGAGGAAAGCCAGGAAGATCTGGCGATGAACTGGCCGGTGCCGCAGATCATCGAACGCTGCGCGCGCGCGATCGTGGGGGAAGGCGGCCGGCGCCTGGGCCGCGTGGAGGTTTATCGCGACACCAGCGCGCGGCGCCACTTTCAGTCGCGCATGGTGCAGACCGAAAAGCTGGTTTCGCTCGGACAGCGCGCCAGCAGTATCGTGCACGAGCTGAGCAATCCCCTGACGACCATATTGGGCTACGCCCAGCGGCTGTTGCTTCGCGAAGCGGGCCGCCCGGAGCCAGAGAACCGCGAACTGCGCGGATTGCTCGCGGAGGCCGAACGCGCCACCGGAATTCTCCGGCAAATGCTGCAGCTTTCGGGTGACGCCCGGGGCGTCCGCGAACCGGTGTCGCTGAATGAACTCGTGGATCGCACCTCCGGCCTGATGCGCGCCTCGCTTTCGGGTTCTGCCATCCACCTGATGGTGGAAAAGGGCGCAGCGGTGCCCAATGTCGAAGGCGACTTCGGGCAGTTGCAGCAGATGCTGCTGAACCTGCTGCAAAATGCGCAACAGGCCATCACGCACAGCGGCCAGGGCGGTTTGATCGGCGTGCGCACGGGAAGCGCCGGCGCGGGGCGCGCTCGCCTCGAAGTGTGGGACGACGGGCCGGGGATTCCGGGCGCGATCCAGGCGCGCATTTTCGATCCGTTTTTTACCACCAAGCCGCCGGGCGTGGGCACGGGCCTCGGTCTTGCGATCGTTTTGGGATTCGTGCGGCAGCACGGCGGCACCGTGAACGTGCTCAGTCCGCCGAAGGGCGGCACGCGTTTTGTGGTGGAGCTGCCCGCGGCGCGGAAACCGCGCGAGAAACCCGTCGAAGTCTCCACGGTTCTCCGCCTGCCGCCTCCCGCAGTGGGGGGCAGCCTTGGCCTCGCTGAACACCGCGCCCCGCGCGTCCTGGTGGTCGAAGACGAACCTACGGTCGGCGGGTTGATTGCCGACGTGCTGCGCGACGAAGGCATGCGCGTGGACGTTCTACGCGACGGCGAATCGGCGCTCGACCGCGCGGAGCGCGAGGAGTACGACTTGGTGATCTGCGACCTGAAGATGCCGGGCATGGACGGGCAGAAGTTTTTCCAGTCGCTCGGCAAGCGCCGGAATCCCCTGCAGGGCCACGTGCTGTTCGTGACCGGCGACGTGGTGGCGCCGCGCACACAGGAGTTTCTGGAGCGCCATCGCCTGCCGTATGTGGCGAAGCCGTTCCGGGTGGAAGAGCTGAGCCGCGCCGTACGCGGAATGCTGTAGGAAAAAAGGAGAGGCGATACTGTGCAAGAACGCCCGAATTACATCGAGAGTCCAGGAACTACAGGAAGAGAGCGCCCACCCCGGCGGCAGGGCGACCTGGTGCTGCTCTGCGGCCGGCAGGATTTCTGCTCCGAAGCCCGCCACGAACTCGAACGCCGGCGGAAGGATCTCCGGATTGCGGACGCGGACGGGCTGGCCGGGGCCCGCCAGATTCTGGGCGAAGAGTCGCCGGCGGTGATACTGGCCGAGGAGCGCGCGCTGGCGGAGCCAGACGGGCCGTGGCGCGCGCGGCGGCGGGCCATCGAATCGGCGTTGTCGCTGCTCGCCGGCTCCGCGCCTGTCGTCTGGATCGGCGCCGCCGAGGAAGGCGCGCAGTTGACGCAGGCCGTGCATTCCGGGGCGGTGGACTTCGTCCCGCGTTCCGCGCTGTGCTTGCCGGCGGCGGTTACCATGGTGGAGCGGCGCCTGCGCGGTCTGGTGAGACCCGCGCCTCCAGACGGGCGCCCCGCCGGGACCATCTCTCTCACGGAACTGCGTCTGGACGACCGCGATTTCGGCGAGGTGCTTCGCCACGAACTGAACAATCCCCTCACCGGAATTCTGGGCAACGCGGAACTGCTGCTGCTCGAAGCGCGCCGCGGGAAGCTGGATCTGCCGCTGCAGGCGCTGAAACGCCTCGAGACCATCGCGGAGCTGGCCGTGCGCATGCGCGAGACCGTGCGGCACCTCAGCGACCGTTGGGAAACCGCGGGTGCAAACGGCTCCGGGGAGCAAGAATCCGGGGACGAGCCGCCACACTGGCCCGGCCGAGGCTGGTAACATGCGTCCGTCAGGGCAATCGCTAACGAGGTTTTGCTACGGGCTCAATGCCGGCAGACTGGCGGAAAAAATCGAGGACCCGCCGGCGGAACTCTTCCGGCGCGAATCCGAGTGCGGCAGTATGAAACGCCCCGGGGACGATCCACAACGACTTTGGCCCACGCGCGGCCGCATAAATTATTTTTGCGTGGCGGCAGGGCAGCGTGGTGTCCTTTTCATCGCAGATCAATAGAACCGGAAAACTTTGCCCGGCCACGGCGTGCTCCGGGGAAACCCCGGAGGGGGAAAATCCGGCAAGCTTGCCGCCGCGATACAGCATCACCGACGCGCCCGGCGCAAACAACGTTTTGCCCAGCAGCGGGTATTCCTGCAGGCCCGCGTAATCGTAGGAAGCCTCCCGCAGGCTCGCGAATGGCGCTTCGGCCGCCAGCGCCTCGATGCGCGGGTCAACGCCGGCCGATTGCAGGGCGATGCCGGCGCCCATCGATTCCCCCAGCGCAAAAATGTGCACGGGATGCTCGGCGGCCACCAGGGCATCGATCACCGCGCGCGTGTCGTTGCGTTCCAGCCAGCCGTAGGTGGCCATCTCTCCGCCGCTTTCGCCGTGGGCCCGCTGGTCCATCATCACCACGCCGTATCCGGCGGAGAGCAGGATTTCCGATTGCCCGATCGCGCCCACGCGGTTGTCGGCCACACCGTGAAAGAGCAGCACCCACGCGCCGTTCGGCGTTTCCGGACGCACTTTCCATCCGCGCAGGAGCGCGCCATCGGGCGCGGTGACGGGAAAATCTTCGCGGTGCGCGCGGCTGTGGGCGAACGAGGCGTCGGCTTCGCGGACCAGATCCGGCGTCAGCGGCCGCCGCACCGGATGCAGGAACGAAGGCGCCACCAGCCAGCCCATCACGACGGAAACGATCGGGGGAACGAGCAGAAGGATCAGCAGAATCCGGAGCGCGCGTCGCAACATAAGGCCTCAATAAAAGATACGAGATTTCCCGCGCAGGAGTTCGGGGAAAATTGGCCGTTCTTGCCGCGGCCAATACAGCGCGAGTCCGCCTCAGCTGCGGAAGAGCACGTCTTCGCGCTGGAACATTTTCACCGCCAGGAAAAGCGCGGCAGCGGCGTAGACGCAGGTGGAAAGAAAAATCAACGCGATGAAGTTCCAATGATACGTTCCCGTGACCAGTTCCTTGCAAAGCAGGCTGACATTAAGGATCGGAATCAGCGCCAGCTTGGCGGTCAACTCGACGCCGGGAAGCATCGCCGCCACCGCGGGAAGGATCACCAGGATCATCAAAGGTGAAATGTAGCTCTGCGCCTCCTTATAGCTTTTGGCGAACAGCGAAATCGTGATCAAGCCCGCGGAAAAAAGCACCGCCAGCGGCAGGGCCATCAGGAAAACCGAAAGCACCGCGGGCAGTTTAACCTGCAGCTGCATGGCCGCCGCGTCGGGATTTTTTGCCACGTCGATTACTTTTAAATGCTGGACTCCCCAGAACGAAATCCCCATCGAAAGCACCGAAAGCGCCGCCGTAACCAGCGATGCCGTAAGCACCAGAAAAAACTTTCCAAGGACCAGGTCGAGGCGCGAAATTGGACTCGACAGAATCGTCTCCATTGTGCCGCGCTCTTTTTCACCCGCGGTCAGGTCCATTGCCGGATACATGCCCCCCGTCAGGCACAGCAGGATGACCATGTAGCCGATGATCCCGCCGAACGCCGCGCCGCCGACTTTTTCCGGGGGCGCGACATTGTCCTGCTTGATCAGAAACGGTGTCAGGACGGAAGCAGGCACGTGATCGGCCTCCAGCCGCGCTTCCACCACTTTGTCGCGGTAATCCTTCAGGTTTTTTTCCACCGCAGCCGCGGAGATGGAGGATTTCAACTCGCCTTCATACTTGTAAATTTCGACGGTCAGGGGATTCTGCTGCGCCAGGCTGGTTTCAAACCCGTCCGGAATGGCGATAGCCGCGCGAATCTCCTTGTTGATAATTTTGTCCTTCCAGTCCGGCGTCGCGGGCACCACTTCGATCTTCTTGCCGGCGCGCAGGGCTTCGAGCACGCCCGGCGAATCCGTGCCGCCGAGCAGCATCACCTTTGGTGTCTCTTCTTCGGCCTTTTTCAGCAGCGTGAAGGCCAGAGCGCCGAATCCCACGGAGAGGAGCGGGAAAAGGAGCAGCGGCACCAGCAGGGTTGAGATCAGCGTCCGCCGGTCGCGCAGCGCTTCGGTAAGTTCCTTGCGGTAGACGATGCCGATGTTCTGGAGGGCCATCTCAGGCGGCCTCCTCGGGCTTGTAGTGCGGCGCAACAACCTTCACGAAAATCTCCTCCAGGTCTTGCTCCTTATGTTTTTCGCGCAGCGAGGCCAGCGATCCCTCCGCCAGCAATTTCCCCGACTGGATGATGCCGATCACGTCGCAAAGTTTTTCCACTTCGCTCATCACGTGCGTCGAAAAAATCACTGTTTTTCCCCGCTGGCGGCACTCGCGGATAAACTCGAGAATGGTCCGCGCGGTCATGATGTCCAGGCCCAGCGTGGGCTCGTCGAAAATCATCACCTGGGGATCGTGAATCAGCGTGCGGGCGATGGAGGTTTTCTGCTTCATCCCGGTGGAAAGCTTGTCGCAGCGGCGGTCGCGGAAGGAGTTCATGTCCAGCCGGGTGAAAATTTCATCCAGGCGTTTCTTCAATTCCGCTTGCGGGATGCCGTTCAGCCGTCCGAAATATTCGACCATCTCCTGCGCAGTCAGCCGCGGGTAAAGCGCCGTGGCGGTGGAGAGAAATCCCACGTTGGCGCGGACCTTTTGCGGGGCTTCCATCACATCGTGGCCGCAGACAACGGCCGTGCCGTCGCTCGGTTCCAGGATCGTGGCCAGCATGCGCAGCGTCGTGGTCTTGCCCGCGCCGTTCGCGCCCAGCAGCCCGTAGATCTGTCCGGGCGCGCAGGTGAAGCTCACGCCATCGACGGCGCGGATTTCGCCGCGCTTTTTGTCTTTAAACAGTTTGGTAAGTCCGCGCGTCTCGATCATGGGCAAACCTCGATACGGATTGGGAACCGCACACGCCGGCCTATGCTCCGGAATACGCTGGCGTAGGAAAAAAGATATCACCGGAACAGTCATTACGCGCGGAAAGAAGAGACTTGGAAAACCAGGGAGTCCGTTCCTAACCCTTGTGACAGTTCGGGCACCGCCTGGCATCAAACTTGTATGGCGTCACGCGGAACATGTTGTTGAACTGGATGTACACGCGGTGCAGCACGGGTGATGCGGGCGTCGCTGCAGGACTCTTTTTCTCCTCGGGCCGCGTGCTTTCGGAGGCTTCCATAGTAGCGGCATTCTATCATGGCCTGTGCCGGGCCCGCCGGACGCGGCTGGCAGCATCCTCGATGCCGCGCCGAGCATCACACTGGATGACGGATGCGTGTGGAGAAAATGGCTAACCTCCTGATAGACTTTAGGTTAAGCATTCGAAGTACAATCGAGGCCAGCACTCGGAATCCGGAACGACAGGTGCCCGCGAAAGCCGGATGATTCCTTCGTGTAGCAGATCCTGATGGCGAACGAGGATTGGGTTTCAGGAATTTATGGATAAGAAGCTGCGCAACCGCACGCTGCTGTTCCTGCTCCTTGTGTTAATCGTCGTGTTGGTGTTCATCAAGGTGAGCGGCCGCCAGCCGGCGGCCAAGATTTCGGCGGTGAAGCCGTTCCGGGAGAACATTGTTTCGTCCATCACCAGCAATGGCAAGGTGGAACCGATCGCGCCGTTCAGCATCCGCGCCCAACTCGACACCTTTGTCGAAAAGGTCAGCGTCAGCGAAGGGCAGAACGTCAAAAAGGGGCAGTTGCTCCTGGAATTAAACGTCAAAGACGCTGCCGCGCAGCTGGCCAACGCCAAATCGAAGCTGCTGCGGGCTCAGGAAGATTTGCGCGCCGCCAAATCCGGCGGCCGCACCGATGACGCGGCGCGCGTAGCCGGTGACCTGGCGAAGGCCACCGGCGACCGCGACGGCTTGCAGCGGAATCACGAATCGCTCACGCGTCTCCTGGCCGGGGGCGCGGCGACAAAAGACGAAGTCGCCACCAATGATTTGGCGCTGACGAAAGCGCAAGCCGAAGTGAACCGGCTGACCGCGGTGAAAAAAGAGTTCGAGCGCCAGGTTTCGCTGGATACTTCGCGCGGCGAACTTGCAGTGCAACAGGCCCAGAGCGACGTCGCCGCTCTGGAAGACAAAGTGCGCCAGGGCCGTATCACCGCGCCCACCGACGGCACGCTGTACGCGTTGCCGGTCAAGGCCGGCGACTACGTGAAACTCGGCGACCTGCTCGCCGAAATGGCCGACCTGCACAAGGTGCGCGTGCGGGCGTTCATTGACGAGCCGGAAATGGGCGGGCTGGAGCCGGGCCTGCCGGTGAAAATCACTTGGGACGCGCTGCCGAACCGCACCTGGCCGGGGCGCACGGAAATGACGCCGAAGCAGGTGGTGCCGCGCGGCTCGCGCAGCGTGGGCGAGCTGCTCTGCTCGGTCGAGAACGCAAAGCTGGAGCTGCTGCCGAACACTAACGTGAACGTCCGCATCAATTCGCGGGAGCGCCTGAACGTGCTGGCGGTGCCGCGCGGCTCCGTGGAAACACTCGGAGGCCAGAGTTTCGTGTTTGTGGTCAAGGACAGCGTGGGGAAATCAATTCTGGAAAAGCACTCCATTCAAGTG
>Ga0210406_10004778_pt1 | contig 14365 bp, 8 predicted proteins | sample IncBWC30MmetaG_FD_155454 | JGI IMG/M metagenome (GOLD analysis project Ga0210406, IMG submission 155454) | Forest soil microbial communities from Barre Woods Harvard Forest LTER site, Petersham, Massachusetts, United States - Inc-BW-C-30-M | ecosystem: Environmental > Terrestrial > Soil >... | reverse complement strand
AGAATAAGAGCTAACGACGCTAAAGCAGATAGAAACAAATATCAGCTTAAAACCACCCGTACTTTTATCAAGAGACTTAAAAACACTACGGTAAAGAAAGATGCTGAAGTTCTTCTGAAGGAAGTTACTTCCATGATCGATAAACTTGCAAAAAAGAATATCATTCATAGAAATAATGCGGCTCATAAAGTTTCTAAACTGACTAAACTGGTTACAGGACTTGGTGCTGACAAAGCTGTTACACCTGCTAAAGCAACTACAAAAAAGGTTACGGCTGCCAAGTAATCTTAATATAAATATGAGTTTATAAAAAGTCCGCTCGATGCGGACTTTTTTATTATCCGATTTTTTACTTTTTTTATTTTTTAACCAGCTATAAATTATGGAACCAGCTATCAAAAATCTCAAAATCTCCCAGTGGGCAGAAGAAGACCGCCCAAGGGAAAAATTATTACTCAAAGGCAGAGCCTCGCTCAGCGATGCCGAGCTTATAGGTATCCTTATCGGTTCCGGCACAGTCTCCGAAAGTGCCGTTGACCTTGCCAGAAATATTCTTAACCAGTCAAAAAACGACCTCAATGAGCTTGCCAGGCTATCTGTCAAAGACCTTCAGAAATTTAAAGGTATAGGAGAAGCAAAAGCAATTTCCATCATCAGCGCCTTAGAACTGGGACGAAGAAGAAAAGAACAGGAGCCGGGCAAAAAGGTAAAAATTGGCTCTTCAGCTGATATTTATAAGCTAATGATGCCAGAACTGCTGGACCTTGATCATGAAGAATTCTGGATCGTGCTGTTAAACAGGGCGAATTTTGTGCTTAAAAAGGAATCTATAAGTTCAGGCGGAGTATCAGGCACTATCGCAGATCCTAAGTTCATTTTTAAAATCGCTTTAGAAAACCTTGCCAGCGCTATAATTTTGGTTCATAACCATCCTTCGGGCAATACCAAGCCAAGCGAGGCCGACATGGATCTCACAAAAAAAATAAAACATGCCGGTGCATTCCTGGAGATTCCTGTGCTGGATCATATTATATTTACCAATCAAAGCTATTATAGTTTTGCCGATGAAAATAAGATATAAAACGATTATGTTAGGAGGAATGGCACTGGCGGTGCTGCTTATCCTCCTATCAATTATTACGAGTTATAATAAAAATACGCCCTCCCAAAAGCTGCTGGATTTCAGAAAGCAAAAAGATCATTATTTCAGAACTTCTCCTGATTCGCCAATCGCCAATAAAGAAAATTTTAAAGGCCTTATTTACTTTGAGCCAACAAGTGATTTTAAAGTGAAGGCAAACCTCACTTTGCTGAATGACACCCTTCCCTTCTTTCTTTCCAAAAACGATGCTAGAAAGTCAAAATATGTAAGATATGCCATCGCCACCTTTATGCTCAACAACCAACAATATAATCTTACCTTGCTGAAGCTGGAAGGCAAAATCGACAACAATGTTCTTTTTATTCCCTTCTCCGATAAAACAAATGGAGGGGAAACTTATGAAGGAGGACGGTATCTGGATGTAAGGCTTAAAAATGAAAACTCAATTGTGCTTGATTTCAATCTCGCTTACAACCCATATTGCGCTTATAATTATAAATATAGCTGCCCTATTCCACCCCGAGAAAATGTCCTGAGTATATCTATTGAGGCAGGAGAAAAGAAGTATCCACATGAAGAGTGATTATGATTTCCAACATTAATAGTCTGAATCATGATTCATGAGATTAAAGGATTTCATGATTAAAAAACTACTTCAATTGTGTTAAATTATAAATTGTTAATTTTACAGATAGCAACTTTAGACTATATCGTTTCGGCATTTTGTTTGGTTCAATTCTAAAGTTCTAATATCTAAACTCTCATATCTTACATCTATACCTAAAATGAAAATTTCGTATAACTGGCTCAAAAAATATATCGACCTAACGGAAAGTCCTCAACAAATCGCGGATCTTCTGACTAGTTCCGGACTTGAAGTGGAATCTGTCAGTGAATACGAAAGTATTAAAGGCGGACTAAAAGGACTGGTGATCGGGAAAGTGCTCACTTGTGAAAAGCACCCCGGCGCTGATAAGCTTAAAAAAACAACCGTTGATATAGGCAATGGGATAATAGTTCCTGTAGTATGCGGTGCGCCTAATGTTGAAGCCGGACAAAAAGTAATTGTCGCAACTGTAGGTGCTACTCTATATCCATCAGAAGGCGAGCCGATCAAAATCAGCAAGGCGAAAATAAGAGGGGAAATTTCGGAAGGAATGATTTGTGCGCCGGATGAAATAGGCATAGGCCATTCTCATGAAGGAATTCTCGTTCTGGATACCCTGTTACCTGAAGGCACAGCAGCCGCTGTTTTTTTCGATATTCAAACCGACCATATTTTCGAGATCGGACTTACTCCAAACAGAGCTGATGCCGCCTCTCACCTTGGCGTAGCACGCGACCTGAGAGCGTTGTTGAAAAGACCGCTTTCTTTTGAAAAAGAAATCAAAGATTTCAAAGAGGATAATAATTTAAATCCAGTAGAGATTATCGTAGAAGACTTTAAGGCTTGTCCGCGTTACTCCGGACTTACCATTTCGAATTTAGTAGTGAAAGAATCTCCTGACTGGCTTAAAAATCATTTGAGATCAATAGGTTTAAGCCCGATCAATAATGTTGTTGATATCACCAATTACATGTTACATGATCTTGGGCAACCGCTCCATGCATTTGACCTTGATGAGGTGGAAGGAAAAAAGGTCATCGTAAAAACTTTGCCGGCAGGAACAGAATTTGTGACCCTCGATGGAGAAAAAAGAAAACTGCAGGGAGATGACCTGATGATCAGCAATTCCAAAGAAGCGATGTGTATTGCAGGAGTATTCGGTGGGATTAAATCAGGCGTGAGTGCAAAGACAAAGAATATTTTTCTCGAAAGTGCTTATTTTTCCGCGGACACAATCAGAAAAACCGCCATGCATCATGGACTCAAGACCGATGCTTCATTCCGCTTTGAGCGTGGTACTGATCCTGAAATGCCACTTTATGCACTGCAAAAAGCAGCCATGCTTATTAAAGAAGTGGCAGGAGGAAGCATTTCGTCCAAACCAATAGATCTATATCCTCAGAAAGTAGAGAAATTCAAAATTGAAACTTCTTACAAATACATTGACCGTCTGATAGGTAAAAAAATAGAACATGTCAGGATCAAAGAAATTTTAACCAACCTCGAAATAGAAATCGCTTCGGAAAAAGGTGATACATTGATTTTATATGTCCCATCTTTTAAAGTCGATGTTCAACGCGAAGCAGACATTGTGGAAGAGATCCTGAGGATTTATGGATACGACAATATTGAAACACAGGAAATCCTGAGCACCTCCTATCTGGCAGACTTTCCTTCCAAAGACAAAGAAAAATTACAAAGTAGGACAGCACATTTACTCGCCGCAGATGGCTATTCAGAAATCATTAATAATTCCCTGACCAAACAATCCTACTCAAAGATTTTTGAAACCGGAGAAACTGTAGAGATTTTGAATAAGCTTAGTGAGGACCTTGGTGTAATGCGGGAAAATTTATTATTTACCGGGCTTGAAACTCTGGCTCACAATATCAACCGCAGGCAAAAGGACCTTAAGCTTTTTGAATTTGGGAAAAGTTATCATAAAGTCGCCGGAAAATATATTGAAAAGAACAGGCTGGCTATATTTCTTACGGGCAACAAAACTCAAGAAAGCTGGATAAGCCCCTCTGACAAATCCGGTTTTTTCGAGCTCAAATCAACAATCGTGAGAGTACTTTCCAAACTTAGAATTGAAGGTTATACATTGGAAAAAGCTGAGGACAAATTCTTCGGCAATGGTGTTGTTTTGAAAAAGAATGAAAAGGTTACAGGCAGCTTTGGAAGCGTTAAAAATGAATTCCTAAAGCTACTTGATATCAAACAGCAAGTTTGGATGGCCGACTTTGACTGGGACCTGGTTGTAAAGCAGTATAAATCCGAGCTTACTTATGAAGAAGTTTCGAAATATCCTGAGGTAAGACGGGATTTGTCACTGGTACTTGACAAACGCGTGAATTTTTCTGAAATTTCCAGACTGGCTATGGATGCCGAACGCAAGCTTCTGAAAAATATCAACGTATTTGATGTTTATGAAGGAGAGAACATCGGAAAAGATAAAAAGTCTTATTCCATATCCTTTTTTTTGGAGGATAAAGAGCAAACTCTCACAGACAAAACCATTGACAAAACCATGGAAAAGCTGATTGCTTTATTTGAAAAACACCTTGGAGCCGTGATCAGAAAGTAATATGAGCAGCGAAGAGATACTTTCAAAGCTAAAACAGGTGGAAGGTAAGCTTCATCAACTTATCAGTGAACATTCTTCCCTAAAAAAAGAATTGAAAGCATCTATTGAGGAAAATATCTCTCTCCGGGGCTTGATTGAGAGGCAAAATCAGGATCTTAAAAACTTTCAAAATCAAGATAAAATTAGTAAGATTGTATCGTCAATGGCAGAAGATACTCAGAAAAATACAGAGCTAAAGCTCAAAATAAATGAGTACATCAAAGAGATTGACAAGTGTATAGCGCATTTAAGTGAATAATTTAAGATTGATCCCCTTATGGGAGAATTATCTATAAAAATTAAAATCGGCGATCGGGAATACCCGATGAAGGTCGATTCTGCCGAAGAAGAAAGATTAAGAATTGCAGGCAGGGTCGTGAATGAAAAAATGAAAAGTTACAGAGATCACTTTGGTATAGACGATAAACAGGACCTTTTAGCTATGGTCGCTTTTGACTGCCTGGTTGAAAAAATGAGGTCTGATGCCGCTACTTCAGGCATTACCAATGATATTGCAAGCCGTATCTCCGGAATTGATCATCAGATCTCCACCGCCCTTTCCGAATAAATACTCACTCCCGCTATTACCTGTCATCTATTTCTGCTGATTTTTTTAATTAAAGCAAAATACATTTACATGGAAGACCTGATCTTATACATTTCCGTTACAGCCTTAGTAGCCCTGATCCTGGGAGTGATCATCGGAAGATTCCTGCTCATGAAAATCTTCAAAAGAAATGAAGACGAAGCAAAGGAAAAAGCAAAACTAATCCTGAAAGAAGCCGACATGCAGGCTGAGTCCCTCAAAAAAGACCGCATTCTCGAAGCTAAAGAAAAATACCTGAAGCTAAAATCAGAATTCGAAGAAGAGGCCAACAAAAAGAAGAATATCATTATTCAGAATGAAAACAAGCTCAAGCAAAGAGAGGGCACACTTTCCAAACAGCTTGAGCAGAACCAGCGTAAAGAGGCCGAGCTTGACAGTATGAAGGAGAACCTCGCTGCCCAGCTTGAAATCGTAGCTAAAAGAAAAGAAGAAGCCGAGAAAGCCCGTCTTTCTCAGGTTTCAAGGCTTGAAAAAATCGCGAACCTCACAGGCGATGAAGCCAGGACCCAGCTTATCGAAGCAATGAAAGAAGAAGCGAAATCAAAAGCATCTTCTTATATCAAAGATATTGTGGACGAAGCCAAACTTACCGCTACTAAAGAAGCTAAAAAAGTAGTGATTGAAACCATCCAGCGTACTGCCACCGAAACAGCGGTTGAAAATTGCGTTTCAATTTTTAACATTGAAAGCGATGATATCAAAGGTAAGATCATAGGCAGAGAAGGAAGAAACATCAGAGCACTGGAAGCGGCGACAGGTGTAGAAATTATTGTAGACGATACCCCTGAGGCAATTATCATTTCCGGATTTGACCCTGTGAGAAGAGAAGTAGCAAGACTTTCTCTTCATCGTCTGGTACAGGATGGAAGAATTCACCCTGCAAGAATTGAAGAGATTGTCGCGAAAACTTTCAAAAATATTGATGAGGAAATAATTGAGATAGGCGAAAGAACCGTAATTGAGCTTGGAATACACGGCCTGCATCCTGAGCTTATTAAAATGGTAGGAAGAATGAGGTTCCGTTCTTCTTATGGACAAAATCTTCTTCAGCACTCGCGCGAAGTGGCAAAAATGTGCGCTACTATGGCTGCTGAATTAGGGCTGAATGCTAAAGTGGCTAAAAGAGCGGGCTTACTTCATGACATAGGAAAAGTAACACCAGAAGAGCCTGAATTGCCTCACGCATTATTAGGTATGGAACTTGCGAAAAAATACAAAGAGACACCGGAGGTTTGCAATGCCATAGGTGCCCACCACGATGAAATTGAGATGAGCTTTATGATCTCGCCTATCATACAGGTATGTGATGCGCTTTCAGGCTCAAGGCCAGGCGCACGCCGCGAGGTGATGGAATCTTATATCAAACGGCTCAAAGATCTGGAAGCGCTGGCTCTGTCATTCGATGGTGTAACAAAATGCTACGCTATCCAGGCAGGAAGAGAACTCAGAATTATGGTAGATGCTGAAAATGTAAGTGACGAAAAAGCGAGCATGCTTTCTTTTGAGATCAGCAAGAAGATAGAAAATGATATGCAGTATCCTGGACAGATCAAAGTAACAGTGATCAGAGAGATGAGGGCTGTGAGTTTCGCGAAATAATATTAGAAAACATCAATAAAAAAAGCTCTCCTTAAAACGGAAGAGCTTTTTTTATGTCCTGACAGGGATAAGTCAACTTTGAAAATAATCTACGATATCATTATCATTAACTTCCTTATTGAAGAATTCTGGTTTTCATTCATCTCCACACAGAAGGCCAGACTCTTAATAAATCTTATTTTACCAAGCCCATTAAAAACTATCTGCATATTTATTGAACTTGTTCCGAATGATTATAAAAATGGCTGTCTAGTCCATGCTTTATTATTTGACTGCCGGGAGAAAATAAAAAAGACCATCAGAAAATGGTCTTTTTTATTTTACGAGTACAAGATGAATATCAGGCTTCGCCCATTTTTCCTCCGAAATTCATGGGAAACTTAGGCATATCTTCGTTTTGCTTAATGTCTCCGAAGATTTCTTCATACTTATTGATATTATCTTTTAAAGCTGCAAGCAATCTTTTTGCATGCTCTGGCGTGATTACAATTCGGGCCTTTACCTTTGCCTTGGGAACTCCAGGCATCAATCGGATAAAATCAATTACAAACTCACTATTGGAGTGGGCAATCATAGCCAGATTGGCATATACACCTTCGGCTATTTCTTCAGTCAACTCAATGTTGATTTGATTCTGGGCTTCCTGAGCTTGGATCGGATGTTTCTTTTTTTCTTCGGACATCTTATTTTTCTATTAATAAAAAAGTCCGGATAAAGTTATTCAATCTTCATCCGGACCTGTATTGATTGTTATGAACTATTTTTCTTGTAACTCTTCTTTCTTGGAAGCTGTGAAAGCTTCTTTTGAAGCCAGAAGTGCCTCGTATTCTTCTTTTGATCCAACGATCAGATTCAGATATTCTCTTAAACCTGTACCAGCCGGGATCAAGTGTCCTACGATTACGTTCTCTTTCAGTCCTTGTAAGTAGTCTGACTTTCCTCTGATAGAAGCTTCGCTTAGCACCTTCGTCGTTTCCTGGAAGGATGCGGCAGATATAAAGCTTTCAGTTCCCAGAGAAGCCTGTGTGATACCTTGAAGCGTTGGTCTTGATACGGCTGCTTCAGCATCTCTGACTGTTACCAGTTTCATGTCCTTACGTTTAAGACTTGAGTTTTCATCTCTCAATCTTCTTGCAGTAACAATTTGTCCGGGTTTCAGCGTTTCTGAATCACCTGCCTCAACAACTACTTTTTTGTCAAGCACCTGATCGTTTTCTTCCCTGAAATTAAATCTGTCTACGATCTGATTTGTAAGGAAATTGGTATCTCCTCCTTCAATGATCTCAACCTTCTGCATCATTTGTCTTACGATTGCTTCGATGTGTTTATCGTTGATCTTCACACCCTGTAATCTGTAAACTTCCTGAATTTCATTCACAAGATATTCCTGTACAGCAGTTGGTCCTTTGATAGCAAGTATGTCAGAAGGAGTAATAGCTCCGTCAGAGAGAGCCATACCAGCTCTTACAAAGTCGTTATCCTGAACCAGGATGTGCTTGGAAAGCGGCACCATGTATTTTTTCTTAACTCCATCTTTAGATTCGATATAGATTTCTCTATTACCTCTCTTCACTCCACCATATGTTACTACACCATCGATTTCAGAAACAACAGCCGGGTTAGAAGGATTTCTCGCTTCAAACAATTCTGTAACTCTTGGAAGTCCTCCGGTGATATCTCTAGTCTTTCCAATTGCTCTTGGTATCTTAACCAGCACTTGTCCGGATTTCACTTTCACACCATTCTCTACTGCAAGGTGGGCTCCTACAGGAATGTTATACGTCTTAGCATCACCTTTTTTGTATTGAACAATGATCGCTGGATTTTTCGCTTTATCCTTCGTGTCGATGATTACTTTCTCTCTGTGTCCTGTCTGCTCATCTGATTCTTCTCTGAAAGTAATACCTTCTTCGATTGCCTCAAACTCAATAGTACCATCAAACTCAGATAAGATTACCGCATTGTATGGATCCCAACTGCAAAGCTCATCACCTTTCTTAACTTTCTTCCCTTCTTTCACTTTCAGGAATGAACCGTAAGGAACGTGGCTGCTGATAAGAACTTTGTTTGTTCCTTCTTCCACGATCTTAATTTCACCTGACCTGCCCATCACGATGTTTATTTTCTCGCCTTCATTATCTGTAGTAGCGATAGATTTTATTTCATCGAAAAATATCACTCCATCAAACTTCGCCCTTACACTTGCGTCAACTGCGATGTTGGATGCAGTACCTCCCACGTGGAAAGTTCTCAAAGTTAACTGAGTGCCTGGCTCTCCAATAGATTGTGCCGCGATAACCCCGACAGCCTCTCCCTTTTGAACCATGTTGCCGGTTGATAAATTTCTTCCGTAACATTTTCCGCATACACCTCTCTTGGTTTCGCACGTAAGCACTGAACGGATCTCCACTGTTTCAATGGAAGACTCATCTATCTTTTTCGCAACCTCTTCGGTGATTTCCCCTCCTGATTCAAGAATCAATTTATTAGTGATCGGGTCAAAAATATCGTGAACACTTACACGTCCGAGAATTCTTTCTGACAATGATTCAACGATGTCTTCATTATCTTTCAACGCTGTTACCATCAGACCTCTTAATGTACCGCAGTCAGATTCGTTGATAACAACATCCTGAGCAACGTCTACAAGCCTTCTTGTTAAGTAACCAGCATCCGCTGTTTTCAGCGCTGTATCCGCAAGCCCTTTTCTCGCACCGTGTGTAGAGATAAAGTATTCAAGTACATCCAATCCTTCTTTAAAGTTGGAGATGATCGGATTTTCGATGATCTCACCTACAGAACCCTGAAGATTCTTTTGTGGCTTAGCCATCAATCCTCTCATACCTCCTAGCTGACGGATCTGCTCTCTTGATCCTCTTGCTCCTGAGTGCATCATCATATAGATAGAGTTGAAGCCCTGGTTATCACTTTCAAGCTGACGCATCAGCGTTTCAGTAATTTGAGAGTTTACCCTGGTCCAGATATCAATTACCTGGTTATATCTTTCGTTATCTGTGATAAGGCCCATCAGGTAGTTGTTCCAAACAGCTACAACATCCTTCTTAGCTCCTTCAATCAATCCATTTTTATCATCCGGAACTTTTACATCAGACAATCCAATTGACAATCCGCCTTTGAAGGCCGATTGAAAACCTAGTTGTTTGATATCATCAAGGAACTGAGCGGTTCTTGCCATTCCAGCTGCTTTATGCACCTGAGAAATAATCTGCTGCAATTTCTTTTTAGTAAGAAGTTCGTTTACATAACCAACTTGCTCAGGAACCATCAGGTTAAATAATACTCTTCCCGCAACAGTTTCTATAACTTTGGTTTTAAGTTCACCCTTTTCATCTTTCACTTTTGTTCTCACCTTGATGTTAGCGTGCTGAGAAAGTTTCCCTTCATTCAGAGCGATAACAACTTCTTCTGATCCGTAGAAAATTTTACCTTCGCCAATGACCGGGCTTTCCTTGGTACCCTTTCTTCCCTTGGTAACATAGTATAAGCCAAGCACCATGTCCTGTGAAGGTACGGTGATAGGAGCTCCGTTAGCAGGGTTAAGAATATTGTGCGATGCAAGCATCAGCATAGAGGCTTCCAGTATCGCTTCATGTCCAAGTGGAACGTGAACTGCCATCTGGTCACCGTCAAAGTCGGCGTTGAACGCTGTACATACAAGAGGGTGAAGCTGGATAGCTTTTCCTTCTATCAGTTTTGGCTGGAATGCCTGGATACCTAACCTGTGCAAGGTTGGAGCACGGTTCAGTAGTACAGGATGTCCTTTCAATACGTTCTCAAGAATATCCCAAACTACCGGATCTTTTCTATCAACTATTTTCTTAGCAGACTTAACAGTCTTTACAATTCCTCTTTCTATCAGTTTTCTGATAATAAATGGTTTGAAAAGCTCAGCAGCCATGTCTTTTGGAAGACCGCACTCATGTAATTTCAATTCAGGACCAACTACGATCACCGATCGGCCTGAATAATCGACTCTTTTTCCAAGAAGATTTTGACGGAAACGTCCTTGTTTACCTTTCAGCATATCGCTAAGAGATTTCAGTGCACGGTTTCCTTCTGCTCTTACTGCGTTTACTTTTCTTGAGTTATCGAATAATGAATCGACAGCTTCCTGAAGCATACGTTTCTCATTTCTGAGGATCACTTCGGGAGCCTTAATTTCAATAAGTCTTTTTAATCTGTTGTTACGAATGATAACCCTTCTGTACAAATCGTTCAGGTCAGACGTTGCAAAACGCCCACCATCAAGAGGCACAAGAGGACGAAGTTCCGGTGGAATTACAGGAACCATTTTAATGATCATCCACTCAGGCTTATTTTCAATTCTTGTTCTTGCCTCTCTGAATGCTTCAACAACTTTCAATCTTTTTAAAGCCTCAGCTTTTCTTTGTTGTGAGGTATCGTTGGCTGCAGCATGACGTAAGCTATAAGAAAGCTCATCAAGCTTAATTCTTGAAAGCAACATTTCAAGAGATTCAGCACCCATTTTAGCGATGAATTTATTTGGATCCTCATCATCGAGCATCTGATTTTCTCTTGGAAGCTTATCCAGGATATCCAGGTACTCATCTTCTGTAAGGAAGTCAAGGTAATTAATACCATCTTCGGCTTTAATCCCTGGCTGAATAACTACATATCTTTCATAATAAATAATCTGATCAAGCTTCTTTGTTGGAAGGCCGAGCAAATAACCTATTTTATTTGGTAAGGATCTGAAATACCAGATATGAGCGATAGGAACAACAAGCTCAATATGGCCCATTCTTTCTCTTCTTACTTTTTTCTCGGTTACTTCAACGCCGCATCTGTCGCAGATGATGCCTTTGTATCTTATTCTCTTATACTTTCCGCAATGACACTCCCAATCTTTAACCGGACCAAAAATTCTTTCGCAGAACAATCCACCCATTTCTGGTTTGTAGGTCCTGTAATTAATAGTTTCCGGTTGGGTAACTTCTCCGTAAGAGCTTTCAAGTATTGACTCAGGAGAAGCAAGACTGATAGTGACTTTGTTAAAGTCTTGATTTAATTTCTTATTTTTTCTGAATGCCATTTTCTAATTTTTTAATGTTCTTATTAGTAATGTGCTAATTAATTAAAGTATGCGAGAGCGCCGATCATTAGCATATCAGCGCTGCTCACATTTGTTAGTCTAAAGTGATCTCCAGAGCAAGTCCTCTCAGTTCATGTACAAGTACATTGAATGATTCCGGGATATTTGGCTTAGGCATATTCTCACCCTTAACGATCGCTTCGTAAGCTTTCGCTCTTCCGATAACGTCATCAGATTTGACAGTAAGAATTTCCTGAAGAACATTTGCCGCTCCGAATGCCTCGAGGGCCCAAACTTCCATTTCCCCAAATCTCTGACCTCCGAATTGTGCTTTACCACCAAGAGGCTGCTGAGTGATGAGAGAGTATGGCCCGATTGAACGTGCGTGCATCTTATCGTCAACAAGGTGACCAAGTTTCAGCATGTAGATAACACCAACGGTAACTTTCTGATCAAATTTATGTCCGGAAAGCCCATCGTACAGATATGTTCTTCCAAGTTCAGGGATGCCTGCACTTTTCAGCTCAGCTGCCACCTGCTCTTCAGAAGCTCCGTCAAATATTGGAGTGGCATATCTCTTGCCTGTCTTTAATCCTGCCCATCCAAGAACAGTTTCATAGATCTGGCCAAGGTTCATACGTGAAGGCACTCCGAGTGGGTTAAGAACTATATCCATTGGAGTTCCGTCTTCCAGGAATGGCATATCTTCATCACGAACGATTCTGGCAACAACGCCTTTATTACCGTGACGACCAGCCATCTTATCACCTACTTTTAATTTACGTTTTTTAGCAACGTAAACTTTAGCAAGCTGAACGATACCTGCAGGAAGCTCATCACCTACTTCAAGCGTAAATCTTTCTCTCTTGAATTTTCCTGCGATTTCGTTTCTCTTTTTATTGAAATTTCTAACCAGGTCAATGATCATTTCATTGGTCTTCTGGCTGCTTGTCCAATTTTCAAGAATAAGATCTGAGATCAGATTTACTTCTTCCTGTACGTTATATGTGCTTTCATCTCTGTAGATATTTTTATCAGGAAATATTGCCTCAGTGATATTCTTCTTCGCGAATTTTGCTCCTTTAGCAAGAACTTCATCTCCGAATCTGTGTTTAACACCATTACTTACCTTACCATCCAGCAGTTCAGACATTTTATCAATCATGATTGCACGAAGGGCGAGAAGGTCTTTGCTATATTTCGCCTTCAGCGTGTCTACCTGTTTTTTAGACTTAGACCTAAGATCCTTATCTTTTTTAGGACGGGAGAAAAGTTTTGTTTCTATAACAACGCCTTTAAGAGAGGGCGAAGCTTTCAATGAAGCATCTTTCACATCACCAGCCTTATCTCCGAAGATGGCTCTCAGAAGTTTCTCTTCAGGTGTTGGATCTGTTTCTCCTTTTGGAGTGATCTTACCGATAAGAATATCCCCTTCTTTTACATCTGCGCCAATTCTGATAATTCCATTTTCATCAAGGTTCTTTACAGCCTCTTCGCTTACATTAGGAATTTCAGATGTCAACTCTTCCTCTCCGCGTTTAGTATCCCTTACTTCAAGCTCGAATTCCTCAATGTGAATTGAAGTGAATATATCATCGCGCACCACTTTTTCAGAAATTACAATAGCATCCTCAAAATTGTATCCCTGCCATGGCATGAATGCTACCTGAAGATTTCTTCCAAGAGCTAACTCACCCTGGTTTGTTGCATATCCTTCGCATAAAGGTTGCCCTTTCACGAGCTTATCGCCTTTAAAAACGATTGGTTTTAGATTTATACAAGTGTCCTGGTTAGTCCTTCTGAATTTCACAAGATCATAAGTGATAGACTCAGTATCGAAGCTTACAAGAGTTTCCTCTTTTGTCAGGTCGTATCTTACTATGATCTTAGTAGCATCTACATACTCAACAACACCTTGTCCTTCTGCAAGGATCAGAGCTCTTGAGTCCAGCGCCACTCTTTTTTCAAGACCTGTACCTACAATTGGTGCAACAGGCTTTAAAAGAGGTACGGCCTGACGTTGCATGTTCGAACCCATCAGGGCACGGTTAGCATCGTCATGCTCAAGGAATGGAATGAGTGAAGCCGCAACAGAAACAATCTGGTTTGGAGCCACGTCCATATATGAGATTTTCTCAGGTTCTACTACAGGGAAATCCCCTTCATATCTAGCCTTTACTCTGTCGATCATAAAGTTTCCTTTATCATCCACTTCAGCGTTGGCCTGAGCAATATTATGAGTGTCTTCTTCCTCAGCAGTGAGATAGATGACATCTTCTTTTAGGTTAACTCTGCCTTTTTCAACTTTGCGATACGGGGTTTCAATAAAACCCATGTGATTTACTTTGGCATGTACGCAAAGTGATGAGATAAGACCGATATTTGGACCTTCAGGAGTTTCAATGGTACAAAGACGACCATAGTGAGTATAGTGAACGTCACGAACTTCGAAACCGGCTCTTTCTCTCGAAAGACCACCAGGCCCGAGTGCCGACATTCTTCTCTTGTGAGTAATTTCAGCCAAAGGATTGGTTTGATCCATGAACTGAGATAATTGGTTAGTACCAAAGAATGAGTTGATCACTGACGAAAGTGTACGTGCATTGATCAAATCAACTGGTTTGAAGTCCTCGTTATCGCGAACGTTCATTCTTTCTTTGATGGTACGTGCCATTCTCGCAAGTCCCACGCCAAATTGGCTGTATAGCTGCTCTCCTACTGTACGTACACGTCTGTTGCTCAAGTGGTCA
>Ga0210406_10004776_pt1 | contig 14365 bp, 13 predicted proteins | sample IncBWC30MmetaG_FD_155454 | JGI IMG/M metagenome (GOLD analysis project Ga0210406, IMG submission 155454) | Forest soil microbial communities from Barre Woods Harvard Forest LTER site, Petersham, Massachusetts, United States - Inc-BW-C-30-M | ecosystem: Environmental > Terrestrial > Soil >... | reverse complement strand
CATCGAAAGCGGTCTCGAGGTCGTGCGCGGATTTCTTACCAGGGCGAGCGTGCCAAGCGAGCAGTACGTGTTCTACGATGGCTCGGGACTGTCACGGCAGAACCTGGTCACCCCGCACGCCGTTGTGGTGCTGCTTGAGTACGCATGGGGACAGCCCTGGGGTAAGGCTTTCCGCGACACGCTGCCGGTGGCGGGAATCGACGGATCGCTGGCCGATCGCTTGCGAGGCACCGCCGCAGAGGGCAAGGTCTTCGGCAAGACCGGCTCACTGGGGGGAGTGAAAACTCTGTCCGGCTACGCGATCACCAATCATGGCGAGCCTGTCGCCTTCTCGATTCTCACGAATAATCTCAACGTCCCCGCCAAGAAAGTGACCGACGCCATCGACGAGATCGTCCAGGCGATCGTCGAAGACAATCCGCCTCTTAAGTAAAAACTCACCGTTTGAAATCGGTATCAGGCCGGGCGACGCGCTGCTTTGCGCAATCGGATTGCCCCTGCCGCGGCAGGCCCGGTGCCGGTGGGAGGCTTCTTCATACCATCGAGCAGGTCCTTCAGAACCACCGCGTTGTTGTGCTCTTCGTCCTTGAACGCATAGAGGAGTGTCAGGCGCTTTCGTCCCCGGGCCAGCTGATAGAGCTCCTGCAGTTGTTCCACTGCCTCCGGACGCGTCAGTTCGCGGAGGTAGCGCTTGCGAAACATGCCCCACGCTTCACGATGCGCGTGCGACCAGCGGCGCAGTTCATCAGAGGGCGCCAGCTCCTTGAGCCACGCATCGAGCGCGGCTTCCTTTTTCGTGATTCCCCGGGGCCACAGCCGATCGACCAGCACACGTGCACCATCGTTGGCGGAAATTTTGTCGTAGACGCGCTTGACGACGACGGCCATGGGCTTTGCTCTATTATTGTACGTCCGTAAACGACCAGATGGGAGATGCGCGTCGGGTTGGAAGGCAATCATGGGTGAGCGAGAACTGCCGAGTCGCAAGAAGCAGACGGCCGTTTGGACATGCGCCGCGCTGGCCGGAATTCTCCTGCTGCAAGGCTGTAACGCAGAGCTGCGCAAGTCCGACGCGGAACTGGGACTGAACGCGCAGCAGAGCGCGGGCCGGCGCGTCTATGACCGCCATTGCGATCAATGCCACGAACCTTACTCGACCAGCGGCAAAAAGGGGCCGGGCCTCAAGGGCATTTTCAAAAAACAATATCTCTCGGAAAGCGGCCTGCCCGCCAACGACGATCGCGTGGGCGAAATCATCAAAATCGGCCGCAGCAAGATGCCCGGATTCGGACAGACCCTGGACCAACAGCAGATCCAGGACCTCTTGGCCTATATGCACACCTTATAGACGCCCGTATGGGGCGGGGACTCCTGCCCGCCGCTTTTAACTCTGTCAGTAGCCGCTCCCCAACTTGCCTCCCACCCACATGGGATAATCGTCCTCGTGAAAGCCACATCCAAGGCCGACCTTTATCGTCAACTGCCTTCGATTGACGAACTGCTGAAGGTCCCGGCGCTGGCCGAAGCTTCCTCGCTTGCCGGGCATTCCGCGTTGGCCGACGCCGCCCGCGCGGTAGTCGAGCGTCTCCGATCAGAAATCAATCGCGGTGATGTGGATGCCCAGCAAGTCGAGACCGCAATCTCCTCCATCGCGGACGCCATCGGGCGCGAACTGAACAAAACCCTGGGGTTCTCCCTGCGGCCGGTAATCAACGCGACCGGCGTCGTCTTGCACACCAATCTTGGCCGCGCGCCCCTGGCGGGCACCGGCATCGAAAACATTCAGAGAACCAGCGAAGGATATTCCAATCTGGAGTTGGATCTGACCTCGGGTGAACGCGGCAAGCGCGACATCCACGTAGAGCGGCTGTTTCAAAAACTCTTCGCCGACGCCGCGGCAGACGGCCAAACTCCCCGCCAGCTATCGACCATCGTGGTCAACAACAATGCCGCGGCCGTATGGCTGGCATTGAACACGCTGGCCGCGCGCTGCGAAGTGATCGTGTCTCGCGGCGAGCTGGTGGAGATTGGCGGATCCTTCCGCATACCCGACGTGATGGCACAGTCCAACGGCATCCTGCGCGAGGTAGGCACCACCAACCGCACCCGTGTCGCGGACTACGAAAACGCCGTCAACGAGAACACCCGCGTCCTGCTGCGCGTCCACCGCTCGAATTTCCAGATCACCGGATTTACCGAACAGCCCGCGCTTGAGGAACTCGTGAATCTTGCCCGCGCCCGAAACCTGGTCCTGATCGAGGACCTGGGCAGCGGCGCCATTTTCGATCTGCGGACGGTGGGCCTCGCAGGGGAAAGCACGGTAGCCGCCAGCCTGCATGCCGGAGTTGATGTGGTGACCTACAGCGGCGACAAACTCCTTGGCGGTCCGCAAGCCGGCATGCTGACGGGGACCGTCTCCTTGATTCAACGCATGCGATCGAACTCTCTGTTTCGCGCATTGCGAGTCGACAAGCTGACGCATTCCGCTCTCGAAGCGACCCTGCTCGCCTACGTGAAGGGGAACTACGACGCAATCCCCGCGCTCCGCATGATGCGCATCACCCGCGACCAGATCAGCGCGCGCGCCGAAACAATTGCGCAACAGCTGGAGACTGTCGAGGGACTGACCGCCAAGATCGCCGATGGCGACTCCGTGATCGGAGGAGGGGCCGCGCCCTCATCCACTTTGCCGACTCGCCTGCTCGCCCTCACATCGGCGCACGCCACCCCAGACCGTCTGATGGCGCACTTACGATCGCAAGTCGTACCCATCATCGCCCGTGTGCAGGACGGTCGCGTCCTGATCGACTTGCGAACCGTATTCCCCGACCAGGATGCCCTGATCCTTGCAGCACTGCAGTCCGCAGGCCGCCTTTAAATCATCCAAGCCTGTGCATTGCAAAATCATGGCAACCCTTTACACCATCGGACACTCGACCCGCACTATCGAAGATTTCATCCGCGCTCTCGAAGCCCACGGAATTCAGACGCTCGTCGATATCCGCACATTCCCGGCTTCACGCCGCCTGCCCCACTTCAACCGAGACGCGCTAAACGAGTCGCTGCAGGCAGCAGGCATTCGCTACGTCTGGATGAATGGCCTCGGCGGATATCGCAAGAAGACCCGCGAAGATTCTCCCAACACTGCCCTGCGCAACGCGAGCTTCCGAAACTACGCCGACTACATGCTCACCCCCGAGTTCGAGCAGTCGATACAGCAGCTTCTCGGGAGCGCGGATAACTTCCGCACGGCTTACATGTGCGCGGAGCGGGTATGGTTTCAGTGCCACCGCATGCTGGTATCGGACTGGCTCATCGCTCACGGCCACACCGTCCTGCACATCGACGCAGAAGGCCCGCCCCAACCACATCGCTTAACCGCTGAAGCCCGCCTGATCGGAAATCAGGTTGTCTACAGTCCTGAAACTCTTTTCCCGTGAGGCAACCCTGTCGATGGAAGGTGTTCAAACTGACCAGCCACCAGCCACCGACTGACCTGTGTTACCGTTCCTGCATGATCGTGGGTACAGGGATCGACATCGCCGAGGTGCCCCGCATTCGCGAGGCTATCGCTCGGCACGGTCAGCGCTTCCTCCAGCGCATTTTTACCGAGAGCGAAATTCAATACTGCGAGTCGAAAGCCAATCGCGTCGAACGCTATGCCGCCCGCTTCGCTGCCAAGGAAGCCGGCATGAAGGCGATCGGCACCGGCTGGAATCACGGCGTGCGCTGGCGTGACATTGAGGTGGCGCGCAAGCCGGGCGGCCGGCCTATGTTGCTCCTGCATGGCAAGGCCGCAGAATTTGCCGCGCGCCTGGGCGCGGTCAACATCGCGCTCTCGTTGACGCACACCGCCGAGCAGGCCATGGCGCAGGTCATCCTGGAAAACTGATTCATTCTGCTAGACTGACGCTCCAATCCGAATCATGGTAGCCACCTTGTCCCCATCCCAACCATCCGTTTCGGCAGCTCCCTCGTCGCGAACTTTGCTGATCGGCATCGGGCTCAGCAGCTACGCCGCCCTCTTGCTGGAACTGGCGCTCACCCGACTGTTCTCGGTCGTTCTCTTCTACCATTTCGCGTTCCTCGCGATCTCGATTGCGCTTCTGGGACTGGGCGCCGGCGGAGTATTCGCCTATCTGCGCAAGCAGCGCCTGACTCGTGTCGACACGCGCACGCTGGCCGCACGACTCTGCTGCCTGAATGCCATTGCGATCCCGATTGTTCTCGAAATCGTGCTGCACGTGCCCGTGTCCCTGGAACTTTCCTGGGGAAATCTGGGCCGTCTGACCGCGCTCTATCTTGCGGCCGCGATCCCGTTTTTTCTGACCGGTGTCCTGTTCTCGGTGGTATTCGCTCGCGAAGCGCGCTCCATCACGCGCCTGTACGGCGCCGATCTGCTGGGTGGAGCGCTGGCCTGCCTCAGCATCGTGCCTTTGCTCAATGGCATTGGCGGGCCGAACACCATCCTCTTCTCCGGGGTGGCGATGGCGGGGGCTGGTGCAATGTGGGCGGCCTCCACGCCAACTCGCAAACGCGCCACGATCCTCGCAGGCCTTTTAACGCTCCTGATTGCCGTCAACTATTCCGGCCGCCTGATCGACGTGGTGTACGCCAAGGGCGTGCTCCGCGACAAGTCGTGGGTGGAATATGCGCGCTGGAACGCCATCTCGCGCGTGGAAGTCGATAGCCAGGGCCAAAATGGCAAGGCGATCGTCATCGACGCCGACGCCTCCACTTACATCATGAATGTCGATCCGAATGCCTGGCAGGGCACCGACTGGCAGAAGAACCTGATGGCGGCGCCACCCGCGCTAGCCAACGTCCTGCGCCCACATGGCGACTACGCGATCATCGGCCCCGGGGGTGGCGTCGACGTACTCCGCGCCGTCGCCAACGGCAGTCCCAGCGTCACCGCCATCGAAATCAATCCCATCATCGCCAGTTCGATCATGCGCGGCCGCTATGCGGACTATTCCTATCACCTGTACGAGCGGCCGGATGTTCACATCCACGTCACCGATGGCCGATCGTTTGTCCGCAATGCCAGCCAGAATTTCGATGTGGTGCAGATGACCCTCGTCGACACCTGGGCTTCGACCGCCGCAGGCGCTTTCGCGCTGAGCGAGAACAGCCTCTACACGGTTGATGCCTTTCGCGAATATTTCGAGCACCTCAAGCCCGATGGTCTGATCGCCATCACCCGCTGGGAATTTCAGCAGCCGCGCGAGGCCCTGCGCGTGGTTTCGGTCGCCACCGAAGCGCTACACCAGATGGGAGTCGCCGATCCTGCCAAACATTTCATCGTCGTTTCCGATGGCGAGCTGGATGAAGACGGCATTCCCGTTGTCGTGCTGGCAAAGAAAACGCCTTTCAGCGCCGAGGAAGAAGCAAAGGTGCGGACCCATCTCGAGGAACATGAGGACCTCGTCGCCTTGTACACCCCTTCCGCTCCGGCACACAACGCCTTCTCCGCGCTGATTGCCCGGAACGATCCCAAAGCCTTTGCGCGGGACTATCCGTACAACGTCGCGCCCGTTGACGACAACGCCCCCTTCTTTTTCTTCACCCTGAAGACCGATCAGATCCTGCACGATGGCGGCCTCCAGCGCGGCATCGATTGGAAGGTCAACCTCGGTGTGGTGGTTCTGGCGGGAGTGTTCGTGATCTCAGTGCTCGCCGTGATTGCCTTCCTGATTTTGCCGATGGCTCTGCGAGGCGGGCGCGCACAACGCTCACTCCCGCTGTTCTACTTCGTGGCCGTGGGTCTCGGGTACATTCTGGTGGAAATCAGCTGCATTCAGCGCTTCGTTTTGTTTCTCGGACATCCCACCTATGCCTTGACGGTTGTCATCTTTCTCCTGCTGCTCTCGAGCGGAGCCGGCAGTCTGCTCTCGCGGCGCTGGCTGGCCAACATCGGGCGCGGCTGGATACCGCTTGCCGTATTGATCGTTGGCATTGCATTGAACACCTGGGTGCTTCCCGAATTATTGTCCGCCCTGATCGGCTTGCCCTTCCTGATGAAGCTTGGGGTGTGCGCGATCGTGCTCGGACCGCTGGGCCTCGCCATGGGAATGCCCTTCCCGACTGGCTTGCGCGCAATCACGAACAGCGATGAGCTCGATTTGCCGGTCACGGAATTCGGGGAGCCGGCCGGCAGTGCCGACCACGGCGTGGAATGGGCCTGGGCCATGAATGCCGCTTCGAGCGTGCTAGGGTCCGTGCTCGCCATGGTCATCGCCATCCGCTTCGGATTGAGCGTCACGCTGGCCAGCGGCGCGGCTGCATACGCACTCGCTTTGCTCCTGTTTCCCGCGCTGGCACCCCGGCTGCAGCGAGCATGAATTGGCGCGTTATGGTCTGTTATGATCAGCGGAATTCCACGCCGTGCGTCATTGAGGTGCTGATGGCATTGGTTGGATGCTGGGGCCGGGCGCCGATTCCGTCCGGGCGAGGGACGCGTGCCTAGCCAGAAGCAGCTGAAGTGGTCACAACTGCGGGTCGGCCTCACCGTGCTGATCGCCAGCATCACGCTGGGCGTGCTCACCTTCCTGATGAGCGGCACCACGGGCTTCTTCACTCCGAAAATTACGCTCCGATCGTATTTTGACAACGCCGGCGGCTTGCGCGTCGGCGCGCCCGTCCGCCTGGCCGGCGTCGATGTGGGCAACGTCACGGTCGTGCGGATCGTTCCCGATCGGCCCCTGACTCCGGTCGAGATCGTCATGAAGGTCACTACCCGGTACCGGTCTGCTCTCCGGAAAGATTCGGTAACCTCGCTGGCCACCGCCGGAGTTCTAGGCGAGACCTACATCGATATCGACAGCTCGCACGCCAAGTCCCAGGAGGTCGGGAACGGCGACGTGCTGGCCACGCGCGAAACGCCCGACATTCAGGACGTCGTGCGCGCTAGTCAGGGGACGCTCCAGAACCTGGATGCCCTCCTGAAGCGTACCGACCGCATCCTGGCTTTCGTCGAGAGCGGACAGGGCTCCATCGGCAAACTTATTTATGATCCCCAGCTCTATAACCGCTTTGCCGAAACCGTGAACGAGTTCAAGGGAATCGTCGACCAGATCCGCAACGGGGAAGGCAGCCTGGGCAAACTGGTTTCCAACGACGAGGCCTACAACAAAGTGATTGCCGCCATCGACAAGCTCAATGGGATGATCGATGACTTGCAGCAGGGCAAGGGCACGGCCGGGATGTTTCTTAAGGATCCCAAACTGTACAACAACGCCAACGACACCGTCGCCAACGTCAAGAAGCTGACCGACGACATCAACGCCGGGAAAGGCACTCTCGGCAAGCTGGCCAAGGACGAAGCGCTCGCCAAGAAGCTAGACGATACATTGACCAAGCTGAGTGCGATCACCGACCGTCTGGAAGCAGGCGAAGGCACCGCGGGCAAGCTCTTCAAAGATCCGTCCCTCTACAACAACACCGACCAGATGCTGATCGAGACGCGGCAGCTCGTGAAATCCATCCGCGAAGATCCCAAGAAGTACCTGACCTTCAAAGTCAAGATTTTCTGACCCGCCTTCGATGCACGGACTCGCGCCTGCTGGTAGACGCAAAGCGGCTTAGGTGCCCCGGGTTCGCGCCCGTTCCTTGGGCGCTAACCTGGGACTCTAACCGGGCTTCGGACGGAGGGGTTTGAACTGGCATGCGGCTGCTCGTATACTTGTCGCCCGCCATGAAGGTCGTCGTCATCATTCCGGCCGCAGGACTCGGCACGCGCATGGCTCCCGTCAGCAGCAAGGGCAAGAGTCCTTCCAAACAGTTCACAGAACTGGGCGGAACTCCCATCCTGGTTCACACCATTCGCAAATTCGCCGCCAGTCCGCGCGTTCACGAGATCGTAATCGCCCTTCGCAAGGACGAAATGGCGGGCTTTCAGGAACGGTTGCGCACAGATACCACGAGCGGCGTGACTAAGAAGACCAGGCTGGTCGAAGGCGGTGAACATCGCCAGCATTCCGTGGCGAATGCCATGGCCACCGTCACGGCAGATGCCGACGATGTTGTTCTCGTGCACGACGCCGTCCGCCCCTTTGTTACGGCGGAGATCATCGACGAGGTGATCCAGGGCGCGGAAAAATTTGGCGCTGCGATTGCCGGAGTGCCTGCAGTCGACACGATCAAGAAAGTGGAGCGCACCGCCGACGGCGCTCTCATCACTGCCACCATTCCAAGAGAACATGTGGTCATGGCGCAAACGCCGCAGGGCTTCCGGTATGGCATCCTCAAGAAAGCTTTCGATGAAGCCACGGCCGACGGTTTTCTGGGAACCGATGAAGCTTCCCTGGTGGAGCGCTCCGGCCACGAAGTCGCGGTGGTGATGGGCTCCGCACGGAACATAAAAATCACCACGCCCAGCGACATGGAACTGGCGGAGTTCTATCTGCAAAAATGCAAGATGAGCGCGTGAGAGCAATCAGCTATCAGCCATCAGCCATCAGCCAATGAAAACCGCAATGCGCATCGGATTCGGTTGGGACTCGCATGAATTCGTCGCCGGCATCCCGCTCAAGATCGGCGGCGTGACGATCCAGCATTCCAAAGGGCTGGGCGGTCATTCCGATGGTGACGTACTGCTGCACGCCATCACCGACGCGCTCCTCGGCGCGATCGGCGCGCCCGATATCGGCACACTGTTCCCGCCCACCGACCCGCAATGGAAAGGCGCCGACTCCGGTGTTTTTCTGAACGAAGCCTTGAGACGCACGCGAGCCGCCGGGTACACGATCGGAAATGTTGACTCGTCCCTGATCATGCTGGCTCCGAAGATCGGCCCGCACGCCGGGGCGATCCGCTCGCATGTAGCCAAGTTACTGGGAATTCCGAACGATTGCGTGGGCCTGAAGGCCAAGACGCCGGAAGGCATCGGGACCGACGGAGCGGCGATTGCGAATGTAGTGGTGCTATTGGAGCGCCCGAGCGCACAGAAGAAGTCGACTCCTGCGAAAGTCCAGCAGAAGTAGCGCCAGTCGCGGGTTGCGCCAGGTAAATGCAGCGCCGGCGTCCCGCCGGGCGCCCTCGCCGATCGGGCAGCGGGATACAGGGAAAACAATCGAGGGCGGGACGCCCTCTAGCCAACCTGCGCTACTTACTCCCCGCAGCCCGCACCAGCGCCTCAAAAATCGCGCGCGACGGCGCGTCGTCGTCGATCGAGCGCTCCGGATGCCACTGCACCGCCAGCACGAAGTGGGCGGGGTCCGTGCCCTCGATTGCCTCAATGATGTTGTCTTCAGGACATCGGCCCACAGTGCGCAGTCCATTTCCCACGGTTTCAGCCGACTGATGGTGACTCGAATTCACAAGGATGCGCAACCCGTTCGCGCAGCCCTCCGCGACAATTCGCGCCAGCAATGAGTCGGCTTCCACTGCGACCTCATGAGCAATCGCAACCCCGCGACCCGCTTCATGGTTGACCGGCGATTCGATGTGTTGGAGGAGCGATCCCGCACGGTGAACATTGAGAATCTGCAGGCCATAGCAGATGCCAAGTACCGGCTTGCGACGCTTGTAGGCGTCATGCAGAAGAAGTTCGTCGACAACATCGCGCAGCAGATCGGCGGCTGCGGTTTTGGGATCGCGTGCCGCCCCATACTTTTCGGGCAACACATCGGCGCGACTGCCGGGCAATAAAACGCCCTCGCAGCCATCCATAAGCGCTTCAATTTTCGAAGGCGCGCAGTCTAGCGGAACCGCGATCGCTTCCCCGCCTGCCAACTCCACGGCCCGCACGTACTGCGGTAGAGCGCGGCCGGCATATTCAGCGTCTCCGGAATGAGGTACGGGAATGGCTATGTGAGGCCGCATCGTTTCGATTGTACTGGGTGGGAACGGGGTTGGAATCTACCAGGGGTAACCCAGCCTTCGCGTGACAGTGAGACCGCTGGCCCCCGCAACAAACCTCTGGGGTAGCATGTGCCGGGAGCTCTCGAGATATATACTCTCTGCCACTTATGACTCTGGCTCCAGGCACGAAGCTGGGTCCCTACGAGATTCAGTCCGCGCTCGGGTCGGGAGGCATGGGTGAGGTATATCGCGCACGCGACACGCGCCTTGACCGCGTGGTTGCAGTCAAGATTCTTCCGGAAGCGCTGGCCAAGGATGGCGATCGGCTGCAGCGCTTCGAACACGAAGCACGCGTCCTAAGCACGCTCAGCCATCCCAACCTTCTCTCTATCTATGACGTGGGTTCGCAGGATGGAGTCCACTACCTTGTGTCCGAGTTTCTGGAAGGCCACACTCTGCGGGAACTGCTCAAGGACAACCCACTCGGAGTGCGCCGGGCCACCGACTACGGCCTGCAAATCGCGAAAGGCCTTTCAGCGGCACACGAGAAGGGCATCGTTCATCGCGATCTGAAACCCGAAAACATCTTCGTCACGACGGATGGCCGGGTGAAAATTCTGGACTTTGGCCTGGCCAAGCAGTCCCTCGCTGACGCCGGGAACCTCTCCGGCTTGACCCAAACTGTTCAAACCGTTCCGGGAGTCGTACTGGGCACCGTGGGATATATGGCTCCCGAACAGGTTCGAGGACAGCCTGCCGATTCGCGTTCTGACCTGTTCTCCTTCGGAAGTGTTCTCTACGAGATGTTGTCGGGGAAGCGCGCCTTTCACGGCGACACTCCAGCCGACATGATGAGCGCCATCCTCAAGGAGGACCCGCCAGAACTGATCGAGACTGGCCGCCAGATTCCGCCTGCGCTCGAAGGCATCGTGCGCCATTGTCTCGAGAAGAATCCGCTGAACCGCTTTCAGTCAGCGCACGATCTGGCTTTCAACCTGGAACAATTGTCGCACGTCCCGGCGGGCAGCAGTGCGTCGCACGCTTTGGTGTCGACCAGTAAACGTCGCAACAGGTGGCCGTGGTTGGTTGCGCCCGGCCTGGTGGCGGTCGCGGCCGGCGCTTTTTTCGTTGGGCATAGCTCGCAAGATATTTCAGGGCCAGTTTTTCAGCAGCTCACGTTTCAGCGGGGGCGAGTGCTGCAGGCCCGCTTTTCGCCGGACGGGCAAACCATCCTCTACAGTGCCGCATGGAATGGTGAGCCCTCCGATGTTTACTCCACTCGCGCGGATGGACCGGGGGCGCGATCGCTGGACCTGAAGGGTGGCCAGGTTTTGTCCGTGTCGTCGACCGGAGACCTTGCGGTCTTGCTCAAAACACATGCGTCTGGAACTTTTTCCGACACCGGTACGTTGGCCATCGTGCCCCTGTCCGGCGGTGCGCCGCACGAAGTTGCGGAGAGCATTCTGTCTGCAGACTTTTCCCCGAACGGAAAACAGCTTGCCGTCATTCGCGACTTTGGTCCGCGCTCCCGGCTGGAGTATCCCGCCGGAAAGTCTCTCTACGAGTTTAACGGTTGGCTGAGCCATGTCCGCATCTCGCCCAAAGGCGACCAGATCGCTTTCGCAGAACACCCGACATACAACGATTCCTTTGGCTCGCTCGTAGTCACCGATCTTTCCGGCAATCGCAAAGTCTTGAAGAAGGATTGGTACGAAATCCTGGACCTGGCTTGGGGTCCACAGGGGGACGAGGTCTGGGTGACGGCCAGCGATCTGGGGGGCCAGCGCTCCGTATATGCGGTGACGCTCGATGGGAAGGCGAGGCAGATCTTTGAAGTGCCCGGGAACCTTGTGCTGAAGGATCGTTTCCGTGATGGGCGGCTCTTGCTGGTCCGGGAAAATGAGCGGCGTGAACTGAGCGGGATCCTTGCCGGCGACGCCAAGCAGCGTGATTTTTCGTGGTTCGACTGGACCTTCCCTGACGACATCTCTCCCGATGGGAAGACATTTACGTTTCACGAGGCCGGCGCCGGAGGTGGGAAGGACTTCGCGGTGTTCTTGCGAAAGACCGACGGGTCGCCGCCCGTGCGACTTGGTTCCGGGAGCGGCGGTTTTTTGTCGCCCGACGGGAAGTGGGTGATGGCCAGTACCGCGCACAGCCCGGCGCAGATCTATTTGTTGCCAGCTGGTATCGGAGAGGCGCGTCAGGTTACGAATGACTCTATCGACCATCAAGATTTTGATTGGTTTCCGGACGGGAAGCACATCGTCTTCCAAGGGACGGAACCGGGTCACAGGACGCGCCTCTACACGTCCGACTTGGATGGGGGCCCACCCAAAGCACTCACTCCCGAGGGCTACAGTACCGAGGGCGCACCGGCTTCACCCGATGGCAAATATTATCCCGCAGCCTGCCTCGACCTGAAACCATGCCTGATCCCATTGTCGGGAGGGGAACCCCGCCAGATTCCGGGGGTCACGATCACGGACGGCCCGGCTCAGTGGAGCGAAGACTCGCGTTCTCTATACATGTATCAAGTTGGTGCTCTGCCGAGCACCGTTGAACGCGTGGATATTGCCACGGGCAAGCGCACGCCGTGGAAAACATTGGCCCCCGCTGACCTGGCCGGAGTTCATGGGGTCACGGTTGTTCGCATGACGCCCGACGCCCGCGTTTGTCTATACAGCTACATACGCACCTTTTCGGATTTATACCTGGTCCAGGGCTTGAAGTAAGCGCCTCCCCAGCGCAGCACAATAACAAAACCTGTCGAGATCAGGATTTTCACCGACTGCACCAAAAGGGGATGAATGGAATGGACTCTAACTTAGGGTTGGTGGACCGGGCGAGGATTCGAAACCTGCATCTGCGGATTCCCGCCGTGTTCCGGGTTACGCCACCGGCCCAAATCTGCGAAACCGGCCTAACCGTTTGACTCTCGCGCACTGTAGCAAGAGACAGGTTCTGGAAGATATAGCGGATTTGATTCGATCGCCGCAAGCGCATGCGACGAACTGCTACCGGCTGAGGCGCGCGATTCCGTCCAGCGTCTTCATTTGTCGGTAATGCCGAATCTCCACAACGAGCGCCACCAGAAGTCCGACCGCGCCGACCCCAATCGCGACCGGCAAAGCAATATGCCGATATGCAAAGCGCAGGTCCGGATTGTTTCCCCGAATAGCAGCCGCGATCACAACCGTCACAATCGAACCGAACAGGGTCACGGCAAATGTCAGCAGAGTCGCAAGCAACGTGACCAACAGCGCGCGCGCCGGAACGGCGTACCAGCGTGGTTTTCCTACTACATCGTGAGCAGCCATAACCCTTTAGATTACATCGTTTTGAGGACGAACTGCCGATCGCCCGGGAAGGGTGCGCTACAATGCTGACTATGTCGCAGGCTGCGCCAGCATTTACGCGAACCCCCGCGGAAGTCGTTCGTCAGACGCCGGTGTCGCAGGCGTCCAACGGAGTCTGTTACGCGCGCTCGGGCGAGGTCACCATCTCCGACGGCGACCTGGAACGCATGATTGCGGCCGTGCCGCGCAACGCCGCTGCGGCCCTCGAGCGTAAGGCCTACTATTTCGTTCCGCTTACGGTCAGCCAGGGCGACGACACCGTCATCGCCGACCGCTACGATGTGGTGCTGAGCGACAACGCTGTCTGCCACCGCAACCTCAATCTCGGCGACGCGCAGTGCGTGTTCATCTCGACGCGCCTCATGGACGATAAGTTCTCGGTAGCGTTCGAGTTCTATATCAACGTAGGGCACGCCATCGTCGAGCGGACTGGCGTCTCGCAGGCTTTTGCCGACCTTGCCTGGAAGCAAGTCGAGGGCAACGTCCGCGGCGAGACTTCCATGGACGCATGGGAAGCCCGCAAGATCGCTACCGGCACCGGCCCGGAAACCGAGAAAGCCAAAAACGAATTCTTCGCTTCGGCATTCTCCGACGCAATCTCCATCTATCTGCTGTCACTGTATCTCGATGTGGACTATTACGACCTGCGCGAGCGGGACTATCCCTTGCTGGCGCCCTCCGCGATGGCCGAGCGGCTGAGGAAAGTAGCCGAACTGTTTCCCCCGAATCCCGGCTTCGAGTTCGCGATCTATCACAAGCGGCGCAGCTAAACAGCGCATCGCTGATCAAGAACCGCTCAGGCCTGCGACAATGCGCTTCTTCGTTGAATCATCCTTAGAATCCACCAGCCCGCCAGTCCTGCCGCAATATGTTTTAGCGTGTGCCCGCCGATCACGTGGCCTAAAGCGAATATCTGTTGGTCGAAAGTTTCCAGCAACTTTGCCAAAACATAGAATCCGGCGACCACCGCTAAATCTGCCGTCCGCGAATACCGCGGCGGAAGAAACAGCATGAGGAGCACGACCAGCACCGCATACACCTGCACGGCTGCATAGAAGCGCAGATCGCCGCGGCCGGCTTGCTCGCTCCAATGCCATTGCAAAACGCTGAGAGCTCCAACCGCCAACAGCACCGGCCACAGCCAGAGTGCGGCTCGCACGCTGATCCGCTCAGCAATCATGGCGGCGACCAGGGACATGGAG
>Ga0210406_10004775_pt1 | contig 14369 bp, 9 predicted proteins | sample IncBWC30MmetaG_FD_155454 | JGI IMG/M metagenome (GOLD analysis project Ga0210406, IMG submission 155454) | Forest soil microbial communities from Barre Woods Harvard Forest LTER site, Petersham, Massachusetts, United States - Inc-BW-C-30-M | ecosystem: Environmental > Terrestrial > Soil >... | reverse complement strand
TACGTTGCGCTACGGCACTCGCGGTGGCCAGAAGATCGTGAGTGCGCACGCGTGTAGCCATCAGCGATTGATGCGCGTCGCGAAATGTAGTGTCCGTGATGAGTAAGCGTTTTTCTTTGCGCGCCCAGGCAGCAAACTTTTTCGGTCCGAGCTCTTGCAGTAGTTGGCGTGAGCCGGCGGGCGGCTCGATACCCCGCACGCTCGGCTGGACCGCCGGCTCGAAGACTTCGGGAATTTTCTTTCCTTTGACCTCGGGGTTCCCGTTCAGAATTACGTCACCCAAGTAGGAGAGCAGCTTGGTGGCGCGGTCGCCTCGGCTCGTGATGCGAAAGAGTTCGGGCGATTCGTCGAGAAAGGAAGTAGTGACTTCGCCGGCACGAAATCGCGGATGCTTGACGACATTTTCCAGGAATGGAATGTTGGTTTTGACGCCGCGGATACGAAATTCGCGCAGCGCCCGATCCATTCGCTGGCAAGCTTCAGGGAGATTAAGTCCCCAGGCGGTCACCTTCACGAGCAGGGAATCGTAATATGCGGCGAGCAAAGCGCCCGCGTAGGCTGTGCCGCCGTCGAGACGAATGCCAAAGCCGGCGGGAGAGCGGTACGTGGAAATTTTTCCGTAGTCTGGCGCGAAATTCTTTTCGGGGTCCTCAGTGGTGACGCGGCATTGCAGCGCTGAGCCGTAGAGCGGCACCTTTTCCTGCTTCGGAAGCGACAGTGGCGCGTCATGCAGATTGCAGCCTTGCGCGACGCGAATTTGCGCCTGCACCAGGTCGATTCCGGTGACCATCTCCGTAACGGTGTGCTCGACCTGGATGCGCGGGTTCACTTCGATGAAGTACCACTTGCCTGCGTCGACGTCGTAGAGAAACTCGACAGTGCCCGCATTGCGATAATTGGCTTTGCGTGCAATGCGCAGTGCCGCTTCGCACAGCTCTGCGCGTACGTTTGTGGGCAGACTTGCAGCCGGCGCGACTTCCACAACTTTTTGGTGACGCCGCTGCACGGAGCAATCGCGTTCCCAAAGATGCAGCAAATTGCCGTGATTGTCGGCAAGAATCTGCACTTCGATATGGCGCGCGCGCGGAAGGTATTTTTCCAGGAATACTGAGGCATTGCCGAAAGCCGATCGCGCCTCGCCCTGCGCTTCTTCCAGCCTGGAATCAAGCTGCGCGGCATCGGGCACCACGCGCATGCCGCGCCCGCCGCCGCCCATGGCGGCTTTCACTATTACTGGATAACCGATTTCAATCGCGATCTTTTGCGCCTCGGCAGGCGATTCCACCGGGTCTTCCGTGCCCGGCAGCACCGGCACGCCCGCAGATGCGGCTAGTCTTCGAGCCGCGGTCTTGTCGCCCAACAATTCGAGAAGCGCGGGAGTCGGACCGACAAAAATGATGCCGGCCTTTTCGCACGCGCGTGCGAACGCCGGATTCTCGGATAAAAATCCATACCCTGGATGGATCGCGTCTACGCCTTTTTCCTTTGCCAGCGCCACGATTCCCGCGATATCCAGATACGCTTCCACTGGGCCTTTACCAACGCCCACTTGATAGGCTTCGTCGGCCTTGAAGCGGTGCAGGCCCAAGCGATCTTCCTGCGAGTAGATGCCCACCGTGCGCAGTCCAAGCTCGTTCGCAGCGCGAAAAATGCGAATAGCGATTTCACTGCGGTTGGCAGCGAGCAGCTTTTGAATGTTTTTGGTCTTGGTCATCAAGCGGTCATCACGGGAGCGAGTCAACGCTCACGCGAAATTTTACATCTTCGCACGAGCGGGGCGCGATGCCGCAGGAGTTTTTTCGATACGGAAGGCGAACAAAAGTTATAAAGCGGAGAATTCGCTCAGAGAGACCCCGGGACAGCCTCGGCGGTTACCGGCTGCGGCGTGGTCGATTTCAACTGCTGCAGTTCCGCCTCAACCCTGCTCCACTCTTTCGGATTACGCTTCGTAGCGTAGGGAGCGTTGGGATCGCCGAAAAAGGTCAACAGCTCCGCACGCAGCTCCGGCGTCATACCGGCGAAATCTTGCTTGGCCAGCTTGTCGAGCAGCTCAGCGTGTGTGTCGTCGTTCATCCGGTATTTGCCTGGAGGGGTGGGCTCGCCGACATCGAAATTATTGTTCAGCAGCTTCACGTGGCCTTCGCCCTCTTCTTTCAGCAGCTTGCGATAGCGGTCCATGGTGGCATTGAAGCTAGCCTGGAACATGCGCTCGGTTTCCGGTGTGGGTGTCTTGAGCTGTAACACGCGCAATGGCCCGAATTTTGGCAGCAGCCGATAGAGAAAGGCGAGGAACTTGTCCCAGGCACCGGGCGGCTGATAATCCTTGCCCCATTCGCGCTCGTAGCTAGAACGCGAAAGATTGTAGAGAAACTTCTTGCGGGTAATCCCAGGCACGTCTTTTTCGATCTCTTTTTCCTTCAGCGACCAAGCTACGCGTGTGGCCCTGGGAATGAGCTTGCTGACGTCCCGCCGGTAGGAGCCAATCACCTTGCTTTCGTTGCTCAGCACGTTTTTCAAATCCAGGCCATATGTGTCGCGGAAGGCCTGCTCAAGCAGCGGAGCGGCCACTTGAAAGCCGATAAAGTCGTGATAGCTCTCCGGGGCGTAGCGCTCTTTTGCGACTTCGAGAACGTCAAAACCGAATTCGGTCTTCACGTGAGCCAGCGGATCATCTTCATAAGTGACAAAGTCGCCGTGCTTTTTTCTCAGCTTGGGGTAGAGAATTGGCACGGCCCGGTTTGTTCCGAGCCTGTGACCGTCCGTATCCGCGGCGTAATGCGCCATAGCACCAAGCGCGAAGGCGTATTCGTTCAAATCTTTGGAATCGCGGAGCAAAGCGATGACGAAGTCGCCGCTGCGGACGTAATGCGTCAGATCGCTAAAAAATATGCTGCCGTGCGGGTAGTAACCCATGTCTTGAATGATGGCACCGCCATATGCGTAGCCGTGCGCCTCGCGCAGCTCATCCGATGTAGCCTCCGGAAAGCGCTTCAGCAATACGGGCTTGATGTTGGCGTCCCAAGCCGAATCGACAATGGCTTCATGGGAAAGCACCGAATAAGCCGCCACACTCGCGGGCCAAAACGCAAAGCAGACAAAAATGGCCAGCAGCGCAGAAATTTTTGAGAACAAGTACGCCCCTCCGGTGATTCCTCGCAAGTCAAGCGTCCGTTCGCGTTGAGCAACTGCATGTACAACCGGTGCTGCGTAGGAGTGCGACCGCACATCCGAGGAATCATTGCTAGTTTGATGTAGCGGGTAGCGTAAAGGGACGCACGCGGGAGTTAGGCACCGTAACCCAAAATGTCTTTTGCGAACCGAGTCGCAGAGTCTCGCCCTGGCTCAGTACTTGCGCAGGACGCTGATCACGCGGCCTTGTATCTTCACTTCGTTCGCGGGAACGATAATCGGCGCCATTTCCGAATTCGCCGGCTGCAGACGAATTTTCCCCGGGCCTTCCCGGTAAAATCTCTTTAGCGTCGCCTCTTCTCCATTGATCAAGGCGACGACGATCTCGCCCGAATTCGCCACCTGCGTTTGCTCGCAAACTACGAAGTCGCCGTCCATGATGTGGTCCTCAATCATCGACGTGCCCTTAACTTTTAACGCAAAGGAATTTCCACCGCGTGCGAAATCTCCGAGCGAAAGCGTCTCGCGCTCTTCCACCGCTTCCAGCGGGCGTCCGGCCGCGATGCGTCCGACGAGCGGCAGTTCCTGCACTTTACGCTCGATGACCTGATCTTTCACGGATTTTGGCAATTGCAAAATTTCAATCGAACGGCTCTGGTTGTAGCCGCGGCGAATAAATCCTTTTTTCTCGAGAGTAGTGATGTGCTTGTGCACCGTGGCCAGTGAGGTTAGCTTCATGCCCTTACCGATTTCCTCGAAGCTCGGCGCGTATCCGTGCTTGGTCTCGAACGCCACCAAATAGTCGAGCACTTCTTTTTGTCGTTTGGTCAGGGCCATGGGCGCAACCTCCGGTTTCATTGCCGCAAAATTCGCGGCCATTACATCCACCTTAGGCGAACAGAAAGCGAACTGTCAAGCAATTCCTTGGCGCTAATGCCGGAAATACAAAGCTCGGCGAGCATCGCCACCGGAGAACGAAGCCGTGTGCAAAAAAATTTAATGCAACCTCGGAGCCGCTGCACACGTCTGTTTCACTAGAGCACATTGCCCGCGCGGCGGACTCTCTCCCCGCCGCGGGCGAGCCGGTATGGTATCCTTACTGTGCCGGCTCGCGGCGGGCGCAAGCAACATCCATCCTGTTCTTTGCACCGCGTCAACCTATTGACTGAGCCGTGCTCCTCGCGGGGGAAATCGTTGAGGATCTCTCTGAAACTGGGGTCAGGCAGTTTATGTCCACACTTATTGATTCTCCGCTGACCAAAAGCCGGCGAGAAAAGATCGATCAGGCAGTCATCCGCTTTGCCGGGGACTCCGGCGACGGCATGCAAATCACCGGCAGCCAGTTCACCAACACAGTGGCGTTGTATGGCAATGATATCGCCACGTTTCCAGACTTTCCCGCCGAGATTCGCGCCCCCGCCGGCACCTTGCCGGGCGTTAGCGGCTACCAACTCCATTTTTCCTCTAATGACGTTTACACGCCCGGGGACGCAGTCGACGTCCTCATTGCCATGAACCCGGCGGCGCTGAAGGTAAATGCCGGCGACCTCAAGCCAAACGGCATTCTCATCGTCAACTCCGATAGCTTCAAGGAAATGGACCTGCGCAAGGCGCAGATGACTTCCAATCCGCTGGAAGACCATTCGCTGGACAAGTTCCGGCTCTTCTCGGTCGAGTTGGAACGCCTGACGCGCGTGGCTCTCGAGCACCTGGGCCTGGACGCGAAGTCCATGGACCGCTGCAAGAACTTCTTCGCGCTGGGGATGTGCTACTGGCTTTACAACCGCTCGATGGATTCCACGGTGCGGTGGATTGAAGACAAGTTCAAGAACAAGCCGCTGTTGGTCGAAGCCAATAAGTTGGCGATGAAGGCCGGTTACTCCTACTGCGAGGCCACGGAAGCTTTTCAGATCAGCTACGAGATTCCTCCCGCGCAACTCGCGCCCGGCATATACCGGAATTTGAGCGGCAACCAGGCGCTGGCGTTGGGCTTTATCACCGCTTCGCAAAAGTCCGGCCTACGGCTATTTCAAGGCAGTTATCCGATTACCCCTGCCTCGGACATCCTGCATGAGCTTTCGCAATATAAAGACTTTGGTGTGATGACGTTCCAGGCAGAAGACGAAATCGCGGCGATAACTTCGGCGATTGGCGCAGCTTACGCTGGCGCTCTGGCTATCACCACGACTTCGGGGCCGGGCATGGCGCTGAAGACAGAGGCGATGGGCTTGGCTGTGGCTGTGGAAATCCCGTTGGTCGTCTGCGACATTCAGCGCGGCGGCCCGTCAACCGGGCTCCCGACCAAGACGGAACAAGCCGACTTGCTGCAAGCGCTCTTCGGGCGCAATTCGGAAGCGCCGATTCCGATTGTGGCGGCAGCGACTCCAAGTGATTGCTTCTGGGCCGCTCTTGAGGCTTGCAGGATCGCTGTTAAATATATGGTGCCCGTCATTCTTCTTTCGGACGGTTACCTTGCCAACGGCGCGGAACCTTGGCGCATTCCTGACGCGGCGGACATTCCAGCGTTTCCGGTGCATTTTGCAACGGAGCCAAACTCCGCCAACGGAGGATATCTACCATACAAGCGCGATCCGCAAACTCTGGCGCGTCCATGGGCGGTTCCTGGAACGCCGGGGCTGGAGCACCGCATCGGCGGGCTGGAAAAGCAAGACGTCACCGGCAACATCAACTACGAGCCGCTGAATCACGAGAAAATGGTGCGCATCCGCGCGGCAAAAGTCGCGGCCATCGCGCAAGACATTCCGGACATCGAGCCCACGGGCGATGCGGAAGGCGATTTGCTGATTATTGCGTGGGGTTCCACGCATGGCGCTATTACCGCCGCTGTGAAAGCGCAGCGGGCTGAGGGGCGCAGGATTGGGCACGTTCATCTGCGTCATCTAAATCCCCTGCCGTCGAACTTGGGCGAGGTCATCAAGCGCTATAAAAAAGTTTTGGTTCCGGAACTGAACATGGGGCAATTGCTTTGGGTTCTACGGGCGAAATACCTGGTGGATGCCGTTGGGCTGAATAAAATCCAGGGACGCCCTTTCAAACAAGTTGAGCTCGAGCAAAAAATTGAGGAAATGCTGGACGCGTAACACGTAGCTGCTGTAGCTCAGGCCTCGAGCCTGAGGCTGTGCTGATCCGGGGAGAAATCGCAATGAGTACCGCAACACTGCCGCCGCCGCTAACGAAAAAAGATTTTCAGACGGACCAAGAAGTCCGCTGGTGCCCGGGCTGTGGCGACTACGCCATTCTCTCCGCCGTGCAGTCCGTATTCCCAGAGCTCGGCATCAAGCGCGAAAACTTTGTTGTGGTTTCCGGAATCGGCTGCTCCAGCCGTTTCCCGTATTACATGAACACGTTTGGCTTTCACACGATTCACGGCCGCGCACCAGCGGTCGCCACAGGAATTAAGGCAATCCGGCCCGACTTAGAGGTCTGGGTGGCCACCGGCGACGGCGATGCGCTTTCAATCGGCGGGAATCACACCATCCACATGCTGCGGCGCAACGTTGGAATTAAGGTTTTGCTCTTCAATAATCGCATTTATGGCCTCACAAAAGGCCAGTATTCGCCGACATCGGAAGTCAATAAGAAGACGAAATCGACGCCCTTCGGCTCGGTTGACCGCCCGTTCAACCCGGTATCTCTGGCCATCGGTGCGGAAGCGACCTTTGTCGCGCGTTCGGTTGACGTTTTTCAGGGTCATCTGAAAGAAACGCTGAAGCACGCGGCGGTGCATAAGGGTTCCGCGTTCGTCGAAATCTTGCAGAACTGCAACATCTTCAACGACGGCGCCTGGTTTTCGCTGACCGACCGCGACGCGCGCAGCGAGCACGTAATTCAACTCGAGCACGGCAAGCCGCTGGTTTTTGGCAAGAATCGGGATAAAGGCATTCGGCGCAAACCCGATGGCGACATCGAAGTCGTTCCAATCGGCAACGGCGTCACCGAATCGGATCTCATCATTCACGACGCGCATCATCCCCGGCCGTCGTACGCATTCCTGCTCTCGCACATGGAACATCGTCCCGGCTTCCCGACACCCATCGGCGTGTTTCGCGCCTGGGATGATCTGCCACGTTATGAAGACGCGATGAATCAACAAATCAACGACGTAATCGCGAAGCGCGGCCCAGGCGACCTGAACAAAATCTTGCACGCCGGCGATACCTGGCAAGTACGCTGAAACAACTTGGTCTGACGCCGAAAGTCTCGCAATAACCTTCCGTCCGAGCACGGGCTTTGGTACCAACCAAATGGCCTCCGGTGTATACTCCTGCCAGTTTGGTACCCCCTTGAGCGCGACATGGCAGATTCTCCCCTCGGTGAGCGTTTAAAGTCCGATCCTCCCACTGACGAGCCTCGGCTCGAATCCTGGGGAGAGATCGCGGCGTACCTACGTCGAGAAATTAGGACCGTCCAGCGGTGGGAAAAGTACCAAGGGCTTCCAATCCGCCGTCTTACCATCGGGAAACTCGGCTCGGTTTACGCTTATCGGTCGGAGTTGGATAAGTGGTATCGCGAGCGCCAGCCGCAAGCGGAAGCGGAGATTGAAACAAGCGGAAAAGACGGCGAAAACGTAGATGTGGAACCACAGCCCGTTCGCGTCAAACCCACCGCGGAAGAAAACAAAGAGGATGTCAAAACAAGAAAGCGCTGGTCCAAGCGGCGTCGGGTGATTAGCGTCGCAGCGATTTTGTTTGCCACGGCCGGCGTGGCTTACCTGGCGATACCCAACTCCCCCATCAAGGTCGTGCGGACACCGTCCAGAACACGCCTCTTTGTGCGGCCGTTCACCAACAGCAGTGGAGATTCTCAGCAGAACGAGTTCATTGCCGGATTAACTGACGAAACGATTACGCAATTGGGCCAGATTGACCCGTCCCGTCTGGGAGTGATTGCTCCTACATCGGCAAGACTGCTGGCCACAAAGCCCATTGAAGAATTGGGGCGACTCCTGAACGTGGCATACGTTCTCGAAGGAAGCGTTCGCCGCAGTGGAAATCAGGTTCGTATCGACGCTCAGCTCATCTCCGTGGATGATCAGACTCCGATCTGGTCCAAATCCTACACAAATGATCTGAGCGATATCCTGCGCGTGCAAGATCAAGTGGCGATGGCGATTACGAAGGAGATTCAGGCGAAGATTCCTGCGATAGGGCTGGAATTAACCTCAGCTCATCCGGTGAATCGTGTTAACCCAACGGCGTATGACGCCTACATCCGCGGGCGCCTCTACTGGACGAATCGTGACTTGCCCAGAAGCGTGGACGCATTTCAGCAAGCCCTGCGCGAAGACTCCCACTATTCGTTGGCGCGCACGGGTTTGGCCAGTGCTTTCCTTCTGTCCGGCCAAGTGCCAAACGACGCGATGCCTCCCAATCAAGCGATGCCGAAAGCCCGCGACAATGCCAGGCAGGCTCTCGAAGAGGATCCATCGATTGCCGAGGCGCACTGCGTCCTTGCAAATATTTCCGCTAATTACGACTGGGACTTTCTTGCTGCCGAGCGCGAATACCTTCGGGCCATCAAGCTTGACGCCAACAATCCGACCGCCCACGAATGGTACGGCCACTATCTCATCACGCGCAACCGGCTTGTTGAAGCTCAGGCCGAGACAAGTTTGGCGCTCGACTTGGATCCCGTCTCACCGCTGCTCAATTCCGCACGTGCGGAAACTTTTTTCTACGCACGTGACTACGACAACGCGATCGCGCAAGCTCGACGGACGCTGGAGCAGTATCCCAATAATTTGTACGCAGGCTTTTGGCTGGCCTCCGCGCAGCGCGAGAAGAAATTGTACTCTGAAGCCGTTTCCGGCTTTGCCCAGTTGCGCAAGATGGCGACAGATAACCCGGCGATGCTGATGGCGTATGGTCACGCACTTGCCGTTTCCGGTGATAAAGCCCAAGCGCAGAGAGTGCTCTCCGAGCTCAAGCAACTCGCGCACAAGCGGTACGTGCCGGCTATCTACTTCGCCGTCATGTATGTGGGTCTCGAGGAAAAGGATATGGCATTCACCTGGTTTGATAAAGCCTTCCAGGAGCGCAATGACCGCCTGGCGTATTTGGCAGTTGATCCTCTATCCGATCCCGTCCGCTCCGACCCTCGTTTCAAGAAGTTGCTCGCCCGCATAGGGTTGCCTTAAACGCAGGGAAACTTGCTCCCTCAAAAACCTTCGTTCCGATCGTCTCCTATTTGACACAACGTAAGAGACACTGCGCCGCTCGCCCCTGGTTTAGGCGCGACAAACGACGACATTAAGCGCCTTTGCTCCCGCACCGTTTCTTGTCGCTTGAACAAGCACTCAGCAGCCCCTACCGTCGCATCACAAGGAGAAACGAAAATGTTCTGGTTCTGTGCGGCTCTCTCCGCGGCGGGCGTTTTGGAATCAGTTATCTGCTCATGCCTGGTGGCCGAGTTCTCGGGTTATTGGCTGCACCGGCTTCTCCACAGCGACAAGTTGCCGTTCCTGAGCCGTAATCACATGGCTCACCACCTGCTCCTGTACGGACCAACGCAGCCCATGCGCGCGGACAACTACAAAGACGCCACGCATGGGCGTTTTTCGCTCGGCAACGTAGGCCTCGAATGGCTCGCTCCGTCGGCGTTACTTCTAATCGTTTGTTGGGGCGTCTTGTTTTTACTTCGCGTACCGCCGATCTACCAGGTGATTGTGCTGGGAACCCTCGTTGTCTGGCCATTCTTTACTTTCAGCTTTCTACATGACGCCATGCACCTGCGCGATGCCCGGATGGCTCGCCTGCCGCTGGTCAAGGTTTGGTTTCGGCGCGCGCGGCGTCTTCACGACATCCATCATCGCAGCCTGAACAGTGCCGGCCGCATGAATACAAACTTTGGTATCGGTCTTTTCGTCTTCGACCGAATTTTCCGCACGCTGGCAACGCGTCACTCCGCCCTTAACCGGAAAGGCTTGGCAATCGCCTTGCAACGTTATAAATTACGAATGCCTTTGTATCCCCTGCTGGACGACCGCACTGGGGAAGGAAAGGCGGCGTTTCAATGACCGACATCCCAGCAGTCAAGGAAACCGCCCGCTCGAACGCTTTGGCGCAGGATTCCCGGCGACGAGCCGCCAAACCTCTGCGTGCCGACGCTCGCAAGATATCCGGAGAGCAAATCCGCGTCTTTGTCGCTGCGGAGAACCGTTTGTTACGTGAAGCGTTGGCTCGCGTTCTGACCAAGGGCATCGGCATCGAGGTAATTGCTACCAACTCGGCCGCGTCTTTTCATACGGATGCGTTGCTCGACGCGCGACCAGACATACTTCTCCTTAACTCTCGCGGGAGTCTCGAGGAAGATTTATCCGCCGTACAGGAGGTGCGAACCGCCGCGCCTGCGGTCCGTATATTGCTGATTGGCATGGCTAAAGACGAGCGCGAATTCCTTCAGTGCGTGCGCGCGGGCATCAGCGGTTATTTGCTGCGCGATGCTTCCTCGAGCGACGTTCTGCAAGGCGTGCGAGCCGTGGCGGCCGGAGAGGCTGTGTGTCCCGGCGTTCTTTGCGCTGCTTTGTTCCGCTATTTTGAATCGGACACGACCGGCCTTCCCTGCACGAGCAGTAAGCGCCGCATGGGTCTTAGCCGTCGCGAGCTGCAGCTCATTCCATTGATCGCGCAAGGCCTGACTAACAAGGAAATCGCAAATCATTTCTCGCTTTCCGAACAGACAGTCAAAAACCATCTCTACCGCATGAAGCACAAAATCGGCGCCGAAGACCGGCTCGAAATGGTGCAGCTCTATCGTACGCAAGGCTTCCTCGTCTGAGTCTCTCCGAGGGGCTGGCCGACCTGCAATGGTATGATTTGCACTGATCCCTGTGACCACCTGGGAGCCGCAAACTTACCTTCGTTATGCCGATATCCGCTTTCGCGCCGGCATCGATCTCATCGCGCGTATCCCCAAGCGTGAATACTCCACAATCTACGATCTAGGCAGCGGCACCGGTCACCTGACCCGCATCCTCGCCGATACCTTTGCCAATTCCAAAGTCGTCGGCGTCGATTCCTCTCCCGAAATGCTCGCCGAGGCACGCCGTGAGTTCCCCGCGCTCGAGTGGCAGCAAGCCGAGATTACCTTGTGGAGCCCTTCCGCTCCTCCCGATCTCATCTATACCAACGCCGCTCTGCAATGGGTTCCCGAGCATGAGACCTTACTGCCTTCGCTTCTGAACAAGTTGCGGCCGGGCGGCGTCCTGGCTATGCAAGTGCCTCGCCATTTTGAGTCGCCTTCACACCTGGGTCTAAAAGAGTTAGTTTTGCAAAGTGAATGGCGCGTCAAACTGGAACCGCTCCTGCTCGCGCCTATTCCCGCGCCCCAGACCTACTGGCGCTGGCTCTCACCCCATGCTCGCAATCTCGATATCTGGGAGACCATCTATTTGCAAGTCCTCGATGGCAAAGACCCTGTCGTCAACTTCATGCGCGGCACCGCCCTGCGCCCTTTTCTCTCTGCTCTTCCGGAATCCGAAGCCGCAAAGTTTGTCGATGCTTTCGCCGACCTCATGGTTGCCGCTTACCCTCCTCAGCCGAACGGGCAGACGCTTTTCCCTTTCCGGCGGTTATTCCTTGTCGCGCAACGCTAGCCCGGGAAAATTTTCATAGTCCTAGTACAAGCCCCGAGGAATTATTGGGAACAACCTGCTCTTATATCTCTTATTTTATTTCGCTTACGAAAACATCGTACTCAGGCGACTTTGGAAGTCCTCGTGCCATCTCTATTGTTACCAGCCGGAAGTGATCTGAAGGAGGTTCGATGCGCTTCCGCGCCATCCTGACTCTGGTTACTCTGTTCATTCTTACCGTATTTGTGGCATGCTTAGGTGTCGCGATTTCGTCCGACGCGCTAGCCTCCCAGCCGCATAGCAATTTGTTCAAGTCGAAGGAAGCTTCCGAGCACGGTTCAGTTTCCGGAAAAATCTCAGCAATCGGAGACGCTTCCTTTTCCGTCGACGTAAGGAAAAGTCAGGACTTGGTCACCCTCCAATTCCTGATCGACGACACGACCAAAGTCGAGGGACGACTGGAAGTTGGCTCCACGGCCACAGTGGATTATCGAACCGACGACGGAAACAATATTGCTGTCCACGTAGTCGTGCAGCCGACGAACACAACGCTATAACGGGCGCCTTTTCGCCTAGCGGATTCGCCACCCTCACGAGTCCCAAACAATCTTCGCTCTTGCCCAAGGGGAAGGTATGTAATGCGCACGACTCTGAAACTCGTTTTGCCTCTCATTATCAGTGTCGTCGTGGTGTCTCTGCTTTTCGCCGCCTATCAGGTTCGTACCGAACGTCGCATCCTGCGCAGTGATCTCTCCCGTCGCGCGGAAATTCTAGCCGAAAGCCTGCAAGAAAACGTCGAGCCACAATTTGACAAGCAGCTGCCGGACAAAAGCCTGCAACGCCTCGTCGATCGATTCGGCCAGCGCGAGCACCTGAAAGGCGTCGCTATTTACAACGCCAACGGCATCGCCCTCGCCATGACGTCCGGGCTCGCTTCACTCTTCCAACTTCGGCCCGCCGCTGCTGCTTATGCTGCCGATCGCAACACTGGTTACGGCGAGTTCCTGCGCGTCAACGACACGCCTATTCACGTTTACGCTTTGCCGCTTCACCGCAACGGCGAAACCGTCGGCTCACTTGCGCTTGTGCACGACGTGACTTATATCGACCGTCAGGTTGCCCATACTTTGCGCGATTCACTGGTCAACGCTCTTGTGCAAACCTTGTTCATTTCCGGTCTTGCGCTGATCCTCGTGCGTTGGACGCTGACCGGTCCGCTCACGCGCACCGCCAAGTGGCTGCGCACCTTGCGCACCGGGCAGTCGCATGCTCCGCCTTCGCTTCCCGAGGGCGAGCTCTTCGATCAACTCCACCACGAGGTTACGCATCTCGCGCGCGATCTCAACGCCGCTCGCGCCACGGCCGAGGAAGAGGCGCGTCTCCGCGATTCCAACGTGTCTTTATGGACCGCCGAACGCCTGCGCGTCAGTCTCAGCAACAAATTGCAAAACAAGCCTCTCTTCGTAATCGCCAACCGCGAGCCGTACATGCACGTCCACAGCAGCGGCGGCAATGGCAACGTGCAAGTCATCGTTCCCGCCAGCGGATTAGTCACTGCTCTCGAACCAGTGCTCCTCGCGACGGACGGCACCTGGATCGCGCACGGCTCGGGCAACGCCGACCGCGAGGTCGTTGACGCCAAGGATCATCTCCGCGTTCCCCCCGACCATCCCAGCTACACGCTGCGCCGCGTATGGCTCAGCGCCGAAGAAGAGAAGGGCTACTACGAAGGCTTCGCCAATGAAGGCATTTGGCCGCTTTGCCACATCGCGCACACCCGCCCGATTTTCCGTCCGGAGGACTGGATCGCCTATCAAGAAGTGAATCGCCGTTTTGCGGATGCGGCCATTGCGGAGATGGAAGGCACCGAGTCTCCCATCGTCCTGGTCCAGGATTATCATTTCGCGTTGCTTCCCCGCATGATCAAGGAAGCGCGCCCCGACGCTCGCGTCGCCATCTTCTGGCACATTCCCTGGCCGAATCCCGAAGTCTTCGGCATCTGTCCCTGGCAGCGCGAATTGATCGACGGGCTGCTCGGCGCCGATCTTATCGGCTTTCACATTCAGTCGCACTGCAACAATTTTCTTTCCACCGTCGATCGCGCCGTCGAAGCCCTCACGGAGTGGGACCGTTTCTCTGTGAATCGCCAGGGCCATGTCACTCGCGTGCGCCCCTATCCCATTAGCGTTGCTCTTCAGGAAAACGGCAATTCCCTCCAGCCACATCGCAGCATGAAGGAAGAAAGCGCCGCGCTGTGCAGTGAGCTCAGCATCAGCGCCACGCTTCTCGGGGTCGGCGTCGATCGCATCGACTACACAAAAGGCATCCTCGAGCGCTTCCGCGCCATCGAGCTCTTTTTCGAACTCTGCCCTTCCTATCAGCGCCGTTTCACCTTTATCCAGATTGGCGCGCCCAGCCGCACCAATATCGTGCGCTATCAGAGCTTGCTCGACGAATTGACCGCCCAGGCCGAACGTATCAACGCGCGCTTTCAGGCCGGCCACTGGAAGCCCATCCTCTTTCTCAAGAAGCATCATTCGCACGAGGAAATCGCGCGTTTCTATCACGCCGCTTCGCTGTGTTTGGTTACTTCGCTGCACGACGGAATGAATCTCGTCGCCAAGGAGTTCGTTTCCTCTCGCGAAGA
>Ga0210406_10004774_pt1 | contig 14371 bp, 15 predicted proteins | sample IncBWC30MmetaG_FD_155454 | JGI IMG/M metagenome (GOLD analysis project Ga0210406, IMG submission 155454) | Forest soil microbial communities from Barre Woods Harvard Forest LTER site, Petersham, Massachusetts, United States - Inc-BW-C-30-M | ecosystem: Environmental > Terrestrial > Soil >... | reverse complement strand
TATACCAAGACTCCCGAATCCGGCATAGGCGACGACGCTTACAGCGTAGTCGGCGGGGGCGTCGTAACGCTCAGCGTAAAAAAGGGCGCGGCGTTTGTAATAATTTTTGTCCAAGTCCCGAATGCCTCGCCAGAACAAACCAAGGCCGTGGAGAAGAAGGTCGCCATCAAGCTTCTCGAAAAGCTTTAGGGTGTCGCCAAATCTATAGTGCAGCGTGAGCCACGCGTTGCGGAGGACAAGTGAGACTGCGGTCTACGGCCCGTACCCCGGCACGGCACCCCGCGCCCACAGCTGGGGCGTCAGTCGGTATATGACATGTATTTGTCCCCACCGCGGTGCGTTCTCGGCTCCCGCGAGCTCGGCGCCAAGCTTTTCCACGGCGCGGCGTGAGCGCAGGTTGCGCTCGGCGACACTGAACAGCACCTCCTGCACATCCGTGAAGGCGTGCCGAAGCATCAGCTGCTTCATCTCGGCATTCGCCGCGCCGCCCCAATGGCTCCGGGCGAGAAAGGTGTACCCGATCGCGATCCTCTCGCCCGGTGCGTAGTTGCTGTACCGGGACCAGCCGATCACCGACTGCCGCGCGGCATCAATCGCGACCAGGCAGCCTTTTGACTTCAGAGCACCGTCGAAAAATGCCAAAAAGCCCTCACGGGTACCGCGACCTGGATCCGGGTGCTGGGCCCAAACCAAGGGGTCCGACGCGGCGGCGAACAGCTCGTCGAAATCCTGCGCCGCCAACGGCCGCAGCGTGATGTGGGTGCCCGTGAGGATGGGCTGTAGGTTGAGCATCGTTACAGTTTCTCCGATCGGGTCCCTAGACAGACAGGTTGTCCCATTGCGTACGTAGTTCTGTCGCAAAGCCAACGATGACTCCCGGGACGGCATCCTGAGTCAATCTCCCGCGACACGATCGCAGTGGCCCAGCTCTCAGCCCAGCGCGTCGCGGGTCAAGGTCAATGATCCGGATGAAGTGTGGTATTGAAAAGATATTGACTGTCGAAGTCAGTCTTCTCGCCGGCCCTCTTGTTCGTAACCGGCTGCAGCCGTGCTGTAAGCGGCTTGTGCCACTTCCAAGCCAGCGCCGCAACGTCGCTGAAGATTTTCACGAGGCGTTCTTCGCTGACGTCGCCGGGGAGGGGCACGGTATCGAGTCCCGTGCCGCATACCGACGAATACGCAAGCAGCGAATCGATCTCGTATGTGTTTTCCGCCCAGCGCTGCGCGAGGCGCTTGTCTTCCATCACCGGCAGCATCAATCCTGAATAGCCCACCTGCTTCACCTTCACCGCCTTGACGGCTGTGGTGATAGCAAGCGCCGCCGTCATCGTGCCATTCGAACCGAACGGTGAGCCCGTGTAGTGCTCGATCGCGTCCCCAATCGACACGTCGGCCATCGGCGCCGGAGTGGGATCGACGCCGACGAACTCCCATCCGCTGGATGCGGCAATTGCATTGCCCACTTTCTCGCCGACCCTCGCGTGGATGGTCAACTGCCGCGTCAGCTCCGCCACGGACGCATCGAAGTCACCATGCGTCGATCCGAACACCTGCTGCACGACGCCGGCGCCTTCGAATCCCAGCGAGAACTGCTTGCCGGCGCCGGTATGATACGAGCCTGGATAGAACGGTGCGAGCGGCTTTAGCATCGCGGTCGCCGCAAACAGAAAAGTGCCTTGGCTGCGCACGCTGTGGTCGGCGACATAGCGCACCAGCTTCGCTGACTCGCGGATCGTCTTCCAGTGGATGCCTTCGTCATCCGCGATGATTGCACTCGCGTTAAGATGCGGTAGGGTCGAGAGCATCTGCGCCAGCAGGCGCATCGCCGCGGGATCGTCGGTGTCGTGGAGCATTGCCGGGCCGACGTTGGGCATGAAGCCATCCTTCTGCGATAGATCATCCAGCGATCGAAGGAACGAAAGGGCTTCTGTATCGGAGAGGCCCTTCACGAGATCCGCGAACGGCTGCGTCACGATTCGGACGGTTTGTGTCTCGTAGCCACGCCGGGCGAACTCGGCCCTCGCGGCGCTGAGCACGCGCATCGCATCTTCAATCTGCGCTTGGTAGGTCGATCGATCGAGGTGCACAAAGGCTGTAATCGTACGAACCTTCGGTCTGGCTGTCTCAGCGGCTGCGTGCGCAGCAACGGAAAGGAGTACCCAGAGCAGGATACCGGTGATCAGGTGCTTCATGTGCGGTTGCTTCACAATGTATTGCCAGTGAGCGAGCTTACAGACTCGCTCATGATGGCGTAAATACAATTGCCGTCCGCCGGAACACTGCGGTCCCGCCATTACGCGACGCAAACGGGACACAATTCGCTCGATGCCGGCGCCGCGCCGTCATTCCGTGATGATGCGGTCCGCCCACTCCACGAGCGAGACAAAGATCGTCGGATTGCCGAACTTTGCACCCCACTGGGCGAGATCGGCATCAGTCACTCCGCGGGCGCGGGAGCACGCGCCACAGGCAAAAATCTGAATCTTACTGGCCACCACTTTTTGCATGGTTTCCTCGAGCGGGGGCCAGCCGACCGGAACCACAGCCTTGGCAAGCGACAAGCGCATCAACGAGACCGCCTCCCCGAGCAGGAACATCTGCACGGTGTGACCAGCCTCGGCGAGTGCATGGCCGTGGAGAAAGGGGAAAGCTGCCTTGGTGGGATCATCAGAGCCCCAAGCACTCTTCATCATTATCTTGAGCGGCACCTTTCTCTCCGCTGCCATGGACGATGAAGCTGCCGCTACCATCATAGGGAGTGCTGCTATTTGTGCTAGTACATTACGACGACTCATGTTGGATCCCCTTTTGTTGTCGATCACCGGGCCGAACGGGCGCCTCGCGGAGAGTGTCTCTGTTCAGCATGCCTACTGCTTGACTTCCACCAAGATTGCTTCGACATCATCAAGCGCTTCATCCGAATGCGTGACAGGCGGCCGTATCAGTGCCTCACTGGTCTTCAATTCGGTGATCCTCTTACTACCGTCAGGCATCGTATATTTGACTCTGCCCCCTTTGAGCACATACACCACGGAGGCCGGGTGTGAATGCATCGGAGTCTTGTCTCCCTTGGAAGGTGCGTACCGCAACACCCGCACTTTCTGGTCCTCGGCAAGGACCGTCAAATGCTTCACACCATATTTCATCGCATCCTGCCCGAAGACCGTTGGGCAAGAAATCAACAGGAACGACAAGCTTAGCGCGGCGATTTTTTTCATTTTGAAGATCCCCCTGCGTGACTGGAGAACTCATGCTACGCGCCGCGTCATGCGCAGTCATTAACCTGCCGAAGCCGCCAATGTCAGGCAGCTTTTACCAATCCCTTTGAGCGGAACCAGGCGAGAGCGCGCCTGATCGCCTCATCGATGGAGACCTCTGCCTTGAATCCAAGTTCTCTTTCAGCCTTTGTGCCATCGAGAAACCGGCCCATCGACATGACGGCGATGACGGTTGTACTGACCTTTGGCACTGGACCGCGAAGGTATTTGTATCGAAACTCCTGTGAAGCTGCGAGCAGCTTCGCCACACCAACCGGAATGGCCTTAGGCATGGGGGTGCCGGTGGCATCGGCAATCTTGCCGATGAGTTCCTGCATCGTGAGATTCTCCCCGGTAAGCAAGTAGCGCTCGCCCACGCGACCTGCTTCGCACACGCGAACCATTCCCCGCCCAGCGTCGCCGCTATAAATCGCATTGCGGCGACCTTGAATGAAGCCGGGCAAAGTACGGTTTGCCATTTCGAGAATCAGCCGTGAGTTTCCATTCTTATCGAACTCACCGAAGGTCTGCGTTGGAATGCCGATGGTCACAGGCAGCCCCTCGGCGGCCTTGGCGAAGGCTTGCTCTTCCATGGCCCACTTCACTTGCAAATACGGATTCTTGTCGCGGGGGGCTTCCGAATAGCGAGCCCGGTCGTCATCCGGATGCCCTGTGGGATCACGCGGGAGCGCAATCGCGCTGCCAAGGTAGACGATTTTGCGCAGGGGCAGATCCGCGCAGGCCGCGTAGAAGTTCTGCATCTGAGTGGTGGCTGTGCGTACATCATCCTGCCACGGACGAGGGACGGTGGGGTAGTAGGCTGCACAGTTGATCACAGCATCCGCACCCGCGAGGGCGGCGCGCAACGAGGCTCGGTCATCCAAATCGGCCTGTCGAGCTTCATAGGAAAAATCAAAATCCTCGATCTGCTTCAGCAGGCGCGGATTCCGGCAAACAAGAACCACCTCGTGACCGGATTTCACCGCCGAACGGGCGGTGTGAATCCCGAGCATTCCTGTGGCTCCAATAATTGCCATGCGCACTGAATGTCACTCCCTGGGCAAAAAAACAGGCGTAGACTACACCTTAAAGTTAACTTTAAGGTCAAGTCCAGGGTGGAGGGATGACGATGAGGATTGGCGAACTCGCAAAGAGGCTCGACGTCGCGACCTCGAAGATACGATTCCTCGAAAAACAGGGACTCATCCGGCCTATTCGGCTGTCGAGCGGATATAGGGACTACGATGACCGCGCCATTGAGACGCTGCAGATCATCCTTCAGGCGCAGTCCTTCGGATTCACTCTGCAGGAGATCGACAGTTCCTTCATCGAGACCAAGGGCCAGGGATTACGCTGCGGCTACATCATCAAACGGCTGACCGGCAAGCGGCATGAGCTGGATCGTCATATCGAGCAGTTGCTGGCGCTGCGCACGCGAATGACAAACACGATCGAGGAGTTGGAACAGCGCCTCGCTGCTTCCCAACAAGCGGGTCCAAATAGAACAAAGCATCGATCCCTGAAAGCGGGAGTGGCTTGATTGACAACGCGGAGGCTCGGCGTCGCTCCCAAACTTGCGCCTAATGCGTTTCCTCGACCGAGGGCGTTCCGTCGGACCAGGTGGGCACCAGAACGAAGAACGTCGTGATGGGATCCGAATCGTTCCGTGCCGCAAATACCGGCGATCCGTGAAGATCTGCGCCCCAAGCGGCGGCATCGGTGCGGGCAAAGAAAAACATCAGATGGGGATGCCAGTGGCCGGCCAGGTCGTTCAGGTTTCCTTGTTTCGACATCATGAAGGCCATCGCGCCGGACTCCGGGGCTGCGGCGCGGCTCGCAGCAAGTTCAGCATTGGTGCGCTTGATCATATCGGCCTTTGAAACCCCGGCGATGACCCACGCTGTTCTTTCAAGGTAGGCGGGAAGAACCGTGCGCGCGGCGGCGGGGTTGAAGCATATGGGTGAACGAAGCTTGGGATTCCAGAACTCGGCTTCATCAAAGCCGGCCGCCCAGGAGCGCTGGACCAGGCAAACAAAGCCATTCCTGCCCTTGAGCGCCGTTTCGTAACCATGATCGCCCAGCCTCAAAACGCTGGCATCGCCGGAGATCGAGGCCGGCGCCGCGCTCCGCGACAGTGCGATCTCCTCGGACGCACCGGCCACGCGATATTGCTCTATGGGTGCCATGGCCGGATAAGCGGACTTAGGATCGTCGGCGCAGGCCGACCCGGCGGCGCCGAGAAGGAAAGCCAATCCGCACACGCCCAGCCCGATCATCGGCCGCCAATTTGTCCGCATGCGCCATGCTCCCGACCAGATAGTTTCCGATATAGTGAAGTATTAGCGCGGGCCGACATGATTGTCAACGGTTGCGGCCTTGAGCTGTTCCGTGGCCGGAACGTATTGACGAGCTAATCGCAAAACTCACCGACTGGCGTGGCAAAGCGCTCGCCGGCGAGGCTCCCGGATCCTGACCAGATCTTCAATGCGGGACTCGGAGGCAACGCGTGGCGGGCGATCGATTTGTTCGAGGATGATAAGATCAATGAGCGTGCTCTGAAAACTCTCATCCGTGCCGCTGTTGTTTACAATCAGTCGAAATCGAAGAAGAAAGCACCCGCGGGCACTCGAGCGAAAGTACGCAAAAGCACGAAGAACTGAAGCCGGTTTTTCGTCGATGCAGGATCGATCAATGAGCCGGAGTGGAACTCTTGACCAGAAGTGTGTTGCTGGGATTGGCAGCGGTGGGACTCTCGGCGCTCGTTGCCGCACGGGCTGAGGTGACTGGAATCGAAGTTCTCGAGCGCTCGTCCTTTGCCTCGGGCGTGAATTTCGGTGATGCCGGCGCGTACGAGAAGATCCGGGGCGTCGCCAAATTCAGTCTCGATCCGAATGCCGCAGCGAACCAAGGCATAGTCGATCTGAAGTCGGCGCCGCGCGATGCCGGCGGCCGCGTTACCTTCGAAAGCCCCTTCATCCTGCTTCGGCCGGTAAAGGCGCGGAACTCCACGCTCGTCTATGACGTGAATAATCGCGGCGGGATTGGCATTCTCGGCCAGATGGACGGCGCCAGTCCCGCCAACAACGATCCGGCCACCGTCGCCGATGCGGGCGATGGGTTCCTCATGCGTCATGGTTTTACGTTGCTGTTCTCCGCCTGGACATGGGATGTGGCGCCTCAATCTCCCGGAGTGAAGCCCCTCATCCTTGCGCCGCTGGTCGCACATCAATCTGACGGGACCTCCATCACGGGTCTCGTGGAGAACGAATTCATCGTGACTGCGCCGAAGGACGTCACGGTGTACGCGGGCATGCGCGGCCTCACGTACGAACCTGCTACGCCGAACGACCCGGCTGCGATCCTTACGACCCGGGCGCGGCCGAGCGACGTACCAGTTCCAGTCGATCGAGCTACTTGGCGCTTCGTCGCGCCGGAGCAGCCGGGTGGTCCGGGGCGCGTGCAACTTGACGCAGGGTTCCGACCCGGCATCCTCTACGAACTCATTTACACGGCGAAGGATCCTAATGTCACAGGTGCGGGGCTCGCGGGAATTCGCGATCTGCTCGCCTATTTCCGCGATCACCCATTTGAAGGCTCGCCCGTACCGCGCAAGGTTCTGATCTTCGGCATCAGCCAATCCGGACGCGTCATCGGTCGGATGTTGCACGACGGGCTCAATGTTGACGAGACCGGGCGCCTCGCGTTCGACGGCGCCTATATGCAGGTCCCCGGCGCCGGGGGCTCGGGCGGATTCAATAGCCGCTTCGCACAGCCCACCCGTCATCCGTCGCTCCTCGAAGAGCACGACTATCCGTCGGATGTCTTCCCGTTTACAACAACGAAGTCCCGCGATCCGGTGTCGGGCGCGACAGGCTCGATCCTCGATCGCGCACGCGACGCGCACGGGCATTTGCCGAAGGTGATCATCGCCAATACGTCGACCGAATTCTGGAACCGTGACGCATCATTGATCGCCACGACGCCCGACGGCCGGACGGACGTGGCGCCGGCTCCAAATGTCCGTATCTACGCGTTCATGGGCGCACAGCATTACGTTGGCCGCTCGCGTACCCGTGCTCCTTACGTGAACTGCGTTTCGACAACCGATCATTACCTCGCCATGCGAGCCCTGCTCGTTGCGCTCGACCGCTGGACCAATGCGGCGGCGGCGGCGCCGGCAAGCGCCTACCCAAGCCTCCACGATGGCACCTTGATCCCGGTTGACACTTACCGCGCGGCGTTTCCGCGAGGTATCGGCCTATCGCCGCCGGACGTAAATTTGCGCGAGCCGCGACTCGACTTCGGCCCGCGCTTTGCGAGCGAGGGCATCGCCGATCACGTGCCTCCGTTGCAAGGGCCGCCCTTCGAGACCCGCGTTCCGGCGCCTGATGCAGACGGCAATGATCGAGGCGGCGTGCGGCTCGTTGAGTTGCAGGCGCCGCTGGGCACCCACACGGGATGGAATCAGCGTGCGCCGGACACGGGCTTTCCTTGGGCCACGGCGCGCTTCGACGGCAGCTTCGTTCCGTTTGCCCGCACCGAGTCCGAACGCCGCTCGAGCGCCGACCCGCGCCCCAGCATCGAGTCGCGCTACCCCACGCGCAGTGCTTACGCCGCCAAGGTCCGGATTGCGGCGAAGCACGAAGTCGAAGCGGGTTTCCTTTTATCAGAGGATGTTGAACGCGCAGTCTCCGAGAATCTGGCGCTTTATGATCGGATCATGGCACACGCACCCGAAGATCAGAGTTGCCGGTACCTCTTCGCAAATTGAGTTTGGGGCAGCGCCTGGCGGATGCATGAGCCCGCGCTCGTATCACTCTGCTTCGACGGAGATGAGATCGCAAAATTTGCCCAAGTCGACGTTGCCCCCGGAGACCACGGCGACAATGGGGCCCTGACCGGCTTTCCCGGTCAGCGCGGCGGCGAGCGACAACGCACCGGCGCCTTCGGCAATGACACGCGCCTTCTCCGCCATCAGGCGCATCGCGGCCTTGGTCTGTTCCAGGCTGACGATGATCGAACCATTGACGACGGGTCTCAAGCGATCCCACATGCGCGGAAAGAGGCTTTGACCGCCGGCGCCATCGACGAACGAGGCCTTCCAGTCCTTGAACACCTGAGCGGATCCCATCGAAAATGAGAGTGCAGCCGGGGCCGCGGTCTCAGGTTCTGCGCCCCACGTTTTGATTTCAGGCTTCAACGCCTTGAGTGCGCTCGCAACTCCCGTCATGAGCCCGCCGCCGCCGATGGCGCCGATGACGGCAACCGCATCCGGTGCATCCTCGAGAATTTCGAAGCCCATGGTGCTATGGCCCGCAATGAAATTGTGATCATCGAACGGATGTACGAATGTCCCTTCCGCCCCAGGGTAAGAACGTTCACCGAGCGCGCGCCACGCGACTTCGTAAGGGACAGGGATGAGCTTTGCGCCGAGCGCCCGCATCCGCGCGAGCTTCGATGCCGGCGCCGTCTCGATCGCCACTACGGTGCACGGCACGCCGGCTTGCCTTGCGGCATACGCGATCCCTTGACCCGCGTTGCCGGCGCTGATGGTCCACACGCCGAGTTGCCGCTCGGATTCGGACAGCATCGCGACGGCATTGACCGCTCCGCGTAACTTGTAGGAGTTGGTGGCTTGCAAGTTCTCGAGCTTCAGGCGGATGTCGGGGAAATTGGGCCCCAGATCCAGGCGGACAAGCGGCGTGCGCACAATGCTGCCCGCGATTCTGCGGCGCGCCTCCTGCATTTCGCTCAATGTCAACGGCCGCACTGCCTCAAGCATCTCAAGCACCGGTTCGCTCCTGGAAATGTTGAATTCGGGACTCTAGCAGGTCCGATCCACGGCGCCGCCTGCGCGCAGGTCTAAATTAATGGTCTGATCTTTCTCTCGGTCAGATAGTGGGCAATCGCGGCATCGCCGGCATCGGTGCTCGCCAACCCCACATAGCCGTCGGGACGCACAAGATACACCGCGTCACGCCGCAGACCGGCCGCGTTCATGGCTGAACTCCACGCAAACACGTGCAGCGGGATTTTTTGGCGTGCCGAGAATGCACGAATATTCGGGGCGGCATTGCCGTAAATGTGAATTTGCCAGTCCAGGGAACGCAAGTGCGCGAAGTTGGACTCATCCGCGTCTTGCCCGACCCGGACCCAGGGCAAGCGATCGCCGCCGTGCACGCTGCCCGCTGCGCCGGCACTCAAGGGGCTTCCGCGGTAGTTCACCGCGATTTGCGAGACGGTGCGAAACGCGAATCGGCGCACCAGCGGCACGCGGAACGCTACTGGGGCCAGCGCCGGAAGGACTTTGGTGCGGACGAATCGCGCCCAGGCGCCGGAACTGATCACCGCCGTGAACGCACGATCCGTGGTCGCCACCAGCCGCCGTGCGAAAGCAATGCGCTCCGGTTCGTAGCTATCGAGCAGTGACTCGCTGGATGGTTCTTTCAGCACCGAAGCCAGTTTCCAGGCGAGGTTGACCGCATCACCGATGCCGGTGTTCATTCCCTGGCCGCCGACCGGGCTGTGGATATGCGCGGCATCACCCAGCAGGAAGGCGCGCCCCTGCCGAAAGCTGTGCGCCACGCGATGATGAACCCGGTAGGTGGAGAACCAATTCACGTGCTTGACCTCGACCCGGAGATTTTGCATGGCGCGAGCGCGCACGTCATCGAACTGCAGGAGCTCATTATCCTTTGCGGCATCGTCGCGAACCGAGCCGATCAATCGCGCACGTCCAGCCTCCTGCAACGGAAATACCGCGAGGAAATCTGCCTCATCAAGCGCTATATGCAGTTCGCCGTTGACCGGTGGGCCGGCGGCTTCGACGTCCGCAACATAGAAGACGTGGTCGTAGGTCCCGCCTGGAAATCCTGTTTTGAGCCCTTCACGTACCCTGGAGCGGGCGCCATCGCAACCGGCAAGATAGGCATAGCTGCCGGTCTCCTCAGATCCTGCCTTGCGCAGAGTCGCTCGAATCTCGCCGCCGCCATCTTCAAAGGCGGTCAGTTCCACCGGGCGCTCGACCTCCACGCCGAGTTCGCGCAAGCGCTCGATCAGCAACCGCTCATGCTCGTCTTGAGGAAAAATAACGGGAAATGCAAACGGCGTTAACCCCTGTCCCAAATTCCCGAGAGGGACCCGGGCGGCCCGGGTGCTTTTGACCCATAGATTGAGAGCCGCCACCTCGTGGGCGCGATCCACGACCGCCTGCGAAAGTCCCATCTGTTGATAGAACTCCAGCGTACGGGCTTGAACGGCCAGCGCGCGCGAAGTGGTGCCAGACTCCGCTGCCCTGTCGACGATCCTGACGTGCACGCCAAGTTTGGTGAGCCACAGGGCGAGTACCAGGCCCGTCGGTCCGGCGCCGGCAATCAGTACTTCGGCCCGACCGGGTCTGCCCGCCATGACGCCCCACCTCGACTGCAAGCCTCGAGTAAAAAGGGTAGGTTAGCTCACCCTCGAAAAACGAAGCGCTGCTCGAGCCTTCGCTTTGGTGGCTTCTTCCTCTCGGCTTCTTGCCGGAGCGTTGGTGTGCAGCGAATGTAGAAGTCTCTTCGAAGCTGCCTCGATTTCCGCGATCGCGCCCAAGAAGGCCGCTTCATTGTATTTGGACGGACTGTGAAAACCGCTCACCTTGCGCACAAACTGCTGCGATGCTGCGCGGATTTCGTCGTCGGTCACCGGCGGCTCAAAGTTGAAGAGAGTTTTGATGCTTCGGCACATGAGTGCGGAAATCATCCCCGCCGGCTGCTTTGTTTGTCAATCGTGTTATTGCAACGCACCATTCCCGTGCTCAAAATAGCCTTGAACATCAACGTCATAGCGCCATAGGGATTTGGCGTACGAGCAAATTCGGCCAATCTGCAGGTTTGCGGAAGACTTAAAACTTAATGCCAACGCGCTGATTTTTCCCACAGGATGGCAATGGGCGTTGGATTGCTGGAGGCCGTTCCGATGAATGAACTTAAGCAATGGGCACGGGCCGGAAAATTTCAGACCTCGATCAACAGCCCACCGTCTTTCGATCCGCTGCGATTCGTCGCGCCTGCGCCGTTCAGGACACGTGAGGCTTTGATTGCCGAACTGGCCTACTTCCGAGCACTCAGCCGCGGCTTCGAGCCGGGACACGAAGTGGAAGATTGGCTCGAGGCGGAAGCAGAATTCGAAAAGCGCTATGGTGCTCGCCACGGACGTTGAGAACAATTAGGCTGGGCTCGTCCGGCGTCGACGAGGATGGGATTTTGTACCTGCCCGCACATTTCAACGAAACCCGCACCGATGTGCTGCATGCCCTGATGCGTGCCCGGCCGCTCTGTACCTTGGTAACGCAGTGCGACTCGGGGCTCGTCGCCAATCACATGCCGGTGCAAACATTGAGTGATCCCGCTCCGCTTGGATGTATTCGCGGCCACATCGCACGTGCGAATCCGTTGTGGCGCGAATATCGCAGCGCGACCGAGGCGCTGGCGATTTTCCAGGGCCCGCAAACTTATATCTCTCCCTCGTTCTATCCGTCCAAAGAGAATACCGGCGAGGTCGTTCCTACCTGGGATTACGCCGTGGTGCACGCCGGCGGCACACTGCGCTTCATCGATGATGCGGGATGGCTGCGCAGCTTTGTGGCCGGATTGACGCAGACCCATGAAAAGCCGCGCTCGCAGCCGTGGAAGATTGACGATGCACCTGCGCCATACATCGACAAAATGCTGAACTTGATTGTCGGATTCGAATTCTCGATCTTGCGCCTGGCCGGCAAGTGGAAAGTGAGTCAGAACCGTCCGCAGGCGGATCGGCAGGGTGTGATACGCCACTTGCAGGGTGCGAGCGATGCAGACTCGCATGAAATTGCCGCAATGCTCGCCGACTGGGATTCCGTACGGGATTCGCCGCCCGCCCGATGAACTGGTCCGTGCTCGATTTGATGGCCGCGGTTGCGGCAACCACGCGGCGCAGCGCAGCGACGGTCCGATGAGCGTCATTCAGACCCTGCGCGTGAGTCTTCGCGAGCTCGACTTCGGCGATGCAGAATTCATCTTGGAACTGCTCAACGAAGCCGGCTTCATTCGCTTCATCGGCGACAAGGGCGTCAGAACCATCGCAGAGGCCCGTGATTACATACTGCAAGGACCCATGGACAGCTACGCGCGCAATGGTTTCGGACTGTACGCTGCCTGCTTGCGCGGCGCGCCCAATGGGCAAGCGGCTGGAACACCGATCGGAATTTGCGGCCTGGTCAGGCGTGAAGGGCTGGCTGATCCGGACGTGGGATTCGCCTTTCTATCGCGCTACTGGTCGAAAGGATACGCTGTAGAATCCGCGGCCGCCGTTTTGGCGCACGCCAGGCAAACGCTGAATCTCGCCCGTATCGTCGCCATCACGTCCGCCGATAACGCGCAGTCCATCGCCGTACTGGAAAAAATCGGTCTCAAATTCGAACGCAACATACGGCTGGTCGATCATAGTCCCGAACTCAAGCTCTTTGGTCTGCCGCCGAGCGCTTGATCCAAGGGCATTTACTCATTGCTATCTCTCGGAGTTATTCATGCATCCTTTTCCCCATCACTACACGGTCAACGCATCCATTCGTCCGGACGGCGACGTGCCGCTGTCCACCGAGGGGGTAAGAATCATCGAATCCTCCCCGCCCAAGGAATTCGACGGGCCCGGCAATCAATGGTCGCCGGAAGGACTTCTGACCGCAGCGGTGGCCGATTGCTTCGTGTTGAGCTTTCGGGCGATCGCCACGGCGTCCAAATACTCATGGCTGCGCCTCGAGGCGCGCACCGAAGGGACATTGGATCGAGTGGACGGCAAGATGCGATTCACGCGCTTTGATACCCATGCCACGCTGCACCTCGCGGCCGGCGCGGATGTCGAGCGCGCCAAGAAACTATTGGAAAAGGCGGAGAGCAGCTGTCTGGTGGCCAATTCGCTCAGCAGCGAACGGCATCTCACGATTGAAGTCGTGGCGGGCTAAGAGAGCGGCGAGCTCCTTATTTAGGCGCTTCGCGCCACTTCTAACGGGGTCGTGGGAACGACCCCGTCCTTTAATCAATCATCCATCAGGAAGCTGCGCAGCTGCTCGCTGCGGCTCGGATGACGCAGCTTGCGCAGCGCCTTGGCTTCTATCTGACGAATCCGCTCCCGGGTGACGTCGAACTGCTTGCCCACTTCTTCGAGCGTATGGTCGGTGTTCATGTCGATGCCGAAGCGCATGCGCAATACCTTCGCTTCCCGCGGCGTGAGCTGCGCCAGCACCGAATGCGTGGTTTCACGCAAGGATTCAGTGGTCGCCGAATCGATCGGGGATGACACCGAGGTATCCTCGATGAAATCGCCCAAATGCGAATCCTCGTCGTCGCCGATGGGGGTTTCCATGGAGATCGGCTCTTTGGCGATCTTCAAGACCTTGCGTACCTTGTCCTCGGGCATTTCCATGCGCACCGCAAGTTCTTCGGGCGTGGGCTCACGGCCCATTTCCTGAAGCATCTGCCGGGAGATGCGATTCAACTTGTTGATGGTCTCGATCATGTGCACCGGGATGCGGATGGTGCGGGCTTGATCGGCAATCGAGCGGGTGATCGCCTGGCGGATCCACCAGGTTGCATACGTCGAAAATTTGTAGCCGCGCCGATACTCGAACTTATCCACCGCCTTCATCAAGCCTATGTTGCCTTCCTGGATCAGATCCAGGAACTGCAGGCCGCGATTGGTATATTTTTTGGCAATCGAGATCACCAAGCGCAGGTTGGCTTCGACCATTTCCTTCTTGGCGCGCCGCGCCTTCGCCTCGCCGATCGAAACCTCGCGATTGATTTCCTTGATCTCATTGATCAGGACGTGAAACAGGCCCTCAAGATCTTTCAGCTTGTTCTGGCGCCGCTCGATCTCGTCCTTGAACTTCGCCAGCGGCCCCGAATAGCGCTTCTTCGCCTTGATGTGCTTGTCGAGCCATCGCGTGCTGGTTTCATTCTTGGGGAAGGTCGAAATGAAATCTTTGCGCGGCATGCCGGCCTGCTTAATGCAAAGGAACATGATTTCCTTTTCGAGCAGACGCACTTCGGTCACGTGCTGGCGCAGATTGTCGATCAGCTGATCTAACATCTTGGGCG
>Ga0210406_10004773_pt1 | contig 14373 bp, 14 predicted proteins | sample IncBWC30MmetaG_FD_155454 | JGI IMG/M metagenome (GOLD analysis project Ga0210406, IMG submission 155454) | Forest soil microbial communities from Barre Woods Harvard Forest LTER site, Petersham, Massachusetts, United States - Inc-BW-C-30-M | ecosystem: Environmental > Terrestrial > Soil >... | reverse complement strand
CCAGCCCTTCGTCCCGGTCGCGCCGGCGCGGGCGGCGCCCGCCTGCCTGCCTGCCGATCCCGCGCATCCGACCCACCGAACCGTCACCCCCTATCCGCACATCCGGTGCAGAAGCCCGATTCCGATCCTTGACAAGGTCGGGACTCGGTGTGCACATAATTGCAAAGCGTGGGCATGTGCTCAACGCTAGATAAGGGAGGTTACCGTGAAGCACGTCCTCAGCGCCCTCCTGGGCGCGGCTACCTTGTTGAGCGCAGCCCCTTCCATCGCACAGACGACCCTGACCATCGCCACAGTGAACAATGGCGACATGATCCGGATGCAGGCGCTGACCAACGAGTTCACCGCCAAGAACCCCGACATATCGGTGAAATGGGTGACGCTCGAAGAGAACGTCCTGCGCCAGCGCGTCACCACCGACATCGCGACCAAGGGCGGGCAGTTCGACGTGCTGACCATCGGCACCTATGAGGTGCCGATCTGGGCCAAGAAGAACTGGCTCATTCCGCTCGACAATCTCGGAGCCGACTACGACACCGCGGATCTGCTGCCCAAGATACGCGACGCCGTGTCGGTATCGGGCAAGCTCTACGCCGCGCCGTTCTATGGCGAGAGTTCGATGGTCATGTACCGCACCGACCTGTTCCAGAAGGCCGGCCTGACCATGCCGGAAAAGCCGACCTGGGATTTCGTGGTCGATGCGGCGAACAAGCTCACCGACAAATCCGCCGGCGTCTACGGCATCTGCCTGCGCGGTAAGGCGGGCGGGGGCGAGAACATGGCGTTCCTGACCGCGATGTCCAATTCGTTCGGCGCGCGCTGGTTCGACGAGAAATGGGAGCCGCAATTCGACAAGCCGGAATGGAAGAAGACGCTGACAACCTATGTCGACCTGATGAAGGCCGCGGGCCCTCCCGGCGCCAGCTCGAACGGTTTCAATGAAAACCTGGCGCTGTTCAACTCCGGCAAATGCGCGATGTGGATCGACGCCACGGTTGCGGCCTCGTTCGTCACCAACCCGAAGGATTCCCAAGTCGCTGACAGGGTCGGCTTCGCGCTGGCGCCGAATGCGGGGCTCGGCAAGAACGCCAATTGGCTGTGGGCGTGGAATCTTGCCATACCGGCGGGCTCGAAGAAGACCGCCGCCGCGGAGAAGTTCATCGCCTGGGCGACCAGCAAGGATTACACCGAGCTCGTCGCCGCCAAGGAGGGATGGGCCAACGTGCCGCCCGGCACCCGGACCTCGCTCTACCAGAATCCGGAATATCTGAAGGTAGCACCGTTCGCCAAGCTGACGCTGGCGTCGATCGACGCTGCCGATCCGAACAAGCCGACCGTGCAGCCGGTGCCGTATGTCGGCGTGCAATACGCGGCGATTCCGGAATTCCAGGGCATCGGCACCAGCGTCGGCCAGCAATTCTCGGCGGCGTTGGCCGGTTCTTCGACGGTGGACGCAGCACTCGCCGCCGCGCAAACAGCCACCGAACGCGAAATGAAGCGCGCCGGCTACATCAAATAGCGCGCCGCGCCAATGTTGGCTGCCGACCGGACGCGGACGGCAGCCAACATCTCCCTTCAAGAGACGGCAGGAGGCGGCGATGGCGACCCAGCAAACCCAGATCCTCGGCAGGGCTCTGCTGACGCCGGCCGTCGCATTGCTGTTCATCTGGATGATCGTCCCGCTGGCGATGACGATCTATTTTTCGACGCTGCATTACAGCCTGCTCGACTCCGAGGCCTGGGGCTTCGTCGGGCTGGAGAATTTTCGATACTTTCTCACCGACCCCGCTTTCCTGACCGCGTTGCGGAACACGCTGGTGCTGGTCGGATCGGTGCTTGCAATCACCATCCTGCTCGGCACGCCGCTGGCACTGCTGCTCGACCAGCAGGTGGTCGGGCGCAGCATCGTCCGCCTGATGGTGATCGCGCCGTTCTTTGTGATGCCGACCGTCAGCGCGCTGGTCTGGAAGAACCTGCTGATGCATCCGGTGTCCGGACTGTTTGCCTGGGTCGCAACCTTGGTGGGCGCAACCCCGATCGACTGGTTCACCGATGCGCCGTTGCTCGCGGTGATCTTGATCGTCGCCTGGCAATGGCTGCCGTTTGCCACCCTGATCTTGCTGACGGCGCTGCAATCCCAGGACGAGGAGCAGAAGGAAGCGGCCGAGATGGACGGCGCAAGGGCGCTGTCGACCTTCATCTATCTCACTCTGCCGCATCTGGCGCGGCCGATCACCGTGGTCATCCTGATCGAAACCATATTCCTGCTGACCGTGTTCGCCGAGATCTTCGTCACGACCGGCGGCGGCCCGGGGCTACAGACCACCAATATCGCGTTTCTGATCTACTCCCAGGCACTGATCCAGTACGACGTCGGCAACGCCTCGGCCGGCGGATTGGTCGCGGTCGTGATCGCCAATATCGTCGCGTTCTTCCTGGTGCGGATCGTCGGGCGGAATCTGGAGGCGTAAGCGATGGCACGCAAGGTAACGACGAGAAGCGTCTGGATATCCACCGCCGCAGCGTGGCTGTTTGGATTTTTGATCTTCCTGCCGATCCTGTGGATGGTCCTGACGAGCTTCAAGACCGAGCTCGAGGCGTTCTCGATGCCGCCAAAATTCCTGTTGTTTCACTGGACCACGGAGAACTACGCGGCGGTTCAGGAGCGCAGCGACTATGTTCATCATGCGCTCAATTCGATCATCATCGCCGGCGGATCGACGCTGATCGCGATGATGATCGCGATACCGGCGGCGTGGTCGATGGCGTTTTCGCCGACAAAACGTACCAAGGACGTTCTGCTCTGGATGCTCTCGACCAAGATGATGCCATCGGTCGGCGTGCTGGTTCCGATCTATCTGATCTTCCGGGATTTCGGCCTGCTCGACACGCGCGCCGGTCTGGTCATGATCCTTTGTCTCGGCAATTTGCCGATCGTGATCTGGATGCTATTCACCTATTTCAAGGAGATCCCAAAGGATATCCTGGAAGCGGCGCGGATGGATGGGGCCACCATCGGGCGCGAACTCGTCTACGTGCTAACGCCGATGGCGATTCCAGGCCTCGCCTCGACGCTGCTGCTCAATTTCATTCTGGCGTGGAACGAGGCGTTCTGGACGCTGAACCTTTCGACGCTGGATGCATCGCCGCTCACGGTCTTCATCGCATCCTATTCGAGCCCCGAGGGCCTGTTCTGGGCAAAACTGTCGGCCGCATCGACGCTCGCGATTGCGCCGATCATCATCCTCGGATGGTTCACGCAGCGGCAGCTTGTTCGCGGACTGACCTTCGGCGCCGTCAAGTAGCAGGGGAACAGAGATCATGGGCCAGATCACGCTGCAGGGAGTCCGGAAATCGTTCGGGCCGGTCAACATCATCAAGGACGCCAATCTGGAGATCGAGGACGGCGCCTTCGTGGTGTTCGTCGGACCGTCCGGCTGCGGCAAGACCACGCTGTTGCGCCTGATCGCTGGCCTTGAGGACGTCACCGGAGGGCAGATTCTGATCGACGGCAAGAACGTGGTGGACGTGCCGCCGGCCAAGCGCGGCCTGTCGATGGTGTTCCAGTCCTACGCGCTCTATCCGCATATGAGCGTCCGCGGCAATATCGCCTTCGGCCTGAAGATGGCGGGCCTGCCGCGGCCCGAGATCGACCGCAAGGTGGAAGCCGCCGCCGCCACACTGAATCTCACGGCCTATCTGGAGCGAAAGCCGCGCGACCTCTCCGGCGGTCAGCGTCAGCGCGTCGCGATCGGACGCGCCATCGTGCGCGAGCCGAAGGCATTTCTGTTCGACGAGCCCTTGTCGAATCTGGACGCCGCACTCCGCGTCCAGATGCGCCTAGAGGTAACAAAACTGCAGAAGCAGCTCGCCACCACCGCCGTCTACGTCACCCACGATCAGGTCGAGGCCATGACCATGGCCGACAAGATTGTCGTACTCAACGCGGGCAACATCGAACAATACGGCTCGCCGCTGGAACTGTACGAGCGCCCGGCGAACCTGTTCGTCGCCGGCTTCATCGGATCGCCGAAGATGAATTTCGTATCCGGCGAGGCGGCCGGCGAATCCGGCGTAGCCACGCTCGGCGTCAGGCCCGAACATCTGAAAATCGGCAAGGAGGGGGACGGCTGGCCCGGCACCGTGTCGGTCGCCGAGCATCTCGGCAGCGACACCTTCCTCTATGTCGACGCCGGCAAGCTCGGCATGCTGACGGCGCGCTGCATCGGAGAATTCAGCCTGGAAGCCGGTGACCGCGTCTGGCTTTCGCCGGATCCGGCCCGGCTTCACCGTTTCGACAAGGACGGTGCGGTGATCCAGAAGTGAGCGGAACCGTGCGCCGCGCCGCGATAAGCAGACAGGAATAACAAGAAGATGTATCTGGAAAAATTCAGACTGGACAAGAAAACATCCGTCGTGACCGGCGCCGGTCAGGGTATCGGACTGGCCTGCGCGGAAGCGCTGGCGGAGGCGGGCGCGAAGGTCGTGATCGCCGATCGCGACCTTCAGCTTGCGGGTTCCGGGTGCGCAAGCCTGAAGGCCAAGGGCCTCGATGCCGAGATCGCCATCCTGGATGTCACGGATTCGCGCCGTGTCTCGGAGGTCGCCGACCAGCTGGCGTCCCGTTACGGCGGCATCGATATCCTGGTCAATAATGCGGGCATCGCGCGGAGCGAGACGCCGGCCGAACAGGTCACCGACGAACATTGGCTGAACGTCATCGACGTCAATCTCAACGGAACGTTCTGGTGCTGTCGCGCCTTCGGCAAGCACATGCTCGGGGCGAAGTCCGGTTCCATCGTGAACATCGGTTCGATGTCGGGCTTCATCGTCAACAAACCGCAGGAGCAGTGCTACTACAACGCCTCCAAGGCCGCTGTGCACCATCTGACCAAGTCGCTCGCCGCCGAGTGGGGTGCGCGCGGCGTCCGTGTCAACGCCGTGGCGCCGACTTATATCGCAACCCCCCTCAACGCATTCGTCAAAAACAGCCCACAGATGTATGATGCCTGGATCGGCGGTACGCCGATGGGGCGGATGGGGGAGGTCGACGAGATTGCATCCGTCGTCCTGTTCCTGGCGTCCGACGCCGCCAGCCTGATGACCGGAAGTGTTGTCCTTGTTGACGGAGGTTATACGTGCTGGTGAGCTGGCGCTGATCTGAAGCGGGGTTGAGATGCAGCAGGCCTTCGTCGGCATCGATGTCGGGACATCGAGCGCGCGCGCCGGAATCTTCGACGAGAGCGGAAACCTGCTGGCGACCGCCCGGCATCCGATCACGGTGTGGCACGAGGCGGGCAGCGTCGTTGAGCAATCCTCGGCCGAGATCTGGGCGGCTTGCGCCACCGCCGTCCGCGCCGCCATGGCTGAAGCCGCGCTCCCTGCTTCGGCGGTCGCGGGCGTGGGTTTCGACGCGACCTGTTCGCTCGTGGTGGTGGATGCCGCGGGCTACCCACTGACGGTAAGTAGTTCTGGCAACCCACTGCGAAACGTCATCGTCTGGATGGACCATCGCGCGATCGCCGAGGCTCGCCGGGTCAACGAGATCAAGGACGACGTGCTCCGCTATGTCGGCGGTTCGATCTCGCCGGAAATGGAAATTCCCAAGCTGCTGTGGCTAAAGCGGCATTTGCCATCGACTTACCAGTCGGCCGGTCAGGTCATTTCTTCGACCTCGTATTTTTCGTTTCGCGCTACCGGTTCGACCGCGCGCTCGATGTGTACGCTGGCGTGCAAGTGGAACTATCTCGCCCACGAACAACGTTGGAGCGGGAATTATTTCGAGCGCATCGGTCTTGGCGATCTTGCCTCGGACCAATATGCGAAGATTGGCAACGAGATCGTCGCACCCGGCGCGCCGCTAGGCGCCGGCCTGACGGAAGCCGCCGCGCGCGATTTCGGTCTGCGCGAGGGAACGCCGGTCGGCGCCTCACTGATCGACGCCCACGCCGGCGGCGTGGGCACGATCGGAGGGCACGGAAAATCGGATGAGCCGGCCGATGTGTGCCGCCGCCTTGCTTACATCATGGGGACCTCGGCCTGTATCATGGCGACGACGTCGGCGCCTTGCTTCGTTCCGAGCGTCTGGGGACCCTATTATTCGGGGATGGTGCCAGGCTTTTGGCTCAACGAAGGTGGTCAGTCCGCGGCAGGAGCGGCGATCGATCACCTCGTCAAGTCGCATCCCGCTTATGGCGAGGCCGTCGCGACGGCCCATGCGGCCGGGATGGAGATTCCGGAATTTCTCGAACGGCGCATCGTCTCGCGCGTGGCAAGCATCGGCGAGGCAGCGGTGTTGGCCCGGGACATCCACGTGCTGCCCGAGTTTCTCGGCAACCGGTCGCCGTTCGCCGATCCCTGTTCCCGCGCGGTCATGGCCGGGATGGATCTCGACGCCGACATCGGTTCGATGGAACGGTTGTTCGTGGCCGGGCTCTGCGGGCTGGCCTATGGCCTCGCGGATGTCGTGGAGGCCTTTCGATCGCACGGCGTCGATAGCGACATGATGGTGATCAGCGGCGGCGCGGGACGAAGCCCGCTAGTCCGCCAGATCATGGCGGATACGACAGGCCTCACATTACCGTCCCGGAAACGCCGGAGCCTGTGCTGGCCATGCTGGGCGCGGTTGCGGCCAAGTCCCGCGGATCGATCGGTGAGGCCATGGCCGCGATGTCGGCGATCGGCCGGCAGAGCGAGCCGACCGCGCCCGGAATGGTGGACTTCCATCGCAGCAAGCGAAAGGTTCATGCACTGATGCGAACCCTCGACCGGGAAAGCCGCGACACGATGCAGGGGACGGCATCGATCGCCGGGCTTGAAACGAAGAAATGAGCCATGCTGCTGAGTTGCGGAGACGCGCTGGTTGATTTCCTGCCCGTCGCATCCGTCGACGGACGCGATGCGGCCGTTCCGGTTGCCGGGGGATCCTGCCTGAACATCGCCGTTGGCATGGCGCGCCTGGGCGCCCCGGCGGGGTTTGTCGGCGGCATTTCGACCGATCTGTTCGGACGCATCGTCGCCGACCACGCGCTGAATTCCCAGGTCGACCTTCGCTATGCGACGCGCAGCGCGCATCAGACGACGCTCGCGTTCGTCCGCTACGTCGGGGGCGAGCCGCAATATGCCTTCTATGACGAGGCAACCGCGTCCCGAAACTGGACCTATCGAACCGGCTCCATCCCCTTCGACGCAATTGAGGCGATCCATGTCGGATCGACGACGCTTGCCAACGAAGAGGGCGCGGCCCAGGCACTGGCGATGATCGGAGATGCGGCCGACGCAACGACGATCTCCTTTGATCCGAATTGCCGGCCCAATTTGGTCAGCGACAAACCCCGCTACGTCCATCAGATGGATGCGTTTGCCGCTGCCGCCGACATCGTGCGGATGTCGGATGTCGATTTTGAGTTTCTCTATGGCGGCGGCGATTGCGGGGAAAAAGCCAAGTCGCTGATCGCGGCTGGAACGAGCCTGGTCGTCGTCACGCGCGGCATCAAGGGAGCTCAGGCGTGGCACCGGGCTGCAGGTCCGGTGCAGGTCGAGGCGCCCACCGTCGACGTGGTGGATACGGTCGGGGCAGGCGACAGTTTTCAGGCGGCGTTGTTGTTCGCCTTGCGCGCTATCGGACGGATCAAGCGCGGCGCGCTGGCGCAAATGAATGCCGGCGAACTAGATCGGGCGTTGTCGTTTGCGGCGGATTGCGCGGCCGTCACATGCAGTCGCGCCGGCGCAGATCCTCCGCGCCACTCCGATATCGGCCCGGCATTGGCTCGCCTTGAAGGTTTGCGGATGCCGGCCCCATGAGGGTGGCGCCGCGCGCGCCGGGGCCGGCATCCGCAAACCTTCACAAAAGCCGTCGTTGAAAATAACGCGATTGTTCGCTGTTCTGTATCGAATGGTAACAATTGGCGCGCCACGTCGCAACGTCGAGCCGATCCGCCGCGCCACGCATCAGTGTCTCCGCCAGCGCGTCGCGCTGTTCGCGATATAGCTGGCGCATGCGACGAATGTGCGCAGCGAAATGGCCTTGTTGCATGAACTCGGAAACGACCGCTTGCTGCAGCGTGGCAGGTTGGCGATCGATGAGATAGCGCGCGCCTACAAAAGCCTGCAGCAACGCGCGCGGCACCACGGCGTAGCCGATGCGCAGACCCGGAAATAGCGCCTTGGGTGCCGACGTAAATCACCTGCTCGGTGTCATCGAGGCCCTGCAGCGATGCGGGCGGCGGCCCCGAATAGCGGAACTCACTGGTGTAGTCGTCCTCGACGATGAACGCGCCGCTCTGCCGTGCCCAGGCCAACAGCTCCAGGCGGCGCGCCATGGACAGCGCAACGCCGGTCGGAAACTGATGCGAGGGCGTGACGAACGCGGCGCGCGCCCGCGGCGCCGTCTGCAGGCCGACGTCGACGACCAGACCTTGGGCATCGACGGGAATCGGACGCGGCCGCGCCTTGGCGAGCAACAACTGCGCGTGGGTCAGCGGATAACCGGGATCCTCGACCCACACCTCGTCGCCGGGCGCGACCAGCACACGGATCGCGATGTCGATTGCCTGCTGGGTGCCGGCCGTGACGACGATCTGCTCGGGCTCGCAACGCACCGCGCGCGCCGCCCGCAGATAGTCACAGATGTTCCCGCGCAGGTCAGCCAGGCCGGCGGGATCGGTATAGCCGAGGTCGTTCGCACCAAGCCGGCGCACGGCGCGATGGGTCAAGCTGCGCCATGTCTCGGCGGTACGCGCGTCGATCAGGGTGCGACCGGTGTTGAACGGGCGGGCGTCGCTCTGCACCGCCGATCGCTCGAAGTCGGAAAAGGTCTGTGCCAACGTCGGCACGGCGCGCTTTGTCGCGCGCGGAGCGCCGCGCCGTCGCGATACAAGGCCGGTCAGATCGCCCGCGATGAACGTACCGGAGCTACGGCTCTCGACATAGCCTTCGGCCAGCAGGTGCTCATACGCCAAAACCACGGACGCGCGCGCCACGCCGAGTTTCGATGCCATGGCGCGGGAGGATGGCACGCGCGTGCCCGGATGGAGCGCGCCCGATAGCACCGCGGATCGCACCTGCATGTAGATCTGCCGTGTGAGCGGCGTGCGGCTCGCCCGATCTAGCTGCCAAGCGTAGAGGTCGGCCCATCCGCGCAATGTCATCGGAAAAATCGCTGCAAGTGGTCTGCTGTAGTGAGCAAAAGTGGACCATCGTGCCGATCCAGTAAAGAGCTAGCTTCTGCCCGTTCCGCGCTGGTTGCGGGTTTTGCGAGGATCGAGCTGATGACGGCGTCTGAATTGCTGGACCTGGCCTGGAGCTATCATTGTTCGAGGCACTGTATGGCCGGCGCTCGCGGCGGTTCGGTCTCGGCTTCGAGATGCCGGAGGGGCCCTTCCGGTACCAGTCCGCGCACACGCCGGTCTCCCTGAGCGAGATCGAGGAAGCGCTGCTGGTCGGCGCTGGCGCCGGATTTTCCGGACTGGCGTTCTGGGATCTGCCGACGCCGGCGCCTTACCGTCGTCGCGGCGGCCGCACATTCCCGACGACGCGGCCGGGCGGCCACACGGCGCTGTTCTTCACCAACGATGAAGGGCTCTACATCCTCGATGCCAAGCCGCATATGTGGAGCTGTGATAACCCTGATCATGATCCATGGCCGGCAGAGGCATGGCGTATCCGAAGAGGTGCCTGGTGCCCGGCATGTGCCGGTAATCGGCCCCTTGGAATTGATGGATTACGCGCCTGGGGGCAGGAATACGGATTAGAATTGCTCAACGACAAGTATAGCGGCACGGCTCAGTCGTACAGATGGCGGTGCCTTGCGGCAGGTCATGACATCTGCCGTACCAAGGGAAATATCGAACAGTCACTTCGAAAGCAGCTTCCCGCCTGTGATGTGTGCGCGGCTGAGAAGGTCGGTTCTAAGGCAGGCGGACGCGAGCGAGATAAAGCCGACGAATTTGCGCAGAGACTGATACCATTGATCGACGAAATCCGAACAGCCGGCACGACTTCGTTGACTGGGATCGCCAATGAGTTGAACGGGCGCTCAATTCGGACGTCTCTGGGACGCAGGTGGTATGCTTCGACTGTGAAGAACCTGCTCACACGGCTTAGCAGCGGGCGCGGCCAGAACTAGGAGCCGCGAGTCCGGCTTTGGCCCATCGCGACATATTGCGTCGCCGCGCGTGCCCTTGCGTCGAGCAGTCGCAGCGGCAGAGGTAGGCCATACGCTCGCATCACATCGCGGAGTTGGGCCCCGCTCTCGCACATCCGGCTGAGCTGCTCCTGGACGAAGGCGCGCTCGCTCCGTGAGACATGTGCGCTGCCACGCGGGCTACGACGAGGCGACTGATCGCTACCGCGGCTTACGATCTGAGCAGCGCATAGACCTGATTCACCACGCCGGTGACGGTCTGCTCGTTCGCCCAGAGATTGCTGCAAAACAGCTGGAGGCGGACAGAGCTGCAGCGAGCGTCGGTTCGGGAAATGCTACAAGCCCGGCAGGCCCCGCCACGACGAGTGGTCAAGGACAGATTGGTCAAACAGGCGCCGGTGCTACGACCGGCAATGGGGGAGCGACCACCACCAAGCGACCGAACCGCTACTACGGCACGGTGGCGCTCGACGCGGGCCGCGTCGGCCGTGATGCCGGGAAAATTGCCGACGAGGTCATCGCCCACTTGTCAGGTCTGCTCGGGGCCGAAGTCAAAGTGACGCTAGAGATCGCCGCCTCTGTGCCCGACGGAGTGCCAGACAACGTGGTTAGGATCGTCACTGAGAATGGGAGGACGCTGAAGTTTTCGAGCCAGGGTTTTGACCGGGACCTGACGTGAGGATCCGGTTGCGCTCGCGCATGAGCGGGACCGTCACCCGTAGCCGGTGCGCTCTGTTCACTGATAGGAACTCGCCGCTTCAGCGACGTCGGCCTCGAAAGGGCGCGGCTGCTCCATCAGTACCCGCTGCACGGTGCCAGTGCCGATGCCCAGTGTCTTGCCGATCTTCAATATACCGATGCCGCCCTTGTGGAGGCGCAGGATGCGCTTTTCCAACTCGGCCCTGCTCATGCCCCAGCGCTGTTCATCCGCGCTCCGGTCGCCGTCCTTCTTGTTGCCGCGGCCCAGCTTGACGCCCTTGGCCTTGGCCCTCGCCAGCCCCGAATTGACGCGCTCCACGATCATGGCGCGCTCAAACTCTGCAAAAACGCCACACATCTGGAACATGGCCTTGCCTGACGGAGTAGTCGTATCGATTGCTTGCTGATGCAGGTATAGATTGCAGTGAAGGGCTCGTTCAGAAGCTCGACCAGGTGCTGGAGACTGCGACCAAGTCGGTCCACGGACCACGCCGCGATCATGTTGATACGCCGCGCTGTGGCGTCCTTCAGAAGCCTGTGCGCCGCCCGGTTGCGTCACAGCAACGGGGGACCCGCGCGCGCTGCGGAGTGCCCCCACGGCGGACGCAGCGGCGCGCGCGGGAGGTCCACCGCGCTTGACGTCGCGCACGAACACTGAGATTAGCAAATGCACCTGACGGCGCCGTCACTCTGGTCGCGATCGATCGGAACGGGTGGTCGCGATGCGTCGGAACGAGTGGTCACGATCGTCGGAATGCGCAATGTGAGCCGTCTATCATTCAGCTTCGCGAAGAGATGATCAATGGAGCCCAACAGTGCAGATCTTTCGACAATACTAAACCGCATCCTCGATACGGCCGCGGACAATCTCAGGGTCGCAAAGATTCTGATTCAAATGGGTCTCGATCCCAACAACATCACCTACGATGCGCTGTTGAATCGGCTGCTCGAAATTGTGCTGGCCAACATAACGCTTGCCAACATGTTTGCATTGGTCGGTGCCATCTTGTTTGTCGCTACATTGCTGATGCAGACAATGGTGCCGCTGCGCATCGCGAATATGGCAGGCTGTACATTCTTCGCGATTTTTGGCGCGCTCTCCGGAAACGTCGCCACCTTTCTCTTATATCTGCTGTTGCTGCCGATCAATGCCGTTCGCCTTAGTCAAATGCTCAGGCTCGTTAAGAAGGCACGTAACGCGGCGCAAGGTGACATGTCGATGGAATGGCTCAAACCGTTCATGACCGAACGCAGATATCGGCGGGGCGATAAATTATTCAAGAAGGGTGATGCGGCTACCGAAATGTTTCTCACCGTCACAGGGAGGTTCCTGGTCAAGGAAATCGACGTCGAGATTCCGCCAGGGCGTCTTATGGGAGAAATTGGTTTCCTTACGCCCAATAACCGACGAACCGGGACGGTCGAATGCATAGAAGACGGACAAGTCCTCACCATAAGCTATGATAGGCTGCTTGAACTCTACTTTCAGAATCCGCAATTCGGCTATTACTTTCTCATCCTGACCAGCCAACGCCTACTTGAAAACCTCGCGCGGCTCGAAAGCACCATAGTGCAGCAAAATGCCGGACAGCAGACTACGGCTGCCAGTGACGTGCCTTGAGATTGGTATGTTTTCCTCACTTAGCGTCCCAAGGCAGTGCGCGGCTAGGGTGCACCAATCTCGTTCCAGTCCCACGGGGCCATCTTTCGGCCCGGCCTTCGAAGGGAGACCTGAGCGCGCCTCCCAATATCGACGCGATTTGCCGTGGAGATGACATTTGCCGCAAAGAGGCGCGCGATGTGCTATCATTGGATTCCGACGAAGGAGCTTTTGCCACGACGCTTGGTGTCGTGCTCGTGAAATGGATCCTGTACAACCAAAACGGCGAGGCCGTACCCCGATCGGCATTGTTCCCCGACGACCTCAGCCGTGACATCCTTTTAAACTTTAAAATATGCGATATGATGCAGTGGGTCCACGATGATGGTGGTCGTGCTACTTCCGGCTTTAGGGGTGATGCCAGGGACTGTGTGTGTAGGGCGATCGCCATCGCTACACGGCGTTCATATCTGCAAGTTAATTCTGCTATCTTTTCGCCGGGAATAACTCCTTTAGGTCAGCGCCGGCGACTTCGATTTTTCCTATTCCGTCGTCGCTTGTGGCGTAGGTGCTACCAATCGCCGGGTGATCACCTACCCACTTCCGGGCAAACTGACTTGCCCCTGCGATAGTGCCGAAACGTTGTGTCTCCTTAGCCCCATCGATTGAGCTATAGACTACCCTTATCACTGTCGTTGCCATTCCGGTGTTCTCCTTAGTGGCTTACTCTGCTAAGGTCCGCAGGCTGCTGAAAGTCATCTTGAGGTTGCTAAAGAGCTTTACCCGTTTGAAGTTCTGATTTGGCGGCAAGCTTGGGCCAAGCTTCTGGGTAGCTGAGAGCTCAAGCTCTACAAGCGGCCCTAGGCGGAACGCCGCACCCTAATAATTTTGCGCGATTGTACTAACGCTTCGTTAATGCCGCTGTTTCATTAACGCGCAGATGTCCGATCTTGAGGGCTAAGCGGAAATATGGCTATGCTGCCGCTCGGACGAGGGCGGCGCGGCGCGATGTTCAGACGGCGCGGCAGGGTTTCGTTGTGTTCTCGCCGCCGATTGAGGCGGCCTCCTTGATTTAGCTGGCTAGCAACGGCCCGACATTTTGCAGGCAGCGTATGAAGGTGCCCACGAGTTATGTTTGGGGGGACTATTTGTCACGGGAGCCGATGCGGTCGCTACCGGCGTTTTCTTCTTGGCAGCCTCGACCGGCGAAGCTGAAAGCGCAAAGGCAATAATGGCGAGGAATGAGACAAACTTGATCATTATTCCCTCCTGAAAACAGCAATTAGTTGTTTGGTAAAATTGGAGCCCTCGGAGCTGCACCCCTGCTCCGAGGGGTCAGTTGCACAGAGCTCCCGCCATCGTGACATGATAAGAGCTTATGTCTCCCTACTTAAGCTTATAACTCCCAGTCTGCCGGCTGCACTGCTGTAACGTCCCATCAGCAGCAGGCTTCAATGCAGCAAAGTTTTCGGACTTCGTGCCAGTTGTAGTCAGGCCCTCAAACTTTCCCGTACCGCCAAGGTCGTGCCGGGTAACCTTGCCATCTTCAGTCACAAAGTTGACCGACCGGGTGTCACCGTCGGTATCGGTCGCTGTGCAGTAGAGTTGACCCGTAGTCCACCCTTTTCCAACACCGGCGGAAATCCCGGCACCAATGCACTTGAACGAGTTGGATCAAATGAAGATTTCCTATACTCTATTGATCTTGATAGCTGGGACCTCCCTTGCAACTGCTGGTGAGGTCCCCAAGGAAGGAACCTATGACTACATCGCGTGCTACGGCGGCACGATGACCCAGATGAAGATGCCTGAAGGGAAGATCGCCAGCACGATGGAGTGGACCGGCGGTACCCATTCCAACGTCGCCGGCTCACCTTTCGATAACAACTCGTTCAAGTGCATTGGTGCCGGGATTTCCGCTGGTGTTGGA
>Ga0210406_10004772_pt1 | contig 14381 bp, 11 predicted proteins | sample IncBWC30MmetaG_FD_155454 | JGI IMG/M metagenome (GOLD analysis project Ga0210406, IMG submission 155454) | Forest soil microbial communities from Barre Woods Harvard Forest LTER site, Petersham, Massachusetts, United States - Inc-BW-C-30-M | ecosystem: Environmental > Terrestrial > Soil >... | reverse complement strand
GCCAAAGAATTCCCACCACAACCGGCGCGCTTCTTCGAGTCCCTCCGGACGAAATGAATCGACACGAAATCCGCAGCTCGACAAAGTAAACGCTGCATACCTCACCGCCTCTCTGGTTTCTTCCGTGACCGGAGTTCGGCCATCGTCCTCGAAGAACCCGATGGGTACGGACCGGACTATCGTTTCATGAATCTCACGCACCTCCACCGGCGCGGCGCACGGATCGCCGTAAGAAGGATCGACATCGTCCCACCCCGCCATCACTTCAAACAGCGTCCGCACATCCTCTATAGTGCGTGCCATCGGCCCGACTACTCCGATCAGCGCAAACGGCCCGCCAGATTTCGGAAAATGTCCCGTCGAAGGAATGCGTCCGGGAGTAGGCTTCAATCCACAGATCCCGCAAAAGTGCGCCGGCACGCGGATCGATCCGCCGCCGTCGCTCCCCACGCCGCCAGCCGAAAGTCCCGCCGCGATGGCCGCAGCCTCTCCGCCGCTCGACCCGCCCGCCGTGCGCATCACGTCCCAGGGATTGTTCGTTCGTCCATATAAAAGATTGTCGGTTTCCCACGCCATGAGCAGTTCAGGCGTGTTAGTAACCCCAAGGATCACCGCCCCCGCCCCGCGCAATCGCGCCACCAGCGGCGCATCCTCACCGGCGATGTGTCCAGCCCGCAAGCGCGTACCCGCTTCACAGCGATGTCCGGCAACATCAATCGCAGACTTGATCGACAGAGGCACACCGTGCAGCGGCCCAAGTTCGTCGCCCCGGAAAATCGCCTTCTCCGCCTCCCGCGCCTGAGTGAGTACAGCTTCCGGCCTGTAATCAACGAACGCGTTCAGCCTGGGATTCAGGCGCTCGATGCGATCAAGGTGTTCCCGCGCCACCTCCACCGGAGAAACCGCTTTGCAGCGGATCTGCCCCGCAATTTCCCGCGCAGAAAGAAGAACAGGGTTTGACATCATGAAGTGTAGAGAACGACGCAACGAAAATTCAGGATATCAGCCAACCACTGGCGCGTGGTTGCATGTTCGCTGACTTCCACCCCCAAGCTGTCAAACTTGCTCGGCACACCTTGCTTGACCACGATGATCCTGCCGAGACCAATGCCTCGGCAGGAACATCACGCAGTGTCACCGACTATTTGCCATCAAGCAGGTCGGGTACGGGTTCTACGCAGTTGGTGACTCCACCTGTAGCGGCGACGTTGCGCGTGGCGGAAAACTGTCCGGAGCAGAGCACGTCCGTGCCGCTCAGATTGCCGGTCACATTTATGGACCCGTCGTTCGCGAAGAAGACGTGCGACAGGTCTCCCAAATGAACTCCGGCCCCGACGTTGCCTGTAATATTGTTCACGAAAGGACTGGCGAAGTCCGTCCGCATCACAGAGGCATCCACGATCCGGACGCCGTCGAGGGCGTTGCCGGTCACGTTTGCAACCGTGAGTCGCACGTTACCGTTGCTTCTCGCGAGGATCCCAAATCCGCCATTGTTGCTGACTGTCGTGGTGGTAGCAGTGTTTGCCAGTTGCACGAAAGCGTCGTTAAACACCTGTATCCCGTGGCCTCCGTTGTTGCTTACGGTGTCGTCCACCAGCAGCACCCGAGAGTCATTGGTGACAAGAACGCCGAGGCCGCTGGGATTGTTGCTGATGGAGTCATTCTGCGAGTCAATCTGAGCGCGCGAAGCTCGCAGACCGTAACCGACTTGCGAATTCTGGATAGTGTTTCCGTTCAGCCGGCAAACAGAGTTGTCAAAGCAGTCGACACTGCCATTGATGGTGAATCCGTTCAACGCGAAACGGCCGGAGTCTGCTACCGCCACGGTATCCAGCGTCCCGTTGGATGCGTCGGTGATCGTAGCTCCCAGCGAACTGGCCTGCAGAGTCAGGTTGTCTAGGCTGGAGATGGCCACGTTCTCATGACAATTGCCAGTCACGTTGATGGTGTTCGGGCCGAGGGGGTTCTTGGCAGCAATCTTGGCAACGATCACATTGATCGGCAAGTGGGTAGCCAGCCGGCAGTCTACGTTAAATGTCAAGGCTTGAGCCGTCAGCCCGAGCAGGAATATTGTGGGCAAGGCAACCAGCATGGTGCGAAGAAACCTCATACGATCCTCCTGGAAGCTGTGGGGTTTTTTAGTTGAGTTGGGATCTCCTTCTACTTCAGGTTCCAAACGAGGGCATTGAGTCTACATCAAGTCCAACGGTCGCGATAGTCCTGGTTTTGCGAGCTGGTTTCGCGAGCTGGTTTTGCGAGCGAAGCTCATTAGCTTGCATATCAGACGAGTCTGCCGTTCCGGTTGTTTTCCAGTAGAGTAGGGAGTTACATCATCACTGGCGGAATGAGGACCAGTATTCGCGTGAAGATCCGGTTAGCAGCATATTTTTTCTTTCTGACGGCCCCACTCTGGGCTCGATCACACGGTCATCCCGCCAAGCTGGAGAATCCCTCAGACCCGGGTTACGTGCTCGCGCTGGCAGCCGCTAACCATTTCCTGCACGCCTGGCAAACCGGAGATATCGAAACCGGGATGGTCCTGCTCAGCGATGATCTCCGCCACTCGCAGAATGCCGACAAACTGGAGGAATTTTTTTCGAACGCAGCGAACCGGGCCTTCGAGATCACGCGCGCTCATGGACATCAAGGGCTCTACAGTTTCCCCGTCGTGCTGGTTACCATTCGAGGCGACCACGTAGCGCGTAAATTTTCAGAAATAATCCTGGTCGAGTCTGGAAGGAACGACTGGGTGGTGGATAAACTTCCCTAGAGCTCAAGTGTGGTGACGGGACGGAGCCTGCCCTGAGCGGAGCCGAGGGCCCGTCCTGGCGTGGCGAAACCCCGTTACCACCCATTGCGGTTTTGATTTTGTTTTGAAGGGGCGCGGCTTTAGCCGCGCCGTAACAACCTAAATCACAAGCGGCTTTAGCCGCTGAGGTTCGCATTCATGAAGCACATCCACAAGGTTGCCATACTCGGCGCAGGCACGATGGGCGCCCGAATCGCGGCACATTTCGCTAACGCGGGAGTACCTTCACTGCTGCTCGACATACTTCCACCAGACGCGCCTCCAACCGGCCCCGCCCGCAACAAAATCGCGGCTGCCGGACTCGACGGCGCCGTCAAATCCAAACCCGCGGCGTTTTTCGAGGCCTCGCTTTCGCGCCTCGTAACCGTGGGGAATTTCGACGACGACCTGAAACGCCTCGCCGAGGTCGATTGGATTATCGAAGCTGTAGTCGAGAACCTCGAAATCAAGCGGTCGCTGCTAAAAAAGGTAGAGTCCATCCGCAAGCCCGGCACCATCGTCACCACCAACACCAGCGGACTTCCCGTAGCAAAAATCGCCGAAGGCTTTTCCGAAGACTTCCGGCGCTCGTGGTTCGGCACACATTTTTTTAACCCGCCGCGCTACATGCGCCTCCTCGAACTGATCCCAACCCCGGAAGCCGACCGCGCGATGATCCAGGCGGTCACCCACTTCTGCGACACGCAACTGGGCAAGGGAGTCGTGCTCGCGAAAGATACACCCAACTTCATCGCCAATCGCATCGGAACATTTTCCGTGCTCGACGTGATGCGTCTCATGCAGGAAATGGACCTGAGCATCGAAGAGATCGACGCGCTAACCGGCCAGACCGTAGGCTGGCCGCGCTCGGCCACCTTCCGGACCATCGATCTAGTCGGCCTCGACATCCTCGGCCACGTGGTCACGAACATGACCCAGAACGTCCACGACGAGCGCAGCGAGTTGCAGATCCCCGCATTCTTTCGCCAGATGCTGGAACGCAAATGGCTAGGCGACAAAACCAAAGGCGGTTTCTACAAGAAAAAAGTAGGGGGGGCGTCCTCGCCCGCCCACCCCGGCAAAGAAGACGAACGCCTGGCCCTGGACTGGAAAACTCTCGAATACCATCCGCGCCAGAAGCCGAAATTCGCCGCCCTCGAGATGGCGAAAAATGTCGAAGACACCGGCGCCCGAGTGCGAATGTTGCTGGGCCTCAACGGCAGTCCCGCGCAAAAGCCCGACAAAGCAGCTGCTTTCCTATGGGCCGCCCTATCCGACTTGTGGACATACTCCGCCAATCGCATTCCCGAGATCTCCGATTCCATAGTCGAGATCGACCGCGCCATGCGCCTCGGCTTCAACTGGGAACTCGGCCCCTTCGAGCTCTGGGACGCCGCCGGCGTCGAAGCAACCATAGCGCGGATGAAAAAAGAAGGCCATCCAGTAGCAGCCAATGCGGAAAAACTGCTCGCCTCCGGAAAGAAGTCCTGGTATGCCGACGACCCGAAGTCGCCATCTGGACGCAGATCCTGGGAACTGAGAACTGAGAACTGGGAACCGGTTCAAGTCCCCGCAGGCGTCTGGTCGGTCGAAGTAGCAAAAAAATCCAACGGCGTGGTCAAGAAAAATTCCGGCGCCTCGCTGATCGACCTGGGCGATGGTGTGGCCTGCATTGAATTCCACTCCAAAATGAACGCCCTCGGCGCCGACATCATCTCGCTGATCCTCCAGACGCTGAAGCCCGGCGGCGTAGGCGACAACTTCGACGCCTTCGTCATCACCAACGACGCGCAGAATTTTTCCGTGGGAGCCAACCTGATGCTGCTGCTCATGTCAGTCCAGGAGGAAGAGTGGGACGACGTGGATCTAGGCATCCGTCAGTTTCAGGGCATGACGCAAGCCATCAAATTCTCCCCCAAGCCGGTAGTGAGTGCGCCCTTCGGACTCGCGCTCGGCGGCGGTTGCGAAGTTTCGCTGCACGCGGCCGCGCGTCAGCCGCACGCCGAACTCTACATGGGACTGGTCGAGGTAGGAGTCGGCCTACTCCCCGGAGGCGGCGGCTGCAAAGAGATGCTGCTCCGCGCCGTGAACAGCGCAGCCTCCATTCGTCCGGGTCTTCCTTCCAACGCTCGTGGCGAATCGGTCGAACTGATCGAGGCGATGAAGAAAGCTTTCGAGACCATCGCCACCGCCAAAGTCTCCACCTCAGCCCATGAAGCCTACGGCCTGGGATTCCTGTCGAGCTCCGACCAAATCACCATGAACCGCGAGCGCGTTCTTTCCGACGCCAAAGCGCGCGCGCTGCAACTGGCAAGCGCCGGATACGAGCCACCTGTGATGCGCACCGACATCCCCGCTCCCGGCGAGAACATCCTCGCTGCCCTAAAGATGGGTGTATATCTGATGCGGCAAGGCGGATACATCAGCGATCACGAGCAGAAGTTAGCCACAAAAATCGCCGAAGTACTCTGCGGAGGAAACATAACCCCCGGCACACCGATCAGCGAGCAGTACGTGCTAGACCTGGAGCGCGAGGCCTTCAAGTCCCTATGCGGCGAAAAAAAGACCCAGGAAAGAATTCAATTCACCCTGAAGACCGGCAAGACCCTAAGAAATTAGCACCGCTAATGGAGAGACGGGCGCCCTCGCCCGTCCGGCTTTACGTAGGGACAGCCGCCCTCGGCTGTCCAAGCCGAGCGAAGCTCGGCAGCTACTCATCGTCGCTCGGCGCCAACTGCAATCGAAGACTAAATCTATTTCGACAGCACCCCGTCCAGCGAGAACCCTCCCGCGCCGCGCAACAGCAGCGCCCCGGCCATGGCCAGCGCCAGCAGATGGTATTCGATGCCCTCGCCTTTCTGGCTGCCCATCCAGTTCATGAAAAAACCGTTTGGCAGGTGAACCATGAAGATGGCCCCGATCATCAGGCCCGCGACTCCGAAGGCGGCAATGCGCGTCAACAAGCCGACAATCAGCCCCAGGCCGGCGAAAAATTCCGTGCAGATGATCAGATATGCCATAGCAGCGGGCATTCCCATATGCGTAAAGGCTCCCACGGTGCCGTGAAGACCAAACCCTCCAAACCAGCCCAGCATTTTTTGCGCGCCATGAGCGAAGAACACAACTCCCAGAACTACTCGCAGCATGGTCAAGGCCACGTCATTGCTAGTACTCATCAGTCGCTTCATCGTTCCTCCTGGCGGGATCGGTCATCTTGCGTGTCTTACCACGACGATGGCTCCCGCGATTGTCGTTATAACAACAATTAACTTCGATTCTCTTCCCCAACCACAAGATTCACTTTTTCCCCGGACGGCCGGCAACTCACCCGCCAGCCCTTCCCGAGAAAATAATCCGCGTCCCGGACGCGGCGTATAATTTGTGAACTAGACTTCGTGAAGGATGGTACAGACGAAAATGTCCGCAGGCAATGGCGATTCGAAAAATGGCGCGAACGGAAATAATAATGACTTGGATGCGGTCCTCAAACCGCGGACAGAATGGCTGACCAAGCGCAAGGCCGAAAATACCGACGGCAACTTCTCCCAGATGCACTACGCGCGCCAGGCCCTGATTACCGACGAGATGCGCTACATCGCCCACCGCGAGAAACTCACGCCCGAATTAGTCCGCGACGAAGTAGCCCGCGGACGCATGATCATCCCGGCGAACATCAACCATCCCGAACTCGAGCCCATGGCCATCGGCGTAGAGTCGCTCTGCAAGATCAACGCCAACATCGGCAACTCCGCCGTCACCTCGAACATCGACGAAGAGCTAAAGAAGCTGCACACCGCCGTTCACTACGGAGCCGACACGGTGATGGACCTCTCCACCGGCGGCGACATCCATACCATTCGCGAAGCCATCATCCGCCACTCGCCCGTCCCCATCGGAACGGTTCCGATCTATGAAGCCATCTCGCGAGTAAAGCGAGTAGAAGATCTCGACAAAAGTGTCATGCTGGAAGTAATCGAAGAACAGGCGCAGCAAGGCGTCGATTACATGACCATCCACGCCGGCGTCCTCATTCAATATTTGCCCATGGTCTCGAAGCGCATCACCGGAATCGTAAGCCGGGGCGGCGCGATCCTGGGACAATGGATGGCCTATCACCACAAGCAGAACTTCCTCTACGAATGCTTCGAAGACATCTGCAAGATTTTCGCCAAGTACGACGTAAGTTTCTCCCTGGGAGACGGCCTCCGTCCCGGCTGCATAGCCGACGCCAGCGACGAAGCCCAGTTCGCCGAACTAAAAACCCTGGGCGAACTGACTCGTTTGGCCTGGAAGCACGACGTGCAAGTAATGATCGAAGGCCCCGGCCACATCCCCATGCACAAGATCAAAGAGCAGGTAGAAAAAGAAAATGCCTGGTGCGACGAAGCTCCCTTCTACACGTTAGGCCCGCTGGTAACCGACATAGCTCCCGGCTACGACCACATCACCTCCGCCATAGGAGCGGCCATGATCGGCTGGTACGGCGCCTCGATGCTCTGTTATGTAACTCCAAAAGAGCACTTAGGCTTGCCCAACGAAAAAGATGTGAAAGACGGAATCATCGCCTACAAAATCGCTGCCCACGCGGCCGACGTAGCCCGCCAGCGTCCCGGAGCCCGCGACCGCGACGACGCCCTGAGCTATGCCCGCTACAAGTTCGATTGGGAGAAACAGTTCGAACTTTCCCTCGATCCCGAAACCGCCCGCTCCATGCACGACGAGACCCTCCCCGAAGAGGGATACAAGACCGCAGCCTTCTGCTCCATGTGCGGCCCAAAGTTCTGCTCGATGAACTACTCCAGCAAGGTGGACGAGTATAACAAGCAGGTTCATGGGCTGGATAAGAAAGACTACTCGGAGTTGGTGGAGAAGCTGGTTACGATTAAGTAAGTTGGGTGGCTGCCATCCTGTTTCACAAAATGGAGATATGTTCCACGTGGAACACTGTACTTGCCATAGTGTACGTACTATTATATACATATAATCAGCGCATATGGAACAACGGAAAAGGGTTAAGAGGCGCGGGAAGGTTGCCCGATCGCAGGCTTCCGCGGGCGGGGCGAAAGCTTCCGCCGGGACCTACGCCGGAGTGGCTGGGATACTACCGGCCGATCGAGAAGGCAGTGACGTTGCGTCTGGATGCCGGCGTTCTGGCATGGCGCATGGTTCCACGGCAGGGGCGAGGCTACCAGACGAGAATTAATCGGGCGCTGCGGAAGTTGATGTCGGAAGAGAGGAAGATCTCGGAGAAGTGAGCTGGACACGCGGCGGGAAAGGCGAAGTCCATGGTGCGATCAGGCTGCCACCCACCCTTCGCAAGAAGCCGCGAAGGATGGGGCACCCGCTGTGTGGTTTGCCATCGGAAGGCTGGGCCACCCGCCATATGAGACAACGGAAACGAGTTAAGAGGCGCGGGAAGGTTGCGCGGTTGCAGGCTTCCACGGGCGGGCGAAAGCTTCCTCCGGACCTACTCCGGAGTGGCTGGGATACTACCGGCCGATCAAGCAAGCAGTGACGTTGCGTCTGGATGCCGACGTTCTGGCATGGCGCATGGTTCCACGGCAGGGACGAGGCTACCAGACGAGAATTAATCGGGCGCTGCGGAAGTTGATGTCGGAAAAGAGGAAGATCTCGGAGGAGTGAGCTGGACACGCGGCGTGAAAGGCGAAGCCCATGGTGCGATCGGTCTTGCCACCCACCCTTCGCGAAAAGCCGCGAAGGATGGGGCACCCACTGTGTAATTTGCCATCGGAAGGCTGGGCCACCCGCCATAGGCGGGGGATGCCCCCTTACCGCAGCAGCGCCGACGCGCACCACAACACCGGGGCCTGGCCGTGGAAATCGCCGGTTCGGCGGGCGCGGGCGAGATAATAGTCGAGATCATTTTTCTTGCCAGTGCCTTCGCAGACGCTGGTCACGTCGGCGTTCTGGTCGATGTAGCCGACCAGCGCCAGCCATCCTTTGCGAGCTGCGGGGCCGTAGGTGGCGGGGTCGAGCCATCCGTTTTTTACGCCGGTGATCAACGCAAAAGTGAACATGCCGGTCGAGGAAGTTTCCGGCCAGGCCTCGGGATGGTCTACGAGTTGCCTCCACATGCCGTCTTTGCTCTGATAACCCAGAAGCGAACTCATCATCTTGCGGTATGCGGCCAGAATGCGCGCGCGCCGGGGATGCTCCGCGGGCAGGGCGCGCAGCAACTCGGTCATGCCGGCGGCCACCCAACCGTTGCCTCGTCCCCAATAGAAGGGGGCGTCGGGCGCGTGGAAGAACAGACCGTTCGGTTGCTGCAATCTGTCGAGGTAGGCCTCCATTTCGAGCGCGGCGCGATCTAGATATTTGGAATCTCCGGTCGCGCGAAACGCCTGCACCTGGACGGTGGTGATCATGTACATGTCATCAATCCAGAAGCGGGTTTCACTGGTTAGGCCATCGGCGGTCGGATTCTCCCACTGGCGGTCGGCGAACGATTTGCCCAGATCGAGGTATTTTGGGTCTTTAGTCTGCTGATACATTTCCAGTGGAACCGTGCCGAAGACGGTGAAGTCCACATGGCGGTCCTTGCCAATGAGACCGGCTCCCGCGGGCGTCATTAGCGGATCGAAACGCTGAATCAGTTTTGCGGAAAGACTCTTATCGCCAGAAAGCTGAGCGAAAGTCAGCGCACCGTACCAGGTGCAGACCTCCTGATAGACGATGTGCTTTGGATCCGAGTGAGGACTAGTGACGAAATGTTCGGCTACGCGTTTGCCGACTTCGGCGGGAGAAGTGTCGGCGGGCCAGTCGGTGAAATAGTTGGTTTGGGCGGCGGCCGGAAGGCTTAGGAACGCAACCGTGGCCAGTAAGATTGCGAATACTCTTGAGGCGCTGTTGCTCAGCATAATATCCAAACGCGATGTCACACGCTGGCGCTCGGCTTATCCCTCCTGAACTTCTCAGCTATGCCGTCGAACGTCGCGAACACTGGTTCCACAGCGTAACCTGCGACAAAAGCCAGCGCGGAGGCGGATAGACTACCTGCGTTAACAACCCCACCGAAGCCAATTACCACGCCGGCGAGGCCACCGAGTGCGACGCGCGCTCGGTGTCGAATGGGCGACGTTGAAGAAAATGTAGTGTCTTTGATTTGATCTGAAATGAGCCGCACCACGTAAGCGCATGCACCCATCATCCCAAGAATGATTGGCAGGATCGACAGACTGATGACCTCGGCCTTAATCGAAGCCTTGAGCTGATATTGCGCCTTATCTTGGCGGATTTTGTAATAGTTGGTCACCGCGCCACGCACTTCGCGAATGTTGGCAAGAGGCTCTAACGTTCCAGGCGTGTAGCCGAAGGACGAGAAACCAAACGACATGAGACGCGACATAAGCTGCGTCTTCTGCAGAATCTGATCCTCCAAATAGTTCTGTTCTTGTACCTGGTTCTGAAGCAAGGCGATCGCTTTTTGTGCGTCTGTTCCAGCCGTGGAAAAGTCTTTGTCTCCGATCACCGGCTCAAGTGCATCGGCTTCGGCAACGATCTTTTCTGTCAGCTCGTTGCCTGAAGTAATGAGTTTCTCAATCTCTGTACTCAGACGGCTACCAGTGGAGACCAAGTAGCCGAGAAAGACAGCAACAGCCAGAAGGATGTAAAGCAAGAAGACCCAATGCGCAGCTGTTCGTCCCGACAACGAAACAGCCTGCCCTGCTTTCCGCCAGAACTTCCACTTTGGTACCGGAATCTCGCGAAGATTCGTTGACAGAGTATCCATGGTCACGGGCTTGATGAGAGCGCAGAGTGAATTGAAAGCAAGCCAGAAATCAGTCGCAATCTGTTGGTCCCAATTATTGGCTTTCTCAGCCTCCCACGCAGCACATATCGTCGACACAACCGACTTGGGAACCTCTTTGGTCTCTACGGCGAATTTGAGCAGGCCGCCGCATCTCGCTAGGGCTTCGGACTCACTCGGTGTCAAATCACGCGCCATAAGTTTCCCTCAGAACGCTAGTAAAAGTCCGTTCGTCAGTAGGTGACCTGCTTTGCGGGCCAAGTATACGCTTGAGAGACAGGCGTAGCACACTCAGTGGACTTTTTACTAGTGGCTCTGGACACTTTCGTTATTTCTGCGCCTTTAGGGCGAGCGTATAGACTTGAGTAATAACCAGCGACACCCTCAACTCCCTGCCCGCGCGTGTTCCTCCTACCTGCGGTCGGCCATGCAGCAACCCATCCGCCGGCATGAGTGGGGCGAGGAAGGTACACCGCAGGGACAGTTCGTTTCCTCGGGGGCTTCAAAGCGGAACACTACCGTAACTTGGCAGTATTCCAATCTTCATAGGAGAATACGGAAGCGTCCTGGGCCCTGCTGTAGGAAGTTCTGAGGCCAAAAGGCATCTTGACTTCTATGCACTATCAAAATGTCGTTATTGCTCTGACCACGAGAGACAATGATTACCAGGCGGAACAATCGGCATCTGCGACTGAGGTCGCGTCCCGGCTGGGTGTGAAGATCAACGTCATATACGCGGACAACAACGCAGTCAATCAATGCCAACAATTAGTGAAGATCATCCAGGACAGGGCTCAGCGCCCGGACGCGATTCTGGTTGAGCCGGTCGGAACTCCCATGTACCAGGTCGCGAAAGCGGCAGTGGCGGCGGGCATTGGCTGGGGGATTCTGAATCGCGAAGCCGACTACATTCCTGAACTTCGCCGCGCCGCCCCGGTCCCGGTGTTTGCGGTGAGTCCCGACCAGGAAGAAGTCGGGCGGATTCAGGGGAAACAACTGGCAGCCTTCACCACGGAAGGCAACATTCTTTATATTGAAGGTCCTTCAACCAGCAGCGCCGCGAGTCTCCGCACCAAGGGGATGCTTTCGACCAAGCCCGGCAAGGTCGAGGTGAAGGTGCTCAAAGCGGACTGGTCGGAACGAGGGGCACATCAGGCAGTCAAGTCATGGCTGGCGTTGAGCACGTCGAGTCAGCTTCACATTCGGGCCGTTGTCTGCCAGAACGATGCCATGGCTATGGGCGCAAGAGAAGCATTCGCCAGCCTGCCCAAGGCGGCCCGCGAGCAATCGCTGAACATTCCGTTTACGGGCTGCGACGGAGTCACAAAGACTGGTCAGGAGTGGGTGCGAAGCGGACAGTTGCGTGCGACGGTAGTGATTCCTCCAATGGCGGGCCTCGCTCTCGAAATGCTGGCCAAAGCGGTCAGCACCGGTTCCGTGCCTGCCGAGCGCACTTTATGCGCACCTCGATCTTTTCCGGCCATCGCCGAGATATCCGCGTAGACTTCTTCGAGCGTGAGCGTTCTGCGACAGGTTTTGGAACCCGGTGGGCAATCCCTCGAAACCACGCCTCGGTCCCAGCGATTGCTGTTGTAACATCCCTAGTACACAAACAACCCGCTAGTTGATGTAATCGGGATTGCGTCGGCGTGATTACGTCAGCGTAATTACGTCAGCGTAATTATGTTAATAGTCGCCACGCATGTATCTGATCAGCGCTCTCAGCGCGGTTTTCAAAGGCTAACGGCCGGGACTTGCCAGAATCGGGCAAGTCTCATGGCATATCGTCCAGATTGGTCCAGTCGCTGGCGGGTGAGGAGGCGGTACATCCGCCACTGGCCGTGCAGACATAAAACTGCGTGATAGGGTGAATTTCCCAGATGGTGGAGCGCCAGCAACTGGGCAGGGCTGCGGGAAAGTGACAGTCGTCCTTCTGGTTGAAGTGGAAGTTATCAACCATCAATTGACCTACGACCTTGACTTGCTGTCCCTGAAGGGCATCGACCCGGGCGAAGGTCCACTTTGGGTGACGAGTGTAAGGGGTCATTTCGGCGACGACACTTTGTTTTTCTAATTTAGTGAACGCAGCATCACCCTGCTTGGGATGAGTGGACTTGGCGCTCGCGGCAAGAGCAGGATCGAAGCCGAGGCCGAGGTGATAGTCAAAAGTGTTGGGAGGCGTGAGCCTGCAGTTCGAGGTTTCGCTGAAGGATTTCACAGTGGACGTGCTCTTGCTCGTGTCTTCCGCGAAGTAGAGGTAGGCGATGACGGTGTGGATGTTGCCCTCGCCGAGATTGGCCAAGCTGTTTGCGAGTTTGGCGTGATTAGAGACTCGGAGTGTTTTCGGGAGTTTGGATTCCAGCTTTGGGAAGTCGGCGGCAGCGAGATCTTTGGTGGACGCCATAGTTGAGCCTGGATCCTGGTCTTTAAGGAAGTCCAGATAAGCATCGTAGTTGGGTTTTGCGGAGGCGGAACAACCATCTGGGAATTTGTCGTGGCACACTTGCAGAGTCATGCCGCTTTTCGGACACTTTGCGGGATGCTGGCTGGCGGCCTTGCTGGCCAGAGTGTGGGCGCGGTCCTGAGACAGTAGATAAGGTGGAACGGCGAGTACAACGCAGGTAAGACAAATGAGCCCGGTGTGTCTGAGCATGGTTCCTCCTGAATTAGTGGAGCTGGCATAGGAAAGAGCACGACAGCCCTCACTTGAGATTGTGAAGAAAGTACGGAACCCGTGGCCCTAAATTGCTTTTGATCCCCGAAACGGGAGCGATTATACACCTGTTTTATCCGCGCAACGTTTGATTTAAACAGGTAGGCGGTACAGATAGGAGTTACTACTGCTTCGGATACTCGGCGCAGTTCCCATTTCAGCCGACGAGTAGGAGAAAAGGCTGGGCCACCCGTCGCTGTGCTCCGCTATTACCCGCGTAATCTTCCCTCGCTTCTGGAGTCAAGGTACCGTTAATCTCCGCTGTTTGTCCGAGATTCTTGCGCTCGGTTTGGAGTCTTATGTTGAATGCGCGTGGCATGTGGGCTCTCGGGATCGTCGGACCCTTGCTCATCGGTTTTACTGTGTTCTGGCTCTCTCCGGACAGCGGAGAGCGCGAATTCGGGCGCGCGGTTGAAGCTGTAAAGCTGGTGCGCAGCTATCGCTACGCTTCCGTGACCGCCCCTCGCCCGACGCGCCACACAGAAGCGCACGGCGAGATGAGTTGCTCGCAGGCCGCGTTCCACCAGGTCGTTCATGTGGTTGATCAAGATCTGAAACCATCCGACTTCGTTGAGGAAACCGTGCGTTTGAATACCGGAACGTTTCAGCGCGCTGGAGATGGCACCTGGAGCCGGCGTACGCTCTCGGAAGAATGGGAAAAGCCCGAGCAGCTCTGCGCCAAGCTTGGCAGCGGCGTCGATATCCAATTCTTTCCCGACATGAGCCGCATGCAGAAGAATGGAATCTTTGTAAGAGGCGAGAGTAAAGATTTAAACGGCGTGCAGTGCCGGGTGTGGAAAGTCCAAGTCACCGAGTTCGGCTCGGGACTGGAGAACCGAACGATCTGCCTCGGCGTGAAGGACCATCTCCCGTACGAAGTAACCTCGGACTACGATGGTTCACGAACCACATTTTCCGATTTCAATGCCGCCATTGAGATCCCGGAACTGCCTTCGGTCCCTGCTTCCGATGAGGGTTCCAGGGCGAGCAACCGGTAAATCCAGCAGCCGTAGGCCTCACCCTCGAAAGTCCGCCACTCCGTTCCACACTAACTGCACCGCAATCGCCAGGATCAGGAATCCGAAAATGCGGTTGATCGCGCCCACTGCGCC
>Ga0210406_10004770_pt1 | contig 14386 bp, 15 predicted proteins | sample IncBWC30MmetaG_FD_155454 | JGI IMG/M metagenome (GOLD analysis project Ga0210406, IMG submission 155454) | Forest soil microbial communities from Barre Woods Harvard Forest LTER site, Petersham, Massachusetts, United States - Inc-BW-C-30-M | ecosystem: Environmental > Terrestrial > Soil >... | reverse complement strand
CCGCGAAGGGGCGAGCGAAATCGTTCCGGGCGCGATCGCCGGTTGGCCGTTTCCCACCTGGTCAGCTTGCACTCGATCAACCGATGAATTCACTTCCTGCACGCTTCCATTCTAGGCGAAACGACTCGCGAAGGCTTGGCCGTTTGGCTACTACTTAGGGTCACGAAAGGCTTCCCCCGTGTTCCTGCCGGAACCTTGGTGCTACAGAAATGTACATAGATAGCCGTCCGCTCGGTCTTATGTGCCTACTCCCAACCACTGCATCGCTTCTCCGACGAGATAGATCGAACCCGTCACCACAACGACGGCCTCCAGTCCGGAGACGCTCCGAGCGCGCTCGAGAGCCGCCCCAATCTCGGGGACGGTTTCAATTTCAGTTCCGGTCCGACTCCCCGCTTGCCGAATCTCTTCCGGAGACGCCGATCTTGGATTCTCGGGTCGCGTGACAATGACCCGATCAGCCAGGGGGAACAGGATTTCCGTCATCTCTGAGATTGCCTTGTCGCGCATGGCTCCGAAAACAAAAATCAGCGGACGGTCGTCATAGCGCGCTGAAAGGGCGGAGCGGAGGGCCCATGCTCCAGCTGGATTATGTGCCACATCGAGCACAACCTCCGGCCAATCGGCCCGAGCTGGAATTACTTGAAAACGCCCTGGCCAATGCGTCTCGCGAATTCCCCGCGCGAGCGAATCGGGCGTAATTCCTGCGATGCCTAACTTGCTCAATTCCTCCGCAGCGGCGATCGCCAAAGCCACATTGCGCAACTGATGCCGACCCACCAAAGGCGTCTCCACAAGAATCTGCTTGCCCATGACGTGCAGCGGGTACCGGCAAAGAAAGGGTTGCCGATCCTCGCCGGCTGTCGTTCTGGATTTGTTCGCGGCACTCGATACCAGGTAGTCGGTGCTTGCGGGCGATATGGGCGGAACATACTGCGCTGCGCTGACTCCGCGCGCTACCAGTTCGAGAATCGCACGTCCGATCACATCATTCGCTTCCGGTTGCTGCGGCAGAGTCACGACCACGCCGCCCGGTCGGATGATGCCGACCTTCTCACCTGCGATTTCACCGACCGTGTTGCCCAGGAACTTCTGATGGTCCAATGATATATCTGCAATTATGCTGACCAGAGGCTCGACCACATTGGTGGCATCCAGACGCCCACCCATGCCGACCTCGAGCACCGCCAGGTCGACGTGCTCGGCCGCGAAGTGAGCGAACGCAATCGCGGTCATCATCTCGAAGAAACTGGGATGCCATGGCAACTGTTCCTGTGCGATCAAGCGCTCGGCCACTCGGTCCACATCGCCATGCAGGCGCGCAAAGTCACGGTCACTGATTTCTTTCCCGTTCACGCGGATGCGTTCGTTGATTCGCACCAGATGAGGCGAGGTGTACAGGCCCGTCTTCAGACCCGATGCCCGCAAAATTGATGCCAGCGTCGCCGCAGTTGAGCCTTTGCCATTCGTCCCGGCGATGAGCACGCTTGGAAAGACTCGCTCGGGATGATTCATCGCCTTCAGCAGCACGCGCATGTGGGCCAAATCGAACTTGTTCGACGGCGTCTGGGACAATTCGTGCCCAAGCGCGAACATACTCGCCACTGCATTTTCGTAGGACATGAATCAGCTCTTAGCCTTCCGCTCTTGACTTCTCCTGGGCAGGGCTCCAACTTCTAGCTTACCAACATCATCTGGTGGTATTCGAGTGTGGCAGCAGGTTATGCGCCGGTTCGTCGAAGCGAATGACAGGTCGCCGGACAAGGGATTCAGCTGAAAGCTAACGGCTAAAAGCCGCTTACGCCGCCATGAAATCCAGCGCGCGGGCGATGTAAGGCCTGAGTTGTTTGCGGGAAACGACGGCATCGAGCATGCCGTGCTGCAGCAGGAACTCGCTGCGCTGAAAGCCGGGTGGCAGCTTCTGGCGGATCGTTTGTTCGATGACCCGCGGTCCGGCAAATCCGATGAGAGCTCCCGGTTCCGCGATGTTCAAATCGCCCAGCATGGCGAACGATGCGGTCACGCCACCGGTTGTCGGATCGGTAAGCAGTGAAATAAACGGTACCTTGGCCTTGTCGAGTCGCGCCAGAGCCGCAGAAATCTTCGCCGGCTGCATCAAGCTGATGACGCCTTCCATCATGCGGGCCCCGCCGGAAGCGGAGACAATCACCAGAGGTATTCGCTTTTCGGCCGCCCGCTCGACGGCCCGGGTAATCGCTTCCCCCACCACGGCGCCCATGCTGCCACCGATAAACGCGTACTCCATCACACTCGCCACGACGGGCCGTCCGAGTAGCTTGCCCTGGGCGTTGATGATGGCGTCTTTCAGGCCCGTATCCTTCTGCGCTTGCTTCAATCGTGAGGAATAGGGCTTCAGGTCCACAAACTTCAGCGGGTCGGTCGAGGAAATGTTGCCGTCGAACGTCTCATACTGGTTGTCGTCGAGCAACAGGGCTAGCCGGGCCCGCGCGTCAATCCGGAAGTGCTTGTCGCACTTCGGACAGACGTTCATGTTCTCTTCCAGGTCCTTCTTCCAGATGATCTGGCGACAACCCTCGCACTTTACCCACAATCCTTCCGTGCGCACCTTTTTCTCGCCCGAAGTGTCTAACTCGCCGGATTCGCGTTTAAACCAAGCCATAAAAGAAGTTCCCGGTTCTCAGTTGTCAGTTCTCAACAAACATGTTCAGACGGAGAACCGGGAAACCAGACCTAGTACTCGATTCCTCTCTGCGCCATCACGCCTTTTTCATAGGCGTGCTTCACTTGGCGCATCTCGGTTACGGTGTCGGCAGCCTCGACGATTGTCGGGTGAGCGTTTCGGCCCGTCAAGATGACATGCACCATTTCTGGTTTCCTCTTCAAGCTTTCAACCACCTTGGCCGGATCTAGCATGCCGTAACTGATGGCGTAGTTGATCTCATCCAGAATCACTAAGTCCCATTGCCCTGACTGAATCGCCCGATCGGCTTCGGTCCACGCTTCCTCGACCATGCGGACATCTTCCGGGTCCGGCTTCTCCGCCCCTACTTTGACGAAGCCGCGGCCCATCTGCTTCATCACAAACTTGTCGCCAAAGGCCTCGACCGCGTCGAGCTCGCCGTAGTGCCACGAACCTTTCAGGAATTGCAGCATTAGAACCTGCATACCTTGTCCGACGGCTCGCAGGGCGGTCCCCATAGCAGCGGTGGTCTTGCCCTTACCGGGACCCGTGTTCACGATGATCAGACCACGACGGATGTCAGCCATGCCTTGAGCGGAAACTTGATTCTACTAGATGCTGCCCTCAGCTGTGCGCCTTCGATCCACCACCCAAGATGAGATCGTGCGCATAACCTCGAAAATAATCTGTCCAAAACTGGACAGTCAATCCCGGAGTGGACATGACAAGGCGCGAAGCCGAGTGCGTCGGGTCCATCTTGTCAAGGGGTTGCGCGACGCTCGCCATGGAACGGAAGTTGCAGTGTCTTGTTCAAAGGTCTGCGCTGAAACCCTGTTGGATGTCAGCTGCGCTAAGGGGCAAGGACATGTCTTCGCTCGGTATTCCAAGAAATGCAAATGATAGAGGCTGGGGAGCAGTCTGTATTTCTAGGAGGAAGGTTTCAGGCATGACTTGTGAACATTCGCAGGATATTGATATAGAGAGAAAAGTCGTGCTCGGGAACTTTTCCACGGAACTACAGCATCCAACGATGCGTAGATCGGTCAGGCGGATCTCTGTCCCCTCGCAAACCGCGGAGGTCTCATCGTGATCAACAAGTGTGGAGTGTTATTGTGGGCTCTGCTGTTAGCGTCGCCGGCGTTTTCAGCGCAGCATGTAGCAGTTCATCCTCGGTCATCCATCGATCCAGCCGATCAGGCTACGGTCAAAGAGATCGTGGATATGGAACGGCAAGCACGCGAAGCCAGCATCCACCGCGATGCCGAATTCACTCAGCGAACCCTCGCTGAGGACTACGTTGCCATCAGTCCTCTGGGGCAGGTGACGACGAAGCGGGACACGGTCTCGGCTCGCAAGAGTGGCCAGCTTCGCTACGACACCATCGATGTGAGTGACATGGTGGTGCGAGTTTACGGCGACATGGCGGTCGTCACCGCTCGGGCCGACGTGAAGGGCCACCAGCTTGGGGAAGACTTCAGCGGGCCGTATCGCTATACCAGAGTGTGGGTCCGCCGTACAGGTCATTGGCAAACGGTGAGCTACCAGGCCACCGTCACGCAATAACCCCAGATCTCAACGCAGTTCATTTCTGAGCATGATCTGGGTCGGCAGTCATGGCGTACCTAGCCTACAATAGAGAACTTTGTTGGAAGGTAGCCCATGACCTTGCATGGAAAATTCTCTCTTCGACTAAGGCGCAACCTCAGATGGTTCAGCTCTACCGTCCTATTTTGCGCAGCCTTTGCCTGCCTTTCTCAATCCCAGGAAACTAAACTCTCTCCGGAAAAGCGCACTCAAATCGAGGAATCCGTCAGCAAGTTCATGACTTCGTCGCATGTTCCGGGGGTGTCGCTAGCGGTGGTGGAGAACGGAGAGTACGAGTGGAGCAGCGGCTTCGGCTTGGCCGATGCCGAAGATAACGCGCCGATCAGCGAACATACCCTGTTCCGCCTCGCATCCATCTCCAAATCACTGACGGCCACTGCCGCGATGCAACTCTGGGAGCGGAAACAACTCGATCTAGACGCGCCCGTCCAGAAATATTGTCCGTCGTTTCCGCAGAAACAGTCGCTCATCACCACACGGCAGGTCATGGGGCATCTTGCCGGCATTCGGCACTATAAATCGAGTTCGCAGGACGATCTCGAGGTGGGCAACACGAAGCACTTCGAGAATCCGATCCAGGCTGGGTTGGACTTCTTTAAGAACGATCCCTTGCTCTCGGATCCGGGAAAACAGTTTCATTACTCGACCCAGGGCTACACCCTGGTGGGCTGCGTCATTGAAGGGGCTTCTGGCGTCAACTATGTCGACTTCTTGCGGCAGAATGTTTTGGGTCCGGCAGGCATGGAACACACCCAAGTCGACGATCGTTTTGCCATTATTCCCTATCGAACTCGTTTCTTTCAGAAGACGGAGTCGGGTACCGTGCAGAATGCCGACTTTCTTGACTCCAGCTACAAAATCCCGGGCGGTGGCTGGCTTTCTTCCGCAGAAGACATGGCTCATTTCGAAGTTGCCATTCTGAACGACAAGCTGATCAAGCGAGCGACGCGCGATCTGATGTGGACGCCGCTGAAGCCTTTGGACGGATCCAAGGATGAGTATGCCCTTGGCTGGGGGAATGGCAACGAGAACGGCATCGCGTCCGTGGGTCACAACGGCGGACAGCAGGGGACGAGCACTGCGTTTACCATCGCACCCGCGCAACGTGCGGGAGTCGTCGTGCTCACCAACATGGAAGGCGCCGATGCCAGCAAACTTGCCCAGGAGGTTCTGAGGGTTCTGGTGGGATCTACAGAAATGAAAAAATAATCGTGACATGACTTTTATGGCACGGCGAAGGACGAGCGGCGAGCTTGGTTGGTATAGGCACGACGCGATCGTTGTGGCAGAGTGGCTCCTAGGAGGAGGATCTGCGATTGATAGCGCTGAACTTTGGCTCGCACTTTGGCTCGCACTTTGGCTCGCTAAGAACGCCGCAGTTCAGCCGCATTTACAAGCGTCGTCAGGAGTTGTTCCCTACAGATACTCAACCGACACTTTGGTGTCGGAAACCTGGGAATTGTTTGTCCATCGCACCTTAAAGGATGTGACTGCGTTGGTGCGCAGATTCAAATGGCCAGCGAACACGACGGGAATCGGCCGAGCAGGAGGTCCGCTTTTGCCTCACCTGGGTCTCGAAAAAACTGGCTGAGGAAGGCGGTTTTCGGTTCCCGACATGGCCCTTGAGGGCAGAAGAGAAATCAGCAGCGAAGCTAATGTCCCGAATGATAAGGGTGCCCTTTCAGAATCGTGAACGCGCGATAGACCTGCTCCAGCAGAACGACTCGCGCCAATTCATGCTGGAGAGTCATCTTTCCAAGTGAAAGCGTGTGCTGCGCCGCGGCTCGCGCCGTGTCGCTGAAGCCATCTGCTCCGCCAATGGCGAAGACCAGCGGCAACGGACTGCGGTCCTGATACTCTCCAAGAAATTTGGCGAACTGCTCGGAGGAGAGCTCCTTGCCGCGCGAATCCATCAGCGCCAGGGTAGACTTCGTCCCGCCCTTTGTTTCCGGCGACCGGCCGCACATCCCGAGTAAAGCTGCTTCCTGGCGCAACGCCACTCCTTCGGCGGGAACATAGCGCGAAATCCTCTTGAGATATTCCTCGGTCAGCGATGCGATCGCGGGCTCCTTCGTCTTCCCGATCCATGCAATTCGGATTTTCATGACGAAGCCGTCCGTTACCTTTTGCCCGAGGCCAACACCACCGACGCTCCGAACGCGATCTTCTCGCCGTCAGAGTAGTGCCGCACTGCTGCATGCACCTCGGCGTGGATTTCTGGCCACTTCTCCGCGGGAACGCGGTCGAGCATCGGACGAAATGGTACGGCAACGGCTTGTGCCTGCTCCCACACTTCCTCGACCGAGCCCGGCCACGTCCACGGTAAAGTTTTAGTCTCTTCTTCGACGGCATTGAACCCGCCACTGTTCAAAACGTTCGAGAGGCTTCCGGGGGTAGAAAATCGGAAAGGATCCGCCCCACCGGGCGGCAGCAAGGGGCCGCCGACACGCCTGTGCACAACGCCCATCATGCTTTGCCAGTAAGGCTGTTCGAACGGCCCCCAGGCCAGAAAGCACGCCCGCGCCGCAGGCCGCAAGACGCGCCGCAGTTCGCGCAAGGCAAGGCCTGCGTCTCGGAAAAACATCACGCCGAAGCGCGAGGTTGCGAGATCAAAACTGCTGTCGGGAAAAGGCAGGCTGTGCGCATCTCCCTGTTGGGTGGTGAAGTTGTTGAGTCCGCGCGACCTTGATCGCTCGGCAGCGACCGCCAGAAGATCCGCGCTTAGATCGAGCGCTGTAACGTGGCCGTGATCTCCCACGCGAGACGCCAGGCTAATTGCAGGCTCGCCGGTTCCGCTCGCTACGTCCAGCACATCCATCCCCGCTACCGGCCGCGCATATTCCACCAACGCCTCGGTTACGGGCCGTCCCATGGCAGCCGACTTGGCTTTCCACTTCTCGGATGCAAGCAGGCGGTATTGAGATCCCCAACCTGGTTCGGAGTCAGGCTTCGATGTCATCGGGAATGCAAAAACCACGAAAGGAAAACAGGCCGCTAAGCTTTCGCTCTCTTCTTCTTTTTCGAGGCAGTCGGCTTGCTCTCAAGCTTTTTCTTCCTGGGGATCGTCTTCAAGTCGGATGGCTCCAGCCGCTTCGCCGACTTCCACAGCCGCTCCAGATCGTAGAACTTTCGCGCTTTCTCGGAGAAAACGTGCACCACAAAGTCAACATAGTCAAGCAGAACCCACTCTGCCTGTTTGTAGCCCTCGACATGCGCCGGTCGCAACTCGGCTGCTTTCAGGCGTAGTTCTACTTCATCCGCGATGGCCTGCACCTGCCGCGGATTGGTCCCGCTGCACAGTACAAAGTAGTCAGTGAACGCTCCCGAACCTTTTTCCATTTCCAGGATGCTGAGTTCTTCAGCCTTTTTCTCGAGGCAGGCTTGGATCGCGGCGGCAATTTGCTGTTTGAGTTCGTTCTTCTTCATTCAGTGATTGGTCGTGAGTCGGTAGTCGACAGCTGTGACTGCCATTGTAACCGACCCTCGACTAGCCCAGTCGGCGCGAACGCAATTGCACCTTAGCGGGCAGTCCAAGAAGCCCATAAGGCCAACATTAGTAGGAAGATCGCGGCCAGCAGAAGAACGAGCGGGTCGAACCGACTGACGGCAAACAGGAATGAGCGCAGCAGGCGGGAGGCTGCCGCGGCGCCCAACAATCCAACCGCCCAACCTGCGACCGCAAGTTTGGCTGCGGAGGTAAAAACCAGCCGCAGAATTCCTGACCGCTGTGAGCCTAGCGCAATACGGATTGCCATCTCCTGCGTGCGCAGAGCAGCCGAGAACGCGATGACGCCGTAGAAGCCGAGTGCCGCTAGTAGAATCGCCGCGAAGGCAAAGGCGGCGATGAGCGCCGGGTGGAAGCGGCGTGGGGCTTGGCTATCAGAAACCGTGCACACCAGGCTTGAAACTGATCCAGGGGCAACTGCGGTTCCAAAGAACGAACCGTGGCACGGAGCCCATTCGCCATCTGCTCGGGTTCGATGGCGGTTCGTAAAGCCATGTAGCCCCAGTTGGCGCCTGCTCCTTATGAGACCGGCTGGTCGACGATACAGCACCTTCGCATCCAAGTCCAAATCGGGCGAAGAGATTATTCTTTCATCACCTTGCAGAATTACTCGGGACGGAGGGTCGGTCGAAGCTGTCGTATTCGAGAAGAGCCTGTCCGAGACCGGACACTGCCTTCCGGACCAGCTCAGCGTCAGGTCCAACGAAAGAAACCGTGTGACTCGATGCAGTTGTTGTCGGCCCCGCATTCAGCCAGCTACGAGTTCATTTGCCTGACTTTTTCGCCTCTGCCGCTGCCAGTTCTCTCAACTTGGCCATGGTGGCCGGGGTGGAGTCCTTGCGCTTGCTGCTTTTTTGCCTGCGCTTGGCCTTCGTGGTGTAGTGATTCTGAGCCATCTCGTCTCCTGCTTCCGGCGGTTTGGGACGCCTGCCCTGCATTCGTGCCGGAGAATCACTAGCTAGTTCTTGTGAGTCTCTGGCCTACCATCATACCGGGTTCGACACGACCCGCAGGACGGTGCGACTTGCGGTTACTTGTACAAACCCATCTTCTTGATGTACACCGCCACCGTCGCGTCCACAAAACGACCCAGCGGCTTGCCCTTCGCCGCCGCCTCCCGGATCGCCGTCGCGGAAGCCGATTGATGGAGATCGCCCATCAGATGAAGGGTCGCTCCCTGCAGAACCAAATCTCCGGTCGCGGCCTGTTTGTGGAACGGCTTGGTTACTTCCGGACGCGGACGCAGGCGCTCGGGCAGTGCATTTGCCACATCGGCGAGGGAATAACCAGGCCGGCTGGCGATGATGAACTCGCATTCGCGGAACAGCGCTTCCGCCTGATGCCACTTGGCGATGTCGGCAAAAGCGTCCATGCCGATCAGCACGAAAAGCTTGTCGCAGGTCTTGAATGACTGCTTAAGCCGGCGGATTGTGTCGATCGTATAGTTCGGGTTTTCCTGGCGATCTTTTCGACTGGGCGCTCCATCCGTCGGGGCCTCGAGCAAAGAGGGCACAAAGGCCTTTTCCTGCGCCGTAGCCAGAGCGAGCATGGCAAAACGGTGGACGAAAGGCGTAAGCGGCTGGCGCTGTTTGTGAGGTGGAACATTGGCCGGCACAAAACAGATCCGATGCAGTTTGTATTGTTCCATGGCCGCTTGCGCCAAGGCCAGATGCCCGCGATGGACCGGGTCGAAGGTCCCGCCAAAGAGTCCAGTGTTCATGGAAATGGGGCAAGCCGCTGAGTGTCCAAATTCCCGGGCTGCGATGCTATCTGAATCATCCTTGCATTGTCCAACCGGCCACGCTCTCGTAGTTTTACGGACGATGCTCTGAGGCGCACTTTTCCGGAACGGGATGAACTCCTGTTACTATCCTGTTTCCTACTTTCCGAACTACCATGTGTTTCCTATGCGAGTAACTCTCCCTCTACTCCGCATTGCTCCTGCGCGCGCACCCATACTTCGGTACGGGGTTGCCGTGCTGAGTACCGCCTTGGCGCTGATTCCCACGGTAATGCTGGCCGACGTGTCCGAAAGCCGCCTCGCGTTGTTCGGCGTGGCGGTGATGGTGAGCGCCTGGTATGGGGGCTGGAAGCCCGGTTTGGTCGCTACCTCGTTCGCCGTTACCGTGAGTGCCTACTACTCGCTCACCGGGCCTCACACCCCTGCGGAGTTGCGTACGGCCATCCTCCGGCTCTCGGTGTTCTTTTTCGTGGCCATGCTGATCTGCTGGCTCAACGCCGCGTTGCGGGCGGCGCAGGAAAACCTGCGTCGCTCTGAGCTGAATCTCCGGTCACTGGTGACGAACGCACCATATGGCATCTGCCGGTGTGATTCCGCGGGGCTGATTCTCGACGCGAATCCCGCCTTCGCTGCGTTGCTGGGATACACTTCCGCCGCCGCACTGCTTGGGCAGCATATTTTTAGCCTCTACCCCGATCACGATCAGTGGTTTACTCTGGCCGACTTTCTTCGTTCCGCCGAACCATTCAAGGGGCTGACAGCGGAATGGAAACGCAAGAATGGCGCTACCACCTTGGTTCGCGTTTCCGGTCGCTCGGTTGCCAACGGTGGCGGGGGCGGCGTGGTGTTCGAGTTGTTTGCTGAAGACGTCACCGAACACCGTGCCCTTGAGGATCAATTGCGCCAGTCTCAGAAGATGGAAGCCGTTGGTCGCCTCGCGGGTGGCATTGCGCATGATTTCAACAACCTGTTGATGGTGATCTCGGGTTATTCGGAATTCCTGCTCGAGCGTCTCGGAGCCGAACCTCACCTGCGCGGTCCGGCCCAGGAAATCGCAAGCGCTGCCGAACGCGCCTCCTCGTTGACTCGCCAGCTTCTGGCTTTCAGCCGGAAGCAGATGCTGGCACCGAGGATTGTCAATCTGAACGACGTTGCGACCGAAAACCTCAAGATGCTGACCCGCATGATCGGCGAAGACATCGACCTGGTCCTGGTCCCGAGCCCGAATCCCTGGATGGTACGCGCCGACCCCGGACAGATCGAGCAGGTCATCATGAACCTGGCCGTCAACGCCCGCGACGCCATGCCGTCAGGGGGAAGACTCACGATTGAGACTTCCAACGTTTCCCTCGATGAAGATTACGCGCGCCTGCACGCACCGTTGCCACCCGGCGACTACGTCATGGTCGCGATCAGCGACACCGGCAACGGCATGGATAACGAAACTCAATCGCGCATCTTCGAGCCTTTCTTCACCACTAAGGGAACGAAAGGAACCGGACTCGGCCTCTCGACGGTGTACGGCATCGTCAAGCAAAGCGGAGGCTATATCTGGGTCCACAGTGAGTTGCGTAAAGGAACGACATTCAAGATTTACCTGCCGCGTGTCGCCTCAACCGGTGAAGCCGCCACCCAGGTCGCCCTTCTCGTCGAGAACCGCAAGGTCGAGCCCGGAACGGAGACCATCCTGCTGGTCGAAGATGAGGCCAACCTGCGCTATCTCGCCCGACAGTACCTAGAAAAACAGGGATATCACGTGATCGAGGCAGCGGACGGGGCCGTCGCCATGCAAATTGCGGTGGCTCACGAAAAAATAATCCACTTGCTGCTCACTGACGTCATCATGCCTGGCATGAACGGCCGGGAGCTGGCCCAGCGCATTTCTGAAATCCGTCCCAACGTGAAAGTGCTCTATATGTCCGGTTATACCGAAAACGTGATCGGACACAACGGCATGCTGGACGACGGCGTACGTCTGCTCCAGAAACCCTTTACCCTTCGCGACCTGAAAAGCAAAGTGCGCGAAGTGCTCGATGCAACTCCAACTCCCCCGGAGGCTGTTATGTCTACGCAATCCGCTGAACCACTCCACGCCGCGCGAGCCCGGGAAATCCCGCCCACGCGCGCACCACGATTCCACATTCAGTTGCCTCTTCGTTATCGTCGACTCGGCGAGAAGGAATGGCATGTGGGCGAAACCGAGAACATCAGCCGGTCCGGCATGCTGTTTCAAGCGGACGAGATACTGCAACCCAGTGCACAACTGGAAATCAACCTCGTGCTTCCGGCGGAGATCGCCGGACTCTCGGCCACTGAAGTAGTTTGCCGAGGGGAAGTTGTACGAACCGTTGAGCACAAAGGAGACCCCATGCACCCAGCACTGGCTGCGCGGATTCTGCAGTATCACTTCCAGCATGGTCCGCTGCCACGAGCATAGGATCGCAGTCGGTTTGAACAAAAAAGGCCGGCCCGCAAGGGCCGCCTTCCTGTCTCCTTAGCGCACTTCGCGAGCCTCCACGCTCTTTGCGGTTAAGCCTTCTTCTGGGCGGCTTGCTGAAGATCCTTCTCGCGTAGTTCTTCCACTGCACCGGCCATCGCGTATTTCAATTCCTCGATTCCCTTACCCGTGACCGCGGAGATTTCATACAGCTTTAACTTGTGTTTCTTGCAATAACGTTTCAGGTCCGCCAGCTTGTCCTTGTTGACAGCATCGATCTTCGACGCCGCCATGATCATCGGCTTCTCGTCGAGATGCGCGCCAAAGCTGCTGAGCTCCCCCAAAATCACTTCGACATCTTTTGTTACATCCGGGCGGCCGCTGGCATCGGAAACATCGACCAAGTGTACGAGCAGACGAGTGCGTTCGATGTGACGCAAAAACTGCGTACCCAGTCCCGCCCCCAAATGCGCGCCCTCGATCAACCCCGGAATATCTGCGACGACAAAACTCACTTCGCTTTTTGCATCGCCCACGGCAACCACTCCGAGGTTGGGCTCCAGAGTCGTGAACGGATAGTCCGCAATCTTTGGTCGCGCCGAGGAAATGCGGGAAATCAGCGTGGATTTGCCCACGTTCGGATATCCCACCAGCCCCACGTCCGCAAGCAGCTTCAGTTCTAGCCGGTAGGTATGTTCCTCGCCCGGCCGTCCCGCCTCGTGCTCACGCGGGGCCTGGTGTACGGACGTGGCGAAGCGCGCATTTCCGCGCCCTCCACGTCCACCGCGAGCTATCACAAAGCTCTGGTCGGGCTGCGTAAATTCGAAAACTTTCTCTCCCGTTTCGTCGTCGTAGACAATCGTCCCGACCGGAACTTTCAGAACCACATCCCCGCCGTCGCGTCCCGTCTTGTTGGACCCTTCGCCGTGGCGTCCGCGCTGCGCGGTGTGCTCGGGATTGAAACGGAAGTGCACGAGCGTGTTGTGGCGCTCGCTGGATTCCATGACTATGTCGCCGCCCTTGCCGCCGTCGCCTCCGGATGGCCCGCCGCGGGGAACGAACTTCTCGCGCCGGAAAGCCATGCAGCCATTGCCGCCGTCTCCGGCCTTGATTCGAATTTTCGCCTCATCAATAAACATAGGAAGACAATGTCCTCAACGCCAACGCAATCGCGATCGGCCAAAACAAAAAGCCTCGTCCCGAAGGCGAGGCTGTGTGACGAGGGCGTTCCGCCCCGCGAGCTTCTACCGACAGCGCAGACGCTACTCGATCTCCATGGGTTCGACCATTACGAACTTGCCCATCTGGCCCTTGTTCAGGAACTTGATGCGACCCGAGATCTTGGCGAACAGAGTGTCATCTTTGCCGCGGCCAACGTTGAGCCCTGGCTTCACCCGCGTGCCACGTTGCCGCACAATGATGGTTCCGCCGGGAACTACCTGTCCGCCGAATGCCTTAAAACCAAGCCGCTGCGCGTTCGAATCGCGGCCATTTCGTGAAGTGCCTTGCCCTTTTTTGTGTGCCATAAAAATGTCCTCAGCTCGTAGCCCCTAAGTAGCGCCGGCGACCTCGCCGGCTGTGGTTCGAAATTATTTCTTCCGCGCAGCCTTCTTGGCAGCTTTTTTCGGCGCTGATTTCTTCTTTGCCGAATGCTTCTTGGCGTTTGCGTGGCCAGCCGCCTCTCCCGGTTCGTGCTCCTCTGCCTCGGGCGCTTTCAGCTTTTTCGGCTTCGCTTCCTTCTTGGGCAATTCCGGAGCCTTAAAGCTCTGCCCGTCAAAAGCGATCTCAGAGATGCGCACTGCCGTATAGGCTTGCCGGTGCCCGCGAAGTTTCTTGTACTGCTTCTTGCGCTTGTAATGAAAAACCAGGATCTTCGCGCCGCGGCCTTCTTGCACAATCTCGCCGACTACCCGCGCATCCGATTGTTGGCCTACTTTGCCCTCTTCGCCGGAAACTGCCAGCACAGGGAACTCCACCAACCCGTCGGCACCAGTGCCCACTTTCTCCACTCGAATTACATCCCCGGGCGCCACCCGGTACTGCTTTCCACCGGCGCGGATAACCGCGTACATACGTCTGCCTCCGTCGAATGTCGTTGAAATTCAGCCCGTAAACGGAATTCGTAAAACGGACCCAGGGCGCACACGGGCGCTACCAAGGAGCCTGCTGATTTTCCTGTGCTTGCTGTGTTTTCCGCCCCGGCGCTTCGGCAGCCAAGGCGGGCGTCCCCAGAACGGGTCGGCGAGTACAGGCAAACTCAACCATTTTAGCGTGCGCTGTGGAAATCGGTCAAACTGAATCCGATAGCTGGGTGCGCGACTTGGAAGAGTCACTTAGCGGGTTTCCTTTTTTTATGGCATAATTCTGAGCGTCTCTATACGTACAGACTAGTTGCGCTATAGAAAGGAAACCCTTATGTCTGATGACCTCGCCACT
>Ga0210406_10004769_pt1 | contig 14387 bp, 11 predicted proteins | sample IncBWC30MmetaG_FD_155454 | JGI IMG/M metagenome (GOLD analysis project Ga0210406, IMG submission 155454) | Forest soil microbial communities from Barre Woods Harvard Forest LTER site, Petersham, Massachusetts, United States - Inc-BW-C-30-M | ecosystem: Environmental > Terrestrial > Soil >... | reverse complement strand
CTCGCGACATTGAATTCGATCTGCGGAACGATTTGTTTCAGCAGCTTGAACGTCTTTCGCACTCCTTCTACCAGCGCACCCGCACCGGCGATGTCATGGCCCGCGCCACGAACGATTTAAACGCGGTTCGCGCGCTGCTCGGCCCCGCCATCATGTACACCGCAAACACCCTGGTGTTCACGGCGATGGCGCTGGTGTTTATGTTCCAGATCAGCCCCAAGCTGACGCTGTATGCCTTTCTGCCGTTGCCGATTGCCAGCATCGTGATCCAGTACTTCGGGCGGCAGATTCACGATCGCTTCGAAAAAATCCAAGCCATGTTTTCGGAGATCTCGGCACGTGCGCAGGAGAACTTTTCGGGGGTGAGGGTCATCCGGGCCTACGTGCAGGAAGAACCCGAGATCCGGGCCTTCGAAACCGCCAATCGCGAATACATCTCGCGCAGTCTGCACCTGGTGCGGCTGATGGGCATGTTGTGGCCCACGCTTGAGCTGATGCTCGGCATTGCGGTCGTTCTCGTGCTCTGGCTTGGGGGACGCGAAGTTCTACAAAACCGCATCACCACCGGGCAGTTCGTGGCTTTCCTTACTTACATCACGCAGCTCACCTGGCCGGTGATCGCTTTGGGTTATGTGATCAATCTGTTTCAGCGCGGGACTGCGTCGCTCTTCCGCATTCACGAAATCATGACTGTGGTCCCGGAGATTGCCGACACGCCCGAAGTTGCCGCCGCCGGGCCAGCTGAGCGCGAGATCGCCGGCACCATCGAGTTCCGCAACCTGAACTTTTCTTACGAAGGCACGCCGGTTTTGCACGAGATCAACCTGCGGATTCCCGCGGGAACCAGCCTCGCGATCGTCGGCCCCACGGGTTCGGGGAAAACTACGCTTGTGAATCTAATCCCTCGTGTCTACGACACAGATCCCGGTTCGGTCGTAATCGACGGCAAGCCCATCCGCAGCTTTCCAATCGACTTCCTGCGAGCCAATATTGGTTTCGTTCCCCAGGAGACATTTCTCTTCAGCGACACGATTCGCGAGAACATCGCATTCGGGAAAGACGACGCCACGGACGCGCAGATTCGTGCCGCCGCAGACGCCGCCAACATTGCGACCGACATCGAGGGCTTTCCGGAGGGCTTCGACACGGTTGTCGGCGAGCGCGGGATTACACTTTCCGGCGGTCAGAAGCAACGCACCGCCATCGCCCGCGCGATCCTGCGCAACCCGCGCATCCTCATCCTCGACGATGCACTCTCGAGCGTGGACACGCACACTGAAGAGAAAATCCTCAACCATCTACGCGAAGTGATGCGCGGCCGCACCACGATCTTCATCTCGCACCGCGTTTCGACCGTGCAGAATGCCGACCAGATCGCGGTCCTCCACGGAGGACGCATCGTCGAGTATGGAACTCACGACGAACTTCTGGCCCGCCATGGCTACTATGCCGACCTCTACGATAAGCAACTACTCGAAGAAGAACTCGCCGAGGTATAGGGCCCTGAGGTCTTCCTCATTACGTTCTTTTGCTTGTCATTCTGAGCGCAGCGAGACCCTGCCCTGAGCCTGCCGAAGGGAATCTGCAGTTTGCCCGCAGCAGCTCGCGTCCGCGCATTGACTTAATCGCGACAAGTAAGTTTTACTTTCCCATGACATTAAGCCTGCTGCGAACCCACTACACTAACCTCCATGCGCAGGCGTCCCTCCGAGGAACTGCTCGACACCGACGCAGGCACACCCGCGGAAGTTGTTGGTTCCCTCACCGACCTGAGATTTTTTAACCGCCGGTTCGGCGGCGTCTCGACGACTCGCGCGCTGATCGAGACCGTGGCTGCACAAACTCACGCGAGGCGACTTTCTTTGCTCGACGTGGCTACCGGATCCGGTTATGTGCCAAGTCGCGTTCAGCAGGAGGTCGCGTCCCGCGGTCTGACCCTCAATGTGACGCTTCTTGATCGCGAGATCACGCATGTGCGCAACGGATCTGCAGGTCTTCGTGTAGCTGCCGACGTTTTCGCGCTCCCTTTCCCTGACAATAGTTTTGACCTGGTGAGCAGCTGCCTGTTCGTTCACCACCTCTCTCCAGAGGAAGTACCGGCGTTCGTGGCGGAAGCCCTCCGCGTGAGCCGGCGTGCAGTCCTCATCAACGACCTCATCCGCGACCGGGTGCATCTCGCGGTCGCCTATGCGGGTACCCCGATTTACCGCAGCCGGCTTACCCGCAACGACGCCCCCGCCTCAATCCGCCAGGCTTATACTGTGAGCGAGATGTCTGCCCTGCTGCAAGCCACGCCCGCTGCGCGTTTCGAGATCCACCGCTATTTTCTGTTCCGCATGGGCGTGATCGCATGGAAGCATTAGACCCGTCCGCAAAATCCAATTTCGATCTGATCGTGATCGGCGCAGGACCCGCCGGATCATCCGCCGCCATTACTGCTGCCCGCGCCGGAACGTCGGTGCTGCTCTGCGAACGCGGGCGCCTGCCTCGCCAACGCGTCTGCGGGGAGTTTGTATCGGCGGAATCCCTCGAATTGCTGACGACGCTTCTGGCGCAACGCGCTTCTGACTTGATTGCGTTCGCTCCGCGCATCTCGGCCGCTCGTTTTTTCGCCGAGCGCCGCACGATCCCTACCGCCGTGAAGCCGCCTGCCGCCAGCATCGCGCGCCTTGATATCGATCTCGCACTCTGGAACGCCGCCGCCGAACTGGGTGCTCGCACGCTTTCCCAGACCACCGTCGAGCAGATCGATGGAAGCGGCCCCTTCCGCGTCTCGACCTCGGCGGGAGAATTCACCGCAAATACCGTCATCAATGCCACGGGCCGCTGGTCGAATCTCGCCCGCCCCGGCGCTCAGCCACATGACCGATCAGGCGCGCGCTGGCTGGGAATCAAAGCGCACTACGAGGAGATTGACCCTCCCTCCTCGGTAGATCTCTATTTCTTCGAAGGCGGCTACTGCGGGGTGCAACCGGTCCGCCTCGCCTCCGAACCGCACGATTCGAATCGCATCAATGCCTGCGCCATGGTTCGGGCGGATGTGGCCAGCTCGCTGCCGGAAGTTTTCGCACAGCATCCTGACCTTGCCGAGCGCAGCCACAAATGGCAGCCGCTCATGGAGCCGGTGAGCACATCCCCGCTCGTCTTTCGCGAGCCGGCGCCGCTATGGAACGGCTTGTTCCTAGCGGGTGACTCAGCTGGCTTCGTCGACCCCTTCGTGGGCGACGGTATCTCGCTCGCTCTGCGCAGTGGCGCATCCGCCGCTGAATGCCTCGCGCCGTTTTTGCGCGGCGAAATCACACGCGCGGAGGCCGAGCAGCGCTATGCCGCGGCCTACCAGCACCGTCTCCTCCCGGTTTTCCGCAATTCCCAACGTCTTCGCCGCCTGTTCAAGCTTCCACGCCCCATCCGTCGCCCGCTCGCTTACTTCTTCGAGCACACGCCGGCCCTCAACAGCTATTTGGCGAGCAAGACTCGCTAGACCTCATGGTTTGTTAATTTAGGGAGCGAAAGAATTGAATGCCTTGCAATGGTGGCCGCACCAATGAAAAGCTAAGAGCTAGTAGCCAAAAGCTAGAAGCTTCTTCACCGCACCACAAGCACTTCACGAATATTATCCCGGCTCAGGAAAAACTTGATCGAAGCGAAATCCCGAAACAGATTCTCGACATGCCGGTTATTAAACACGCGCTGTAAGCGGAATCCGCTGCCAATCGAGCGATGCACCGCGCCGGTTGGACCGCGCCGTACTTCCCGCTTGGGCACCACCGCCTGCATGTCGAGCGAATCGTTTCCGGTAATGTGATAGCGGTAGCAAGGAGAATCTGGCCCCGCATCTTTCGTGTGGAAGAAAGCCAATAGCGCCCCACCCGGCTTCAGCACCGACCACAACCGATCCACGACAGGCTTCACCAGACTCTCATCCATGTAGTCGGGAAGATTCCAGCACAGCACCACGTCAAAGTGCGCCGCCGGATACACCAGGTTCTCTTCTAAGAACTTGCGGCTGTCGAGCACCATGTTGCCCGACTCATCCTTGATCACCAAGTCCGGCTCGGTGGACGCACTCAGCAAATCTTCGCTGTAAATACGGTGCCCGCGCTCGGCAAAGTATCGAATATTTCCCGCCGACGTCGCGCCCATATCCAGGATGCACAGCGGATCTTCGCCCGCCCAGATTCGCGCCACTTCCGCCAGCCCGCTCGAACGCCGCGTCAACTTCTGCGCAGCCGTCTTCTCATTGGTCTCTGGTGTCGACGATGATCCGCGAAACAGTTTCATGAATCCCTGGGACTCTAAAGCCATGCTCAAACAAATCCAGCCGAAGACTATTTCCCGCCCTCCCGGCTGATATCGACCTTCCCCTTCAGATACGCGCCTTCTTCGATCGCAATCCGCTTGGCCGAAATGTCGCCCATCACGACCGCCGACTTCCGCAGATCTACGCGATCACTTGCCAGGCAGTTCCCTTCGAGTTTGCCCTGTACGGTGACGCCCTTGGCATCCACGTTGGCTTTCACTTGGCCGTTAGGCCCGATGGTCAGATCATTGCCCTTCAGCAGAATGCTGCCTTCGACCTGCCCATCCAGGTACAGATCCTCGCTCCCCGAGAGCTCTCCCTTGATCACGACCGACTTGCCAATATGTGCGAACTCCCCTGACTTGGGAACATCCATTGCGCATTCTCCTTGGGTCTTGGTCGCCCGGGGGCGTTCCCGCATTGCTCCCCACGGCTACCGGTATGCCACGGGCTCACTTTGTCAGGAATCAGAATTCTATCTCATTCCCCGTATTCTCATGGAGTGAGCGATTGGGCACACTCTTCGGCCGTGCACCAGGGCACTCCCCGCGGCTTTGAGTTCCCAAACCGTTAATGGCCTGTCCTACCGTCAATGGCTTGTCCTACCTTTTAGTTTCTTGTAATTCCGACCGCAGGGAGGAATCTGCTCCTAGAGTGCATCAAGGAGCATCCTGCTGGCCTTCCAACCCTTCATTCCAATCTCGTACAACCCTGAGCCTAAAGAACCTTCTCTCACCCTAGAGGCAGCAGCTAGAATAGATCCAATCTTGGGGTGATTCGGATGCTACGGTTGCAAGACATCCTTCGGGTAGCAATTGCCCTCGTTCCCGCAATTCTGCTGGCCGCCCCCGACTCCGGCGTCGTCCCCTTGACCCCGGCCGCGCTAGTTCGCAAGACCGTGGAGCACGAAGCGACTGCCTCACAGAGCAGTTCGGTCAACCACATGTTCGTCTCGCGCAAGCAGACTGCACACGGCTCTCAGACTCGCCTGTACGTTGAAACCGCGCAGGCCATGGCCGGCATGACCATTGCCTACGACGACAAGCCGCTCAGCGCGGACCAACAAAAGTCCGAACAAGATCGTCTCGAGAGTCTGATCCACGATCCTGCGGAACTCGAAAGGAAGCGTGCCAAGGAGAAAGACGACGCCGAACGTGTGCGCCGCATTGTGCGCGCCATGCCAGACGCATTCCTTTTCGAAAACGATGGCACTGAACCCGGCCGCCCCGGTCTCGGCAAGCCAGGGGAACCACTAGTCCGGCTCAAATTCCGGCCCAATCCAAAATACGAGCCGCCCACCCGCGTTGAAGAAATCCTCACTGGGATGGAGGGCGTCCTGCTCATCGACCCCAAGCAGTTCCGCATCGCGCGCATCCATGGCACACTCTTCAGAGAAGTCGGGTTTGGCTGGGGCATTCTCGGCCACCTCGACAAAGGCGGGCGCTTCTTCGTCGAACAGCAAGACCTGGGCGACGGAACCTGGGACGCCAGCCGTATGACCTTGCGTTTCACCGGTAAGATCCTGCTCTTCAAACATCTGGATATTCAAAGCGACGAAGTCTACCGGGACTATCGCCAGGTGCCCTCCAATCTAACGTTTGCGCAGGGGGTGGAAATGCTGAAGAAACAGGAACCTACTGAAGCTCGTAACTCGGCTGCCTCACAAAGTCCCCGGCAGTCCGTCGGGCCAACGTCCAAGTAAACAGACTTACTCACTTTTGCTCGGTGCAACCATTCGAATTAAGTCTGGTTCCGACCCCATGTAGCGGGCTACAATCCTCGCGTCCAGATCGTGAGGGATCAGTTATGGCCTTTCGGGCGATGCCTTCCCGGCTCGTTACCTTGCTGCTCGCTGCCTCTTTACCTGCCGTGGTGGTCGCACAACAATCCCCAGCACCCGCACCCGACCTCAATATTCATAGCACCACCCGAATCGTCCTCGTGGACGCCATCGTCACGGATGCCCAGTCTCAGCCCGTTACTGGGTTAAAGAGCTCCGAGTTCCAGATCCTCGAAGACGGGAAGCCTCGGAACATCGCTTTCTTCTCCGACGAATCCCACCCCCAACAGTCCGCGACTCCCCCACCGAAGCTCCCACCCGGAGTGTTTACCAACCGTCCCGAATATCGCCGGGCCAGCGGCCCGCTGACCATCCTCCTGATGGACGGCCTCAACACTCCTCCTCAGAATCAGATCTACGTTCGCGAACAGATTTTGGCCTATCTCAAGAGTCTCAATCTGTCCGGAACCGGCACAGCCGTCCTCGCCCTCAGCAATGAGCTCACAGTGCTGCAGGATTTCACCACAAACCCTCAACTGCTGCAATCGGCGGTTCGCGCATATCAACCCACACGCACGGTCGCGGATCTTCAGTCGCCGAAAATCGATATCCCGGTTCAGACCGGTGCTGACAACGCCCCCGCTCAGGCAGCTGTCCCAAGCCCCGGCCTTGCTAAGTATGGCAGCTTTCCCAACGGCACCATCGATCCGGCCGAGGCCGTTTTCGCCGATGTCCCGGGGGACACCTCGTCCTTCGCCGAACTCTATCAGCTTCTGTTCCGCCTGGAGAAGATGATCGCGGATGATGAGCAGGACCTCCGTGTTCGTCGAACATTGGCGGCGCTTCGTGCCATCAGCCAATCCGTGGCTGGCTATCCGGGCCGCAAGACTCTGATCTGGTTCTCCTTCGGATTTCCTTTCAAACTAGCCCTCGACGACCGCCTCGACCTTGATCTGTCTAAGTCTTACGGTACCGATATCAAGCAAGTCAGTGCTCTGCTCACTCAATCGAACGTTGCCGTTTATCCCATCGATGCGAGCGTCCTGGCTTCAGGCGCCGCCGTCGCCGATCCATCCCGCGATGTCAAGCTGGCGCAAGCTTCGCAGGACGCTGCTCCAACCACCAACCTCTCCAAAGCCACTTGGGAGAAGTTCAATACTCAGGAGACCGGCGACAGTTTGGCGCACGAGACTGGCGGGTTAGTTTTCAGAAATACCAATGACCTTCGTGGGGCTCTGCAGGCGGCGCTCGAGGACTCGCAACACTACTACCGCCTTGCGTACTATCCCACCCAGAAGAAGTGGGATGGCAAGTTTCATACCATCAAAGTCGTGGTATCGGATAAACAACTCAAAGTCCGTGCCCGCAGCGGGTATTACGCTGTCGATCCCGCGAACTGGCGCAAGACCGCAGAAGAACAGCAACTCGTTGCCAGCACGGCGATGCGCCAACTCGCCGCGACCGGTGTCACTTTCATCACTCATCCGGTGCTGCCGGCTAAGGGCAAGCTCGATCCGGTCGGCATCGAGATCGTGGTTGATTCGAGCACGATCTCTTTCACACCGGGGCCGCAATCGACTTACCATACCGATATCGAGCTCGGGGTTGGGGTATTCACTCCTGAAGGCAAACTCGAACGCATGGAGACCCAGCAGGCCAAAGGCGACCTGCCACCCGACATCTATCAGCAGTTCACGAAGACCGGTATCCCGGTCCGCATTCCCGTCAGTCTGAAACCAGGACACTATCTCGCGCGCGTGGCCGTGCGCGATAACCTGAATGGCAACTTGGGCACGTTAGACGTACCCTTAACTATCGAATAATCCGGCGGCGAAGGGCTTTGTGATATTTCTGAAGTCGCTGTATTAGCTACTAACCACTCGCTCTTTCCTCACTGTCAGCCTCTCAATGAGATCCTCTCGCACGCGATAACCGGTTCCCACTGCACCGCTCACCGGAATGAATCCATCTTTATTAACTTCCACCTCAGGCTCAATGATATCTTCCGTCCAGTATCGCTTCGAAGCCGAAACATCTCCCGGCAGCTTGAAATTCTCCAGCGTCGACAACGCAATGTTGTAGACCCGCCCTACGCCCGACTCCAGCATGCCACCGCACCATACGGGAACCTTATTGGCCTCGCACACATCGTGAACGCGCTTCCCCTCAGTGAATCCCCCGACGCGACCCACTTTGATGTTCAGAATCCGGCACGCCCCAGTCTCGACCGCACACGCCGCGTCGCGTGCGTTCTCGATGGATTCATCCAGGCAGATCGCCGTCCGCAACTCGCGCTGCAGCCGCGCATGATAATAGATGTCGTCATTCCATAACGGCTGCTCGATCATCAGCAGATTGAACTGATCGAACTTCTTCAAATGCTCCGCTTCATCCAGCGTGTACGCCGAATTCGCGTCTACGCTCAACGTGATGTCCGGCCACCGCGACCGCACTTTTTCGAGTACCGCCAAATCCCATCCCGGCTTGACCTTGAGCTTGATCCGGCGGTAACCGGCCGCTAACTCTGTCTCTATCTTCCCCAGTAATTGCTCAATCGAATCCTGGATGCCGATAGAAACCCCGCACGCAATCTCGCGCCGCGCTCCACCCAAAAGCTTCCATAGCGGCATCCCTTTTGAGCGTGCTTCAATATCCCACAAAGCGTTCTCGAGTCCTGCCTTCGCCATCCGATGCCCGCGTACTTTCCCCATTAGGCGCGCCGCCTCACGACCCTGGGCAATCGATTGCCCGACCAGCATCGGCGCCAGATAATGCTTGATCGTCACCCAGGCCGACTCGATCCACTCGCTGCTGTAGAACGGATCTTCTCCGGCGACGCACTCGCCCCAGCCGTCGATCCCATCGCACTGTACATGCACCAGCAAAATGCGCCGGCTGTAAATCCGTCCAAAGCTCGTCTCAAAAAAGTGGACGAGCGGCATCTGCACTTCTCGCAATGTGACCGCTTCAATTCTCATGAGTGGTATTCGTATCAGGGCACCGCTTCAGCGGTGCCAAACCTAGCCAACAAAATCAGCCCCTTTAGGAGCTGCTTGCGTACGACCACGTCTCGTCCCACTTTCCCAGCAAAAACTTTCCATTCCCCGCGTCATCGCGCTCGTATCTCAGAACCGCGAGGCCATCTCCAAACGCTTTCAAAAACTGCTTACGATTTGTCTCCAGCACATCCAAGGCCTGTCCACGCGATTCCTCCGCAGCCTTCCACGCGTAAATCGCGGCTGGAATCGCAATGCGCGCCGCAACGACCGGCTCAGCCACCGCGCCATGCCGCAGCAAGCCTTCCACTCGCTGTGACTTTAGCCACCACTCCGCAATCAACCGGTCCGTCGGCAAGCCGCCCTGCAAGGGCGACGACGTAATCCCGTACTGATTAATTGTGTACCGCCGCGCAATCGCTCCCAGCTTCTCGATATTCAGCCACGCATTCTTAATCTCCAGCGGATCGAACGTCCACTCGATCAACTCAAACCCTCGCGCCAAGCCATCCTCACGCTGAAACAGCTTGATGCGCCGCCCCAATCCACCATTCCGGTAATCGGAATGCACGCCGAGCATGTGCGAATGCAAGTAAGGATGCCCCGCCCGTACTCCAGGTACCGACAACGCAAAGCCCACCATGCGCTTGCCATCGAACGCGCCAATCACCTGCCCGCCCACCTTCTCCGCCACCACAAACAACCGCAAGGGCACCAGCTCGAGGTCCGAAAAATTCCACACCTCTTTCTGCAGTGCCACCGCTTCGCGCATCCCGTCCAGGTCGTGGACCAGCCGGATTGCCACCGCGTCCCTCTTCACGCTTTTTCTTGTCTCTTGGCTTGTTGCCACAAAGACTCCAATTCTTCCATCGACGCCTGTTCCGGCCCGCGCCCCGATTGTTGCAGCCGACCCTCCATCCACTGAAACCGCCGCTTGAATTTGCGATTCGTTTTCTTCAGAGCCGACTCCGAATCCAGCCCCAGATACCGCGACACGTTGACCAGGACGAAAAACAAATCCCCGACTTCCTCTTCCAGCCGTTCACGCAGCTCAGGAGAAATATCCTGACGCCCGGATCCCGCCACTCCACGCACCAGCGGCCGAGGTCCAGGCTCGGGAAACTGTTTCAACTCCTCGCGCAGTTCGTCTGTCTCCTCGGCGAGCTTGTCGAAGAGCCCCTCTACATTCGGCCAGTCGAATCCGGTGGCGGCAGCTTTCTCGCTCAATTTGTGCGCCTCAAGCAGCGCCGGCATCGCGGTCGAAACTCCCCCGAGCACCGAAGCCCTAGCCGAGTCCCCTTCCGGCTTCTTCTCTCCATTCGCCTCGGCCCGCTTCTTCTTCTCAATCGCCTTGATCGCTTCCCAATTCCGCAGCACCTCAGCGCTCGTGTCCGCCTGCACGTCGCCAAACACGTGCGGATGCCGGTTCATCAGTTTGTTCGACAACCGGTCCAGTACATCATCAATCGAAAACGTTCCGTCCTCCTTCGCCATCTGTGAATAAAAAAGGACCTGCAACAGCAGATCCCCCAATTCGCCTGGCAACTCGTCCCAATCCTTGTTGTCGATGGCCTCGAGCACTTCGTACGTCTCTTCGAGCGTGTAGGTCTTGATCGAATCAAACGTCTGCTCGCGATCCCACGGACATCCACCCGGCGCCCGCAGCCGCGCCATAATTCCCACTGCCCGCTCGAACCGTTCCCCAGTCGATGACATAGCCCACCAAATCTAAATGACCGCAGCGTCGCGGAGCAATGAAGGTGCTCCGCACCCGGTCATTGAAGAAGACCTCCGCGTCGCCTTAGGCTCCTTGCTCACACGTTAGCGAGCTTTTCGACTCGAGACTTTAACGGCGACCGATACTCCCCCGTACTCTGGCTCGGGTTACCTTGGATTCCCATACCGCCTCGCCGCTTTTTTGGGCCCCTTCTTCGTTTCACTGGCATCTTCGTCACCCCGTTGCTCTTACGTTTTGTCTCGCCGCCCAAGCGCGCTCACGGCGCGCGCCCAATTCTCGCGCTCCAGTGTTCACGGTCCATCCGCCCATTTCCGGATACACCACCGTTACTTTCAGGCCACTATGGCCTATGCGTAACCTTCTAATTGGCGGCGTGTCCTGAGTTCGTCGACGACGCAACCGATTATGAAAGCCTCTGGCCCAATTCGCCCTCCCCTCGCTGGCCAACACTTCCAGGTCGCCGTCATTGGCGGCGGCATGGTCGGCATCGCCATTGCACGGGAGTGTGCTCGCGCTGGGAAACGCACGCTGCTCATAGAGCAAAATGACTTCGGGTCGGGCTCGAGCAGCCGCTCACCACGCATCTTCAGCGGCCTGAGCGCGCTTGGAGCCGGGGAACTTGTTGCCACCCGCGACATCCTTCGCGAGCGCGAACACCTTTTGCGAGCCTTCCCCCACTTGCTTCGTCCCACCCATTTCATGCTGGCAATCGGCAACAAGAGCCCGCGCAGCGCCATGTCCGCTCGCACTCAGCTCTGGCTTTATCGCCGAATGACCGGATCCTCGCTCGATCCCGCCGCCTTCGAACTCGAACACAAGAAGCTCGAGCGAGCCCTCGACTCCACTCAAGATTTTGCACTGTTCGATTACGAAGACGTGCTTTGCGAGTTCCCCGAGCGCCTGGCCGCCGAATGGCTTCTCGATGCGGCGGCCGCTGGAGCCGTCATCCGCAATCACCTGCAAGTATTGGCCATCGACCTTGCACACAACCGCGCTCGGGGTCTTCTCCTGCGTGATTGGAGCACCAACACCGAAGAGCACGTCGAGGCCACTCACATCATCAATGCCTCTGGCGCATGGGTCGACCGGCTCTGCCAGCGCTCCTCGATCAAGCTGCGCAAGCCCATGTCCACCGGAATCCGCAGCTCTCACATCGTCGTTTCATACTTTCCCGGCGCTCCGTCCACCCCTGTTTCGACTGAGGGCCCCGACGGCCGGCCCCTCTCCATCGTTCCATGGAACGAACAGCTGCTCGTCGGCTGCACTGAAGCCGTCGACCCCTCCGATCCCGGACGCATCGCGGCCTCCCCCAAAGAAATCGACTACCTTCAGCAATCCTTGTGGAAGCTTTTTCCCAAGGCTCGTGTGGTTCGCCCCGAAGTACGCTTCGCTTTCAGCGGCATTCGCGCGGTTCCCTTTGCGCACGATCTCGATCCCGCCAAAGCCTCTGGCAATCACGTGCTCCACGATCACACCTCCGAAGGCGTCACTCGGCTGATTTCCGTAGTCGGCGGATCGTTGACGAATGCCCGCCTGATCGCACGTGAGTGCGCGGCTCTGATCGGAGCGCGGGCTGCTGCGCCAAAGGCTTTGAGCCTTGCCCGAGGCGAAGCCCTGCTCGATCACTGGGCCGCTGAACTGGCCGAGGCAGGCGGACTTTCTGAAGACGCTGCCCGCAGAATTGTGGAGTGGCACGGGACACGCGCGCAAGACATTGTGCACATGGCGCACTCCAGCGTCGAACTCCGCACGCCGCTCTGCCCGCACACCGAGCACATCGTTGCGGAAGCCGTGCATGCGTACACCAAGGAATTCGCTGTCACGCTCGGCGATGTTCTCCTCCGCCGTGTGCCAGTCGCTCTCGGTCCTTGTTGGTCGGAAAGTTGCTCCCGCGAAGCCGCGCTCCGCATTGGAGCCGTTCAAGGCTGGAATGATGAAACAACCGGAGCCGCCCTCGAAGCCTTCGAGACCGAACGCAACGCCTTCCTGCATCGCCCCAGCTCAGGCATGAAGCTAGTCACCGCCGCCGACTAACCATGTGGCACGGTCACTCCTGTCCACAAAAGCTCGCAACGCCACTAAATTTGTTTGCGAATGAATTGCCGCCATCCGCAAAGCTCTTCTCGCGATCTTTGCGAACTCAGCGATTTAGTGTTTTGCGTTTCGAATCTGTGTTGATCCGTGAAAATCAGTGGCCAAGAGTTCTTACCAGCAACTCCGTCTCATCCGAAATCAACCCATCCACGCCCCACTCCGTCAACTCGCGCATCCTGGCGGATTCGTTGACCGTCCAAACCAGCACTTGTTTTCCCGCTGCATGCAACGCCAGTACCAACTCCCGCGTGACTAGCTTGAAATGCGGAATCACCGCCGACACGGGCAACGTGTCCCAGATCGCTAACTGCGCCCGCGTATCGCAGATTAGCCCTAGAGGAATACTCGCATCGACATGCCGGACTCGCATGAGCGCACCCGGTTTGAACGAAGACACCACGAAGCCACGTTCCGGCGGATACTTCCGAATCGCCTCTACTACGGCGCGTTCCAGCCCGGCGATCTTCAACTCGATGTCCAGATAGGCACCCCGCGCAAACCGGCTGATCACCTCCTCAAGCCGGGCGATCCCAGTCATCTCGGCAACCGTCGCGCCTGCAACCTCCACTCCCGGGCGCCCCTCGTTGGTTGCCTGCCACACCGGATCGTGACAAATGACTGCTGCCCCATCGGCACTACGCCGCACATCGAACTCAAAGCCGTTGCATCCATGCGCCATGCACAAATCAAACGACGCGATCGTGTTTTCGTGCACGCTCCGCATCGCGCGCGCTCCGCGATGTCCCAAAAGCAATGGCCGCTTGCTCATGTCGCTCATTGTAGTACTGCGACTCTGAAACGATCCCGCCACGCCAACCTGTTAACTCCCGGAGCAATGAGCATCGCGACAGGAACTATGCCATAAGGATCTAAGTTCATAGATAGCCAGTTAGTTCTGCATTCCCCCCCGGCCCGATTCTTCGGCTCCAACACCCAATTTCCAATGGAGGTCCTATGACTCGAAGTCTCTTGCGCCTCGCAATTTGTGTTGCGCTTGTTTCCGCTCCCGCCTTTGCCGCCACCGTCGCCGTGGGCAGTTGTATGCCGCTGTTGACAACGTTTCCCAACATCTCCATAGCGATTAGCTCCGTGCCCGCAGGAAGCACCATCATCGTCTGCCCTGGCACCTACCCCGAACAACTCACGATCAACAAGCGACTCACGATCAAAAGCGCGTTCAATGGTAACTCCGGCGCCGCCGTCATCACCGTCCCTGCGGGCGGTCTGGCGCAGAACAGCACCAGTTTGGCAACCGGGAATCCCATCGCCGCTCAGATCGTGTTCGACGGCGCCTCGTCCGCTAATCTTAGCTACCTCGTCGTGGAGGGCACTAACAACAACATTCAGACTTGCGGCCTCAATCTCATCGGGATCTTCTATCGCAACTCCTCCGGCACCATCATGAAGAACTCACAGCTGAATCAGACTCTTCCCAGCGGCTTCACCGGCTGTCAGAGTGGGTTAGGGATTTTCGTTCAA
>Ga0210406_10004767_pt1 | contig 14392 bp, 8 predicted proteins | sample IncBWC30MmetaG_FD_155454 | JGI IMG/M metagenome (GOLD analysis project Ga0210406, IMG submission 155454) | Forest soil microbial communities from Barre Woods Harvard Forest LTER site, Petersham, Massachusetts, United States - Inc-BW-C-30-M | ecosystem: Environmental > Terrestrial > Soil >... | reverse complement strand
AATCTCGCTTAATTCCACACTGAAGGCCGTCGTTTCAGTGAAAGGCTCCGCCGCGTCTGACGCAGCCTTGATTAAGGAGATACCGTGGACCAGAAAGTTGATCTCAAACACTATGATTTATTCATCGATGGCAGGCAGGTCGCGCCGTCGAGCGGCGAGTACAGCATCGATCTTGATCCGGCCACTGAAGAGCCCATCGCCGAAGTCGCGCAGGGCGGCAAGGCGGACGTCGACAAGGCTGTCAGCGCGGCCAGAGCTGCGCTCAAAGTCTGGGGCGCGCTGCGCGCGGCCGAACGGGGCCGCATACTGCAGCGAGCCGCTGCCTTGTTGGAGCAACACCAAGATGAGCTGGTTGAGATTGAAAGTTTGGATGCCGGCAAGCCGCTCGCGGCGGTTCGGCGCCAGGACATGGCCGCGGTCATCGATACGGTGCGCTACTACGCGGGCTGGTGCGACAAGATCACAGGACAGGTCATTCCGGCGCGCGCCGATGCCCTGACCTACACCGTGCGTGAGCCGGTGGGCGTGGTCGCCGCCATCGTGCCTTGGAATTTTCCGCTCATGATCGGCATGTGGAAAATCGCACCTGCGCTGGCATGCGGATGCACCGTGGTGGTCAAGCCGGCGGAGCTGACGCCGCTGTCGATGCTGCGCGTCGCGGAGCTTTTCCTCGAAGCCGGTCTGCCGCCAGGCGTACTCAACGTCGTTTGCGGCAAGGGCAGTGTGGTCGGCGAGGCGCTGGTGCGTCATCCGGGCGTCGATAAAGTGACGTTTACCGGTTCACCGAAGGTCGGCCGCGGCATCATGCAAGGCGCGGCCGGCAACTTCAAAAAGGTCACTTTGGAACTCGGCGGAAAATCAGCCAACCTGATTTTTGCGGATGCGAATTTGGATCGCGCGGTGCGCGCGGCGTCGTCGGGAATCTTCTTCAACGCCGGCCAGGTCTGTTCTGCGGGCTCGCGCGTGCTGGTGGAGCGCCCGGTGTATGACGATGTCGTGCAGCGATTGGCGGAGCGCGCGCGCGCCATCCGCGTCGGCGATCCCGGCGATCCAAAAACCACGATGGGACCGGTCATTTCCGCGGGGCAAATGCAGACCGTGCTGGATTACATCGACATCGGCAAAGCGGAGGGCGCATCGCTGGTGACCGGCGGGGCGCGGATTGGCGATCAGGGTTATTTCGTGCAGCCCACCGTGTTCGCGAATGTCGAGCATGAAATGCGAATTTCGCAGGAAGAAATCTTCGGGCCGGTTCTGTCCGTCATTCCATTTGACGATGAGCAGGATGCGTTGCGAATTGCGAACGGCACGGCCTACAGCCTGGCAGCGGGCGTGTGGAGCGCGGATATCGGACGCGTGCATCGCGTCGCGGCGGGTTTGAAGGCCGGCACCGTGTGGATCAACACTTACGGGTACACCGACGTGCGCCTGCCCTGGGGCGGTTCAGGTGAGTCGGGTTTGGGCCGCGACGCGGCGGGTTTGAAGGCCGGCACCGTGTGGATCAACACTTACGGGTACACCGACGTGCGCCTGCCCTGGGGCGGTTCAGGTGAGTCGGGTTTGGGCCGCGAGCACGGCGACGCGGCCATCGAGAACTTCACGCAACCCAAGGCCATCTGGCTGGCGCTCGACGCCTAAACGGATCGAACCCGATAAAAAATGCCAGGCCGGCGGTGATGCCAGCACCGCCGGCGACATGATGGCGCGACGCGCGGGACCCTGATCCGTACTTTCCGGCTGCGGTAGGTGTAGGACGAGTCCTACACGAAAGATTTCAAGCTGAAAGTCCACCAGTAGTTGGACTTTCAGCGGCGCCTTTGCGAAGCTTTCACGCCATGGGCATGCCGAAGAGAGCCGGACTTAAGCGGCTAAGACACGACCCGCGATACTGTTCTCAGGTTGTTGGCTAATGGGATGAAAACAACGCTGCCTCGCGGCAGTCTGAAGGGCGCCCGGAGACCGAACATGGCTGAAAATTCGCCCGTCGCCGGGCGTAGCCGCAAGGCTCGCAACAGCACGCCCGCAGCTCGTCCGGAAACCAAGGCTCGCAACGGCGTCGGCAAGCGATCGGCCGGCAACGGCCATGCACCTGGCGCCGCCGCAAACGGCCATGCACATGGCGCGCCCGATCTCAATCAACCCGAATTGCTCGAGGCACTGCACGCCATGCTGGCCGGCGATTTCTCGGTGCGCCTGCCCGGGCACCAGGTCGGCGTCGCGGGCAAGATCTGCGATGCGTTCAATACCATCGTGGCCGCGAATCAACGCATCGCGCAGCAGCTGGAACACGTCGGCGAGGTGGTCGGTCACCAGGGCAAAACGCGCACCCGCGTTCGATTCGGATTGTCGGATGGCGCGTGGGCCGACATGGAAGGTTCCGTCAATGCGTTGATCGATGACTTGCTGTGGCCGACGACGGCCGTCACGCGCACCGTCAGCGCGGTCGCGCGCGGCGACCTGCTGCAGACCGTGCCGCTGGATGTCGGCGGCCGGCCGTTGAAGGGCGAGTTCCTGCGCTCAGCGAACATCGTCAACACGATGATCAAGCAGCTCAGCATATTCACCTCTGAAGTGACGCGCGTCGCGCGCGAAGTCGGCACCGACGGCAAGCTTGGCGGCCAGGCGCAGGTGCGCGAGGTGACGGGAGTTTGGAAGGACCTGACCGAAAGCGTGAATTCCATGGCGTCGAATCTGACGGCGCAAGTGCGCAATATCGCCGATGTCACGATTGCGGTGGCCAACGGCGACTTGTCGAAGAAGATCACGGTCGATGTGCGCGGCGAAATTCTGCAGCTCAAGGAGGCCATCAATACCATGGTGGACCAGCTGCGCTCCTTCGCCTCCGAAGTGACGCGTGTGGCGCGGGAAGTCGGCACCGAGGGCAAGCTCGGCGGGCAGGCATTGGTTCCGGGCGTCGCCGGCACCTGGAAGGATCTGACCGACTCGGTCAATGCCATGTGCGGCAACCTCACCGCGCAGGTGCGAAACATTGCGCAGGTGACGACCGCCGTGGCGCGCGGCGATCTGTCGCGCAAGATCACGGTCGATGTCTCGGGCGAAATCCTCGAACTGAAGCAGACCATGAACACCATGGTTGACCAGCTCAATGCGTTCGCGGGAGAAGTGACGCGCGTGGCGCGCGAAGTGGGCACCGAGGGACGTTTGGGCGGCCAGGCGCAGGTTCCCGGCGTCGCCGGCACCTGGAAAGACCTGACCGACAACGTCAATTCCATGGCGTCGAATCTGACGGCGCAGGTTCGCAATATCGCCGAGGTGTCGACCGCGATTGCCAGCGGCAATCTCGCGAAGAAGATCACCGTCACCGTGTCGGGCGAGATCCTGGAGCTCAAGGAAACCATCAACACGATGGTGGATCAGCTCAACGCCTTCGCGTCCGAGGTTACACGCGTGGCGCGCGAAGTGGGTACCGAGGGCCGGTTGGGCGGCCAGGCCAATGTGCGCGGCGTTGCCGGCACCTGGAAAGATCTGACGGAGAACGTCAACTCCATGGCCTCGAATCTGACCGGCCAGGTTCGCAATATCGCCGAGGTGACCACGGCGGTGGCCAACGGCGACTTGTCGAAGAAAATTACGGTGGACGTCAAGGGTGAGATCCTGGAACTGAAGGACACCATCAACACGATGGTGGATCAATTGAACGCATTCGCCGGCGAAGTGACGCGCGTGGCGCGTGAGGTCGGCACCGAGGGCAAGCTGGGCGGTCAGGCGCAACTCAAGGGCGTGGCCGGCACTTGGAAGGATCTTACCGATTCGGTCAATTCCATGGCCTCGAACCTCACCGGCCAGGTGCGCAACATTGCCGAAGTCGCGACTGCGGTGGCGCAGGGAGACCTGTCGAAGAAGATCACCGTCACGGTGTCGGGCGAGATACTGCTGCTCAAGGAAACCTTGAACACCATGGTCGATCAGCTGCGCTCCTTCGCGGGCGAGGTGACGCGCGTGGCGCGCGAGGTCGGCACCGAAGGCCGCCTCGGCGGCCAGGCACAGGTGCCGGGCGTTGCGGGCACCTGGAAGGACTTGACCGACTCGGTCAATTCCATGGCCGGAAATCTCACGGCGCAGGTGCGCAACATCGCCGAAGTCTCGACGGCCATCGCGAACGGCGACTTGTCGCGCAAGATCACCGTCCATGTGAGGGGCGAGATTCTGCAGCTGAAGGAAACGCTCAACACCATGGTCGATCAGCTCAATCGCTTCGCCTCGGAAGTGACGCGCGTGGCGCGCGAGGTGGGCACCGAAGGCAAGCTGGGCGGCCAGGCGAACGTGCCGGGAGTCGCCGGCACGTGGAAGGATTTGACCGAGAACGTCAATTCCATGGCGTCGAATTTGACCGGACAAGTTCGCAACATCGCTGAAGTCACTACCGCGGTGGCGCGGGGCGACTTGTCGCGCAAGATCACCGTGGACGTGAAGGGCGAGATTCTCGAGCTGAAAAACACCATCAACACCATGGTCGATCAGCTCAACGGTTTCGCGGGCGAGGTGACGCGCGTGGCGCGCGAAGTGGGCACCGAGGGCAAGCTGGGCGGGCAGGCGCAGGTGCCCGGCGTTGCCGGCACCTGGAAGGATCTCACCGACAACGTCAACTCGATGGCGGGCAATTTGACCGCACAGGTGCGCAATATCGCGGAAGTGGCGACCGCCATCGCCACCGGCGACTTGTCGCGCAAGATCACGGTCGACGTGCGCGGCGAAATCCTGCTGTTGAAAGAAACGCTCAACACCATGGTCGATCAACTTCGTTCCTTCGCCGGTGAGGTGACGCGCGTGGCGCGCGAAGTGGGTACCGACGGCCGCTTGGGCGGCCAGGCGGTCGTGCCCGGCGTTGCCGGCACGTGGAAGGATCTGACCGACAACGTCAATTTGCTGGCCGCGAACCTGACCACGCAGGTCAGAAACATCGCCGAAGTGACCACGGCAGTGGCGCGCGGCGATTTATCCCGCAAGATCACCGTCGATGTGAAGGGCGAAATTCTCGAGCTGAAAAACACCATCAACACCATGGTGGATCAATTGAACGGCTTCGCCGGGGAAGTGACGCGCGTGGCCCGCGAGGTCGGCACCGAAGGGCGCCTCGGCGGTCAGGCGCAGGTGCCCGGCGTCGCCGGCACGTGGAAGGACCTGACCGATACCGTGAATGTCATGGCGGCGAATCTGACCGAGCAGGTGCGCGGCATCGTCAAGGTCGTGACCGCGGTCGCCGACGGCGACTTGAAGCAAAACCTCACGGTCGCCTCCAAGGGCGAGGTGGCGGCGCTGGCCGAAACCATCAACAACATGACGGACACGCTGGCGACTTTCGCCGACCAGGTCACGACGGTGGCGCGCGAGGTCGGCGTCGAGGGCCGGTTGGGCGGCCAGGCCAACGTGCCGGGCGCCGCCGGGACCTGGAAGGACCTGACCGGCAACGTGAATTTGCTGGCGGCCAATCTCACCACGCAGGTGCGCGCCATCGCCGAAGTGGCCACGGCCGTGACCAAGGGTGACTTGACGCGTTCGGTGCAGGTCGAAGCACGGGGCGAGGTGGCCGAACTCAAAGACAACATCAACACGATGATCGGCAATCTGCGCCTGACCACGGATCGCAACACGGAACAAGACTGGCTCAAGACCAATTTGGCGCGATTCACCAACATGCTGCAGGGCCAGCGCGACTTGACGACGGTGGGCCGCATGCTGCTGACCGAGCTCGCGCCCCTGGTCGGCGCACAGCGCGGCGTGATCTATCAAGTGCAGACGGATGGCGCGAGCGTCGCACTGAAACTGCTGTCCGCTTATGCGGACGATGTAGCGAACGGTTATGCGGAACACCTGGAACTCGGCGAAGGGCTCATCGGGCAATGCGCGCGCGACGCGCGAAACTGCTGTCCGCTTATGCGGACGATGTAGCGAACGGTTATGCGGAACACCTGGAACTCGGCGAAGGGCTCATCGGGCAATGCGCGCGCGACGCGCGGCGCATGTTCATCACCGATATGCCGGAAAGTGCTGTGCCCATCAGTTCCGGCCTGTTCCGGGCGCCCCCGCGCAATGCCATCGTGCTGCCGGTGTCCTTCGAGGGGCAGGTCAAGGCGGTCATCGAACTTGCTTCACTGACGGCGTTCACCGATCTGCAGAAGTCGTTCCTGGAGCAGCTGACGACGTCCATCGGCATCGTGCTGAATTCGATTGAAGCGACCATGCAGACCGAGGGACTGCTCAGTCAATCGCAGCAGCTCGCCACCGAGCTGCAGACGCAGCAGCGCGAATTGCAGCAGACCAACGAGCAGCTCGAACAAAAAGCGCAGCAGCTCGCCGACCGCAACGTCGAAGTGGAGGCGAAGAATCAGGAAATCGAGCAGGCGCGGCGCGCCGTGGAAGAGAAGGCCACCGAGTTGGCGCTGACCTCCAAGTACAAGTCGGAATTCCTGGCGAACATGTCGCACGAATTGCGCACGCCGCTCAACAGCATTCTGATTCTGGGCCAACAGCTGACGGAAAATCCGGAAGGCAACTTGAGCCATAAACAGGTCGAATTCGCCCGCACCATTCATGGCGCCGGAACCGATCTTTTGAACCTGATCAGCGACATTCTCGATTTGTCGAAGATCGAATCGGGCACCGTATCGGTGGACGCGGAAGAGGTCTATTTCAGCAACTTGCTGGATATGATCGGCCGGCCGTTCCGCCACGAGGCGGAAAATCGCAAGCTGCAGTTCGAGATCGCGATTTCGCCCGATTTGGATCGCAGCATCATCACCGACTCGAAGCGTCTGCAGCAGGTGCTGAAGAACCTGTTGTCCAATGCCTTCAAATTCACCGCCGAGGGCGGCGTGAAACTCACGGTGTCGCGGGCGGTGAGCGGCTGGAACGCCGATCATCCGATATTGAAGCATGCGCCGTCGGTGGTGTCCTTCGAGGTGTCGGATACCGGCATCGGCATCCCGCCCGAGAAGCAACGCATCATCTTCGAGGCGTTTCAGCAGGCCGATGCAGGCACCAGCCGCAAATACGGCGGCACTGGCTTAGGGCTGGCGATCAGCCGCGAGCTTGCCAATCTGCTGGGTGGCGAAATTCAATTGCGCTCAACGCCCGGGTCGGGCAGTTCCTTCACGCTGTTTCTGCCGCTCACTTATCTCGGCGGCGCCTCGGCGAGGGCCGGCGTACCCGCACCGGCCGCCAATAGCGGCGCCATGGCCCAGATACGCCTCGCTGAGCGGCCGGTCGAACCGATCGATGATAGGAACAATCTCGCTCCGCAAGACAGCGTGGTGCTCATCGTCGAGGACGATCCGCATTATTCGCGCGTCATGGTCGATCTGGCGAAGGACGAGGGATTCAAGGTGCTGGTCGCGCATCGCGGCGCGGACGCGCTCGCCCTGGCGCGTGCGCATCATCCGAGCGCGATTTCGCTGGACATTTTCCTGCCGGACATGCTCGGCTGGACGGTGTTGAGCCAGCTGAAGCAAGATCCCACGACGCGGCATATCCCGGTGCAGATCGTCACATTGGACGAGGATCGCCATCACGGGCTGGCGCGAGGCGCGTTCTCCTTCGTGCAAAAGCCGACGACCACGGAAGGCTTGGAGAGCGCCTTTGCGCGCATCAAGGATTATGCCAATTCGCGGCGCAAGCGCTTGTTGCTGGTCGAGGATGACGCGGCGGAGCGCAGCAGCGTCACGGAGTTGCTGGCCTCGGACGACATTGAGATAATGACGGCGGACACCGGGGAAAACGCCCTGCTGCAACTGCGTGACAATACGATCGATTGCGTGGTGCTCGATCTGAAGCTGCCGGATATGACCGGGTTCGATGTGTTGGAGCGGATTCGCGACGATGCATCGCTGTGCGATATTCCCGTGGTGGTGTTCACCGGCCGTGAGCTCTCGCCGGATGAAGAAGCCAAACTGCATACCATGGCGCGCAGCGTGGTCGTGAAGGGGGTGGAATCGCCGGAACGGTTATTGGATGAAACCGCGCTATTCCTGCATCGCGTCGTGGGCGATCTGCCCGCGAGCAAACAGCGCATGCTGGAGCGCTTGCACAGTTCCGACGAAGACCTGATGCGGCGTACCGTGCTGTTGGTGGACGATGATGCACGGAACATTTTTGCCTTGAGCAGTGTGCTCGAGCGGCGCGGCATGGAAGTGCTCACCGCGACCACCGGCAGCGAGGCCATCGCGGTGTTGGGCGCACGGCCCGATGTCGCCATCGTGCTGATGGACATCATGATGCCCGGCATGGATGGCTACGAAACCATTGAGACGATTCGCGCCAATCCCACCCATCGCCGGCTGCCGATTCTCGCCTTGACGGCGAAGGCCATGAAGGGCGATCGCGAGAAGTGCCTCGAAGCGGGCGCTTCCGACTATCTGGCGAAACCGGTGAACATCCAGCAATTGATGTCCGCTTTGCGGATGTGGCTGCATCGCTAGTGGGCGGATCAACATGAACGGCTCCGAGAAGCTGAATATTCTCCTGGTCGACGATCAGCAGGCGAAGCTGCTGAGCCACGAGGTCGTGCTCGCGGAGATGGGCGAAAATCTCCTGAAGGCAAGTTCTGCGCGCGAAGCGTTCGAGTACCTGCTGAAAAACGAAATCGCGCTGATTCTCATCGATGTGTGCATGCCGGACCTGGATGGATTCGAACTCGCCACCATGATCCGCGAGCACCCGCGCTTCCAAAGCACGGCGATCATCTTCATTTCCGCGGTGATGATGGAGCACATCGATCAATTGCGCGGCTACGAGGCGGGCGGCGTGGACTACGTGCCCGTGCCGGTGGTCCCTCAATTGTTGCGGGCCAAGGTCAGGGTCTTCCTGGAGCTGTATCGGAAAACCCGGCAGCTCGAACAGTTCAACGCCGATCTGGAACGGCGCGTCGAGGAGCGCACCGCGGAATTGCGAAGATTCAACGAGGAACTCGAGCTGCGGATCGACGAGCGCACGCGCGAGCGCGAACTCGCGCTCGCGCAGCTGTTCGAGGCGCAGAAAATGGACACCATCGGCCGTCTGACCGGCGGTGTGGCACATGATTTCAATAATTTGCTCATGGCGGTGCTGGGAAGCCTCAGCTTATTGGAGAAGCGGCTGCCTGAGGATCCGCAAACGCGGCGGCTGCTGCAAAACGCCATCCAAGGCGCCGATCGCGGCAAGGCGCTGACGCAGCGCCTGCTGGCATTTTCCCGACGCCAGCAGCTCAAGCCTCAGGCCGTCGACCTCGCGCTGCTGGTGCGCGGCATGGAAGAGCTGCTGAAGCGCGCAGTGGGACATGGAATCGCGCTCAGCAGCGAGTTCCCGGGTGACCTGCCACCGGTATTGGTGGATGCCAATCAACTCGAATTGGCACTGCTCAACGTGGCCTTGAACGCGCGCGATGCGATGGCCGACGGCGGCAGCGTCAAGATCACGGCGCAGGCCGAGACCGTGGGAACACCGGCTGCGGTAAATCCACGCCGCACTGCCAATGGCGGCACCACGCCGGTCAGTGACGCTGCGGACCGCGCATCGTTGCCGCAGGGCGACTATGTGCGAATCATCATCATCGACACAGGTGTCGGCATGGACGAAGCCACCCTGGCCAAGGCAACCGAGCCGTTCTTTACGACGAAGGGGCCCGGCAAGGGGACCGGCCTCGGCTTGTCGATGGTGCACGGCCTGGCAGCGCAATCGGGCGGTCTGCTGCGAATTCGCAGCGAGCCGAACGCGGGAACCATCGTTGAGCTGTGGTTGCCCAGGGCCAATGGCGCGCCCGCCACTGTCATGCGTTCAACGGAGTCGCCGTCCCAGAGCCGGCCCGTGACCGCGCCGTGCAAGGTACTCATCGTCGATGACGATACGCTCGTCATGAACGGCACCGCCGCAATGATTTCGGACTTGGGCCACACGCCGGTCGAGGCACACTCCGCTGCCGAGGCGCTTCACTTGCTGGATTCCGGTCTCAAGGTCGACGTGGTGTTGACCGATCATGTCATGCCGAGCATGACCGGCCTGCAGCTTGCCGGATGTATTCAAGAGAGATTCCCCGGCTTACCCATCATCCTGGCGACCGGCTACGCAGAGCTGCCGGTCGATCCTTTGAGCCTGGGGATCGCGAGGCTGGCGAAGCCTTGTACACAACACGAAATTGCCGTCGCCATCCACGCAGCCGTGTTCGAAAACGACCGGGTGGCATTGTCGGGCGCCTAGAACTAAGCAGCGCAGCAGGCTTCCGGGCTAACGGGGTAATATCGAAACCATGCCGACGGCCTATATCACTCATGCAGATTGCCTGCGCCACGAGATGGGTGCGGGACATCCGGAATGTCCGGATCGATTGCACGCCGTCAACGAGGAAATGCGCGCGTCGGGACTGCTCAGCGAATTGCGCTGCCTCGAAGCCCCGCTGGCGAGCGCCGCGGATCTGAAGCGGGTGCACCGCGAAGGCTACGTGGACGCGATTTTCGAGAATGCGCCCAGTGATGGCTATGTACAGCTGGATCCTGACACGGCGATGAATCCGTTCAGCCTGGCCGCCGCGCAGCGCGCGGCGGGTGCCGGGGTGTTGGCGGTGGATGAGGTCATGGCGGGACGATCAGCCAATGCATTCTGTGCAATTCGCCCCTGCGGCCATCATGCCACCCAAGTCCGCTCCATGGGCTTTTGCATCTTCAACAACATCGGCGTTGCGGCCGCCTACGCGTTGGAGAAAAAGGGACTTGAGCGCGTCGCGGTCATCGACTTCGACGTGCACCACGGCAACGGTACCGAAGATATGTTCAGCCCCACCCACTGGCACAAGCGGGTGCTGATGGCGAGTTTCTTTCAGCATCCCTTCTACCCCTACAGCGGCACGTCGAATCCCGCGCCCAACATGATCAATGTGCCCATGGCCGCCGGCAGCGGCGGCGTCGCTGTCAAGAAAGCCGTGGAAACGCAATGGCTGCCGGCACTCGAGAGCTTCAAGCCGCAGATGATTTTCATTTCCGCCGGTTTCGATGCGCACAAGGAAGATCTGCTGGGGGGCATGGCGCTCATAGAAGCCGACTACGCGTGGATGACCCGCGAATTGATGCAGGTGGCCGCCCGGCATTCGCAAGGCCGCATGGTTTCGATGCTCGAGGGCGGCTACAACTTATCCGCGCTCGGCCGCAGCGCGGTGGCGCATGTCAGGGCGCTGTCGGAGCCGCAGCGGAATCAGGTATAGAGTCTGCCGACGCTCTCGGCCACACACACAGGCTTTGCCTGACCCTCGCGTTCGACGGTAACTTCGGTAATGACTTGCACGCCGCCTTCAATGGGCTCGAAAGACAGCAGCTTGAAGTGCGCTCGCAGCCGGCTGTCGACGGGAACCGGCGCCGGGAAGCGTACGCGATTGAGGCCATAGTTGACCGACATCCGCGCGCCGCCGACCTTGTGCGAACTGCGGATGAAATGCGGCAGCAAACTCAACGTCAAAAAACCATGCGCGACGGTGCTGCCGAACATACCTGCGGCGGCGCGCTTGGGATCCACATGAATCCATTGATCATCGCCCGTCACATCCGCGAACTTGTCGATGCGCGCCTGGTCGACGGTGACCCAATCGCTGGTCCCGATGGGGGAACCGACCAGTGCTTGCAGCTCGGCTAATTGATAGGTTTTCACGCTCACCTCTTGGGGTGGCCATGATCGCATAGTCGTTTGGTGCGCAGGAAGCGCGGTGCTATGCTGCACCCAGCAGAGTATGGCGGTTCTTCGGGGCGGGCGATTCGACGACAACATAACGACGTTGAAGCGTTGAGGCGGGCACTTGAAAGACATAATACGGACATTTTTTTCGCCATCGAATCAAGGCATGCGCTGGTTCGGTGCAGCGTTGGTGGCGGGTGCGCTGGCGGCCTGGCCGGGATGGACGGGTGCGACCGCTCCTGAAGTGTCGCCGCCGACGCTGCCGGTTGTCGACCCCATCGACGAGTTGACCGAAATCATGGTCGAGGCGCGCGAGCCGCGCTACGTGTCCCCGACGCGCCGAGACCAAATCGGACGCATTTGGGCGCCGGTGATGATCAATGGACGCGGACCCTTCCGCTTGGTGCTCGATACGGGCGCCAGCCACAGCGCGATTACCGCCCTGGTCGCACTGGCGCTGGGCATTCCGACGGATCGCTCGCCGCCGGTGATCCTGCGCGGCGTCACTGGATTTGCCACCGTGCCGACCATTCGGGTGGATACCTTGAGCGTGGGCGACGTGGCGGTCGATCAGGCGATTCTCCCCATTGTGCCGGACGCCCTGGGCGGCGCTGAAGGGGTGCTGGGTTCCGAAGGGCTGCTTGGCAAGCGCATCTTCATCGATTTTCGTCATGATCGAATCAATATCGCGTATTCGAGGAATGAGCGCTCGAGTCCCGGTTTCATCAGTGTGCCGTTCCACTCGTTGCGCGGTACCTTGGTGGTCGTGGACGCATTTGTGGGCCAGGTCCGCTGCAAGGCAATCATCGACACCGGTGGGCAGGTCACGATCGCGAACCTTGCGCTGAAAGACGCGCTGTCGCGCGTGGGCGCCACACCGAGGAGCAAGATCGACTCGATCATCGGTGCCACCAAGGATGTTCAAAAGGGTGAACTGATGGACACGCCGGCCATCGGATTGGGCGCCATCACCATTCATGATCCGGGCGTGACGTTCGGCGATTTGTATATATTCAAGCAGTGGCGGCTGACGAATGAGCCGGCGATATTGATTGGCATGGACACGCTGGGGCTGCTCGACACCCTGATCATTGACTACCGCCGGCATGAGCTGCAACTTCGAATGCTCAATGCGGGGTAGAGGCGAGGACAATGCATGATCAATAAACCGATCGTCGGCGTAGCGGCCCTGATCTTTGTGCTTGCGGCGGGTGGTGTGTACTACCTGAAGAGCCGCAATGCGCCGTTGCCGGCCACATCCACCGCTCCGGCCGGCACGGCTCCCGCATCCGGGGAACCGGCAATCGCGCATCCCTTGCCGGATGCTTCCGCGAATGCCGCAGCCTCGGGGCCCTTGCCTGACCTGGCCAACAGCGATTCGCCGCTGCGCGATGCACTCGCTCAACTTGGCGGTGCGGACGCCGTGAAGGACTATCTGGTGCCGCAAGATGTGATCCGCCGGATGGTGGTGACCATCGATAATCTGCCGCGGCAGAAAGTCGCCGTCGACAAGCGTCCCGTCAACGCCGCCGCGGGATCGTTTGCCGCCGACGGCGATGAACTGCAGGCCACGCTCAATCAGCGCAATTTCGAACGCTACAAGCCGCTGGTGGCGGTGATAAGCAAGCTCGATATGCAGCAGTTGGGCGCGGTGTACATCCACTTCTATCCCTTGTTTCAGCAGTCATATCAAAACCTCGGCTATCCCAACGGGTATTTCAATGATCGGCTCGTCGAAGTCATCGACGTCATGCTGGCAACGCCGGAGCCGAAGGGGCCGATCAAGTTGGTGCGCCCCAACGTGATGTATACCTTTGCGGATCCGGCGCTCGAGGCGCGGCCCGCCGGTCAGAAGCTGTTGATTCGAATGGGGCCGGAGAATGCACAGGCCATCAAGGCGAAATTGACGGAACTGCGAACCATCATCACGGCAGCACCGCTCAAGCATCCGTAGGAAAGATTCATAGTTCGTACACGATTGGTTTGCGACGCACGTTTTTAAAAAAAAGCAGGGGAAAACAATGGCGACCACGTCCGCAGATGCAGGATTGCCGAAATCAACGGCAGCCGCACAGAGTCAATGGCTCGTTATCGGTGCATCATCCTTGGGCACGGTATTCGAGTGGTATGACTTCTACTTGTACGGCCTGCTGACCAGCGTCATCAGCGCGCAGTTTTTTTCCGGCGTCAACGAGGTCACCGGATTCATCTTCGCATTGGCTGCATTCGGCGCGGGCTTTGCGGTGCGGCCATTCGGCGCGTTGGTGTTCGGACGCTTGGGCGATCTGGTGGGGCGCAAACACACCTTCCTCATCACCATGGGAATCATGGGCGGCTCGACTTTCGCGGTCGGTTTGTTGCCGAACTATGCGACCGCCGGCGTGCTCGCACCGGTCCTGCTCATCGCCTTGCGCCTGCTGCAGGGCCTCGCGTTGGGAGGCGAGTACGGCGGTGCCGCGACTTACGTCGCCGAAAACTCACCGCAGGGAAAGCGCGGACTCTTTACCAGCTTCATTCAAACCACGGCCACGCTGGGCTTGTTCGGTGCTTTGATCGTCGTAATCGTCACTCGGACCTGGATGGGAGAGGAAGCTTTCAAGGCCAATGGGTGGCGCATACCCTTTCTGATTTCCGTCATTCTCCTCGGCGTTTCGCTGTGGATTCGCATGCAGCTTGCGGAAAGCCCTGTATTCGTGAAGATGAAAAATAAGGGCACCACTTCGAAGGCGCCGCTGACGGAAGC
>Ga0210406_10004766_pt1 | contig 14394 bp, 10 predicted proteins | sample IncBWC30MmetaG_FD_155454 | JGI IMG/M metagenome (GOLD analysis project Ga0210406, IMG submission 155454) | Forest soil microbial communities from Barre Woods Harvard Forest LTER site, Petersham, Massachusetts, United States - Inc-BW-C-30-M | ecosystem: Environmental > Terrestrial > Soil >... | reverse complement strand
GCCGGCGAGTGTGACGCGGGTGGCTTGATCCAATGTGCCGCTGGCGCTTCGGGCGATGCGGGACTGGAAGGAAAAGATGAGGGACATGCCGACGAGGAAGAGGAAGCTGGGAAAGACGAGATCGGTTAGGGTCCAACCATTCCACGCAGCGTGGTCGAGCTGCGGGTAGACGTGGGACCAGTCGCCGGGGTCGTTGACGAGGATCATGAAGGCGATGGTGATGCCGCGGAGGATGTCGACGGAGAGGACGCGGGTGGGGGCGGCCACGGTGACGGAGGGCTGGGCGATCGGCGTGGGTTGGGCTCCAGGGATCGGGGAGCTGCTGGTCGGGCTAGCGGCTGGGGGCATGGTGATCCATGATCGCTCATGGAGGACTGGTTGGGAAGTTTTGTGAGTTTGAAAGGTTGCGGTGGAGAAGGGGATTTCTTCACTGCGCTGCTCACAAAGGCGTGGGCGGCTTCGGTCGAAATGGCGATTCGTGGTTTGGTGGAAGGAGAAGCAACGACGGTTGAGATTCAGGTTGGAAAGGATCGGTATTCGAGGGAGGATCGTGACCCTCGGGGTTCTTCGCTGCGCTCAGAATGACGACAAAGACTTATCGCAGTGAGAACAACGTGAGGCAAGCTTCGCTGCGCTCAGAATGACGGCAAAAGACTTATCGCAGTGAGAACAGATGCTCGCGGGAACATCTGCGCGTTGCGGGTGTCTAACGTTGTAACGGCCGCGTTCCTCGCTGGATGCGCACCTGAATCCGAAGGTTGGAGGGTGCTTCTATGTTTGAGGACAGTCTGGTTGAGTCGCGGGTTGGTCAGGTTTCTTCGAGCAAGCGATGGACGATGCTGGTGTCGATTGGCTTGCAGGTGGCGGTGGCGGGCGTGGTGATGGTGTTGCCTCTGCTGCATCCGGAGGCTATTCCGTTTCGGCTGGAGGCGCCGAAGGTATTGATGCCGCTGCTGCCGAAGCCTCCGGTGCCAGTGGTGGTCGAGCGAGAGAGCGCGGCTTCGTCTTCGAGCGTGACGATACCGAGCGTTACGCGGACTGCTTTGCTGACGCCTACGTTGCCTGGCCTTCATCCGGTTGCTGGTGATCCGCCTGCGCCGGCAGTGGTTGGGAGTGAGATGCGGATGACGGGCGCGTTGCCGAGCGGGATTGTTCGTAGTGGGAGCGGGCCGGTTGTATCGGTGGCTCCGTCTAGAGCGCCGGTTACGCCCCTAGCCGTCTCGACGGGAGTGTTGCAGGGAATGTTGATCGCGCCGATTCGTCCGGTGTATCCGGTGATTGCGAAGGCTGCGCATGTCGAGGGGACGGTCGTGGTGGAGGCGGTGATCTCGCGTAAAGGGACGATTGAGAGTCTGCGTGTGGTGAGCGGGCCGCAGATGTTGCAGAGTGCGGCGCTGGATGCGATCCGGGAGGCGCGGTATCGGCCGTTCCGGTTGAATGGGGAGCCTACGGAGGTGCAGACGACGATTACGGTGAATTTTCGGATGGGTGGGTGAGGGGAGTTGTCAGTTGTCAGTTGTCCATTCTCAGTCAACGACAACAACTGAGAACTGAGAACGGACAACTGACAACGGTTCTTCAGACCAGGGGGATGGCTGAGCCGGTGTTTGCGGGGAGGATCTGCTGGACTACGGGTGAGGTTGGGGCGTCGGTGACGTAGTCGACGAGAGGGTAGCCGGCTTGCTTCCATCCGTCGAATCCGCCGCGGAGAGGGCGCACGCGATAGACGCCCATCTTGTGGAGTTGCAGGGCGAGTTTGGCGGAGGTCTCTTCGCTGGGGCAGGTGCAGTAAAGGATGACGTCGCGGTCGCGGGGGATGATTTCGCTGTGCTGCTTGAGCTCGTTGGGGCCGATGCGGAGCGCGCCGGGGAGGACGCGCGGGTCGGGGAGATAGTCGAGCGGGTGGCGGAGGTCGACGATGAAGGGCGGCGGGGTGTGGTTGGTCTCCGCGAGGTCGAGCATGGTCTTGAGCTCGGTGGGCTCGAGGCGCAGCTCGCGGACCTGCTGGAGGAACCTGCGCTGCTTCCAGATGCGGTGGGCGAGGAAGCCGAGGACCATGAGGACGAAGATGACGATGGCGAAGTGGCCGAGCCAGGCGAAGAAGGGTGCGCTCTTTTTTGCGAGGTCACCGAAGAAGCGGCCAGCGAGGATGAAGGTTTCGCCCCAGATGAAAGAGCCGGCGAGGTCCCAGGCGAGGAAGCGGGGGTAGGACATACCGGTCTGGCCGGCGATGGGGGCGGCGACGGTGCTGAGTCCGGGGACGAATTTTGCGAAGAGGAGGGTGAGGGCTCCGCGGCGGGTGAAGTAGTTTTCGGTCTTGCTGACGCAGGTGGAGGCTTCGAAGGAGAAGCGGCAGAGAAGCTTGAGGACGCTGTTGCCGTAGCGGCGACCGAGGGAGAACCAGACGCTGTCGGCGACGAGGCAGCCGAGGAGCATCGCCAGAGTGATGGCGATCCAGCTGACGCGATGGGTGGCGCTGAGCGTGCCTGCGGTGAGAAGGACGGGCACACTGGGGATCGGGATCCCCATCTGCTCTACGAGCACCCAGAGGAAGATGATGAGGTACGCGTAATGGACGAAGAAGACGAGGGCGATCGGCATGGCGGTTTTTATTCGTTAAATTTACTTAGCCCTATATAGATGACCTAAACAGCAACTTGGATGCGGGCTCGCTCTTAAGGATACACAGCCCGGACGCTTAGCGCGCCGGGCTGTGGAGAAACACTTCAGAAAAAACACTCGGTCGGGATGAGGATTTCCGAGGGTATTCTTTTTTTTTCTGGTTATTTTTTTCTGGTTATTTTTCGAGGATCAGCGGCATCTCGACTAAGTGCTGGCCTATGAACCAGGACTGGAGTTCGTTGGGCCGGAGAATGTCGCTGACGACGAGGTCGTTGGTGCCCTGGTCGCCGACCTTGCTGGCGGCTTCAGCGATGTCGAGACAGCTCTGAATGATGATCTTGTGGGCTTCGAGGAGGCGGGAGATCTGGACGGGGACCTCTTCCCTGCCGCGTGGCGGGCGGCGGATGCGGGTGGTCTCAGCTACGTCGCCGCCCATGGCGATGGTGACGCCGCCGAGGAGCTGGACGCGCTCGGCGATGGTGTCGACCATTTCGACCTGCTCGTCGAAGTGCTTGTCGAAGAGGAGATGAAGCTGGTAGAAGGTGGGGCCGGTGACCTGCCAGTGGTGTTTTTTGTACATGTCGCGCAGGGTGATGGAGTCGGCGAGGAGCTGGTTGAGCTTGGCGACCATGTCGGCGCGAACTTTGGCGTCGAGCGGGTGGGGCATGTCCTCGATGACGGAGCCGTACTTCTGGATTTCCTTCGCGTGTGCGTGCCAGTGCGGCGCCACGTTCGCGCCGTTGGTAGCTTTCTTGATTGCAATAGCCATCCTTACACCCCTTTTTTTCTTTCCCTTTTGAGATGCCTCGCGATGGGGGTCGGTTTCCTTTATTACGTGATCGCTCTACTTGACTGTGACCTCGGGGGTGACGGACATTCCCGGACGGAGGGCAAAGTCGCCGTTGTCCTGCTGTATGTTGGTGAAGTCGATGCGGACGGGAATGCGCTGGACGACCTTGACGTAGTTGCCGGTGGCGTTTTCGGGTGGGAAGAGCGAGAGCTTGGAGCCGGTGGCTCCGCCGATCTGGGTGACCTTACCGTGGAACTTACGGCCGCCGAGGGCGTCGACCTTGAGGGTAACCTCCTGGCCGGGCCGCATCCTGGCGAGCTGGGTCTCCTTGAAGTTCGCGGTGACCCAGAGGTTGGTGAGGGGGACGATGGTAAGCAGGTCCTGGCCGATGCTGAGGTTGGCGCCTACCTGAACATTCTTTTTGTTGACGATGCCCGTGGTGGGGGCGGTGATGTGGGTGTAGCTGAGGTTGAGGAGGGCCTGATCGACCTTGGCCTGGGCCTGTTTGACGTCGGCCATCGCGGCGTTCGCCTTGGCCTGCTGCGCTCTAACCTGATCCGGGCCGGTCTTGACGGACTGCACTGCCTGAAAGCGCGCCTGCGAGAGCTTCTGCAGGGCCTGGGTGACCGCTGCCTGATCGCCGATCACGGTAGCTTCGGCTTCAAGGACGGCAGCCTGGTTGGCTGCGTCGGCGGCGACTGCGGCATCGAACTGCTGCTTGGAGATGACATCCTTCTGGACCAGGGGCGTGTAACGTTCGACGTCGAGGTGCGATTTGAGGGCGTTGGCTTTGGCGGCTGCGACGCGGGCCTCGGCGGCGGCGGCTTGTTTGCGGGCCTGTTCGACAGCGGCGGTTGCGCCCTGGACGTCGGAGCCGGTCGTGCTGACACTGGTGCTGACATTCACGTTTGTAATGGGGACGTTGACGTTGGCCTGGATAGCGGCAGCCTGCGAACTGGCGAGGTTGGCCTGGGCTTGCTCGAGGGCGACCTGATAGTCCTTGGGGTCGATCTCGGCGATGGGCGCACCGACGTTAACTTGCTGGTTGTCGTCTACGTAGACCTTGATGACCTGGCCGGTGACGCGGGAGCTGACCTGATAGAGGTCGCCGTCGACCTGGGCGTCGTCTGTGTCTTCAGTAAAGGTGGAGCGCCAGTAGAAGATACCCGCACCGATGACGAGAAGGATGATGACCGCGATGACAATGAATTTACGGCCGGACTTTTGCGGGATCTCTTCTTCGTCCGGCATGTTGGCGTCGGCACTCTGCCTGTCGCCGCCCTGCTTGATCTGCACGGTGCCGCTGATCTGTGCGGTCTTGGTGTCCTGATGTTCTATTTGCTCTGGCAAGTTACTTTCCTCCGAGATAATCTTTGTAATTTGTCTGCGCGGCGCCTGTGGCGCGGGCCAGCGAAAGCTTGGCTATGTTGTGCTGATAGAGGGCGCTGATGTATTGGTCGTTGGCTTGTTCGACCTGCGTTTGCGCCTGCGAGACGGGCAGGTTGTCGGCTACGCCGGAGCGAAAGCGCTCCTGCGCATCGCTGAGGGCCTGGTTGGCGAGTTCCACATTGGAGCGGGACGAGTCGACGAGTTTTGCCGCGGACTGGATGTCGAGCAGGCTGTCGCGCACATCCTGATTGACCTGCTGGATCTGATCGGAGAGTCTGGCTTTGGCCTGTTCGTACTGGGCGTCGGCTACCTGCTCCTGTCCTTTGGTTTTGGCGATCTGAAGGACAGGCACGCTGATCTGTCCGGTGGCGGAGAAGGTGCCGTGGGAGTGGCCGGGGGTGATGCCGATGTCGCCGTAGTCGCCGGCAAAGCTGGCCACGGGATACTGGTAGGCCTTGGCGGAGGTCTTCTCGGCACTGGCTGACTTTACCTGTTCGGCGTAGGCGGCGAGGTCTTTGCGTGATTTGAGCGCCTGAAGGAAGGCGGCCTGAGGGTCGACATTGTCCAGAGCTTTGAAAGGGACGAGGTCGGTGAGGCGGAAGGCCTGGTCGAGGGGAAGGCCGATGGTGCGGGCGAGGGCTAGCTTGTCCTTCTCGAGGCTGTTCTTCGCCGAGATGAGGCTTTGCTGCTGGTTCTGGTAGTCGACCTGCGCACGGAGCACGTCGAGGCGAGGACTGATACCGGCGTCGTGGTTCGCTACTGCCTGATCGAGCGAGATCTTCGACGTTGCCAGCTGGGAGTTCACCGCTTCGATGCGCGCTCCGTCGGCGATGCAGAGCAGATAGGCGTTGCCTACGGTGAGGACGACGAGGTCACGCGCGTCTTCCGCAGTAAGTTTGGCGCCTTCGAAGTTGTGCTTCGCGGCGATGTAATTTTTTAACGCGGAGACGTTAATCAGATTCTGAGTAAGGTAGGCGCGGAAGTCGACGACCTGGAAGGGGCCGACGATGGGGTTGAAGCCGGGGAACGTAATGCCGAAGGCGGCGAGGTTGATCTGCTGGACCTCGATGCTGGCGGTGGCGGTTACGGTGGGGAGAAGCGCCTGTAGTTCTTCAAGACGCTGGCCGTTGGAGTTTTTCACAGCGGAGGTCTGGAGGATTAGGCCGAGGTTCTGGCGGAGGCCGCGCTGGATCGCGTCGTCAAGCGAGAGGTCGAGTACAGTGTCGGTTGCTTTGCCGGTGACGATGCTGCCGTGGTAGGAGTCCTGTGTCACCTGGGCGCCGTTTTGTCCGGAGGCGTTGTAGAGGCTCTGCTGGGCGGCGGAAACGGGGGAGCTGTCGGTCGCGGTGCCGGGGCCGCTGGGCTGTTTCTGCTGCGACGGTCCGGCGGACTGTGCGTGCCCCTTCGCCAGGCCGGCAGAAAGTAACAAGCAGAGCCCTGTAGAGACAGTCAGGGAGAGGGCGCTGCGCGCGGTTTTGCATTTACACATACGGTTAATCGTACCCTGCATCCTGATTTGATTCCTGGACTAGTTTATTGAAAGCGCGGGAGCGTATCCGCTTTTGCCACAGATGGGTTGCATTAGTATCGGATGCGTTCGATTGCAAAAAATCTTCAAAAGATGCATTCGGTACACTCTGAAGTGGGTTTGTTTGAGCCATTTGTCTGGAGCCATTTTGTCTGAGGATGCCACGAGATGCTTTTAGGGGTCGATGTAGGAACTGGGGGGACGCGGGCGGTAATGATCGACCGCGGGGGCAAGGTGCTGGCCTCGTTTGCCAGCGAACATGCACCTATTCGTTCGGAACATATCGGGTGGGCCGAGCAGGAGCCGGAGGATTGGTGGCGGGCGGCGCGTGAGTCCATTGCAGGAGCCTTGGCGGCTGCTGAGCTTACAGGCGCTGAGATTGAAGCCGTGGGACTGACGGGGCAGATGCATGGATGTGTGATGCTCGATGCGGAGGGCAACGTGTTGCGGCCGGCGCTGATCTGGGCGGACCAACGGACGCAGCCGCAGTGCGACTGGCTGACGGAGAAGATTGGATTCGAGCGGCTGATCGAGTTGACCTGCAATCCGGCGCTGCCGAACTTTACACTGACGAAGCTGTTGTGGGTGCGGGAGCATCAGCCGGAGATCTTCGCGAAGATTGCGCATGTGCTCTGTCCCAAGGACTATGTTCGCTACCGGCTGACGGGCGAGTTCGCGATGGATCTGCAGGAGGCGAGCGGGACGCTGCTGCTGGATGTGGCGAACCGGCGATGGTCGGCGGAGATGGCCGAGGCGGCGGGTGTTCCGATGGCTTGGCTGCCGCGACTGTTTGAGGGGCCGGAGATTTGTGCTCGCATTAGTACGGCCGGGGCTGGAGCTACGGGGCTTGTGGCAGGAACTCAGGTGGCGGCGGGGGCGGGGGATCAGGGCGCGGGAGCGGTGGGGATAGGGATTCTGGAACCAGGGTCAGTGTCGGCGACGATTGGGACCAGTGGGGTGGTGTTTGCGGCCACGGATTCTCCGATAAAAGACCGTCTGGGGCGGCTGCATACGTTTTGCCATGCTGCGCCGGGACGTTGGCATGTGATGGGGGTGACCAATGGCGCGGGGCTTAGTCTGCGGTATTTTCGGGATACGTTTGCGCCGGGGAGCTCGTATGAAGAACTGAGTGCGCTGGCTGGTGAGGCCCCTGCGGGATCGGACGGTTTGATGTGGGCTCCTTATTTGTTTGGAGAGCGGACGCCGCATCTGGACCCGGAGGCGCGGGCGGCGTTTGTGGGAATTACGGCTTCGCATACGCGGGGGCATTTTATTCGGGCGATACTTGAAGGGGTAGCGTTTAGTTTGCAGGATACGTTCAGTTTATTGAGCGAACTCGGGGTCCCGGTGAAGGCTATCCGGCTGGGCGGTGGCGGGGCGCGCGGGGCGCTGTGGAGACAGATTCAGGCGGATGTGTATGGGCATCCGGTGGAGTTGCTGGAGGCGGAGGAGGGTGGGGCATTTGGAGCGGCGCTGCTGGCTGGCGCGGGGATTGGGGTGTGGGAGAGTGTTGAGGCCGCTTGTGCGGCTACGGTGCGAGTGGAGGAAACGATTGCCCCGAAGGATGCGGGCGTAATGGAGGAGGCTTATGGCCGGTATCGGAGGATTTATCCGGCATTGCGTGAGATTCAGGGTCGGGTTAGAGCTTAGAAACGCAGGATGAGATTGGCGGCGGAAAAGGTTGAGCGGTTGTGGCCAGTCGAAGGTATCGGGGTCCTTCCCCATTCGGCTTCGCTCAGGGTCAGGATGACAGCAGGAACCAAGACAGATCGAGGAGGAGTTAGAGATGGGCAGTGAGATTGGCGTGGCGGTGATTGGATTCGGGTTGGCGGGGCAGGTGTTTCATGCTCCGTTTGTGAGTGCGGTTCCCGGATTGCGGCTTGAGGTGATTGTGCAGCGTAAGGGGGATGAGGCCGGGAAGGCGTATCCGTCGGCGCGGATTTTGCGGTCAGTGGAGGAGGCGCTGAAGGACGCGAAGGTGCAGCTGGTGGTGGTGGGGACGCCGAATGAGACGCATTTCGATCTGGCGAAGCAGGCTCTGCTGGCGGGGAAGCATGTGGTGATCGATAAGCCGTTTGCCGCGACGAGCGCCGAGGCGAAGGAATTGAAGGATCTGGCGGAGAAGCAAGGCGTGGTGTTGGCCCCGTTTCATAACCGGCGGTGGGATGGGGATTTTTTGACGGTGCGGCGGTTGTTAGCCGAGGAGGCGGTTGGGCGGCTGGTGACGTATGAATCGCACTTTGACCGGTTCCGGCCGATGCCGCGCGAGAATACGTGGAAGGAGGGGGCGAATGCGGCGAATGGGCTGCTGATGGATCTTGGGCCGCATCTAGTGGATCAGGCGCTGGCGTTGTTTGGTGCGCCGGTCGGGATCACGGCTAGTGTTCGGAAGGATCGGGATAAGACGGATATTGAAGATGCGTTCGATATCACACTCGAGTATTTCGGATATTCGGGACAGCATGGGCTGCGGGCGCATTGCCGGTCGAGCATGCTGGCTTGCGATGCCGCGCCGAGATTCTTGCTGCATGGGACGAAAGGGAGCTTCAAGAAGTACGGACTCGATCCGCAGGAGCCGGCGCTGGTGGGTGGGGCGAAGGTGCCGCGTGCGGGAGAGGGTGAGTGGCTGGCGGATCCGGAGTCGCAGTGGGGGACTCTGACGGTGGCTCCGGTGTTGGCTGATCCGGGGACGCTGGTGCGGACGAAGGTGAAGACGGAGTTGGGGGATTATCGGGGGTACTACGCGAATGTTCGGGATGCGATCCATGGGTTGGCGAAGCTGGCGGTGACTCCGGAGGATGGGTATCGGACGGTGAAGCTGCTGGAGATGGCTCGGGAGAGTTGGGCGGAGAAGAGGACCTTGCCCGTGGAGTTTTAGGCGAGGCTGTCGCGCGATTCGGACTCAAGATTGAACTTTACAAATTTTTATGAGAACTGGCCGCCGAGGAGGCGGCCGTTCTTTGTGTGAAGGCTAACTTCTAGTTCGGCTTTTGGTGTTCGTAATAGTCCTGTCCATGCCATCCCTGCTGGTAGCCGTAGTCATGGGCCTGCTTGTCCGTGTCGTTCTTGTAGGGATGATTGTGGTCCTTGCGTTGCAGGTTCTTTTTATGATCCTCGTAGCCTTCTTTGTTTCCCAACTGGTAGAACTTGTTGTTGACGTATTCGGGATGCTCGTTCCGGTCCTTCTGGTACTGATCGTGGTGATCCTGATCCTGTACGGTGGGAATCGCCAGTGCGGGTGTGACACTCAGGGCCGAGGCGCCAATCGCCAAGGCAGTCAACATCGCCAGTCTGTGTAATTGCTTGTGCATAGTCTCTGTCTCTCCATGTACTTCCAGGAGGTGTGATGCATTCTGGAGCTGTGAGGAAAGAGGTTGTGAGCGGCAATCACTTAAAAAAGACTTGATGAGGTTACAAATTACTGGAATCAGCAGACTTTATTTAGATTGCCCGTAGGTGGCTTTGGCTCCGTGTTTGCGGAAGTAGTGGCGGTCGAGGAGAGATTGGGAGACGCCTTCGCAGTCGGCGCGGAGGGTTAGGGTGTTGTAGGCCATTTTGGCTACCGCTTCGAGGACTACGGCGTTGTGGGCAGCTTCGTGAGGCGTGAGTCCCCAGCAGAACGGGGCGTGGCCGCTGACGAGGCAGGCGGGGATGGCTAATGGGTCGATTTTGTTTTGATGGAAGTGATTGACGATGGCTACGCCGGTCTCGTGGACGTAGCGGCCGGCAATGGCTTCGTCGTGCAGGGACGCAGTACATGGGACTGCTCCGTGAAAGTAGTCGGCGTGGGTGGTGCCGAGCGGGGGGATGGCGAGGCCGGCCTGGGCGAAGCTGGTGGCGAACTCGGAGTGAGTGTGGACGACACCGCCGATGGTGGGGAATTCGCGGTAGAGGAGGGTGTGGGTGTCGAGGTCGGAGGAGGGCTTGAGCTTGCCGTCGATGATTTTGCCGTGGAGGTCGGTGACGACCATGAATTCGGGGACGAGTTCGTCGTAGTCGACACCGGAGGGCTTGATGACGATGAGCCCTTTCTCGCGGTCGATGCCGCTGGCGTTGCCGAAGGTGTAGAGGACGAGGCCGCGCTTGACGAGTTCGAGGTTGGCTTCGAGGACCTGGGTGCGAAGTTCTTTGAGGAGCATGGGTTTCTCCTGGTAGAGGCTAGGGTAAACGTTTTTTAGGCAGGGATGATAGACGAGCCACGAGATGGGAGAAACGCGGATTCCTCCCTGCGCTGCGGAATGACAACAAAAGGGCGCGCAAGAGAAGAGGCAGCGGGTCGCTTGGTAGAGTAGAGCTTATGCAGAGTGATGAAACAGTGAAGATCACGGCGCTCCCGAAGGGGTTTGTCTGGGGCGCGGTGAAGGCGGGGATCAAGCCGAGCGGCAATCCGGACCTGGCGGCTGCGGTTGCGGCCAAAGGAACACATGCGGCGGCGATGTTTACGAAGAACCAGGTGGTCGCGGCGCCGGTGACGGTGGGGCGAAGGCATCTGACGGCTACCGGAGGACGCGTCTCTGCGGTGCTGGTGAATGCGGGGAATGCGAACTGCGCGACGGGGCAGCCGGGGATCGATGCCTGCGTGAAGACGTGTGCGGCAGCGGCGGAGAGCTTTGGCTGCATCTTTGATGAGGTCTTTCCTTCCTCGACGGGGATTATCGGGGTGCCGTTTCCTGGCGAGAAGGTGATGGCTGCGCTGCCTGAGTTGAAGGCCACACTGGGAGATACGCGGGCGCATGCGGAGATGTTTGCGCGGGCGATTATGACCACCGATACGAAGATGAAGGTGGCCGAGGCCGCAGTAGATATTGAGGGTGTGCTGGGCGAAAAGCTGCAGGTGGTGCGGATATGGGGTGCGGCCAAGGGGGCGGGGATGATTCATCCGCAGCTTGGGCCTCCGCATGCCACGATGCTGGTGTATCTGTTTACCGATGTCGTCGCGGATAGTGAGGAATTGAGCGACTTGTTGGGGCCGGCGGTGGAGAGGAGTTTTAATTCGATCTCGATCGATGGGGATACTTCGACTAACGATACGGTATTGCTGCTGGCCAGCGGGGGGAGCGGCGTGAAGCTGAATGCACGCAGCGGGGAGGCGTTTCGGGAAGCGCTGCGGGCGGTGTGTGGTTCGCTGGCCTATCAGATTGTCGATGATGGCGAGGGCGTGGGGCATGTAGTGACGCTGCATGTTTCGGGCGCGCGGACGGAGGCGGAGGCCAAGCAGGTGGCGAAGGCGATTGCGCATTCTCCGCTTTGCAAGACGGCGTGGTCGAGCGGCGATCCGAACTGGGGGCGGTTGTTGGCGGCGGCGGGATATAGCGGGGTGGCGTTTGATCCGGCGCTGGTGAATATTGCCATTGGAGACCAGCCGGTGTTTGAGCTTGGATTGCGCTCGCCGTTGTTTGATGAGGAGGCGGCCCATGCGGCAATGATGGAGAGGGAGTACACGATCACGCTGGATATGGGGCTGGGTAAGGCGGAGTGCCGATTTTTGACTTGTGATCTGACGGAAGAGTATGTGCGGATTAATGCGGATTATTCGACTTAGATAGAAGCGATTGTACTGCCGGACGGGCCGACTGCGCGTCGGGCGGCCACTTCGTGGCGGGTGTTCCGGTCGGGGTGATCCGGGCGGCTTGGGGCCTCGCGTTGCTCGGCGCATGTTTCCGCTGCATGAGATGACGTTTTCGCGTTTGCCTTATATCGTTATAAGTGCGAACGATCTGGACTGGAGTATTGACGAAGATTATGACGACGAAACTTGACGAAGCGGCCAAGCAGGACTTCAAAGCGGAAGTATCGGAGTGGATTGAGGCGTTTGACGACGTCGTTGCCCAGGACTGGGAGCAGGGTGCGGAGCTACTGAGTGCGCTGAGGCGGCGGGCACGCGAGGCAGGGGTGCCGACGCCGAGCGAGCTGACGACGCCGTATCAGAATACGATTCCGAAGCATGATGAAGTGCCTTATCCGGGTGACCGGAAGCTCGAGAAACGGGTGGAGTCGCTGCTTCGCTGGAATGCGATGGCGATGGTGCATGGGCAGAATAAAAAAGATCCCGGGATTGGCGGGCACATTTCGACGTACTCGTCGTTGGCTACGCTGCTGGAGGTGGGATTCAATCACTTTTTCCGCGCAAACTATGGAGATCAGCCGGGAGACTTTATCTACTTCCAGGGACACGCTTCGCCGGGTGTGTATGCCCGGGCTTATCTGGAAGGGCGATTCGATGAGGCGCGGCTCAAGAACTTCCGGCATGAATTGAGAGATACGCCTGGGTTGTCGTCGTATCCGCACCCGTGGCTGATGCCCGATTTCTGGAATTTCCCGACGGTGTCGATGGGGATCGGGCCGCTGAATGCGATTTATCAAGCGCGGTTCATGCGGTATCTGGAGAACCGCGGGCTGCTGAAGCCGACCGAGCGCAAGGTGTGGGCGTTTCTTGGCGATGGCGAGACGGATGAAGTCGATTCGTTGGGTGCGATCTCGCTGGGCGCGCGGGAGAAGTTGGACAACCTGATCTTTGTTGTCAATTGCAATCTGCAAAGACTGGATGGGCCGGTACGCGGGAACAAGCGGATTATCGACGAGCTGGAAGGCGTCTTCCGCGGAGCGGGATGGAACGTCATCAAGGTGATCTGGGGTTCGGACTGGGATGCGCTCTTTGAGCGCGATCATACGGGGCTTCTGCTGCGTCGGATGGAGGAGTGCGTTGACGGCGACTTCCAGACGTTCAAGGCCAAGGATGGTGCGTTTCTTCGCAAGCATTTCTTCGGGAAATACCCGGAGCTACTGGAGCTGGTGAAGGACAAGACGGATGAGGAGTTGTTGCGGCTGCATCGCGGCGGACATGACCCGGCGAAGATCTACAACGCATACAAGCGGGCGATGGAGCATAAGGGCGGGCCGACGGTGATCCTGGCCAAGACCGTGAAGGGTTATGGGATGGGGACTTCGCAGTCTCGCAATGCGACGCACAACGAGAAGAAGCTGACCGATGAGGGCCTGGCAGCGTTTGTGAAGCAGTTCGATATTCCGATACCCGAGCAGGCGGCGAAGGATGGTTCGTTCTATCGGCCCGCGGCCGATTCGCCGGAGTTGATGTATATGCAGAGCCGGCGCAACGAGCTGGGCGGATACCTGCCGAAGCGCGAGGTGAAGAAGCTGGAGTTTACGGCGCCGGCGTTGAGTACGTTTGGCGAGTGGCTTCGCGGATCGAACAATCGCGCGGTCTCGACGACGATGGGATTTGTCAGCATTCTGCGGCACCTGATGAAGGACCCTGCGATCGGCAAGCTGATTGTGCCGATTGTGCCGGATGAGGGGCGCACGTTCGGTCTGGAGTCGGCGATCAAGCAGGTGGGGATCTACGCTCCGGAGGGACAGAAGTATGAGCCGCACGACAAGGACATGCTGCTGAGCTATCGCGAGGAGCAGGATGGGCAGATTCTGGAGGAGGGGATTACCGAGGCGGGGTCGATGGCTTCGTTTACGGCGGCGGGCACGGCTTATGTGAACTACAAGGTGCCGACGATTCCCTTCTACATGTACTACTCGATGTTTGGATTTCAGCGCATCGGGGATATGGTGTGGGCGTTTGCGGACTCTCGCGGCAAGGGCTTCCTGATGGGCGGGACGGCTGGACGCACGACGATGCTGGGCGAAGGATTGCAGCATCAGGATGGACATAGTTTTGTGCTGTCGAGCACGGTGCCTACGTGCTTGAGTTACGACCCTGGCTATGTCTATGAGCTGGCGGTGGTGGTGCAGGATGGAATTCGCAGGATGTATGAGAACGGCGAGGACATCTTCTACTACATCACGATGTACAACGAGGACTATGCTATGCCGGCGATGCCGGAGGGCGTGGAAGACGGCATTCTGCGCGGGATGTATAGGTTGAAACCGGCGGCGGACGAGGCTACGGTGCAGTTGTTTGGCAGCGGAACGATTTTGAACGAGGCGCTACGGGCGCAGGAGATTCTGGCGACGAAGTATGGCGTGCATGCGGATGTCTGGAGCGTGACCAGCTATACGGAGTTGCGGCGCGATGCTTTGGCGGTGGAGCGCTGGA
>Ga0210406_10004763_pt1 | contig 14401 bp, 13 predicted proteins | sample IncBWC30MmetaG_FD_155454 | JGI IMG/M metagenome (GOLD analysis project Ga0210406, IMG submission 155454) | Forest soil microbial communities from Barre Woods Harvard Forest LTER site, Petersham, Massachusetts, United States - Inc-BW-C-30-M | ecosystem: Environmental > Terrestrial > Soil >... | reverse complement strand
CGGTCGCGATGCTTATCCTTCGGGAACCCCAACCTTTCGCATCAGTTCGTAGATGCGCTGTCGGCCAGCGAGGAAAACGGGATTGTCGCTCGGCGCGCCCGCGCGATAGCGGCGAATCGTGAAGGTGGGATCGATGGCAAGCGCTTCCTTCGCCGGGATGCGCGCCTCGTCGAGCCGGCCGAGCCCCGCCAGGGCTACCGCGAGGTAGAAGTGCGCGGGCTGGTAGTTCCGGTTGACCTCGATTGCATGACGCAACTGCGGTACCGCTTCTTCGTCCTTGGCCAGGAAGACTTTGGCGGCGCCCGCGATGGCCTGCCAACGATAGACCGAAGTGTCGCGCGGGCTGAGCCGGAGGGCATCCTGAATATGGGCTTCAGTCGCTTCGCCGCGGCCGACAAAATACTTCGCCATCCCGATATATGCGTGAGCGTCGGCGAGATTTCGGTCGATCGCGAGCGCTCGTTCGCATTCGGAAATGCCCTGCGCAGCCCGGTTGGTGTAGATCTGAACGCCGCCCAGGCATAGATGCGCCAGCGCCATTTCCGGCGCGATCGACAGCGCCTTGATCGCAAGCGCCTCGGCCGCCGCCAAGCGGGCGGCGCGGTCGTCACTCGAGTGCGCTCCGGCGACCTGGACGCTTGTCAGCGCCATGCCGACGATCGCGCCGACGTTGCCAGGATCGACCCCGAGGGCGCGCTCGAAAAGCTTCCGCGCCTCTGAGAGATTCTCCGGGCTAAATCCTTTATTGTACCAGCTCATTCCCTGAAAATAGAGGTCCATCGAATCCGGATTCAGCGCCCGCTCGGCGCGCCTTGCCTCGGCAATGATGAGTTGGGCGTTGAGCGCGTTGGCGAGGCGCGAGACGATTTCGTCTTGCATGTCGAAAAGGTCCGCGACGGGCTTGTCGAACCGCTCGGCCCAGAGATGATTGCCGCTCTCGGCGTCGATAAGCTGCACGTTCATTCGCATCCGATTGGCCGAACGCTGGACGCTTCCTTCGAGCACATAGCGCACGTTGAGCTCGCGCCCGACCTGTTTGAGATCGATTGGCTTGCCCTTGTAGCTGAACGCGGTGTTTCGCCCGATCACAAGCATGCCGCTCATTTGAGAGAGGTCGGTCGTCAGGCTCTCGGTGACGCCGTCGACAAAATAGTCCTGCCCGGAATCGCCCCCGAGATTGGCGAAGGGAAGAACCACGATCGAAAGGCGCGGGGGAGTCGATTTTTCGGGCGCTGGGGCCGGCGCGGGCTTCGCCTGGGCCGGCGCGCCGATTTCAAGCGAATAGACCCGGATCGGCTCGGCGATGTTCTTGAGTTGGGTCAGGCCGAGATCGGTCACAGTGAGATCAAGCCGCCCCTTGACCTGCCAATAGGCTTGCTCGGAGAGGCAGATCGCGCCGGGCTTTGCTATGCCTTCCAGCCGCGCGGCGATATTGACGCCGTCGCCCATCAGATCGCCGTCGGCCTCCTCGACGACGTCGCCCAAATGAATGCCGACGCGGAACTCGATGCGTCGCTCTGGCGGCAATCCAACGTTGCGCTCGACCATCCCGGTCTGCACCTCGACCGCGCATCGCACCGCGTCGACCACGCTGCGGAATTCGGCGAGGAGACCGTCGCCAGTGCGCTTGACGAGGCCCCCACGATGCGCGGCGATCGCGGGATCAATCAGATCGCTGCGCAACGCCCGCAGCCTCGCCAGCGTTCCCTCCTCGTCCGCCCCGGCGAGCCGGCCATAACCAACGACATCGGCGACCAGGATCGCAGCGATCTTCCGCGTTTCCGCCATGGTGCGTCCTCGCGCGCGCCGTCCACCATAGCACAAGAATGATCCGGCACTGCGCGGCCATTATTGAGCGCGACCCGGGCCGGGCTGACGCAACTCCGAGTCAATCTTCGAACGGCGGTTTTGACTCGATTTTACCCTTCCCACGTCGTTGGGGAATGGCCGCTATTTGCGCGAAGGAGACAGCCGGTGTCGACGTAGAGCTCGCCCGGAGCTGCCGACGTTTTGGATCAAGATGCCCGCGACTGCGTTGCCGAGCTCGCGAAATCCATTCCGAATGCCCGCCGGCGGCTCCAAGCGGGGCGGGGAAGCTCGTAGAACAAATGTTGCGACAGCGTTGCGACACGGGCTGCCAAAGGATACCGTTTATGGTTTAACCATTTGACATTACGAGAGAAAGAACAACGGTTGACAAGGCGCCGCAAGCCTTTGGAATCGCGCAAAATGCGGAAGGAAATGGCAGGCCGCTCAATCTACCTTCCGCCCATCCAATCGAGCACAATCTTGCCGCTCTCGCCCCTGCGCATGATTTCGAAGCCTTCGAGGAATTTCTCGGCCGGCAGGCGGTGGGTGATGACCTTGCGCACGTCGAGCCCGCTTTCCAGCATCGCGATCATCTTGTGCCAGGTCTCGAACATCTCGCGCCCGTAGATGCCTTTGATGCTGAGCTGCTTGAAGATGATCTTGTTCCAGTCGACCAGCGCGGGCTTCGCCGGCAGGCCGAGCAGGGCGACCCTGCCGCCGGTGAGGATGGCGTCGAACAGCTGATCGAACGCCGCCGGCGCGCCGCTCATCTCGAGCGCGACATCGAAGCCCTCGGTCATCTTGAGCCGGCTCATCGTCTCCTTGAGGTCGGCTTTCGACACGTCGACCGTGACGACGTCGGCGACCTCTTCCGCAAGCTTGAGGCGCTTCGGGTTGATGTCGGTGATCACGACATGCCTAGCGCCGATGTGGCGCGCGACCGCGCCAGCCATGATTCCGATCGGCCCCGCCCCGGTGATGAGCACGTCCTCGCCCACAAGATCGAAGGCGAGCGCGGTGTGGACCGCGTTGCCGAGCGGATCGAGGATCGCGCCGAGCTCGTCGTCGACGTCGTCGGGCAGGGGCACGATGTTGAATGCCGGCACCCGCACATATTCGGCGAAGGCGCCCGGGATGTTGACGCCGATCCCGCGCGTCTCCGGATCGAGATGATAGCGGCCGCCGCGCGCCGCCCGGCTCTTCATGCCGATCACATGGCCCTCACCAGACACGCGCTGGCCGATCTTAAGGCGTCGTACATTGGCCCCAAGTTCGGCGATTTCGCCCGAATATTCGTGGCCCACGGTCATGGGCGTCGGGATCGTCTTCTGCGCCCACTCGTCCCAATTGAAGATATGGATGTCGGTGCCGCAGATGCCGGTCTTGTGCACCTTCACCAGCACGTCGTCGGGGCCGATCTCGGGGATCGGCTGATCCTCGAGCCACAGGCCCGGCTCCGGCTTTTCCTTGACGAGGGCTTTCATTTGAGCAGGGCTCCCGCTGGGGCGATTGACAGTCAGCGGCATTCGTCGACCGCCTCAAGTCTTCTGGCTTGGTAGCAACTTAAGCTGATTAGAAGGCGCCGGCTATCATGGCGGCCATTTCGGGCGCGCCTGAGCCTAAACGCATAACGCGCACGGTCATTTAGACGACATGTCCGGCGCCTCTACTGACCTCGCTGACGGATCGCGGCCTTAGTCGGGCGGATCTGTTTCTATAGTCGGGAGCTAATCGATGAAGTTTGCCACAACTTTCGCCGCCATGGTGATCGCCGGTGTGCTGCCGCTTGCATCCGCATCCCTGCCCGCAAGCGCCAAGGTCTTCGACTGGTCACTGACCGGCCCCGCTCCCGACCTTGGCGGTGTTCCGTTCCCGGGAAGCGGCACGATCGATGCGTCGCCGACAGCAAGCACGGGCGTCTGGGCCATCGACGCCGTCACCGGAATCGTCAATGGCAGCGAGATAACCGGTACGGGCGCCGACAACCTGCTGTTCACCAACGGGGTTGCGTTCGTCAGCACCGTCGGCATTTCCTTCGAGACCGCGGCGGGGCAAATCATCAATATTTTCAGCTTTGACGGACAAAGCACGCCGCCAACTGGCAACGCCTATGGCGAGTTGACCTCAAATCCCAGCGCCTTTGGCGTCGGGCATTTCACCCTCACGCCGGTTCGTGAAGCGTCGACTTGGGCGCTGATGTTGATTGGCTTCGCGGGGCTCGGCATTGCTGGCTATCGCGCATCGCAGAAGCGCGCCGCCACCCTGGCCTAGCTTTCGGGAAAGAACGGCGCCGGCGACGTCCGTCTCATACTCGGATTTTGACGAGACGGTCGCTAGGCCGTGCTGCGTAAATGTCCAAGGGCCCCGCCCAGGGGGAGGGAGCACTGGGCGGGGCGTAGGCGCGGAGCTGGAGGACTCCACGCTGAACCCAAATCTTGCAACGCACGGTGACGACATAATGACGCAAAAAGGGCGGCCCGAGGCCGCCCTTCATTGATTGCTATGTCGCTTGACTACTTGTCGTTAGCGTGCCGGACAGCGTCTTTAACGTCGCCGAGAGCTTGACGCGCTTCGCCCTTCGCCTTGTCCATCTTCCCTTCGGCCTGCAATCCCTTGTCGTTCATCATCTTGCCGGCGGCGTCCTTCATGGCGCCCTTGGCTTTGTCCGCGGCGCCTTTGATATGTTCTTTGTCCATGACAGCCTCCTTTGAGAGCTGCCGAAACAACGTGGCGCGCCGCTATAGGTTCCGGCGGTCGGCCAAAGGGCGTTCCGGGCAGCAATTGTCCCAATAATCGCTGGCGTTCAAAATCCGGCTCTCTCTAGGGCTGAAATAATGCTAGGGATGCCGCTAGCCGCTATGTCGACCGAACTGGCGGCGGCGTGAGGAACGGATGACCGCGGCGCCAGGAAAATCCTGCGGAGCATGCACGATGTGCTGCTCGGCGCTGGAGATCGACTATTTCAAGAAGCCCCCGGGACCCAAGTGCGTCAATTGCCTCTCCGGCGGCGGCTGCGCGATCTATACCGACCGCCCGGAAGTTTGTCGCGACTTCGAGTGCGAATGGCTGACGCGGCGCGATCTGTCGCGCCAGCTGCGCCCGGATCTTGTGGGGACGATATTGATGGAGGACGCCGACAGCGACGAATATCGCGCCGTTTGCGCGCCCGAGAAGCCGATGGCCTGGCGCCATCCGATGGTGTTCGCCCATCTGGTCGCGATGGCCAAGTCAGGCCGGATCGTCGTGGCGAAGGCGGGGCTCACGTCGTGGCGGATTTTCGGCTCGGGCGAATGGGGACCGACCGTCTGATCTGCCGCCCGCTAATTGACCAAGGCGCCTATTCAAATGGCGCCGCAACGGACGCCCGCGCCTTCCTGACCCCTTAACAGGCGCCCGGTGGCGCGATCCCTTATCCGATGCTATTGACCCTCCGGCCGCGCTCACCCCGCCGCGCCGCCACAAGGGGCCTTGGATCGGCGCGGCCGACCCCGCGGGATGAGGAGCTTGGCCGAAATGAAGAAGATCGAGGCGATCATCAAGCCGTTCAAACTCGACGAGGTGAAGGAGGCGCTGCAGGAGGCCGGAATCCAAGGAATCACCGTCCTCGAGGCAAAAGGCTTCGGCCGGCAAAAGGGGCATACCGAGCTTTATCGGGGGGCTGAATATGTCGTCGACTTTCTGCCCAAGGTGAAGATCGAAGTCGTCGTTTCGGACGAAAATCTCCGTCCGGCGATCGAAGCGATCCGCAGTGCGGCGCAAACGGGCCGGATCGGGGATGGCAAGATATTTGTATCGCAGATCGAGGAAGCCATTCGCATCCGCACCGGGGAGACCGGCGCCGATGCGGTCTAAGGCGTTTCAGGCTGACGAGGGCGCCCAGCCATCCTAGGCGGGCGAAGCAGAAGTTAATCATCAAGGAAGGGTAAATGATGAAGACCGCCAAGGATGTCCTGAAGGCGATCAAGGACAATGACGTCAAGTATGTCGACCTCCGCTTCACCGATCCACGGGGCAAGTGGCAGCACGTGACCTTCGATCAGAGCCTGGTCGACGAGGACGCGTTTGCAGACGGCCTGATGTTCGACGGCTCGTCGATCTCCGGCTGGCGGGCGATCAACGAATCCGACATGACGCTGATGCCCGACCCGACCTCGGCGTGCATGGACCCGTTTTTCGCCGCCTCGACGATGGTCATCAATTGCGACATTCTCGATCCGGCGAGCGGCCAGCCCTACAACCGCGATCCGCGCGGCATCGCCAAGAAAGCCGAGGCGTATCTCAAGTCGACCGGCATCGGCGACACCGTCTTCTTCGGGCCGGAGGCCGAGTTCTTCGTGTTCGACGACGTGCGGTTCAAGGCCGACCCTTATAACACCGGCTTCCAGATCGATTCGATCGAACTGCCGATCAATCAGGACACCGCCTATGAAGGCGGCAATCTCGGCCACCGCGTGCGCACCAAGGCCGGCTATTTCCCGGTTCCGCCGCAGGATTCGGCGCAGGACATGCGCGGCGAAATGCTGGCGGCGATGGCGCAAATGGGCGCGGTGGTCGAGAAGCACCACCACGAGGTGGCGTCCGCGCAGCACGAACTCGGCCTCAAGTTCGGCCCGCTCGTGACCATGGCCGACCACATGCAGGTCTACAAATATTGCATCCATATGGTGGCGCAGAGCTACGGCAAGACGGCGACCTTCATGCCCAAGCCTGTCTATGGCGACAACGGTTCGGGCATGCACGTTCATCAGTCGATCTGGAAGGCCGGCAAGCCGGTGATGGCCGGCAACAAATATTCCGACCTCAGCCAGGAGTGCCTCTACTATATCGGCGGCATCATCAAGCACGCCAAGGCGCTCAACGGCTTCACCAATCCCACGACCAACAGCTACAAGCGCCTGGTGCCGGGCTTCGAGGCTCCGGTGTTGCTCGCCTATTCGGCGCGCAACCGCTCGGCCTCATGCCGGATTCCTTGGACCTCCAATCCGAAGGCGAAACGCGTCGAGGTGCGGTTCCCCGATCCGGGCGCCAATCCCTATCTCGCCTTCTCGGCGATGCTGATGGCGGGGCTTGATGGCATCGTCAACAAGGTCGACCCCGGCCCGGCGATCGACAAGGACCTCTACGATCTGCCGCCCAAGGAACTCAAGAAGATCCCGACCGTGTGCGGCTCGCTGCGCGAGGCGCTCGGCAACCTGGACAAGGACCGCGCCTTCCTCAAGGCGGGCGACGTCTTCTCCGACGACTTCGTCGACAGCTATATCGAGCTCAAGATGGGCGAGGTCCAGCGCTTCGAGATGACCCCGCACCCGGTCGAGTTCGACATGTACTATTCGTACTGAGTCACCTCTCGCTTCTCACGCACGATCAAGGGCGGCCTTCGGGCCGCCCTTGGCGTTTCGAGCGCGTCCCACGGGAAATAAACGCAAGTAAGCGGCGCCTAAAAGCGAATAAACGTTAGTAAAATGGCTAGCGTTTACTAGCGTTTATTTTTTCGAATCGAGACTTTTCAAAGGGTTACAGCCGATTCAAATAAAAAATCTTTTCCCTTCTCCACCTGAGCGAGATGTCCTACGCGCGCAGGTTGCCGAAACCTCGTTGCCTATCCTTTCGGCCACCGCCCGGCGGCGCCCATCCAATCCGACCAACAGAAAATATATAACACGCGCTTCGGTTTTCGCCAAGCAATTGCATGACCGTCGTCGCCTGAGACGACGGCTATGGAAACGAGGCTCGGTCCTGCATCAGAAACGGGGCGGTCGGCCGCGCGACCGCGTCAATTCCAAGCGTTACGCCGGATGTTGACTGATCGTGCACATTGGTGCATGATGTGGGCCACTAACTCCTCTTGGTCATCCGTGTTTATGTCGATTCTTGCCGCCGAAAGACAGCAACAGATTCTCGAGCGACTCGACCGCGACGGGCGGGTCCTGGCGACTTCACTCGCTGAGGCCTTCGCCACCTCGGAGGATACGATCCGCCGCGATCTTCGCGATCTCGCCGGGCGCGGCCTCTGCCGCCGCGTCTATGGCGGCGCGCTGCCGGTCTCGCCGGCCTCGAGCTCGGCTCAAATCCGCGCCGGCGAGGCGACCGATCGCAAGGCGGCGCTGGGCCAGGCATTAGCCGGCCTTATCACTCCGGACTCGTTGCTCTTCATGGACTCGGGCTCGACAAACCTCGCGGCGGTGAAGGCTTTTCCCGACGATCTTCGGCTCACAGTGGCGACGCATGATCCGGCGATCGCTGCGGCCTTGTTGGCTAAGCGTCAGGTCACGCTTTGGCTGATTGGAGGCCGCGTGGACGCGCGGATCGGCGCGGCTCTCGGAGGCCGGACTTTGGCCGACATCGAGGCGTTGCGCCCTGAGCTCGCGCTCCTCGGCGTTTGCGCGCTCGACCCAGTAGCGGGAGTTGCCGCCTTTGATCCTGAGGACGCCGAGATCAAACGGGCGCTTCTGCGCAACTCCAGCCGCGTCGCTGCAGCAATCCTGAACGAAAAGCTTGAAACCAGCGCCCCGTTTGTCATCGGCCAGGCCGAAAGCCTTGACTATGTGATCCTCGAGGCGGACGCGTCGGACTCCGTTGCCCGCGCATTCGCAGACCGCGGAACGACCGTTCTCCGCGCGCAGCCCGCTGAAGCCGATTAGCCGCCGGCGGTCACGCGAGCCGTTTCCGCCGTTCTTTCATGCATTCCGGACAAACCCAAATGACCGACGCGCGTCTCGAGCTTGCCTCTGACAGGATTGTCGCACCGCCCTGGGCGCGGCGCCTGGCGACGCTCGGCGCCTTCGTGGCGAATGGCGCCGGAATCGGCTGCTGGGCAGCCGCTATCCCCCGGGTCAAGGCGGACCTCGCGCTTTCCGATGCAACGCTTAGCGTCGCGCTTCTAGCTTTTGCAGCCGGCGCGATCATTGCGATGCCGCTCATGGGTCTTTTCGCCCACCGTTTGCGGAGTGGACCGGCGTCGGTCATCGCCGGTTTCGGTTTCGCAGCCGCTCTTGCCGCCATTGGTTTCGCCCCGTCGCTGGAGGCGTTGTCCGCGGCGACGTTCGTCGCGGGGGCGACGCATGGGGCAATGGACATCGCGATGAACGCCAACGCGAGCGACATCGAACGCCGCTGGGGGAGGCCGATCATGTCCTCCTTTCACGCTGGATTCAGCCTAGGCGGCGCAGCGGGCGCAGTGTTGGGCGGGTGGCTAGGGGAATTCGGAACGGTTTGGGGTCTCACGGGGCCCGCTTTGCTCGCGTCGCTGCTCGTCGCCGTCTCGGCTCCGATTCTGGCGGGCGAGGGTAGCGGTTTCCGCGGCGCGTCGTTTGCGGCGCCCAGCCGGCGCCTCTTGCCGCTTGCCGCGCTGGCGTTCGTATCGATGTCGACCGAAGGCGCGGTCGGGGACTGGAGCGGAACCTATCTCGCGCGCTCGGGTGTCGCTCCCGGCTTTGCCGTAGCAGCCTACGCGGCCTTTTCGCTGTTGATGATCACCGGCAGGATCGTCGGCGATCGGATCGTCGCCGCTGCGGGACCGCGCATGACGGTTGGCCTGGGCGCCCTCATCGCCGGGGCGGGGCTCGCGGTCAGCGCCGCATCGCCAGGGCTCGCCGGCGGCGTCGTCGGCTTCGGGCTGGTTGGCGCGGGCCTCGCCAACGTTGTGCCGGTCATCTTCAGCGTCGCTGGGCGGACGGAGTCGTCGTCGGCGGTTGGGATCGCTTCGGCCGCGACCTCGGGCTATGCCGGTCTGCTGATCGGACCGGTCGTCATCGGCGCTGTCGCTTCCGCTGCTGACCTGCGCTCGGCGATCGTCATGCTGGCGGGAGTGACGCTTTTTGCGGCCGCATTCGCTTCGTCAAGAGCCGGAGGCCTTGTGGGGGGACGATGAAGGCGGAGCGATCGAGTCTCGCCGACCTGCGGAGGACGGGGGTCGCCTGAGGTCAAACCTCAATCGGACTAGTCGCGTTTCGACTCAAAGCAGAAGCTCCGAGTCGATCAACCGAATGCTCCCCGGCTTGCTTCGTCAAAGAGCGGCAAGCCGGTCGAAATGGTCTGCGTTTGCCGTTGCTGACGACGGTGCATGGCTCAAAACGCCATCGGCACGAAGAAACAGTAGACGCCCGATTGACCATCACTCCCCGCGCCGTTTACGCCCGGCGCTCCATTTTTATCCCGATAGAAAATCCAATAATCACCGTCCTGGCTCGGGAGGGCCAGGGCGATAGGGATCGGACGACGATACCCGTCTACGCGGTAGTAGTCGCCGTACCGGTGGACTTGGTCGGACGTCAGATGATGCGCGTCTGCTGGACCGCAGCAAGAAGCTTTCACCCAAGAGGGGATCGGCGCACCGTTTGTCCATTGGTCGTGAGCGCATGCCGGGACAGCGGCCAACGCTCCGAGGATCGCAATCAAACTCCTCATGCCGCTTCCCGCGCTATGCTTGGTCGAACTTGACGCCCACCGAGGAGTCGCCCCCGATAAACAACCGCGCTCAGCCCTAATTGAGAACCCGCTTCGCGTCCGGATAGTCGAGGGAAAATGCGGGGATGGACACCTCAAAACTCCGACCCTCTGGATCGACCATCCGGTATTCGCCGACCATGAGGCCGCTCGGCGTGGTCAGCGGGCAGCCCGAGGTGTAGCGGAACGACTTGCCCGGCTCGATCGTCGGTTGCTCGCCGACGACGCCAGGTCCGCGCACCTCTTGGTGGCGGCCTGCCGCGTCAGTGATCCGCCAGTGTCGTTCGATCAGCGTCACAGATTTGTCGCCGAGATTGACGATCTCAACTGCATAGCGCCAGAAATAGCGCCGTTCGTCCGGATCGGAGCGTTCCGGATCAAAGGTGGGCTCGACGGTGACTTTGACCTGATGCGTCACGGCTTCATACATGCAATCCTCATTCTAGCGGCGCAGATCGCGCCGTCCACCGTCTCCGTGGTTGTGGACGACGCGCCTCGCGCTTTTGTCGGAGCGGCCGGATGACGAGCCACGGCCGTCTCGCCGAAGCCAAGGCGCTTCTCACGCGGCTGATCGCCTTCGAGAGCGTCAGCGACGCCTCCAATCTGCCGCTTGTCGACTTCGTCGAAGGCTACCTGCGGGAACACAAGCTTGAATCCCGCCGCGCGCCGAATGGGGCCGGCGACAAGGCCGCAATCCTCGCCACGATCGGGCCTCGCGTCGATGGCGGCGTGGTCCTGTCGGGCCACACCGATGTCGTGCCGGTCGAGGGGCAGCCGTGGTCGAGCCCGCCGTTCACGTTGCGCGAGGCGTCCGGGCGCCTTTACGGCCGCGGCGCCTGCGACATGAAGGGCTTCGATGCTTGCGTGCTGGCGATGGCGCCCGTGTTCCGGGACGCCGGCCTCAAGCGCCCGATCCATATCGTGCTGAGTTACGACGAGGAGACCACCTGCCTCGGCTCGCTCGACATCATCGCCCGGTTCGGCAAGGACGAGCCACTTCCGGCCGCGGTTATCGTCGGCGAGCCGACAATGATGAAAGTCGCCGACGCGCATAAAAGCGTGGCGACTTTTCGCACGGTCGTGACCGGGCATGAAGCCCATTCCGCCCTGCCGGCGCTTGGCGCGAACGCCGTCGCGGCGGCCGCCGACGTGGTGAGCGAAATCGGCCGGCTCGCGCGCGCCTATGAGGAGGGCCCGCTCGACCCGCGATTCACTCCGCCCTACTCAACCCTCCACGTCGGCATGATCCGCGGCGGGACGGCGCGCAACATCCTGGCGCGCGAATGCGTGTTCAATTGGGAATTTCGGGGCCTGCCTGGCGCCACGACCGCCTCGGCGCTCATGAAGATTCAGGCGTTCGTCGATGAGGTGGCGACGCCGAGGCTGACGCGCTTCGTGTCGGGCCCGTCGATCGTGACCACAATCGAAGTCGACGTTCCCCCGCTCGCCGCCGACGCGGGCTCCGCAGCCGAAACGATGGCGTTGAGGCTCACCCGCTCCAACAGCGCGATCGCCGTCTCGTTCGCCACCGAAGCCGGCCACTTTCAGGGCGCGGGCCTGCCGACCATCGTGTGCGGGCCGGGTTCGATCGATCAGGCGCACAAGCCTGACGAATTCGTGGACGAGGCGCAACTCGTCGCCTGCCTGGAATTCCTTGGGCGCCTGGCGGAGGACTTGTCGCGCTGACATTCGGCGCCTCCGTTCCGCTCTTGCCGCAGCCCATCGACCCAGGCAGGTTCGCTCGTCGCCGCGAATCGCCAAGACGAATCGCAAGAATCGCGGCCTTTGGGTGGGGTTGGGACGGTGAGGCTTCTCACGCTCATCTATCGGCGCCTGGCAGTCTTCGCGCTGGGCGTTTTCAGCGTCTGGCTGATCGTCTTCGTTTTCCGCTTCACCGACCGCAGGCTGCCGGCAATCCTGGCGCTGAGCCTGGCCTACGCGCTCGCGGCTTACGTGATCCTGCCGCGCATCGTGCGCATGAGCCTCAAGATCCTGCAGCGGAAGAGCGTGCCGAGCTTCACCGTCACCGGCGATGGATTTCCGGGAGACCCGGTCAACCTCGTCCTCATGGGCGAGTTCAGCAAATTACGCGCCGCCTTTCTCGCGGCGGGCTGGACGGAAGCGGCGCCGCTCAATCTGACCAGCTCCTGGCGGATGGTCATGGCCTTCGTGCTCAACCGGCCCTACCCCGCCGCGCCGTTCAGCACGCTCTTTCTGTTCGGGCGCGCTCAGGACATCGGCTTCCAAAAGGCGATCGACATGAGCCCGCGCCAGCGCCATCACGTCCGCTTCTGGGCGCTGAGCCTGGAGCGGAGCGACGAACCGTTGAACAATCCGGAATTCTGGCTGAACGCCGATCGTCCACCGATTGGCGAACCCGCGCTCTGGGTCGGGGCGGGAACGCGGGACACCGGCCTCTCCTTCACCAAGTTCACCTTCCAGTTCACTCACGCGACCGCGGACGACGTCAACGCCGAGCGCGATTTCATCGTTGCCGAGCTCACAAGGAGTGGCGCCATCGGCGACGTGGTGCTGCAACGCGCCTGGGAAACGCTTGTCGCCCGCGTCAATCACTACGTGACGGACGGGGATGTGGCGGCGGCGAACCTCGCTGGACGCTGGCATTTCCCTGATCGCGAATCAGAGATACAGGAACGAGTAGGAAAGCTGCCATGACAAATTTCGTTCGATTGCCTATTATATAAGAGTAACTGCTCAAAAAGCGATTCAAACGGACCGCGCAGATGTCTGATAGTGTGGTTCAAGACGCTCCTGCTAATGTCGGGGGCAGAGCTCTCCGACGAAAGCAACAGAAATTGGTGGGATGGCTTCTTCTGGGCTTTGGCTTATCTCTGTTGCCTTTATGCGTCACTGGTATTATGGAATACCGGCCCGGCCAAAACAACCTGCTCGATATTCTTTCCAACGAAGATATTTTAACCGTGGCTTTTGCACTCAGTGGCGCTGCGGCGGTCGACGTATTGATCGATTCCCGAGAGAGCGTTTGGAAGTTCTCCTTGGGTATTAGTACCTTCTTGATGACGCTTGTAGCCATAGCAGGCTATATCATGTTCAAAGGTCGCCTCACGCATCTTCCCCCCTCGACGATTGTATTTGTTACTCAATTACTGTATGTTGTAACAGTCCTTCTGGCGTTTTTATGCGAATGTACTTCAGAGGCCTAGGGACGATGCCGTTCGCAAGTATTGTAGATTCCTTTGGCGAATATATCATAGGTGCTTCAATTGTGCTGGCGATGGCCGGTCTCGGATCTGCAATTATGTCTGTACTTCTACCAAGCAAGACGAAAGACGCGGATGCTGCGCTACAGGCACCGGACCTAGTCAATGCTGGCAATGAGCTTATTAAGTTAGGCGGCAGTAACTCGAGACCAGAAATCTTCGAGGCGGCGATCGCTGCATATAACGCAGCTTTAGAGACTCGTCTGGAACCCACCCGCGAGGCGCTGACGCTGAACAATCTGGGGGCAGCGCTTGTAGCGCTCGGCCGACGGGAAAGCGGGACGGCGAGGCTGGAGCAGGCAGTTACCGCATATCGATCCGCGCTGGAGGGGCGGCCGCGTGCGCGCGTCCCGCTCGATTGGGCAGTGACCGAGAACAATATAGGAGTTGCCCTTCTAGAGCTTGGCCGGCGCGAACGCGAGACAACAAGGCTCGGTGAGGCGATTGTTGCGTTCCGCGGCTCGCTGGAGGAGCGGACGCGCGACCGTTTCCCGCCCGATTGGGCGCAGACGCAGAACAATCTTGGAAACGCGCTGCTGGAGCTTGGCCGACGCGAGAGCGGGACAGGACGGCTTGAGGAAGCGGTTGCAGCGTTCCGCGGCTCGCTGGAGGAGCGGACGCGCGAGCGCGTCCCGCTCGATTGGGCGCAGACGCAGAACAATCTTGGAAACGCGCTGCTGGAGCTTGGCCGGCGCGAGAGCGGGACGGCGAGGCTGGAGCAGGCAGTTACCGCATATCGATCCGCGCTCGAGGAGCGGACGCGCGAGCGCGTCCCGCTCGATTGGGCGCAGACGCAGAACAATCTTGGAAACGCGCTGCTGGAGCTTGGCCGACGCGAGAGCGGGACAGGACGGCTTGAGGAAGCGGTTGCAGCGTTCCGCGGCTCGCTGGAGGAGCGGACGCGC
>Ga0210406_10004762_pt1 | contig 14403 bp, 13 predicted proteins | sample IncBWC30MmetaG_FD_155454 | JGI IMG/M metagenome (GOLD analysis project Ga0210406, IMG submission 155454) | Forest soil microbial communities from Barre Woods Harvard Forest LTER site, Petersham, Massachusetts, United States - Inc-BW-C-30-M | ecosystem: Environmental > Terrestrial > Soil >... | reverse complement strand
ACGGATGGTATCCCGGCCGGCCGGTCGCTGCCGGGGTGACGCCATCGAACCCCAGCTCGCGCAGTTCCAGCGCATCGACGAACACATCGACCGCACGAATAGGATTGCTCCCGTCCACCCAATCATCAAGGCATTCCGGTAACAGTGTCGTCTGCTGGCGATCCGCCCCTTCAACGAAACCCTTCATCATCCCCTCGCGATTCAGCAAGGGAATCATCGCATCGGTCAGGTTTTCACACAGGCTGGGTCAAAAACGGAAGTGTCGGGGCTTCCTCTTCATTTCCGCTTTACCCCACAACGCAGACATCAACTGTTGCAGCTGCGACTTCCGTTTCGTGCCAATGAACGAAAGCGCTTCGCGCTAGCTTGAGGCAAGCAGGGCGTACAGCGTGGCGCGGAGGCAAGTAAAGTAAGGTGAATGGGAAGCGTCCTGGCTTGAGGATCGAGGGGTTAGCAACCTCACCTCAAGACCAGGAGCTCCCATGAGCCAAGCGCCCATAAGCCCGCTTCGTCGCCGCATGATTGAGGACATGACCGTCCGCGGCTTCGGGGAAAAGACGCAAAGCGACTATATCCGCGAAGTTAAGAAGTTCACAATCTTCCTCGGCTGCTCGCCGGATCAGGCGCAGCCTGAAGATCTGCGCCTCTATCAGCTGCATCAGCGCGAGCAAGGTGTGCAGCCGCCGTCGATGAACGGCACGGTCGCGGCACTGCGGTTTTTCTTCACGACGACCTGCAACCGGCCTGAGATGGCACGCCATCTGACGCTGGTACGCCAGCCGCAGAAGCTGCCCGTGGTTCTGACGTCGGAAGAGGTGGCGCGGCTGCTCGAAGCTGCACCGGGCCCCAAGTACAAGGCCGCACTCAGTGTCGCCTACGGCGCAGGCCTGCGGGTGTCGGAAGTTGCCAACCTGCGGGTGTCGGACATCGATTCCAAGCGCATGTTGGTCCGTGTCGAGCAAGGCAAAGGCAAGAGGGACCGCAACGGCATGCTATCACCGCGGCTGTTGCAACTGCTGCGAGAGTGGTGGCTGGTCGGACAGCCGACGACGTGGCTGTTCCCGGGCCGTGATCCGCTGCTGCCGATCACGCCACGCCAGCTCCATCGGGTCGTAGGCGAGACGGCCGACGCGGTAGGAATCGAAAAGCGTGTGTCACCACATACACTGCGTCACAGCTTCGCGACCCATCTTCTCGAACAGGGTGTCGACATCCGTTTGATCCAGGTGGCTTTGGGACATTCGAAGCTCGACACGACGGCGCGCTATGCGCACGTCGCCAGCAAAGTGTTGCGTGAGATGGTGAGCCCGCTCGATCAGCTCACCGCACTCGTTCGGAGCAAAGACGCGCCGACGTAGACGGCCATGTCCCGTCCAGCTCTGGAGGTCGCGGACATCTTCCGCGATCATGGCCTCGCTTGGCGGCGCGCCAACCACGGCCATGTGAGCCATGCGCAGCTGAATGTCATGAACGCGATCGAGGGCTGCCGCACGGCGGCTCTCGGTGGCCACGTTGCGCGCTGTGAGAACGAGGCATGCGGGCACACCGTCATCGCCTACAATTCTTGCCGCAACCGCCATTGTCCCAAGTGCCAGGGCAGTCAGGCACGGGAGTGGATGGAGGCGCGCAAAGCCGAGCTATTGGAGGTGCCCTACTTCCACGTTGTGTTCACGCTGCCGCCGAAGATCGGTGCCATCGCCTACCAGAACAAGGCCATTATCTACGACCTCCTGTTCAAGGCGAGCGCCGAGACGCTGCTGACGATCGCCGCGGACCCCAAGCGCCTCGGTGTGAAGATCGGCTTCACCTCGGTCCTGCACACGTGGGGCAGTGCGCTGACACATCACCCGCATGTGCACATGATCGTGCCGGGTGGCGGGATAGCGCTCGACGGATCGCGCTGGATCAGCAGCTCAGAAGACTATCTGCTGCCCGTTCCCGTGCTGTCGCGGCTGTTCTGCGGCAAGATGCTGGCGCTGCTGAAGGCTGCCCATGCACAGAACCAACTGCAGTTCTTCGGCCGCTCCGCCGAGCTCGCCGACAAGGCGGCGTTTAAGACCTTTCTCAAGCCGCTCTATCAGACCCGCTGGCACGTCTATGCCAAGCGTCCGTTCGCAGGGCCGCAGCAGGTTCTCGCTTACCTCGCGCGCTACACCCACCGCGTCGCCATCTCCAACAACCGCCTGGTCTCCGCCGACGAGGCTGGAATCACGTTCCGCTATAAGGACTATCGGATCAAAGGGCCCGGCCGCTCCAAGACCATGACGCTGGCGCCGGGCGAGTTCATTCGGCGCTTCATGCTCCATGTCTTGCCGAAGGGCTTTCACCGCATCCGCCACTACGGCCTGTTGGCGAGCTGTCGCACCAAGGCCGAGAAACTGGCGCACACCCGCGAGTTGATCGCTGCGGCCGCGCCAGCGCCGACGACAATGCGGCAGCTGCCAACCGACGGCGTTGCAACAGAAGACAACCCGCCGTATCCCTGCCCATGTTGCGGCGCTCGCATGCTGATCATCGAGACCTTCGCGGCGGGCTGCGTGCCGCGCCATCGACCGAGCCCAAGCCCAGTCGCGATCAGGATCGATACGTCATGATACCGATCACCACCGTCTCGCTCTTCACTACCAACCGATTGTGCTGCTGGCTCATCGCCGGCAACGTTGAGGCGCTGCCAAATCAAGCATCAACGACACGTAACGCGCCCTCGGCCGCCTACAAGTCCCACTCCATTAGGCTGCTTTCGGCCATCGTCCGCCCGTTTGGCCTTACGCCCCGCACCGCCTACCACTTCCACGCACGCCCGCTGCGCTATCGGCGCCAACCAAATCGCCATAGCGCAGCCTGATCCGGGTGCCCTTTCCCCCGCGCTTTCCTTCCCTGGCGGCTTTCGGACGCCGGCCCCTCGGCGCGCGTGGATCGATCAGCATTGGGCCGGCATCCGAAACCCATCACAAAGGCGGTCCTGACGGCCCCGAAGCGCCACTTCCGCTATACCCCCGAAAGCAGAAGTCCTCAGTGCTCGTCGGCAGAGTCTCAAAGGTGCCAATAGGCGCGGCGTAGTGAAGAGATGATGAGTCCGCTGCCGCTTTGTCCCGTCTCATGAGACACTCAGACGCGGAAAACGCTTTGCTTTCTATGCCGTAACCGCGTTGAGACACGGTGAGCCATCGGTGAGACGGCCGTCTCTTACCGCCGTCTCACTGCAATTCCACCGAAGACTCGCGAACCCGAAGCGGACCTCGATGGGAAACCAGAGGTAAGCCAACTTGGACGCACCGGGTACACGCGACTTGACAATTTACCGATGCAGAAGCTCTTAGAAATCAGACGGCACCGAAGGCGCCTTCGGTCACTGTCCTGGCGACCAGCCAAAAAGGGAGGTGCTTCCTCATGGAGATATCCCTCAGGGTTGATCCGCGAGTGCTAACGGCAATCGAACTCCTTATCGCCCGCAGCCCCTTTTAGGAGGAAGGGTGACGCTGCCCCATCCGGGGCAGCTACCCCTTTCAAATCAGGCCCATTGGCCGATTCAAACTTGCCGCTGCGGTCATCTAAACGGCCACTAATCCGCGATGGTGCTGGCTCCAAAAGGGGCGAATCAAAAAAATCGAACGTGACCTTTGGGGCCGTTAGTAACTTTGCCAATTTCCTCAATGTTATCAAATGGGCCATTTGCATTAGTTAGGCACTCTAACTCGTTGATTTGCTGAATCTTTTCGCTAACGACTTCTTAACGCCGGGGCATCTATCATGACCGGCAGACACGTTTTTTCAGCGGTTCGCGCGACAGAATGTGCACAGCGGGCGCATGAGCCAGACATCGACCGAGCGGCTGAGGGAGTATCTCGCACAGCTTCCGCCTCAATCGCAGGCGCTGCTGATGCGGGAGTTCGAACGCGCCATCGAGCGCGGCGAAGACTTGACCGTCGCCAACTTCGTGCTCGGGCAATTGCGCAAGATCGTGCGCGGCGCTGAAGACGATGTGCGTCCGCGTACCGACGATCCGGCGCGGCTGTTGTTCCGTCCGCTCGAGCCATTTCTGGTCGACGGCAATGTCGCGGCACGGCCGGGCCAGATCCGCCGCGCCTCGCTACTGCCGGTGTGGCAATGGTTGCTGCGTGACGGGGCGCCCGATTCTGCCCGCGCCTTCGAAGCGGCGCTGATCGAGATACGCGAAACCAGCGCCGCCCACGAAGTTGAGCCGGCGGTGCGCAAGCTGCAGCTCGCCACGGCGGATGCGGTCTTAAGATTGGCGACTCCGGTGCGCGGCAACGACATACAGCGCGCGCTGGCCCGTGTCGGTTCACCGGAGGTCGTCGAGGACCTACTTTCGATCGGTTCGGTTTTGCGGGCCCGCGACGCGCTCGATACGCTCGGCAGCCGGCTTCCCGGTTTCCTGCGCGTGTTCGGCGAGCCCCAGATGGCGTCTGTCAGCGACGCGCTCAATGTTCCTTCGCTGCAGACCCCGCAATTGCTGCCGTTCGCGCTGTCGCTGGTGATGCAGAAGCTGGCCGCGCCGTGGCAAATCATCCGCCTCGCCATCAAGATGGCGGCGTCCGACGACGAGATTCGTGTGGCCGCGACGCCCTATGGCATCGCCGTCTCCATCGCCTTGCACGATCTGTCGGTTCTGGCGGCGAGCCTGCGGCTCGACATCAGGCGAGGTCGTTTCGAAGACGTCGCCGAGCATCTGAAGGCGCTTCATGATGGCGTCCGCGGCCTGCGCACCGAACTTGATCTGCGCAACGATTCCACTTGGGGCCGCCAGCTTGCGGCGATCCGAGCCGACATCTCCAACGCCGTGCAGTCGGAAATCGACAGCGTGCCGGGGCGGGTGAGGCGCCTCCTCCGCCAGCGTCCCGACAAGGACATTTCCGCCGCCGCCAGGGTCGACAGTACCGAGGTTGACGAGGTCGCCGCGCTGATCGACTTCGTCGCGGTGTGCCGCACCTATGCCAGCGAGCTTGCGATCAACGAGGTCACGCTGCGGACCTATTCCGATCTGCAGCATTATGTCGAGCAATCCACCGAGGCACTGGTGGAATCGCTGCGCAGCGGCGATCTTCGGACGCGTGGTTACCGCCAGATGCAGGTTTCGGCCGCGATCCGCTTCTGTGAGGTCCTGTTTGGCCACGACTACGCATCGCTGATGACCCGGGCGGCCGAAAACGCGCTGACCGGCGAACGCAAGTCGTCGCGCGCCGGTTGAAAATCGGCATGGCCGACAGATAGCGCAAAGCGCTGAATTTCGGATCCTACTAACCATATAAATCTATTGAGCTTTCGGGATTGCCGGGCGGTGCCCGCGAATTGCGAATTGTCAATTGCGGGGCTCGGCGATGGTGGTGTAAAGCGGCGCATCGGTGTCTCTTGCGCCGCCGGAACCCGCTCGATGACATTGTGGTTTGTGTTCGCGCTGATGACGGCTGCGGCGATCTTCGCCGTGCTCTGGCCGCTTGGCCGCGGTAACCGGCCGCCAAGTGACGGCAGCGAGGCGACCGTCTACAAGGATCAGCTCGCCGAGATCGATCGCGACGTTGCGGCCGGCCTGATCGGCGCCCCCGAGGCGGAAGCGGCGCGCGTTGAAATAAGCCGCCGTCTTTTGGCCGCCGCGGACAGCGAGCGCAAGCCGGCCATCCGATCGAGCTTGATATGGCGTCGCGCGGCCGCCGTCCTCGCCTTGGTTGGACTGCCGGTCCTGGCGGTTGCGACCTACCTGCCGCTCGGTTCGCCGCGGCTTGGCGATTTTTCGCTGGCAATGCGCGCCCGCGCCCCCGACGGCAACCAGCCGCTCGACAATCTGTTGGCGCAGGTCGAGCAGCATCTTGAGAAAAATCCAACCGACGGCCGTGGCTGGATCGTGCTGGCGCCGGTGCTGCTGCGGCTCGGCCGTTATGACGATGCGGTGCGGGCCTATCGCAATTCGATCACCTACAACGGCGATAGCGCGGAGCGGCGGGCCGATCTCGGCGAGGCGATTGCCGCTGCTGCCGGTGGCGTCGTGACATCGGAGGCGAAGGCCGAATTCGAGCGCGCTATGACGTTGGACGGGGACGCGGCAAAGGCGAGCTATTTCCTTGGGCTTGCCGCCGAGCAGGATGGCCGCACCGCCGATGCCGGCTCGATCTGGCGCGAGATGCTTGCAAAGGCGCCCGCGGATGCGCCGTGGCGCCCGCTGGTGCAGGCGGCCTTGGCGCGCCTTGGCGGTGTGGCGGCGCCCGCGCTGTCAGGTGATACGATGGCTGCGGCAAAGGATATGAGCGAGGGTGACCGTGGCGCGATGATCCGCGGCATGGTCGATCGCCTTGCCACGCGGCTCAAACAAAATGGTGATGACGTCGAAGGATGGCTGCGGCTGGTGCGGGCCTATATGGTGATGGGCGATCGCGAAAAGGCGAAAGGCGCGCTCACCGATGCCCGCCAGGCCGTTGCCAATGATGCCGAACGGCTGCGCCAACTCAACGAGGGCCTGAAGAATCTCGGGCTGGATGGATAGCGCATGATGCCGAAAAGTGTGGCGCGGTTTTCGGACAACATCATGCGCAACAAAAGAGAGCGTGATGACGCGTAAGCAACGGCGGTTGACGATCATCGGCGGCTCGCTCGCGGTACTGGCGCTCGCGGCGGCGCTCGTGCTCAATGCCATGCGCGATTCCATCGTGTTCTTCTCGACGCCGACCATGGTCGCGGAGAAGCATATCCTCCAGGGCCGGCGGTTCCGGCTCGGCGGCCTGGTGCAGCCGGGTACGCTTAAGCGCGGCGACAACCTCGCCGTTACGTTTGAGGTCGCCGATGGCGACGCCAAGCTGCCGGTGGCCTATCAGGGCATTTTGCCGGACCTGTTCCGCGAAGGGCAGGGCGTGATCGCCGAAGGCGCGCTCGACGCGACCGGCGTGTTTCGGGCCGATACCGTGCTTGCCAAGCACGACGAGAGCTACATGCCCAAGGATGTTGCGGACGCGCTGAAGAAACAGGGGCATTGGAAGGACGATTACGGGGCCAAGGCGAATGGTAGCGCCTCGCAAACAGCGCAAGGCGTGGCGCAGGGGGGCAAGCAGTGATTGCGGAGACAGGTCATTACGCGCTGGTGCTCGCGCTTGCGCTCGCGCTGATCCAATCGACGGTGCCGATTTTGGGTGCGCGGCTCAGCGATCCAGCGCTGATGAATGTCGCGCGTTCGACCGCGCTCGCGCAATTGATGTTCGTGGCCTCGTCGTTTGCGGCGCTGGTCACGCTGCACGTCACGTCGGATTTCTCCGTCGTCAACGTATTCGAGAATTCGCACTCGCTAAAGCCGATGATCTACAAGATCACCGGCGTTTGGGGCAACCATGAAGGCTCGATGCTCTTGTGGGTATCGATCCTGGCGCTGTTCGGCGGCCTTGTCGCGGCATTCGGCAACAATCTTCCGTTGTCGCTCCGCGCCCATGTGCTGGCGGTGCAGGCCTGGATCGCCAGCGCCTTCTATCTTTTCATCCTGATCACCTCAAATCCCTTCCTGCGCATCGCCAATCCGCCGATCGAGGGCCGCGATCTTAATCCGGTGCTGCAGGATATCGGTCTCGCGGTGCATCCGCCGATGCTCTATCTCGGCTATGTCGGCTTCTCGATTTCGTTCTCCTTCGCGATCGCAGCCCTGATCGAAGGTCGGATCGACGCCGCGTGGGCGCGCTGGGTGCGGCCCTGGACGCTGGTCGCCTGGATATTCCTCACGCTCGGCATCGCCATGGGCTCGTACTGGGCCTATTACGAACTCGGCTGGGGGGGCTGGTGGTTCTGGGACCCGGTCGAGAACGCCTCGCTGATGCCATGGCTCGCCGGCACCGCGCTGTTGCATTCTGCGCTGGTGATGGAGAAGCGCAATGCGCTAAAGGTCTGGACCATCCTGATTTCGATTTTGACGTTCTCGCTGTCGCTGCTCGGCACCTTCCTGGTGCGCTCCGGCGTGCTGACGTCGGTGCATGCCTTTGCCACCGATCCGACGCGCGGCGTGTTCATCCTTTTGATCCTCTGCATCTTCATCGGCGGCGGGCTGACGCTGTACGCCTGGCGCGCTTCCACGTTAAAGCAGGGCGGGCTGTTCGCGCCAATCTCGCGCGAAGGCGCGCTGGTGCTCAACAATTTGTTTCTGACGACCGCCTGCGCGACCGTGTTCATCGGCACCTTGTATCCGCTGGCGCTGGAGGTTCTAACCGGCGACAAGATTTCAGTGGGTGCGCCGTTTTTCAATCTCACCTTCGCGCCGCTGTTCGTTCCGCTGATGATCGCGGTGCCATTCGGGCCGATGCTGGCCTGGAAGCGCGGCGATCTCGTTGGCGCGGCACAGCGTCTGCTCGCGGCCGGCATCGCCGCGCTGTTTGCGATCGCCGTGCTGTGGGCATGGACGCGCGGCGGCAGCACGCTGGCGCCGCTTGCCATCGGACTGGGGGTATTTGTCATCGCCGGCGCACTCAGCGACTTGGCCGAGCGCATCGGGCTGTTCCGCATGCCCCTTGCGATCACGGCGCGGCGCGCGCGCGGATTGCCCCGCTCGACCTGGGGCTCGGCCTTCGCGCATGCGGGCGTTGGCGTGGCGCTGATCGGGATCGTCTGCGAGACGGCCTGGAACAGCGAATATATCGCGACGATGAAACCCGATGATGTCGCAAAAATTGCGGGCTACGAATTGAGGCTCGACGGTCTGACGCAGCGGCAGGGGCCCAATTTCCGCGAAATGGTGGCGCAATTCACGGTCAGCCTCGATGGCGAGCGGCTCAGCGTGATGACGCCGTCGAAACGCAATTTCACCACCCGCGAAGCGTCGACGACGGAGGCGGCGCTGCTGACGCGCGGCTTTAGCCAGCTCTATATCTCACTCGGTGATCTCACCAGGGACGGAGCGATCGCGGCGCGAATCTATCACAAGCCGCTGGTGCTGTTGATCTGGTTCGGCCCCGTCCTGATGGCGTTCGGCGGCTTGTTGTCGCTGTCCGACCGGAGGCTGCGCGTCGGCGCACCGAAGCCGGCAAAAGTGCTGCGCGGATTGCAGGCGGCGGAGTGAAGCGAATGAGGCTGATCATTGCCGGCTTATTCGCCTTCTTATTCGCCTTGGCGGTGATGCTATCGCCGGCCGCTTACGCCGTGCAGCCGGACGAGATCATGGCTGACCCCGTCAAGGAGGCCCGCGCGCGTGATCTGTCGCGCGAACTGCGCTGCATGGTGTGCCAGAACCAGTCGATCGACGATTCCGAGGCGCCGCTGGCGCGCGATTTGCGGCTGTTGGTGCGCGAGCGGATCGCGGCCGGTGACAGCGATTCCCGGGTGATCGATTTCCTGGTGGCGCGGTATGGCGAGTTCGTGCTGCTGAAGCCGCGTTTTGAACGCCAGACCTGGTTGCTTTGGCTGTTGACGCCGCTGGCGCTTGCAGGAGGCGGATTGGCGCTTTGGATGCACGGCAGGCGGCGCGCAAAATCGGCCCCTGGGAAAGACGGGTCCGAGGCGAGATTGAGCGCGGACGAGGAAGCTCGGCTGCAACGGCTGATTGCAGCGGAACCGCCGCCTGAGAGCCCGGCCTAGGCTGACTGCGGGCGGTTTTCCCCGCCTTGCATTAAGCCGTTGTCGCCCCTGCGATAATCCGCCGCATTGGTTCGGCCCTTCATTACAAAAGTTTAACTCCGCCGCCAGCGCGCTGTAAGGCGGAAAACCCCATGTTTTGGGCACAATGAGGTGCTCGCCCCCCGCCCCCCCGCAACGCTGATTGAGGCTCTGGAGAATTCTTTATGACTGAACGTCCGATCGATCTTTCGTCGTTGCCGTCCTACCGGCAACCCCGCCGCTCGCTCTTCTCTGCGCGCAAGATGGCGCTGATGGCGTCCGTCGTCGCAGGCCTTGGCGTCGCTATCTATGGCTTTGGCCCTTCCACCAGCTCGGTTGACTTCTTCACCAGCCCCGCGCACGCGCAGGTCAACAATGAAGTGCGCAAGGTCGAGAAGCCGGTCGGCTTTGCCGACATCGTCGAGCGCGTGAAGCCGTCGGTGATTTCGGTGAAGGTCAACATCACGCAGAAGCTCGCCAAGGACGACAGCGGCGACGAGGACTCTTCGCCGTTCCAGCCGGGCTCGCCGATGGAGCGCTTTTTCCGTCGCTTCGGCGGACCTGATGGTCTGCCGCCCGGCATGCGCGGCGGACCCCGCGGCCGCGGCGCGGTCACCGGCCAGGGCTCCGGCTTCTTCATTTCCGCCGACGGCTATGCCGTCACCAACAACCACGTGGTGGACGGCGCCGACAAGGTCGAAGTGACGACCGACGACGGCAAGACCTTCAGCGCGAAGGTGATCGGCACCGACGCGCGCACCGACCTCGCCTTGATCAAGGTCGAGGGCGGCTCCAACTTCCCGTTCGCGAAGCTTTCCGACGGCAAGCCGCGCATCGGCGACTGGGTGCTCGCGGTCGGCAATCCGTTCGGCCTCGGCGGCACCGTGACCGCCGGTATCGTCTCGGCCTCTGGCCGCGATATCGGCAACGGTCCCTATGACGATTTCATCCAGATCGACGCGCCGGTCAACAAAGGCAATTCCGGTGGTCCGGCCTTCAATACCGAAGGCGAGGTGATGGGCGTCAACACCGCGATCTATTCGCCGTCCGGCGGCAGCGTCGGTATCGCGTTTTCGATTCCCGCCGCGACCGTGAAGAACATCGTTGCCCAGCTCAAGGACAAGGGCACGGTGAGCCGCGGCTGGATCGGCGTCCAGATCCAGCCGGTCACGGTCGACATCGCCGAAAGCCTCGGCCTGAAGAAGGCGGAAGGCGCGTTGGTCGCTGAGCCGCAGGCCAATGGTCCGGCCGCCAAGGCCGGAATCGAATCCGGTGACGTCATCACCGCGGTCAATGGCGAGACGGTCAAGGATGCCCGCGAGCTCGCCCGCACCATCGGCGGCCTGGCGCCCGGCAATGCGGTGAAGCTGAACGTGCTGCACAAGGGCGAGGACAAGCTCGTCAATATCACGCTCGGCCAGTTGCCGAATACGGTGGAGGCCAAGGCGGACAAGGACGACAGCGATCGCGGCAGCGCGACCCGCGGCACCGACGTGCCGAAGCTCGGTCTCACGGTGGCGCCTGCCAACAGCGTTGCGGGCGCCGGCAAGGACGGCGTGGTTGTCACCGAGGTCGATCCGAAGAGCGCGGCCGCCGAGCGTGGCTTCAAGGAAGGCGACGTCATTCTCGAGGTTGCCGGCAAGAGTGTTGCAAGCGCCGGCGACGTGCGCGACGCGATCAACGCGGCGCGCACCGACAACAAGAACAGCGTCCTGATGCGCGTGAAGAGCGGCGGATCGTCGCGCTTCGTCGCGGTGCCCTTGGCGAAGGGCTAACGTGTTACGAGATGGAGGGTGTCGCCGGCATCGATCGCCCCCGCCGACGGCTCTTTCCGGGGAGCGGGCCAAATCCCGCTCCCTCCTGGTACCTTCCGGTGGAATACGCCCCCCTCCGTCGGAAGGGTCTAAGGGCGGTGAGGTCCCCCAGCCTCACCGCCTGCTTTTTCGCTTAACCGACTGGCGTCCGCTCGTCTTGCATGACAAAGCCGGCCGCGCCATGGTGATGGAAAGCAGTGACCCTTGACTACAACCGCCCCCGATATGCGCCTGTTGATCATCGAAGACGACCGCGAGTCCGCCGACTATTTGGTGAAGGCATTTCGCGAAGTCGGTCACGTTGCCGATCTCGCCGGCGACGGCGAGGAAGGCTTGTCGCTCGCCCAAAGCGGCGACTACGACGTGCTCGTGGTCGACCGCATGCTGCCGAAACGCGACGGGCTGTCGCTGATCGGCGCGCTGCGCGAGAAGGGTAACCACACGCCGGTTCTGATTCTTTCGGCGCTCGGACAGGTGGATGATCGCATCAAGGGCCTGCGCGCGGGCGGCGACGATTATTTGCCGAAACCCTATGCTTTCGCCGAGCTGCTCGCGCGCGTCGAAGTGCTGTCGCGCCGTCATGGCGGTCCGGCCGAGGAAACCACCTATCGCGTCGGCGACCTCGAGCTCGATCGCCTTTCGCATCGGGTCGCCCGCGGCAAGGATGAATTGACGCTGCAGCCGCGCGAGTTCCGGCTCCTGGAATATCTGATGAAGCATGCGGGGCAGGTGGTGACGCGCACCATGCTCTTGGAAAACGTCTGGGATTATCATTTCGATCCGCAGACCAATGTGATCGACGTGCATATTTCGCGGCTGCGGTCCAAGATCGACAAGGGTTTCGAGCGGCCGCTGCTCCATACCATTCGCGGCGCCGGGTATATGATCCGTGACGGCATTCGCTAATATCTTTGAAATTGTTATGAAATTTTTCTGATGTTGGCTTTCAGCTTACCGCTTTCTTACCGCTTTCCCTTCGCTGCTAGATAGCTCGCTGATGCGCGTCCCGCTCGCCCGCTGTCCACCATCGGCTGGCCGGAAACGCACAGCGAGGCCGCGCTCGCGGGCTACGTCAGCCTCTCCCGGTGCATCGCCAGCAGAAACGGCGCATTGACCTTCACGTCATCAACGCCGCGACCGACAAGCGCGTCCAGCTCCTCGCGGCTCAAGGTCTTTCGGTCGATCAGCGCTCGATGTCGCCGGACCAGCATGCGGGTCATGGCGCGCAACCGGGCCTCGATCCGGTGCCAGCTTTCATCGGCGCTTTGGAGCTGTTCCGCCATGAGGGCGATCTGATGCCGGTCATAGCCGTCGCCGGCATGTCGCACATCTCCGAGCAGCTCCGCACTCTCGGCACCGGCCATGTACGCGATGATCCGGGCGTGAAAGACGGCGTCGTTCTCCCGCACCTTGCCGCGCTGCTCCCATGCCCGCCCGCATGCGAACGGCTCATTGATGATGATGTGCCCCGCGCATTCGTGATCCGCTTCGACGGAAGCGCCACCGCAATCCAGCGTGAGCACGCGGGCGATCACCGCATGGCCCGATTCATGGAAGGCGGTTTGTCTGAGCCGCTTTGATATTCTCCGCATTGGCCCGGCTCGGCTACTTCCTCGGCTTCGCTTTACTGGACGTCGCCTTCAGCCCGGCCTCGATCAGGCTCCGGATCGCCACGGATACGTTTGGCACTCCCGGCTGATGCGCGCGCCAGTCATCGATCTGCTGGGCCAGCTCGTCGGGCAGGATCAGATTAACCTTCTTGATCTTGTTTGCCAATTTTGGCGGCATTCGTCGTCCCTGAATCATCAAAGGCTCTTTCCTAAAACATTTAGTTGATCTCTACCATGTGATGGATAACATGCATAATCTCATTATGCGAGCCAAGTCCCATGGACAAGAAACAGAGGAAGCGGCGCGCAGCGGTCGCCGCCACCGCGCTCTTGGAGTGGCGAGATCGTATGGCCAGAGAGGAGGCGAGGAATCGCATGGTTAAAGAGATTGCCGAGCGCGAGATGACGACGCGCTACGAACGCATGGTCGCCGAAATGCGCACGCAGTTGGAAGAGAGGCCGCGCGCCGCAAGTCAAACCACCTGCACGATGGTCGCCGGCATGGTGAACGGCGCTGGCGCTACTGGCGCTTTGAAGTGATAACATCACCTCAATCATGCGCATCCCAATCCGACTGATCCAACCGTGGCGCTGCGGCAGACTGGCGAAAGTACGCGACGATGATGCGGGCGGGCGACGAATTCCCTCCGGTGCAAGTCATCCGGCAATCGTCGAAGCTGCACGGCTATCCCTATCGGCTGTTCGAAGGGATGCATCGCGCCCGCGCGGCAAAGCAAATCGGGCGCCGAACGATCGGAGGCCCATGTGATCGTTGATGAGAGATGAGGGCAGCGCGATTTCGTCGGCTGGTGGGACGTCAATGTCGGGGTGAGGCGAGGCGCTGGACACCTGACGGCCTATCGCACGACCCGGTAGGCCCCTAGCGCGCTTTGCGTCGTGGCTCCGGCGTCGGCTTCGGCGCGTGCCGGTTGATCGCCAGCATCATCCCAATGCGCGCGAACATGGTCGGGCCGTCATGCTTGGCGACCAGCAACAGCGCCTCCAAGCCGTCGCTCTCATTTTGCGCGGGCTGCTAAATGTTGCGGCACGAAGGCCAAAGCTTCCTAAAAAAAGCGCCGGTCGCCGCGGCCGACACCTCGCACCGGCTGACAGGGGTTATTTGTTCGCGGTACTGGCCTTTCGGCCACGAGGCGGTACAGCTCGGCTCGCAGTTCAGAATTGCCGTTTGCCATTTGCGGTATTCCAGGTGTTTCGCGGTGTCATGCTTCATTCGGGTGCAGCGTCCCAGCAGCGAAGCGCTTTTATGCCGGGCTTCTTGGGCCTTCGGTGCTAACAATGCCAAAAGTCCCGCATCAAGCGGGGCTTTGTTCAATAGGCTTGCCAGCGTCTGGCAACGCTTTGAGCCATACCCTCAGATCGTTAGGCAGGATGATGGTGCGCCTGCC
>Ga0210406_10004760_pt1 | contig 14405 bp, 14 predicted proteins | sample IncBWC30MmetaG_FD_155454 | JGI IMG/M metagenome (GOLD analysis project Ga0210406, IMG submission 155454) | Forest soil microbial communities from Barre Woods Harvard Forest LTER site, Petersham, Massachusetts, United States - Inc-BW-C-30-M | ecosystem: Environmental > Terrestrial > Soil >... | reverse complement strand
GGACAAAGTTTTGCTGCGGGACTAAATGTTAATACTTGGTCAAAATCGAGCCGCTGCTCCGGCAAACCACGCAGCGTTGTTTGCGAGTATCGACGGAACGAACAAAAAGTGTCTCGCCGGAACGGATGCGAGCGCCTGACTGTTCTTCAGGAACCAGTTGGCCTAGTAGTTGAACGACTTGGCCATCGAGATTGAGCCGGACCAATCCGTAGCCTTTTGCATCAAAATCCGTGGCGGCGGTGCCGTTCTCCAGCAGGGCGTCTGTCAACGTCTTAGCCGGCAACGATGCCCATTTTTGGACACCGGTTAACAGCGGTCGGATGCAAAAAAAACAAATGATATAAGCACCTATCAGAGCTGCGCCTAACTGTAACCAACCGTGAAGGATAGGCGCGAGTAGAGTGCCCGTTGCACCGAACCCAATAATTGCACCAGCCAGATAGGCCGGCGACAACCAAGTTAGGAGTCCAGTGATTAAATTACTTACTGCCTGGTTAGGTGGGGTATTGCGCGCAGAGGGGGGATGGCCGGTTTGGTGTGCTGACGCGCGGATGTGTCCGCCGGGAGCGTGAGAGGTGTGACCGACGCCGGGACGTATTCCGATATGATGAAACCCGATTCCGCAAAAGGCGAGAACTGCCAGGGCAACTCCCCCACCGATCAAGCACGACAGATAAATATCCAATCGAACTCTCTCTTTCTAGCTAACTATAGCTAATCCCGATTTGAATTGCGTGCAAGTTACCCAGGCACGGTAGGGTTGAGCTCCTGCTCATCCGCATGTGAGTGCGTGTTCGAAAAGCACGGACGAGCAGGAGCTCGTCCCTACCGATCTTTTTATTCCTTGACGAATCCTTTGTCGGTCAACTGAAAGCGCTGGAGATCGACACCAAGCTTGCGTGGAAATTGAGTGGCCACATTCACGGCTTGTTGCATCGATGCTGCATTGTTGGTTTGACGGGCCTGCCGAGCTTGTTGCGCGCAGAGTTCCGCGACGCACTTGAGCAACTCAGAGATTTTCTGTTTGTTCTCGCTCGTTAGCTGGGCGGCTTTCCCTCGTTTCTCCAATACCTGACAAACCGCGGTCCTTACTCTCCGAATACCCGTTGGGGTATTGGATGCGTCAGCGTTATGGACGATTTCCCACGCGATAATCATGTAGCCGGCGACCGTGTCTCCGACGTTGTGTCTGGAATATCCATAGCTAGCGAATCTCGCGTCGAACCGGCTGATCATAGCATCGTAGGTCGGAGCGTTGAGGAGCGTCTGGGCATTCACGTGCGACAAATAAAAAGTGCGTACCGAATTGGTAACCGCTGGGGTGGGGTGGAACGCGAGGTTGCTAAACGATTCAATCGGCTGAATCGGCGCTCTTTTTTGTGTCGGTCCCTTCTTCGGGTTCTGGGTGTTTGAGGCTTCGGGCGTATTAGCCGGGCTAACGTGCTCAAGTTCGTGCTCGACGCTAGCCAGGTCGGTACCCATGCCCTCGAGTCCTAAGCTCCGATTAAATGATTCGACTTCTCCGCCGCTTTCCTGAGCCCATACTTGGGGAGCCGAAGCAAGACCTAGTAACGAAATCGCCGCGATGCTTGAATGAATTTTCGAGATCCGCATAAGTGATGAACTCAACCTGATTTAGAGAATCGACCGCGATTCATATCGGGGTCTAAGTTAACGGTCAATGCTGTTTGCCTGCTAATAGATGCCTAGGCAGGGCCGCAATTGCGCAAAAAGTTGACGCTCAAGTTGAAAGATGTGGACCAAATTTTGCTGTGGTTCGGCTCTCGCCAAAGAACCCTCAGAAACAAAATTCACTATCGCAACGTCTTGGGTAGCAGGATACCCGCCAATTTTCCGATCTATGACTGATCACTCATTGAAAAAGGAGCATGAAGATTTTATCCGTCGAACCATTGAACTCTCACGCCGCGCATCATTGGAGTATTGTACCGGCGGGGTCTTCGGGGCGGTGATCGTTAAGGACGGTAAGATAGTTTCCGAGGGGATGAACCGGGTGGTCGCGAGTCATGATCCTACTTGGCATGCCGAGATGGAAGCGATTCGCAGTGCGAGCATTACCCTGCAAAGCTTCAAGCTTACCCATTGTGTTTTGTACACATCGGCGGAGCCGTGCCCGATGTGTTTAGCTGCTTCTTACTGGGCCGGTATAGAACAGATATTTTACGCCGCGTCGGTAGAAGACGCCTTTGAATACGGCAATTTCGATGACCGCCCCATCTACGAACAGTTGGCTCTGCCGAAAGAGCAACGATCACTCAAACTCACCCAATTATTGCGGGATGAAGCGGTCGTCGTTTGGAGGGAGTATCAGGCTAAGCCGGATAAAATACATTATTAACCGCAGGAACGAATGGGCGAGACGGCGAAGGAGAGGCGCGAAGCGCTGGTAGGGCGAAAATCTCGGCGCGCTAGTGATTGGCCACATGGACACCGCTGGATCGCGCCGGATCTGAGCCGTGTCGCGTGGTTGGGTTCGTGCCGGAAATCGACGATAAAGAGAACCGGTCTGGAAAATGCGGATCGATCATCGGACGGGGTAGCCCCGGATCGGGCATATTCTCCGACAACCCGCCGCTCCACGAAACGGCTCAGATCCGACGCGGACATGCGGGACTAATATGGCCAGTCCTCGGCGCGCCGAGATTTTCGCCCTACCACCCCTGTCGCCCAATGACCGTTTCGTTCCCTCAGTCGACGCTCGTGCTTGCGGGCGCTGGTTTCCGCTCGTTTTCCTTCATTTCTCGCCGTTCGACGGCGACCATACAAACGTCGTCGTCGAAGTTTTCTCGCTTAGAAAAACAGCAGACCTCGTGAACAATGGCCGGGAAGAGCTTTTCCATTGGAAGAGTTGCCATACGGTTGAGACTCGAGATGAGTGAGTTTTTACCGAATTCTTTTCCGTCTGGTGAGTCGACCTCGTAGAGGCCATCGGTAAAAAGGACGAGACAGTCTTTGGGCTCGAACGGACAGGTGAAGGTAGGGTAGGTGATTTCGTCGAAAATACCGAGAGCAGGGCCAATCTTGGCGTGGTCTTGCGTGATTGGTTCTGCCCCTGGGGTTACTCGCCTGAGACGCACTGGGACCGGATGCGCGGCGTTAGCAAACTGGGCGTCTTTAGAGGACGAATCGACAATGAGATAAAATGCAGTCGCAACAAATGGTTCCTCGACCCGTTCCAAGATGGCGCGCAGCCGTAAGTTGAGACTGCTGAGAAAGCGGCCGGCGTTAGCCATTACCGGGCGGAGCTCTTCCAACAGAGCTCGAATGATCGCTGTGACCAGGGCGGCCCGTAAGCCGTGGCCCATGACGTCGCAAATGAAGATGCCCACGCGGCTCTCCGACAGCGGGAAGAAGTCAAAGAAATCGCCTCCGACAGCTGCCGCTGGACGATAATAATGAGCAAAACTAAACGGGGCACTCTCGGCAGCATCGCTACCGTTGAAGTTGGGATATTCGCGAGGTAATAAGGCCAGCTGGACTTCGCGAGCCATGCGAAGGTCTGCTTCGAGCTGTGCGTTCTTGGTGGTTAATTCGGCGCTGGTTATTCGGAGCCGATTGCGTTCTTCCTCCAGCGCATTCTCCATCCGCTTGATGGCAGTGAAATCCCTGTTAACCCCGAAGATGCCAATTACTTCGCCGGCCGCATTTCGGAGCGGCAATTTGCTAGTATAGTCCCAGGTCACCCGGCCGCTCGGGTAAACTAACCGTTCAACTTTGCCGATAAGCGGTTGGCCGGTTTCCATGATGTGCCTTTCATCCGCGTTCGCTTCCCGGGCAGTTTGCTCCGACCAAAAATCAAAATCGCTTTTGCCGATCAGGTCGGCCGGGCCGCGTACGCCCATGAATTCAGCCACGGCTCGACTCGCGCAAATGAATCGGCCTTCTTTATCCTTGAAATAAATTTGGTCTGCTGCGTGCTCGAGCAGGAAATCAAAAAACTGCTGTTTTAGAGCGACATCATCCGGACCGTGGGAGGGTAAATCTTTCACGAGCCTGACGAATGTAGCCTGCGTTGGGCGAACGGTCTAGGGAAAGGAGCCGGAATCCAGGAGCCTAGAGGCTGATCAGTTTGGCGAGCATCGGGCCAACTACGCCGTGGATTCGAAAAGTAATCAGGAATCAGCAATCGGTCTTCAGTGGTGTTGCATTCAGGAGGACCATTCACTGATTGCTTGCGTCAAAATCGGTCAGGTAACGCTTGCACCACCTCCGACCTCCTGACTCCTGGCTCCTGGCTCCTTCTGCATCACGCTCCAAGGATCCGGTGCACAATTTCCTTCTGCGCGGTCCTTGCGAAAACATCCGCGCCGATTCGGGTCTTACCTTTTTTCGGTTCGCGAAGCCGGGTCAAGCCTTCCGCCCGACCCTCTTTTGTTACTTCAACATCCCACGCCTCGAAATGGAATAGATCGGGGCGAACCATCGCTAGAGCGGCTAGGGGATCATGCGGATGGTTGGCGGTGATATTTCTTAGTTCCCACCATCGCATGATCTGGTCTTCTAGTAAGGCGCCAACGCCGTTGTCTAGTTGTGCGATCTGGTGAACATCATTCGCATCCAAAAGAACGCGCAGGGTCAGGTCAAGGCCAATAGCGGTGATCGGAATCCCGGATTCGAAAACGATCTTCGCAGCTTCAGGATCACATTTGATATTGTGTTCCGGCCGGTCGAGCCAATAGGCACCGCCCATTAGATAGAGATGTTTTATTTTGGAAAAGGTCACGGCATCTTTCTTTATAGCGCTGGCAATGTTGGTGAGAGGACCCGTAGCCAGAACTTCAAGTTCGCCGGGGAAGTGATTTGCTTTTTCTAACAGGTAATCAACCGCTCCGGGTTCGGCCGAGACTTGAGCCTGGTCCAAATCAGGAACTCCATATCCTTCATGACCGGCCCAAGAAACCTGGCGTCGAGTCAACGTCTCTTTTTCCCCGACTAAAATGTCGATATCAGGCCGTTGAATCAAATCGCAGGTCACCTTTGTAATGCGCGCTCGAAGCGGCGTGTCTCCGTAAACCGTGGTAACGCCAATCAGATTCAGTTCCGGAGATTTGGCTAGAACCGTCAGTGCCAGAATATCATCAACATCCGTGCCGATGTCAGTATCGAAGATAACAGGTCTCATAGTTAGTTAATGGGAAGAGGGGTGGTGGGGCGAGGCTCCAGAAAAACCGGCCGGTCAGCCTTTAAAGCCGGCGGCGGTGACTCCTTGAATGTAAAAACGCTGGAGCGGCAAAAGAATGAATAATGGGATTACGGTTGCGACGTTGGAGGCTGCAAAAAGCTCGTTCCATTGGGTCGTATATCGCTGCTGGAACCCGGCCAACGCGACTTGAATTACTTTAAGATTTTCGGATCGCGTGCAAATCAGGGGCCAGAGGAACGATTCCCATTGGAAAAGGAAGATGAGTAACCCAGCGCTAATAATCACCGGCTTTGAAAGAGGAAGATAGATGTTCCACAAGATTCTCAGCCAGCCGGCGCCATCCATTCTAGCGGCCTCTGCCAACTCCCGTGGAATCTGCGAGAAAAACTGTCGAAACAGAAAGATAACCACTCCGTTAGCCAATCCAGGGACGATCAAAGCGTAGTACGAATCGATCCAGCCAAACAGTTTGATAACGTTATAAAGAGGGATGGATATCGCTTCGAATGGAACCAGAAAGCTGAGGACAGTGACGAAAAAGAGAAACTGCCGGCCTGGAAACTGAAACACGGCGAACACAAACCCGGCCAATCCGTTAATAATCAGGCCTCCGAGAACGGTCATAGCGGCAACGAAAACGCTATTCAGCACCGCAACGCCAAATCCCCGCTCGGTAAAGATCGTGAAGTAAGCGGAAAAATCGAGGTGATCGAGGAAAAGGGCTTTGAGGCTGAAAGGGGAGGTATATTTAAAAATCTCCTCCAGCGGCCGTAAGGAAGAGGTGAGTGACCACCAGAGCGGTAACACAAAGAGCAGACCGACGAAGATATAGAGAAGATGGAGTGGTAACCGAACTCCAAAGATCGCGTTCTTCATTTCAATTTGCTTCCTCCTGACTAAAAAGCCGGAACTGCATAGCGACCGTAGTGATCACTAACACAAGCAAAACCATGACCAGAGCTAGAGCCCGCCCCATATCTCCGTACACAAACCCAGATTTATAGGCCTCATACATCAAGACGTTGGTCGAATAGGAGGGGCCTCCGCGAGTCAGCAGAAACATCGGTACGAACAAAAGAAAATTAACGGCGGTATCGGTTATCAACACGAACAGTAGCGGCCGGCGCAGCAAGGGAAAAATGATCCGAAAGAAACGGCTGATCCGGCCGGCGCCGTCAATGCGGGCGGCTTCGTACAACTGTCGGGGAATATCTTGCAGACCGGCCCAAAGAAAGATCATCCAAAAACTTGCCCCTTTCCAGGTGGCGATAGCCACGATGCACCAGAGCGCTTGATCTTTATTGATCAGGAAAGGCTGAGAAGGAATGCCGACCAGGTTGATCAGGGAGTTAGCTAAGCCGGAGTTCGGGTCGAGCATGATCCGCCACAGGATCGAGGCGATCGGCACTGAGACACCAAGGGGAATAAAAAAGAGCAACCGATAGAAACCGATCCCGCGAAACCTTTGATTCGCCATGATGGCCAAGAGCAAGGCGATGAAGACCTGCAGCGGATTGATTACCAGGTTCAACTTGATCGTGACCCAGAGCGATTGCCAAAAGATCGGGTCACGGAACAGTTGGGTGTAGTTGTTTAAGCCGACAAAGACGTCCTTGCCGGCTTGCATAATCGACTGGCTATAGAGGCTACCTAGCAGCGTTGTGGCGATCGGCCATAAGCGGAAGACAGCCAGACAAAGGAGTGCCGGCGAAAGAAGCAGATAAGCGATCCAGGCGGAACGGCGATAGGTCATCGCTTAAATTGGGCGAAGAACACATCAAGCCGTTGGGCTGCTCCGTCGAGAGCTTCTTTCGGATCGACGCCATTGCGAATGTCTTCGTAAGTCGAAGCAAAAATGTCTTCTAGCTGAAGATAGGCAGGGGTTAAGGGACGCGGTACCGCAGTGTGCTGGGCTTCGTAATCTCCCAACAAATAAGCGTCATTCGGGAAGACGTGAAACTTTTGGTCAGCGGAAATCTTGCTCCAGAGCGCGATCAGGGCCGGGGATTGCCCTTGACCTTCGAACCAAACTGTTGCTCCCGCATCGCTCACACAGAGAAACTGAATAAATTTCGCGGCTTCGGCCTGATGTTGAGAGTTTTTGGAAATCCCCACGTGCCAACTGCCTGTGCCGCTGGCCGGTTTTCCTTCCTTGAAATAGGGAATCGGTGCGACCTCAAAGTCGACGCCTGCTTCCTTGAACCGTCCGACATTCCATTCACCACCTACAAAGATCGCGACTTTTCCTCCGGAGAATAAACTTGGCGATTCGTCGGGGGGCACATTCTTGGGACTGATCTTCCACTTGTTGAACAAGTCGCCGTACCATTGCGCGGCTTTCAACCAGCCGGGGGAATTGAAGTAGCCCTGAGCCGTCAACCCATCCGGGCCGACTAACGTCGCGCCTAAAGAATCGCCCAGACATTGCAGTTGGTAGAGGCGGCTTACCTGGTCAAATTCGAATCCCCAGACGTCGGTCCTACCGTTCTCGGTCTTGGTCAGTTTCTTGGCCGCGTCGACAACCTGTTCCCAGGTCCAGCGGTCGTTCGCCGCGATCTGAGCCACCTGGTCGTAAGTCACGGTCTGGTCGGCCGCCAATCCTTTCGGTGGTTCGATGCCGGCATCGCGGAAGAGTTTGCGATTAATGAACATGAACTGGGTCGAAGTATTCTGCGGCGCAGCCATAAAATGGCCGTTGTACATGCCCGCCTGCCAGGAAGCCTTGATCCAGGTCTTTTCGATTTGGTCTTTGGAAAAATAATCGTCCAATGGCGCCAGATATCCGCGCACGCTATAGGAGGCAACCAGCGGCACATCGACACTGATTAGATCCACGTCTTTGTCCTGCGCTTTCATCCGCACCTCGATAGTTTCGAACAGGTCGCGAAATGGGTAAGTATCAAGTTGGATCTTTATATCCGGGTTTTGGGCTTCGAAGGCAGCCACCACTTTCTTGACATTGCCCGGCCAGGCGTTGTCGGAGAGGGTCATCCAATGGAGAACGGTGGCGGCGGAAGCGGAGCCCAAGACACAACCGGAGAGGGTAGCGATCAGGCAAAAACATCGCCAGGAGGAGAGGCGGTAGGCAAAACGGTCAGCACTTGTGTTCATGATAGAAAGGGGGGATACTGTTACCGCTAACAGTTGTTAGCGGTAACAGAGTCGGCTTCGCTTGCTTGTCAATCCGGTTTCACATAATAAATCCATCCCCTTTCCGATGCTTTAACGCTCCCTCCGGGCATTCATTCGCCAGCCCATGCACCAATCTCCCCAGCAGAAAAAAAGCTCTTTCGACCGAGTGACCCTTTATGAGGTTGCTGAAGTGGCCGGCGTTTCGCATCAAACGGTATCCCGGGTAGTAAATGCTAGTCCGTTGGTAGCTGAACGCACCCGGGCCCGAGTCCTGAAAGCGATTGCCAGGATGAACTATCGCCCCAACAGCGTAGCCCGGAACCTGGCTGCCCGGCGTTCCGCTCTAATCGGCGTCATTACGTTTTCCGTTGAATCCTACGGACCATCGCATCTGATCACGAGCCTCAGCGAGGCAGCCCGGAAACTGGGTTACCACATAGTCGTGGCTAGCGCCGAATATCCCGTCCTGGACGAGATCCGCCGTTGTGGCACCGAACTCCGCGGGCACGGAGTTGATGGAGTGATTGTGATTCTTCCTACCATCCTACGGCTTAGAGCGCTGGAGGAAGTATTCGGTGATGCACCCGTGGTCGTGCTGGGTGCTCGGCGGCAACATCGGTATACCGCCGTCGAGATCGATCACGAACTGGGTTCGCAGAAAGCCACCGAGTACCTTATCACGCAGGGTCATCGGGAGATTGCTTGCATCAGCGGGCCGCTGGATTGGGATTGTTCCAGCTCGAGGCGTTTAGGCTGGCGCAGGGCCGTGGAAGCACACAAGTTTCCGCTCGGTCCGGCTGTCGAGTGCGACTGGAGCCCAGAAGGAGGTTATGCGGCAACGCAACGGTTGCTAGATTCCAGAGCGCGTTTTACGGCGCTGGTGGCGGCAAATGATCAGATCGCGCTCGGCGCCATGGAGGCTCTCTGGGAAAAGGGGATCGATATCCCCAGCCAAGTCTCGGTGATTGGTTTCGATAATATGCCGGAATCGGAATTTTTTCGGCCTCCTCTGACTACGGTGAACCACGATTTCGATCTTCTCAGCACGACCAGCTTGCAACTGGTGACCCAAGCGATTAGCGATCCGCAAGCTCCAAGGTTGCACCACAAGATTGCTCCCGATCTGATAATCCGTCAGAGCGTAGGACCGATTGCCGGCGAGGTCGCATCCGCAAGCTCCGGACTCGTCGATGGTGTGGGTACCGGCCAAAAGAGAAACAGGAGCCTCCGAAAAAACTTTGAACAGAAGGCCGCAAAGGTCTCAAAGGAAAGCGTGTTTCGTAGGAGCTAAATCTTTATAGCCCACCGCATCCCCCCACGGCTAGCTCCATAGGAGCGGCATCCAAGGTGAATGGGAACGCGCAAATATTGTCGATATATGCCGCGCCTACGGGGCACATTCCCTTTGTGACCTTTCCGCTCTTCTGTTCAATTTAGAAATCTGGCTCTGCAGCAGACTCTTCTACTGCACGCGATACCCGCGCAAAACAGCGGAGAGCCCACAAATTCTGACGTAAGCGTCTTGTAATCTGTGTAATCTGCGAAATCTGCAGATTTTTAATCTTCGGGATGTGGTCTTAAATAGATTGGCTACAGAATCAGCTTCTTCCGGACCTGACTAAGCGCAAGCCAACCAAGCGCAAAAGTAAACGCAACCAGTGCAACTACGTGAAAGATGAGTTCCGCCGCATTCCATTCACCCCAGCTGCTCATCTGTAGCAAGCGAACTCCGTGATAGAACGGCGAGAATTGGACGGCGAGACCCAACCAGGAATTATTGCTGAGAGGGAAGAAAACTCCGGATAGATAATAGATCGGGGCGATCAGAAAAGAGTAGACGCTTTGGAATTGGTTAATATTTCTAACCCAAGCGGATGATAGGAGTCCGATGGCGCCGCAAGGCAGGGCCATGAGCGCGCCGATGAATGGAAAGAAAAAAGCGCCGAATGGGTTAGGTACCAGTCCAATCACAAGTAGAACCAAAGCCACACCGGTAGCCATAAGGCCGGCCCGAATCGCCAGCCAGATAAACTCTCCGACTACAATGTCCAGCACACCAATGGATGTAGTCAGCATCGCTTTGAAGACCGACTCGAACGTCATCCGAATATAGAATCCGTAGCTGCATTCGAAGAATGCTGTGAAAAGGGCGGTGGTTGCGACCATCCCCGGCGCAAGGAACTGAGCGTAACTGTGCCCACCAATCTGTCCAATGAACGGCGAGAGTCCCACACCAAGTGAGGCCAGGACCAGGGCCGGATCCGCTAAAGTCGGAGAAATATTCGCAATGAAGTCTTTTCGGTAAACAACCCAATTTCGAACCGACACATGCCAAGCGAGTCGAAGAGTGGTCGAGAAAGGCATATCCAGGAGTTCAGGAGGAAATATGGTGGAGCGTTGCCTCGCTTGCGAGGCCGTGATGAGCAACGGAAAGCCGTAAGGTACATCCCATCGTTATCCGCGCTCTATCATTAAGACTGGCTTGTTCAAATGGCCGAGCGCGGACAGATGGAACGCTTGTGACGTTATATCCTTTGCTCACCACGGCCTCGCAAGCGAGGCAGCGCTCCAGGTGTACCGTCATTCGTTCTCGTCCAATCCGTGACCGGTCAATTTCAAATAAACATCTTCCAGGCTAGCCGGACGTAGTTGGACTGCGTTAATACCGGTTACCTGTTGGAGTTCAGTTAAATCTTCGAAATGCGGTGTCCGGATACAGAACTGACGACCTTGTTCGAATGTCGTCCAATCTGAAGCGAGATGGGCGCGGAGCCGCTTTTCGGTTTCCAACGGAAAATAGCCGACGAAACCAGGTGCATATTCATCGATCAATTCTCGGGGGGATCCCATAGAGATAACTCGGCCGTTATCGAGGATCACGATGCGATTACAGAGCACCTCGGCCTCATGCATATAGTGGGTAGTTACCAAAACGGTCTTACCGTCGTCTCGATACCCGATTACCCGTTCCCAAATCAGGTGTCTGACCGTTGGGTCCAAACCGGTGGTTGGTTCGTCGAGAATGAGCAGCTCCGGGTCCACCAAAAGTGCACGCACAAACGCCAAGCGTCGCTTCATCCCACCGGAAAGTGACCGGATCGGAGCATCGCGTTTATGCTCAAGCGCCATATGCTTGAGCAGTTCATCGATCCGCTGCGCTGCTGTCTTTCGGGCGACCCCGACGAACCGGGCGTAGAGTTGCATATTTTCGAAAACGGTTAACGCCTCGTCCAACGCATTCTCCTGTGGCACAATCCCGATTCGCGCCTTGATCGCGCGCCCATTCTTGGCCGGGTCGAAGCCGAATACCGACAGTTCGCCGCCGGTTCTTTCAACTACCCCATAAAGACAACCGATAAACGTCGACTTGCCCGCGCCGTTCGGCCCGAGTAAGCCGAGGCACTCACCCTCCTGGACCTCCAGATCGCAGCCCTGCAGCGCCACGACGTCGCCAAAACGTTTCGCGACTCCGTGTGCCTCAATGATCTTGGTCCCGCTGGTTGTCATGGCCGCTTAAGCAGAACCGGGTTAGGGGGAGAGGCAAGTGATTAGTGATTAGTGAGAAGTGAGAGGTGAAAGGTCAAAGGTGAAATCCGCGACACCCGTGGAGCGCTGCCTCGCTTGCGAGGCCGAAAGGGGTGGCCACCCTTTGGGAGCGTCGCCGCTGATGCCCGTATCTGATAGCCGCGACACCAGGAAGGAAGCAGCGCAGATGCGACTGCGCGAAGCATCGAGTAACATCAGCGAGAATCATGAAAACATGGGTGCTGATTTTTCTTGCGCTGGTTTGGGTTCACTCGGAGTTGGCGGCGGCCACGCTGCAAGTTTCCTACCAAGATAAAAAGGTGTCTCTCGATGCCAGCGAACTGGGGAAACTGCCGGTAACCGAAGTTGACGCTTCGGATCACCAGACCAAACATCGGTACTCCGGTGTGCTGGTTCGGGATATCCTGGGATTGGTAGGAGCCCCCTTCGGAGACGCGTTACGCGGCAAGGCACTTAGCCTCGTCGTGCGAATAACCGCTAATGACAATTACACCGTGGTTTTCGCTTTGGCTGAATTCGATCCCGGATTTAGCGATCGCTCAATTATTCTTGCTGAGCAGCAGGACGGACAGCCATTGCCCGACAACGCCGCACCGTTTCGAGTGGTGGTTCCCGGAGATAGCCATCCTGCCCGTTGGATACGGCAGGTGAAATCCATCGAGGTTATGCCGCTAAATCAGTGAGCTGACACACGGATTACGCAGATTTCGGTTGAAGGTGAGAGATGTTCCGAAGTGGTATGACCCGCGGGTTTCCCAAGACAGCTCTTTCGCCCTAAGCTTCCATCCGTCCTTAAACCGAAGTCTGCGAAATCTGTGGATGATTCATCTTCTCTCCGTGTTCTCTGTGTATCTGTGCTGAAATTCGCTTTATGATGATCATTTAGCGGAGATGTCAACGAGTAGATGTCCGTTGCTACCGGGGCTCAATGGAAGAATGGGAAGATCGCGCTTGGCCGGGCCCTCAGTCACTTTGCCTTCCTCGGTAAACGTTGACCCATGGCACTTACACAAGAAGGTGTGGTCCTTCTGCGGGTTCACCTTGCAAATACGGTGAGTGCAATAAGAGGAAAGCGCTACCAGCTTTCCGTTCGCGCGGACTAGGAAGAATCCCTGATCGCGAAACTTGTCGTATATCCCGTCAGCAGCATAGAGGTTGGCCGGACCGGCATCGATCAGGTGACCTTTGGGCGCGGCGGCCGCCGATTTTTGAACCATGGCCAAGCCGGTCGTCACCAGGACCAAGAAGCGCCTTCGGTCGATTTCGGTTTCCCTGTTCTCTGGTTCTTCGTCCATCGCCTCTCAATATTCGAAGACCAGACTCGTGACAATTCCCCAATGTAGATCTTGGTGAGCAGCATTCGTAATCGGGAACACGTATCCGACACCCAAGCGCGGTTGAATTCTACCGATACTTTTCAAGTTGACGCGGACGGCCGCGTCCCCTTCGAACGACGTCTGGCCTTTTTCGTCATGATTGAGCGTGGTTTCCCCGAGTAACTCAAAAACTGGAATCACCTGTAAGACGCCAGGAATCGGCAACTGTTCATGCTGAATCGTGTATCCGAAGACAAAGCCGTATTCGAACGTCTGCAGGCCGCCGTCTTCGCCCGGACCTACTAACGTCGAGTAGCCCAGAATCGATTGTAGCGTGAAATGGTCGCCTAGCCGCAAGTCATTGAAAATCTTAGGAACGAGTTCTCCATTTTTACTGAGCGTGGAATTTGTAGGAACTCCCCCCTCAAAAGCCACTCCAAATGTGCTATCAACAAAGCCGCTGGCGGAGACATATTGGTAGACGGGAATCCGAGCTCCCAAATCAATGTTATTGGCACCTTGTAGTCGTTGTCCGCCTAAGTGATCCCATTCAAAAGGGACCTCGATCTCTAAGGTCATTACGCCAAAACCCTTCTCGAGCTCCGCAGTCATTAGGTCGGAGTGCTGGCTGCCGATCTTGGTGTGCAGGATATCGAGGCGAGCTTCATTGGCCTCGAGATCGGAGTCATCGACAAGGAATGGTTCTGGAAAGACGCCTTGCCCATATTGGCTGCGGCTATCGAGCAAATCGAAAAGTCCATAACGAGTACTAGGGATCTCCGTAGTGGATTCGTTGCCGGTGGATTCGCTAGCGCCTGGTCCGGCGAGCGCCAATTTCGGTTGCTGAACCAGGAAGCAAAGCGTCAGAACTGCCAGAGCCTTAGGAGGTGTAAGCGGGGCTATTGTGTCCACGTCGCTTATTGATAATGAGTCTCATTTGCAGTGTCAATGGACCGCGCGGTTTTTTTGTCCGACCTTCAAGCCGACGAAAGCTGATCCCCAATTAGCGGGCCCAATAATTCTTGCCAGGGCGGATGTTCCGGCGCCCGGCAATCCGGCTTCGCCCAGGCCAAAGGAGAATAAGAGCGCGGCGCTAAAGCTAGATCAGATCCGCTGACTGCATGACGCGCGCGTTTCGATCGGGCGAATGATTGACCGTGCGTTCCGAGTCTATTTTTTTCAGCAAAAGTCCGACAGGAATAGCAAAACCCCAACAGCAAGAGGGATACGATCTGCTGTATTTGCAG
>Ga0210406_10004759_pt1 | contig 14405 bp, 11 predicted proteins | sample IncBWC30MmetaG_FD_155454 | JGI IMG/M metagenome (GOLD analysis project Ga0210406, IMG submission 155454) | Forest soil microbial communities from Barre Woods Harvard Forest LTER site, Petersham, Massachusetts, United States - Inc-BW-C-30-M | ecosystem: Environmental > Terrestrial > Soil >... | reverse complement strand
AGAGGCCGTCCGGTGGGCCGAGCGGTGTCCCCTGCCCGAGTGCGGCGTGATTGAGATACGCCAGATATTCGAGAATTGCGACTTTCCGCCGGAGCTACAGAAAAAAGCGGCGGGATCGTAGCTGCCAGGGGCCCTTATAGGAGTCTGACTACGGGAGAACAAGATGATGGCAAGAAGGCACTTCATTGCAAGGTCGACCGCCGGGATGGTTCTGGCAGCGCATGCAGATTTGCGTGCATGGCCTCAGGAGCGAGCGACCACCGGCCCCAAAACCGGCTATGCTCCGGTAAACGGCCTCAACCTGTACTACGAAATTCACGGCAGCGGAGAACCGCTCATTCTCTTGCACGGGGGCGCGGTCGGTATCGTCATGTTTGGCCCGAACGTGGCGGAGCTGGCCAAGAATCGCAAATTGATCGCCGTGGAATTGCAGGGCCACGGGCGCACTGCGGACATAAACCGGCCGCTGAGCTTCGAAGCCATGGCAGACGACATCGCGGGGCTGATGAAGTACCTGGGGATTGAAAAGGCCGACGTCCTGGGTTACTCGCTGGGTGGAGGGGTTGCGCTCGAGACGGCCTTCCGGCATCCCGAATCCGTGCGCAAGCTTGTGGTCGTCTCAACGCCCTTCAAGCGTGATGGATGGTATCCCGAGGTGCTGGTGACCATGTCGCAGATGGGCCCGTCTGCCGGGGAAATGATGAAGCAGTCGCCGCTGAACCAAGTGTACCCGAACGTGAATTGGGCGGTGTTGTTCACCAAGCTCGGCGCGCTCCTTAAGAAGGACTATGACTGGTCGAAGGAAGTTGCGGCGCTCACGCCACAGACGATGATCGTTTTCGCCGATGCCGACGCTGTCCGTCCCGCACACATCGTGGAGTTCTACGGCTTGCTCGGTGGCGGCCAGAAGGATGCTGGCTTGGATGGGTCTGGAAGGCCTGCGGAGCTGGCCATTTTGCCCGGTCTCACGCATTACAACATTAGTGCATCGCCCTTGCTGCCAACGGTCGTGGCGCCCTTCCTCGACGCGCAATCGGCGGCGAAGGCCAACTAGATCAACCACGGGATTGAATGGGCATTCAGCCCGTTCATGCAGGCCGGCAATCAAGCCGTCAAAAAATACAAGGAGAGAAGATCATGAAATTCCTGAGTATCTATAAACACGCCGAGAGAAACACGCCCCCTTCCCAGGAGGAAATGAACACCATGGGCAAGCTCATCGAGGAGGGGATGAAGAAGGGCTGGCTGCTTGGCACCGAGGGATGTTTGCCGAGCGCTTTGGGCGCGCGCATTCGACGTTCTGGCGATAAGATAACCGTCACCGATGGGCCTTTCATCGAGTCGAAGGAAGTCGTCGGCGGTTTTGCGCTGCTTCAAGCGAACTCCAAGGAGGAAGCCATCAAACTGACCAAGGACTTCCTCCAGGTGGCGGGCGAAGGTGAATGCGAAATTCGGCAGCTCTACGAGCTGGGTGAAACGCACTGCGCCGAGAAGGCGGCGAAAGCCTAGTTGCGGGGTGCTTGCGTCAGTGCGACGCTCGCCACAATGGCGTGAGCAGCTCTGCGCATTCTTCCAACAGGCCCTCAGTCTGTGGGTCGAAAGCGTTGGGCTGCTCACTCTCGACATCGATGGTCCCGACTACGTTTTCTCGGGTTGAATCGAAAATCGGGACGATGATTTCCGATTTTGTCGTTCCGAAGGCGGTGAGGTACCGCGGGTCGCTTCGAACGTTTCCAACGTTGACGGTTTTTCGCGTGGAAATTGCCGAGCCCGTCAAACCCTTGGTTATCGGGAAAGTGCGAAATTCGGGCGCGCCAGGACCGCTCCAGACAATGTTCGATACGAGCCCGGCAGTGGGGTCGACATCGTAAAGTCCCACCCAGCGATGATTGCCGCTTTCTTTTATCAGCGCGGCTACCTTTTCAAGAGCGGCACGGCGCGGTTCTCCTCCGGACACTATGCGCTTTAATTCCTTCCGCAGCGTGGTTCGGTCCATTGTTGCTTCACGGTATGATGACTGACCACGTTCGGTGGCCTCACGCGTCCGCGAGGACCACGGCCATGGCGAAGCCATCGTAGCCCTTGCTGCCGACGGTCTGCAACTCTGTCGCGCTCACTGTTTTCTCGTCGGCCAGCCGCTGGTTGAATCTGCGAACGCCCTGAATGTCGGCGTCCACGGTCGAGGCATCGAGGACCTTGCCATCACGAATCACATTGTCCGCGATGATCAGACTGCCTGGATGGGAAAGTCGCAGCGCCCACGCAAAGTACTCCGGCATGTCGGACTTGTTTGCATCAATGAAGATGAAGTCAAACGGGCCCCGGCCTTCGCGCTCAAGCTGCGGCAAAACGTCTAGCCCAGGTCCGACGCGAAACTCGACGCGATCGCTCAAGCCGGCAAAGGCCACGTTGCTGCGCGCCACTTCCGTATGTTTGGGGTTGGCGTCCACTGTGATCAGGCGGCCTTTTGGGGGCAACGCGCGCGCCAGCCAGATGGTGCTGTACCCGCCCAATGTGCCCAACTCCAATATGTTGCCGGCGCGCATCAGGCACGCCAGCAAATACAGGAATTTGCCCTGCGTCGCGGATACCTGGATAGCCGGCAGGCCAGCCGCCTCGCTTGCTTTGAGAGCGGCTTCGAGCGCGGGATCGTTTGGCGCAAGCAGTCCGCAGATGTAATTGTCGACTTCGGTCCAGACGTTTTGTGACATGATCCTCTTCCACGTGGCCGGTTGGCTAGAACCGCCAGCCATAGCCGAACACCAACTGAATGGTGTGGTGCATTCCCAAATCGTACCGCAAGGAAGTGCCGTTGACGTTTACCGTGTGCGCCGAAAAAAATGTGTGGGAGTCTCCGGCCTCGATCCGCAGCGTGCCTCTCTCGCTCGGATAAAACTCTACGATTCCCCCCAAATCCAGCGCGAAATTCGTCGATCGTCCATAACTGTACTCCACGGTACCGTTCGGCTGCGAGGCGATGCCTTGCAGCGCCTGAGCATAGCTCTGAAATCCGGTCCGCACTTTGCCGAAGAAACCGAAATGGTTCCGGCGAATTCCACCTTTCAATCCCAACAGTCCCTCGAGCACCGGCCCGCCGTAGAGATTGGTAGGCCCGTGGGTATCTTGCGGAAAATACAACACGTCGCCATCGAGATAAAGTACTCGCCAAAACCGGTAGCTCGCATACGCGCCCAGACCGGATAGCGTCGCTATGCTGTTGTTCGCTCCGGCGGGCGCCGTTACCAGCGTGCTGAACAGCGGCCCAAACCCCCAGTTTCCCGGGACCTTTCGCTCGCCTTCATTCTCCCGTAACGTTCCTGGTCGATAGGCTACGCCAAAACTCAGGCGAGTTGTGTCTTCGACACTTCCCGGATAACTGACCGTGACACCTGCCACGTTTTTGGCTTGTTGGGGAACGCGGTACGGATTTCCCGCGATGTCTGCGCGCAAGACCCAACGCGGACTGAGGTAATACTCAATTCCTCCTCCCAAATTCACTTCAAAATAGGTAGCGCCCAGCTTCTGCCCTGGCAGGCCCGCGCCGGGAGAGTACGAGAGCACATCCGTGAAGTGAAACAATCCCGGCCGCACCAGGCCGAAGACGGAGAGGCGCCGCGTCTCGAGCACTTTCGCGCGCAAGCCGAAGACTGCCTGAAGGGTCTGGCCGCCTCGCCGGAAAGATATGACCTCAGATTGTTCCGGGAAAAAATCGACTTCGGCTTCAAACGCCAGCCGGCGATCGAAGTTCCAGTCAAATCTTCCCCCGAAACCCGGGAAATTCTTGCCATTTTCCGTTTTTGGGTCATTTTGCCGGATGGTAGAAAATTCGCCGCCAAATTCCACGCGCGAGTAATCGCTTTGCGCCGAGGCCGTGAAGCAGGCGGCAAACATCAACAACGAAGTGAGCATCCACCGGCAGAACCCACGGCGAGCGAAGGCTATGACGGTTGCGTGAAAGATCCCCGAGTTTGCAGAGATAGTGCCAGGCTCAACCGGCGGGATGCGTTTTTCGGTATTCATCGTAAGCGGCCAGATAGCGGTCCACATCCCTGCGCAGCACGTAATAGGGCGTTGATTGGCGGATTTTTGCCGGCGCTCCGCCGCGTATGCGAATCTTTTTTTCCTTCCACATCCACAATTCCAGGTCCGGCATTTTTACCGGCGCCACCGTCACGGTGGTAATTCCACAACGCAGTAGGGCATCGGGTGAAGTCCACGACGATGCTCCACGCTGAATCATCTGCTCAAGGATGTAGTCGGCCATCTGGCGGTGCCGTTTTTCGATGCGCTCGATCCCGATTTGATTTGCCAATGCGATGGACGCGCGCAGGCCGCTGAGCGCCGGCACGTTGGAGCTGCCGATGCGCTGAAAACGTTCCGCACGGATCTTGTTGTCTTCCCAGCCCTCCGTGGCAATGGTGTTCCACGTGCGATCGATCGCCTCATCGCGCACAAACAGGAAGCCCGAGCCTTTTGGCGCTTGCAGCCACTTGTGCGGGCTGGCGGAATAGTAGTCGCACCCGATGTCGCGAATGTTCAGCTGCATCATTCCTGGCACATGCGCGCCGTCCACCGCGCTCAGGATGCCTTTCGACCGCGCCAGCGTCGCCAGTTCCTTTGCCGGCAAAACTACTCCGGTCACGGTGGTGATATGGCTGAAGAAAATCACCTTTGTTTTGGGGGTGATCGCGTCGTTGAACAGATTCAGCACCGCAGCAGCGCTGGGCACCGGCTTCGGCAGCGTCACTTTTTTCACTACGACGCCGTAGCGCTTGGCTTTCAGGTTCCATGGCTGTTCGCCGCCGGGGTGCTCCTGATCCGTCATCAGCACCTCATCCCCGGGCTTCAGATCGATGCCATTGGCGATGTAGCTGTTTGCCTCGGTGGCGTTCCGCAACAGCGCAATTTCGTTGCGCGAGGATCCCACAAACTCCGCCAGAGGATCGCGAAACTGGTTCCAAGCGGCGTAGCCCCAGATGGGATAATCTTCCGGATCGGTCTCGTCGAGCATCTCGGATTTCTGATAGCTAGCAAACACGGCGCGCAGCACGGGAGCCGGCGAAGAGCCCACCGTGCCATTGTTCAAATACACTTCGTCTTCGGGAATCAGAAACTGTTTGCGAATCTCTGCCCAATAGGCTTCTTCGTTGGTGTCGTACAGCGAATGATCCGGCAAGTTTTCGGGCGCTGGTCCCAGGATGTCCCTGCACACCTGGGGGAAGCCTGCTGCTCCCAACGCCGCCGCACCCGCAACTGATGAAAGAAACGCTCGCCGGTCAATCATTCGTCCTCCCATCGATCTTCGCGGATTCTATCCTCAGCACTGGACTCTCGCGAGCACTTTCGTATCGGGTATACTCTTTTTCATCTTCTCGAGGAACTTGCCACCTTGCCCGGCTTGACGACATCGCGCCTGACGCGCTGCGCATTCTTCGCGCTGATACTGGGCATAGCTCTGTGTAGGCCTGCTCTTGGGCAAAATCCGCACGGCTCGTTGGAGGGCACGGTCCGCGATTCCAGTGGGGCCCTGGTGCCTTCGGCCAAAATCTCGTTGCGCAATCCCGGGCTGTCCCTGGTACGTGAAGCGGAAACGGATGGGCAGGGGGAATTTCGCATCGTCGACCTGCCGGCCGGCGCGTACGACGTGCGGGTCAGCGCTAATGGTCTTGCCGAGGCCCATTCGAGTGTGACCATCTCGATCAGCTCGGTGCGCCAGATCAGCGTAACGCTCGAACCCAAAGGTGTTTCCGAGCATGTTCAGGTCAGCGCGGCGGCGCCGTCGATCACTACGGAGCCCTTGGACACGTCTAGCGCGGTGCACCAAGCCATCGTGTATCACCAGGATCTGGAGACAATTCCGCTCGCGGCACGGAGCTTCGCCAACATCGCCTATTTCGCGCCGGGAACCGAGCCCGTCGAGCCCTCCGACCCCACCAAGGCGCGCATCACCGCGGTTTCTACCGGGGGCAGCTCTGGACTCAACAATGAAATTTCCGTCGATGGCGGCGACAATTCCGACGATTACATTGGTGGGTTCCTGCAGAATTTTTCGCCCGATGCCATTCAGGAATTTGCATTCCGCACCGCGCAAGCCGACGCCGATACGGGCCGCACCACGGCGGGTTCCGTGGTCATCACCACGCGGAGCGGCACTAACCAGTGGCATGGCGAAGCGGCATTTTACGAACGCTCTGCGGCGTTGAACGCGCGTTTCCCCATCGACAATCCGGCTCCCAATCCCAAGCAGCCCTTCTCTCGCCAGAACTATGTGGGCACGCTGGGTGGCCCCATCGTCCAGGATCGCCTGTGGTTTTTTACGTCGCTCGAATATGTTCACGAAGACGCCAGCATCGCCTACAGCAACGCCAGCGTGACGCAATTCAACGCGCTCGCGCAGCTAGCATCGCTGGGACTTCTTCCCGGCGTCACTTCTGTCGATGTTCCGGATAGCGTCAGCGTGCCGTTTCGCGACTACCTGGCTACGGCTCGCCTGGACTGGGCACCGTCCGCGCGCTCGCAATGGTTTCTGCGCGGCGCAATCGATACGTACACCACACGCAACGCCCTGGTGCAGCAAGGAACGCTTCCGTCCACCGGGGCCACAGCGCACAACAACTATTTCAGCCTGGTGCTGGGGCAGCAATTCAACTTTTCGCCGTCGTGGTTCGGTTCGCTGGTGCTGAATGCCAGCGCGCTGCACTTAACGCAAGCGCGCAATGTGAATCTGGGCTTCGCGTATGCGTTTCCGTTTACCATAACGTCCAGCACGATTTCCGGATATGAAACGTATGGCGACAATTTGTTTGTCACTCCCATTACGGCGTTTCCCATCTTGCGCGATCAGCAAAAATATCAGTTTCGCTACGACGTCACGCACACCACAGGGAATCACACGCCGCGCTTCGGTGTTAACTTCATCCACGAGCCGGTACTCAGTGGTGCGCTGACCGCGACGGCGGAAAGCCTGTACTCGCCCCCACAGAATCCGACCTACTATCTGGCCAATCCGCAGCAAGCGCTGACTGATTTCGGCTGCAATCCGGCGCTTCCGCAAAATCAGCCGCCCAATCCGCCGTGCCCTTTGGCTTCTTACACGCCCGCGTACGACGGCAGTTTTTCGCAAAACGTGCAACGGCTTGGCCTTTATGCGGAAGATTCCTGGCGCCTCACTCCCCGGCTCACGCTGAATTATGGCCTGCGCTACGACACGACTTTCGGATTGTTCATCGCTTCCGGTCACTATCAGAGTCTCAATCCGGCGCTCAGCACCGGCCTGGTGAACGGCATCCCTCACGACTACCGCAAAGCGTTCGCGCCGCGTATCGGCATCGCGCAAATGCTGGGTTCGTCAGGCAAAACTGTGCTGCGCGCCGGTTTCGGTTTGTTCTACAACGACCTGGCGCAGAACGGCTGGGTGAACGCGTTTACCGCGGTGAATTCCTACAATCTGGCGAACGGCACAAGCCCCGCCGCGCTGATTGATCCCAACTACCACACGCCATACGCGATTCATGCCACCGCCGGAGTGCAGCACGCGCTTACGACGAATTGGATGGTCAGCGCGGACTACACGCTGGAAACCGGCATGCACGCCTATCGCAGTTATGGCTACGCTGCGGCTGACGTGTACCGCACCGACAACCGCTCGAGTTACCAGGGCTTGTCGCTGCGCGTGCAAGGCAATGTCAACCAGCGTGTTCACCTCACCGCGCATTACACGCTGGCCAAGGCGAACACCTGGGGATGCCAGATTGGCGAGCTGTTTGATTACGTCAACGGCGTCTGCGATACCGCGAATCCCTTCGCGCCGGGAGATTACGGCCCTGCGGGCGAAGATGTGCGCAACCGCTTTGTGCTTGCGGGAACGTTTCTGATTCCCGGCGGCTTTCAACTTTCTACGCTGATGCAGTTTGAATCCGCTCGCCCGTATACCATGACCACGCCGGACGGCACGCGAGCGGTCGTCAACGGTGTGGAAACGACGCTCGATGAGTTTCGTGGCTCGCCTTATGCGCAAGTCGATCTGCGGGTCACGCGCCCGTTCACGTTTCGCGAGCGCTACTCGTTGCTGCCGTTCGTCGAATTCTTCAACCTATTGAATCGCAACAATCCCGGCAATAATTTCATCCCGGATCTTTCCGCCTTGCCCACCCCGGTCAATAATCTTTCCAATGCCACGGCCTTCTGCTTGAATGCTTCCTGCACGCAGACGCAGCCGATTACTTCTCTCAGCCAGTTGCGCTTTCCCGCCGGCGCTTTGGGCGATTTCTTCGGGCCTGGCACAACTGTTGGTATACCCTTTGCCGCGCAGGTGGGCATCAAATTCACATTCTGATCGTGCGATTTTCCCGGAGCCTGGACCGTTCATCATGCTCACAAAAGCACGCTGGCTGCGCGATCTGGAAGGCGTCTCGATTTTTGTTTTGGCTATCTTCCTTTATCGCGCGGACCATTTTCCTGGGGGCGGTTCGCGCTTTTGTTTCTAGTGCCGGATCTATTCATGCTGGGTTATCTGATCGGCGCCAGGTGCGGCGCGGCTTTCTACAATCTCGTTCACACGTATTGAGGCCCGGTGGCGCTTTTGCTGATTTCAATGCTGTTGCCTGCGCCGCAGCTCACTGCGTTCGGATTGATTTGGCTGGCGCAGTTGGGCTTGGACCGTATGCTCGGTTTCGGTTTGAAATACCCCACTTTTTTCAAGGATACGCACCTGCAACACGTCTGATGGGTCTCTGCGGCGCCGCGGCGAGCTGGGGCTGCAGCGCAGCCGGGCAACCTGTACAATAGATATGAGAGCGTAAGGAACACCAGAATCATGTTTGAAAACCTGACAGAAAAGCTGCAGCGAACCTTCAAGAACCTGCGCGGGCAGGGAAAACTCACCGAAGAGCACCTTGACGTGGCGCTCGGGGAGATCCGCGAGGCGCTCATCGAGGGCGACGTCAACGTCGGCGTGGCCGATGAACTGCTCGTCAACATCCGCTCGAAGGCCCTGGGTTCCGAAGTCATGCTGCAGCTTTCGCCCGACCAGCAAGTCGTCAAGATTGTGCGCGACGAGCTCACCAATCTTCTCGGCAAACACGCCAAGCCGCTGTTTGCCTCGCGGCCACCTTCCGTATGGATGATCGTGGGCCTGCAAGGCTCGGGTAAGACCACCACCACCGGCAAGCTTGCCAAATGGCTGTCGCAGCATGGGCACCGGCCCATCGTGGTGTCGACCGACGTGTATCGCCCTGCGGCGCGCGAGCAGCTGTCGCAAGTGGCCAAGTCCATCGGCATTTCGCTGTGGCCCGGCGCGGGTACAGACAAGCCGCTCGAGATCGTGCGCGGCGCGATTAAAGAAGCGAAGCTTTCCGCCAGCGATGTGGTCCTTGTCGACACCGCGGGGCGCTTGCACATTGACGATGAGTTGATGAGCGAGCTCTCCACGCTGAAAAAAGAATTGCAGCCCAGCGAAATGTTGTTTATCGCCGACGCCATGATCGGTCAGGATGCGGTTCGCTCCGCAGGCGAGTTCCACAAGCGCCTCGGGCTTACCGGGGTAGTTCTGACCAAGCTCGATGGCGACGCGCGCGGCGGTGCGGCTCTGTCGATCGCCAAGGTATCCGGGGCTCCGGTAAAGTTCGTGGGCTTGGGTGAAAAGTATGATGCCTTGGAAGGTTTCTATCCCGAGCGCATCGTCTCGCGCGTTCTCGGCATGGGCGACATTCTTTCGCTGATCGAGCGCGCGGAATCTGCCTTCGACAAGAAGGCGGCGATGGAACTCGAGCGCAAACTGCGCAAGGAAGAGTTCACGCTGGAAGATTTTCGCGATCAGCTGAGGCAGATTCGCAAGATGGGCCCGCTGGACCAGTTAATGGATATGCTTCCCAAGGTCGGGCCGCTGCAGAATTTGCCCAAGGACACCACCGTCGACGAGAAGAAACTCAAACAAGTGGAAGCGATCATCAATTCCATGACCAACGAGGAACGCCGCGACCACAACGTGATCGACGGCAAACGGCGCAAGCGCATCGCCAAGGGCAGCGGCACCTCGGTCCAGGAAGTCAACCAGGTCATCAAGCAATACCTGCAGATGCGCACGATGATGAAGCAGTACGGCGCCCTGGCGGCGCGCAGCAAAATGAAGGGCCTCGGCAAACTCGCCGGCCTGGGCTAGTAAGCAGACTGATTCATAACCGAGGCAACGGCTGCCAGTTATCTATAGTGCCGAGCGCGACGTAGTCGCAAGGATTAAACCAGCAATCTTTTCCGACAGCTCGCCGGGGTTGACGTCCGCGCGGTTCGAGAGGATTACGACGGTCAAGCCGTCCTTGGTGAATCGCTCGATCACGGTGCGAAATCCCATGGTGCCTCCGGCGTGCCACATGCGCGGATGTCCGTTCAACGGATCGAGGAACCAGCCGAAACCATAGCTGACTGCCTTTCCCGGCGCGAGATTGTTGTCGTCGGGTTTGCGAGGCCAATGTGTTTCGGAACCGTCGGCCAATTTTGCTGGCGTAAGAGCGGGCGCCATCTCCTCTGCGCTCAGGAGCGTGTGCTTTTGCAGGGCTTCATCCCACTTTGCCATGTCGCTCAAGTTTGAATAAACGCCGCCGTCGCCCAGCGTTGCTGAAGTCGAACTCTGATCCGTTTCCACCAGCTTTCCACCGTCTTTCGAGTTTCCGTTGGCCCGCTGGCTGATCTGATTCTTCCCTTTTTGATAGACCACGGAATGTTCCATGCCCGCAGGGTCAAAAATGCGCTTCTGCAAAAAGTCGCGATAGGGCATTCCCGAAGTTTTCGCGACGATCAATCCGAGAACGACATACCCCGAATTGCTGTACGTCCAGCTTGTCCCGGGAGCGAATTTTCCTTCTGTCTGCTTCTCCAGCAACGCCAGAACCTCACGGTCTTGAATCTGATGGTCCGCCGACCAGCGCGGTCCGTTGGTTTTTTCCTCGCGGTCCATCAGCTCCTCGTAATCCGGCAAGCCGGCAGTGTGGGTCAGAAGGTTGCGAACGGTTATGTTTTTTCCGTAGGCAGGGAATTCCGGGAAGATCTCCGTCAGCCGCTGGTCGTAGCGAACCTTTCCGTCCTTCACAAGAAGCATAATGGCCATGGCGGTGAATTCCTTGGTTACACTGGCCAGCCGGAAATTCGTTTGTGCGTCGATCTTCTCCGTCGTTCCCAGCTTGCGGACGCCATAACCCTGCTCGAAGATCACGTGCCCGTCTTTCTTCACGATGGCGGCGAGGCCTGGCTCGTCCGGCTTTGTCGCGGCGGAAAGGATCGCATCAATCTCCTTATTGCTAGCCGACAGGTTACCTTGCACCGTGAAACTGCCGATTGGCACCGCAATTAAGCACAGGAGCAGTGCCGCAAACGCTTTTCGCATAACACCTCGAGGAATACCGCAGCATACCATCCAGCTTGCTTCGCGGGACGGCGAGATTCTGGCCGCGACCAGCCCGCGGCGCGAACAAACCTCAGGCCTGAAGGCCTGAGCTACAGGAATATAGACGTGCCATGACGTGGCGGGTTCTATTTCACGAATTGGCCGTTGTGAACCGTGTATTCCACGTGGAATGGTTTCTGTTCTTTGCGGGTTTCCCAGTGTTGTTGCGCGATGATCTGGTTGGCTTGCGCCAGTCGTTCGGAGGGCAGCGGATGCGAGCGAAAATAACCCTGCAGGCTTTGGATTGCGAGGTCCGAGAGTTCATCCTCCGGCGCTTGGGCGCGCGTTACGTATTCGTCGCCGAGCTTGGTTAGCCGGTTAAGCGCCTGCACCGCCCCATACGGCGAATAGCCTGCCTCGACCGCCAGAAAGATTCCTTCGCGGTCAGCTTCCAGTTCTTCATCCTTTTGATAGCCGGCCTCCCAAACAGAGAAGGGCAACTGCAGGAGCTCGCCCAGAACTCCCAAATTGAGATTTTTCAGATTGGCTGCCACTTGCACGCGTTCCACGCAGTGATAGTGGTCAATGTGTTCGAGTTCGTGCGCCAGCACACTCGCCAGTTCGTCCTCCGTGGTCATCAGATCCAGCAAACCTTCGCCAATGTAGACAGGACCGCCTGGGAGAGAAAACGCATTGATCATGTTGTGATCCCAAATCACGTGGAAGCGGTAAGGGAGTTGGCGCTGCGCCTGCGCCGCCAGCCGCGCCCCGAGCAGGCTTACATATGCAGCCGTGCCCTGTTGTTCCGGTGAGAGTTCCTGTTGCGGCGGCGGGTAGTGAGCGGCGAGTGTTTTGCCGATGGCAATTTCTTCCTCGTCCGAGAGCCGCGTGAAGTGCATGGGCGCGCGCGTCAAATCTCTTTGCGCATCGGCGGCCATTTCCAGAACGGCGTTGGGCGAAACGGGGGCCTGCTTGTTATGGCGTTGCGTGTAATAGAGCGCACCAAGCGCCACGCTCAGCACCAGGAAAAAACTCGCGACCAGCAGAGCCCGTTTCATAGTAGTTGGCGGATCGCGTCGCGGTAGCGGCTATAGAGGTAGGACACGAAGAGCAAGGCTGCGCCCACAATGATGAAAGTGATATAGCGATCCCGTGGCTGCAGGCCCCACACATCCAGCACTACAACCTTGCCGACGCACAGCAGCAATAATGCCAGGCCGGTCAGCCGGAAGCTGCGTTCTTCGACCGCCAGCGCCAACAGCATGATCAGTACGCCTTCGACACCCCACGCAACCGTGACCAATCCTAAGCGCATTTTCAGCGCCAGCATCAACGTTAGCAGCATGATCGCGACGAAGAACTGCAGTTGCTCCGGCCGGCGCGCGAAAAACGTCAACACCCTGAAGATTCCCTCCGGTCGCGGTGACGACCTGAACCGTTCGCGCAGCGGGAAGGCAAAAAACAGGCTGGCCAGCAGCAGCGCGAGCGCGCAGCCCAGTACCAAATAGCGGCCCTGCCAGTCTCGCTCGACAAAATAGCCTGAGCCAAACAGGTTGTGTGCCAGCGCTCTCGCAAAAACCAGCAGCGTAAGCACGATTCCCTGATACAGAAATACCTGCCGCTTCGGCACCAGCGCCATCCCGAACAGAACTACAACCAAGGCCGCCCAAGCAACAACGACCCACTCAATCGGAAACTGGAAATAAAACAGCGCCACAAGCGTGGCCGTGCCCAAGGTCCCGAGCACCGCGGCAATGGAGTTTCCGCCGCCACGGTCTTCTGTTTTGGTGTGCGTGGCGCCCGCCTGCGTGAACTGCTGGTACACAAAAAAGTAGATCGGCACCAGTGGCAGGATGGTGTAGGTGCGCGGGCTCCAAAAATGTCCTGGGTCGCCGGCCGTCAGGTTCACGAAAAAGATTCGCGCGAAGCTGGCCAGTAGCGCCACGTACGATTGATACCGGAATTGGCCGACGTTGCGCAGCGTCCCATACTCAAACAGCACCAGCCCAAACACCGCCCAGCCGACCGCCACGTTCAGCGGCACCAGTTCGTACCAGAGCAACAGCGACACAATTGTGGATGCCGCCCAGGAATAGGCGTGCTGCAGGTCGCGCGCGCGCCACTCTTCCGGCATGCGCACCACGCGAGACATGGTATAGAAGAACACCGCAACCAGCGCCAGCGAGAGCAGCCGCACGCTCAAGTCGCGCCACGTGGCGGTGAGGTGCAAATTGAAAACCACACCGCGCGCCAGCGCTAGGAAGGACAAAATATACGCCTGCCACCGCAGCTCAGCCAACGCAAACCGCGAATCGACCAGCGCCAGCACCAGCGCAAAACCCGCCCACAGCGGCGCCAGCCAGCCGTTTGGCGCTTCATGCCATGCCAGCAGCGCCAGCAGTCCGGTTGCGGAAAAAGAGTGCACGAACGCCACGGCAGCCTTCGTGCGCAGATCCGGCGCAGCCTGGCGCGAGAGGAAATACAAGCCCGCGGCAACGATCACGACGGTTACGATACGCAGGCTGATCGCCATCCAGATTTTTTGGTCCAGGTCGTAGTTGAAATTGAGCGTGCGCAAGCTCGCCAGAATCGCGACCACGTTGGCCTGCCACGCCAATGGCGCATAACTCAACTTGCGCGACACCAGCACTAATGCAATCGCGAACGCAATCCAGCTGACCGCGACCCACGGCGCCGGCACCAGTTCCCACAGCACCCAGACCATCAGCGCGGACGCGGTCCAGGTATAAGCGCCGCGAACCATCGCCCGGTATCGTTCTTCCGTGGAGTAGAAGCGTTTCGCCAGCCAGTACAATCCCGCAGCCACAGCTAACGCGCTGAAGCTCTTCACCGGTAGTGTGTGCCAGCCATGGACGTTCGCGGCATCCGTGGTGATCGCGAACAACGCGGCGCAGGCACTGAGGATGTGCGCGTGCCAGGCGAGCACCCGGTAAGGCAAAGCGCGTGAAATTTCCAGCAAAATCGCGGCGAACGCAATGAATGCGACCGGCCGCCACAGCACCGGCGC
>Ga0210406_10004756_pt1 | contig 14411 bp, 14 predicted proteins | sample IncBWC30MmetaG_FD_155454 | JGI IMG/M metagenome (GOLD analysis project Ga0210406, IMG submission 155454) | Forest soil microbial communities from Barre Woods Harvard Forest LTER site, Petersham, Massachusetts, United States - Inc-BW-C-30-M | ecosystem: Environmental > Terrestrial > Soil >... | reverse complement strand
GCCGAGCTCCTTCAGCCAGGTTTTCATCGTGTCGGCGGACGGCGGCGCCGCTCGACAATTGACCCGAGGCGATTTCGATCATCAAGGCCCGCCAGCCTTCACGGCCGACGGCAAGGGCGTGCTGGTCAGCGCAAATCGGCGCGCCGATGCCGACTACGACCCTCTCGACAGCGAGATCTACCGCGTCGACCTGGCGGACGGCGCCATTCACGCCCTGACCGATCGGCGCGGTCCCGATCGACATCCCGTGCCCTCGCCGGATGGAAAGCACATCGCCTATCTGGGATTCGACGACAAGCAATTAGGCTATCAGGCAACGCAGCTCTACGTCATGGACAGCGACGGCGGCCATGCGCACTCGCTCACCGCCACGCTCGACCGCGATGCCGCGTCTCCGAAGTGGCTCGCCGACTCCAAGCAATTGGTGTTCCAGTACGATGACCATGGTTCGACCAAGCTTGCCGCCATCGATCTTGCAGGCAAGATGCGCATCCTGGCGGATGGCGTGGGCGGCAATGATGTCTCCCGGCCCTATTCGGGCGGCTCATTTTCGATCTCTCCGAACGGCCGCTTCGCGTTTACCAAGGCCAGCCCCACGGCTCCCGCCGTGCTGGCCACCGGCACATCGATGCGCGATATCGCGACGCTCGAGCCCTTGAGCGAAAATCTGCTCGGCCAGCGCACCATCGGCGCGCTCGAGGAAATCAGCTTCGACTCCTCGGCGGATCACCGGCGCATGCAAGGCTGGATCGTCAAGCCGCCGGGATTTGATCCTGCGAAAAAGTATCCCTTTATTTTGGAGATTCACGGCGGACCGTTCGCCATGTATGCACCCAGCTTTGCCGCGGAGATCCAGCTGTACGCATCCGCCGGCTACGTCGTGCTGTACATGAACCCGCGCGGCAGCACCGGCTATGGCGAGGAATTTGCCAATCTGATTCATCATGACTATCCCAACAAGGACTACGACGACCTGATGTCGGGCGTCGATGCCGTGGCCGGGCGCGGCTACGTCGACACCCAGCGACTGTTCGTGACCGGCGGCAGCGGCGGAGGCGTGCTCACGGCCTGGATCGTCGGTCATACGGATCGCTTTCGAGCCGCCGTGGTCGTGAAACCGGTGATCAATTGGACCAGTTTCGTGCTTACCGGCGACATGACCAACTACTTCTATCGCTACTGGTTCGGCGAATTCCCCTGGGACGATATGCAGGCTTATTGGAAAAGATCGCCGCTGGCCTATGTCGGGAACGTCAAGACGCCGACCATGCTGATGACGGGCGAGGTGGACTATCGCACGCCGTCAAGCGAGGCTGAACAATTCTATCAAGCGCTGAAGTTGCGCAAAGTAGATACGGCGCTGGTGCGCGTTCCCAACGCCTCGCACGACATTTCCGCCCGGCCGAGTCTGCTCATCGACAAGGCGGCGTATGTGCTGGCATGGTTCAAGTCGCACGATGTGAAATCACCGTAGCGTTCGTGCGGTTTGCCCGAACAGGATTTTTTTTGCCTCTTCGGTCATGGTGCTGTTGCTGCTGATGGCCGCGCCTTTCTCGTAGGCGCGCACGGTCGCCGCGCGCGCTCGAATGGCCTCGAACCAGCGCTGAACGTGGGGAAAGTCCTCGAGCCTCTGCCCCTGCAGCTCATAAGACACGATCCACGGATAACACGCCATGTCGGCGATGGAATACGGGCCCGCGATGAATTCGCGGTCGGCAAGCCGATTGTTCAATACGCCGTAGAGTCGATTGGTTTCCTTGACGTATCGATCGATGGCATAGGGAATCTTCTCGGGCGCGTACCGCGTGAAATGATGATTTTGTCCGAGCATCGGGCCAAGTCCGCCTACCTGCCAGAACAGCCACTGCAGCACCTCGACCCGGCCGCGCGACTCGTTCGGAATGAAGTGCTCGCTCTTCTCCGCCAGGTACAACAAAATCGCGCCCGACTCGAACACCGAGATCGGCGCTCCGCGCTCCAGGGGCGTGTGATCGACGATCGCCGGCATGCGATTGTTCGGCGAGATGGCGAGGAATTCCGGCTTGAATTGTTCACCCTTGCCGATGTTCACCGGCACGATGGTGTACGGCATGTCCATCTCTTCCAAAAACAGGGTGACTTTGTGGCCGTTTGGCGTGGGCCAGTAGTACAGGTCGATCATCGATGATTCTCCGCCGGTTCGAGCGCCATTTTGTGATCCCGCAGCAACGCTATGCAAACATCTTCCTCGCGGGGCCTCAAGCGCATTTCAGCCAGCCGGGTTCGCGCGCGGGCATTCTGCGTCCAGGGCAGGATCGAAGAATCCAATTTGCTCACCACGCCCAAGCGCCACTCGAGCAGGTGTCTCCGCTCTGCGAGGCTCTTCGCCTCCTTGCTGTCCGGCGGCACCAAGCGCTTCTCGATGCTGAAACCGACCATCTGCACGACGACGGTGTCGCCTCTCTGCATGATTTTGGCGAGCTTCAGGCAATCTGCCCGGCGCTCGCTCAGGGGCGTCGATTCACGGCATGAATCGATCAGCGGCGAGAAGGCCGGAACGACCTCGGCATTGGCGACGCCGGCAAGCGCCGTCAATTTCGCGTTGTCGGACGCGACCACGCCGCCGGGCAACTCACGGCGCACCGCGCTCAACGCATCGAACATCAGCACCATGAGTTGGTTGTAGTACAGGTCGAAGCGCGTGCCGCGCGCCATGTCCGCCAGCACCCGGTCGATTTCCACCGTGTCCTGATCCCGGTGCGCGGTCGACAACTGAGACAGCCAGGCGGCGCCGTTATCCGGATCCACCCAGCGCAGCACCGTGGCGACGTCCCGGCTGTCGCAGCCGGCGGCGGCGGCACACAGCTGCAAGTGCAGCCAGCCGATGGCGCCGCTGTCCGGAGCGAGGTCGCTCGCGCGAGAGATGAGCTGCAGGGCCGCCGGCGCCGCGGAAGGCAGGGCGTAGCTATTCGTAAAACCCAATGCGGCCGCCGTCGCCAGAGAATTGGCATCGGCCCGCGCCGCAAGCGCCCTTACCGCTTCGTTGCGCCAGACTTGGAATTTGTAGGCTTCAGATTTGGGACTCGTCCCGGAGGGGGTGGTTGCGGCGGCAAAGTTTGCGGCCGTAAACCCTAGAATCATGAGCCTCAGTGCGTGTTTGACCACGAGTCAAACCAGTCTTCAAAGAAAATTGCGGTTGCCGGCGGCGGTCAGGCCCGCGGTGATCGCGAGGCGCATGGCATCCTCCACCGAAATGTCCAGCGGCTTGACACGGTCCCGCGGCAGATAAATGGTATAGCCGCCGAATGCGTAACTCATCGGAAAATAAACGGTCACCCAATCTTGGCCGCCGTGAGCCAGCAGAACGGTAGGCACATCTTCCCGGGTGACGAAGCCTATGGCATGCACGTCGGCAAACCGCGCCAGCACCACCCGCTGCAGGTCGCGCTTCTCGCCGCTGCCGGAAGGCAACAAGCTCACGACATCGCGAAATCCGCCGTACAGCGTCTTTACAAACGGAATCCGGCCCAAAAAATCGTTCCAATACTTGAGCAGGATTCTGCCGGCATAGGCATTGACCACACCGCCGACGAACAAGAGCAACAGAAAGCCGGCGATCAGTCCCAAGCCCGGCCAATAATGTTCGGGGGTGACGATGCCCAATGCGATCAACGCGCGCCGCAGCCAGCCCTCGACCGTATGGACCAGCCACCAGATGACATACACCGTCAATGCCAGCGGCAGAACGGTTACCAAACCGCTCATGGTGAGGGCTAAAATCTTTCGCATGGGATTATCATCGCATGATCGGGCCTAATGCGCCCACTGGGGCAATCAATGACACAACCTGCAGGGCTCGACATCTCATCCGCCAAATCCTCGGATGTGCCGCTGATTCTCGCCTTGATCAATGAACTCGCCGACTACGAGAAACTGCGGCACGAGAGCGTCGCAACCGAGGCGTCGATACACGGTGCGCTGTTCGGGCCGAGGCCGCATGCCGAGGCGGTCATCGCACGATTGGGCGGCGAGCCGGCGGGCTTCGCCCTGTTCTTTCACAATTTTTCGACTTTTCTGGGGAAACCAGGACTGTACCTGGAGGACCTCTTCGTGCGTCCGGCGTATCGCGGCCGCGCGATCGGCAAGTCGCTGCTGAGTCATCTGGCGGCGCTGGCCGTGGAGCGCGACTGCGGCCGCTTCCAGTGGCAGGTGCTCGACTGGAACAAACCCTCTCGTGATTTCTACGAACGCTTGGGCGCGCAGGCCGATGCGGCTTGGGTCAACTATAAAATGACGGGTGATGCGCTGCGGCGCCTGGCTGAGAGCCGCAATTCATGACTGCCGCGGCAGGATGAAACGCAATCCCTGGTAGTTGAGCACCACGCCGTCGCGCCGGATGTGCTCGACGAGCGGCCCCTCGGGCAGGGAACTGCCCTCGTGATACTTGCGCATGTTGATGTACACGAAACGATCGGACGGCTTGGTCGCATACACGTGAACGTCCAAGTGCAGTTCGGGCAGCGCCTGCGCGCCCGATAGGTTGATTTCATTGATCGAGGGCAGTACTTCCTCGTTGTCGGCCTTGGCATCCTCATCGACCAGCACGGGATCGGGCCGGCGCGCCGCGGAACGTGGCGCGGAACGCTGCGCGCTCGAATGTGGCGCGGCGAGCGGCGGGGCGAGCGGCGCAACGGCGGACACACCGCCGGTGCCGGCCGACGGGTCGTCGGCGGTGACGGGAATCTCCTGCGCGTATACCGGCGGCTGATCCAAGGGACTGAAATGATCCGCGACCGCGGGTGCATGGTCCCGGGCAACCGCCGCGGCGTCCGCGTGCTTCCTGGGCGCCGAGGCGACTGCCGGAGCGCCGTTTCGCACCAACATCACGCTGAGCACGACGACATTGATGCCCAGCAGCGCGCCGAGCAATATCGCCCAGAGAGGCAAGCGCCCGCGGCGCTGTGCCGCCGGCGTGTCCATCAATCCCGGTTGGGATTGGCGTTGACGCTCCAGTTCAGATTTCTTCAACGCATCGAGAATGAATGACATGGGAATTCCTAACCGCCGCGAAGCGCGTTGGCGAGCAACAAGGGGGAGCCAGGATCGGCCAGGGCGGTGTCGAGCACGACTTGGGTTTGCACGCCGGCGATGCCATCGACATTGAGCCGGTGGTCGCGCTGGAAATTCTGCACCGCGATCGCCAGTTCTTGATCGTAGACATCGGCGTGCTCGGGATCCGAAGCGCCGCCCGCCAAAGCGTTGAGGCTGCGGCGAAGCCAGCGTACTTCATCGCCCTGCATCCCCAACGACAACAGCCGGGTGTGGGATGTCTTGGGCTTCCAAACCACCGTAAATTCTCCGAACCAGTCCCGCGACAGATCATCGAGAAGCACCTTCTCGTTGTGCTCACCCAGGTTCAACGTCGCGGTCTTGTCATCGAGACCCGACAGCACGACGCGGTGCCGCTGACCCCGCTCGTCGGTCAGCGTCAAGATGGCAGGACGATTCAGCGTCCTGACCTGGGTCCAGGACCCGCGCTGCTCCAGGCAGGCGAGGCCCGCTTTAGCGGCCTGGCCACAGGGATCTTTGTCGTCGGCCATCGCCGTCCCCCACAGCGACAGCAGGCGACGGAACGCAGCCGCGTCGGTGGTGTTGGCCTCATTTGCTTCGAGAAGCGCATTGACCGACGCCAATTTTGGCGCCGGAGCCGCCACCGCCGGCGGTGGAGCTATCGCCGCCACAGGCGCTGCCGGATGCGGGGCGGCGGCACTCTTTGGCGCACGTGATGCGCTGAGCAAGGGGCCCTGATGGCGCCAGAACTGCCAGCCGAGGAACAGACTGCCGGCGAGCACCGCCAGCCCCAACGAGCCGACGACCCAGCCCAGCCAGGTGGGCAGGAATCTGCGGCCGTACACTTCGCCCGCCGCACGGCGCACCAAGCTCGCAGTGATTTTTTTCGTTTCCTGCGTGTACGCGCCCAACAGGGCGCGATCGCATGCAACATTGATGACGCGCGGGATTCCTTGCGACAGCCGATGCAATTCCAGCAGCGCCGCCGGCGTGAATATTTCCTGCGCGGCGCCGGCAACGCGCAATCGATGGCGCACATAGCCCTTGGTTTCCTCGCGAGACAGGGGCTTCAAGTGGTAGCGCCCGGTGATGCGTTGGGCCAGCTGGCGCAGGTCGGTCCGGTCCAGCAACTCCCGAAGTTCCGGTTGACCGATCAATATGATTTGCAGCAGCTTCTGGGTGGGCGTCTCCAAATTGGTCAAGAGGCGGACCTGCTCCAATACATCGATGGAGAGATTCTGTGCCTCATCGACCAGCACGATGATGCGCCTACCCTCCGCGTGGGCGCCGAGCAGGCGTCGATTCAAGGCATCGACCATCTGCTTCACGCTGTCGCGATCGGCCTCGGCGATCTCCAGTCCCAGCTCTTCGCATATCGTGAGAAGAAATTCCACCGGCGTGACGCGCGGATTCAAAATCACGGCGACATCGGCATGATGCGGCACGCGCGACAGCAGCGTGCGCACCACCGTGGTCTTACCCGTTCCGACCTCTCCGGTTAACTGGATGAAACCCCCGGACTCATTGATGCCGTACAACAGGTGCGCCAGCGCCTCGGCATGCCGTTCACTCAGGTAGAGATAGCGGGGATCCGGGGTGATGGCGAAGGGCTTTTCGCTGAGCCCAAAGAAGCTGGTGTACATGGTTGTTAGGATAATACCAACGTGCCATTAGTTTCCGCCGTAGAGGCCTGTATGGCTCCCAAGTGTCTCCTAGCCGCGCGGCAGGAGGCTGGCACGGGTCAAAAGGCCGTTTCCAAAGCGGTCGCGGATGCCGTCCACGGCCGAATCGAGCCGGGAGCCGGCATCCGGCAGCGGGTCTGAAAACAAGTCCGACTGGCTCGAGGACTGCAAATCGCTGACGCCGACGCCCAGCAGCCGCACGGCGGCACGGGGCTGCGACGCAAGCCAGGCGCGAAGCAAGGCCTCCGCAGCGGCCGACAGGATGGCCGTATCTTGAGTCGGGGGCGTGAGGGAGCGTTGGCGCGTATAGGTCGTGAAATCGCCGCGGCGAATCTTGACGCTCACCCTGCCGGCCAGGAGCTTTTGCGCGCGCAGGCGCGAGGCCGTGCGATCCGCCAAATGCACCAGCTGCGTCCGCAGTTCCGTCGCTGCCCGGATGTCCGTGTCGAAAGTCTCCTCGGCGCTGATCGACTTCTCCTCGCGGTCAGGTTCCACCGGCCGATCATCGAGTCCACTGGCGCGATCGCGCATGGCGTGGCCATGCTTGCCGAAGGCCCGCCACAACACTTCATCCGAGGCGACGCGCGCGTCGCCGAAAGTGCGGATGCCTGCCGCGAGAACCGTGGGCAAGGTCTTGCTGCCGACGCCGAACAACTTATGAATGGGCAGCGGATCCAAGATCTCGCGCAAATTTCCGGCATCGATGTGGCACATGCCATCCGGCTTGTTCAGATCCGACGCGATCTTCGCCAGCAACTTATTCGGCGCAATGCCTACGGAGGCGGTGAGTCCGGTTTGCAGGGCAATGCGTCGGCGAATCTCCGCGCCGATCGCCTCGGGCGCTCCGAGCAATTGCCGGCTGGCCGTCACGTCGAGAAACGCTTCGTCGAGGGACAATCCTTCGACCAGCGGCGTGAATTCGCGAAAAATCGCGAACACTCGTTCCGATACTTCCTGGTAACGCGCCATCCGCGGGTGCACGACAATGGCTTCCGGGCAGCGGCGCAACGCTTCGCGCATGGGCATCGCCGAGCGCACGCCGAAGCGGCGCACCGCATAGCTGGCGGCAGCGACTACGCCGCGGCCGCCGGTGCCGCCGACGACGAGCGGTTTGCCCTTGAGTGCGGGGTTATCGTGCTCCTCCACCGACGCGTAAAACGCATCCATGTCGATGTGCAGTATCGCGCGGGCCTCGTTGCGCCGCATGTGCTCACTCCACGGTGACGGTGATTTTCTTGGAATGCAGCGGCGGATCGAAAGACTGGTGCAGGTAATCGGCAAATATCAGTTCGAGGGTGTGCTTGCCCGGCGGCAATGTCAGCGAAGTCTCGGTTTGACCCTTGCCGAAATGCAATATTTTGTCCGTAGCCGGCATGGGGACGTTGAGGTTTACTTCACTCAAATCGGTGTCCACCAAAAGATGATGGTGCCCGGTGTTGTCGAATTTGATTCCCGCCGGCGCAATTCCCATGCCTTTCAATCCAAAGCTGACGGTAAAGGGACTGTGCACTTTGGCGCCATCGTGCGGCGCGATGAAATACACCTCCGCACCCGCGGGCGCGGCCAGACGGTCTGCTGCCACCCCAAAGGCCGCCAGCAAACTGATCCCCACTGCGAGAATTAGACGATTCATGCGGCTTCTCCTGGTTGAAACACACAGTTTACAGCTGCAAGGCGGCGTAGACGATTACGCCTGTAAAGGTGAGGGCGAGAAAGATGCTGTAGACGAAGAAAAGTACCACCGCCTTGAACAACGTGCCGGCCCAGCTGCGCCGGAACACCCGCCGCATTGCAAAAAGAGTGTAAATGGCCGCATACCAGCCCAGTACCGTCTGGAGGAAATCCGACAGGCCCGACATCTTCGGCCACGAGCCCGTGACGAGGATGGCGCAAACCATGACGATCGCCACCGAATAAAAGAAGGCATGCAGGTGAATGAAGAACAGCAGGTGCTCCGCGTAGCGGTGGCGCGGGCGCCAATACAGCAGCATGTGCAGGAAGGCAATCAGCGGCAGAAAAATGAACATGGCCTTCGGCGCCGTATGGATCACGACGGGCAATAGAGTTTTGCCGTTGTCACGCACGGCCTCCTGGCACGCGTGCTGGAACCGCTGGTTCCATTTCGGATCATTCGTGAACGTGATGAAATTGGCATCCTGGCAGCCGGTCACGCGGGAGTCGCTCGATGCAGCAGCCGGCGCCGACGCGTCGTCAAATTGAACGAGTTGGCCGGTGGGATGCACGAACGACGTGATCAGGAAAAATGCGATGCTCAAGATCAAGTACAGACGAAACGGCGGCAGGTAGGCGAGGCGCCGGCCGGCGACGAACTCCTGGGTAAGCATTCCCGGCTTGAACCACAGCAACTTGAGTGTGCGCCACAGCCGGGAATCCGAGTGTGTCAGCCCCTCGAGCATTTCATGTAAAAGTTCCACCGTGCTCGGCACGTGCACGTCGGCGGCCTGGCTGCAATTCACGCAGAACCGTCCGAGGAGCACCGCGTTGCAATTCCTGCAGCGCGCCGCCGGCTCGGGGAGTGCCGAGGTGTCGCGCGCGGGGGTGTCGATCGGGTTCATTATTCGGCGTCGGCGCCGATGCCCAATTCATGCGGCGCGAAGTCATCGACATTGATGATGTCCATCACCTTGGCGTCGTAGTCGCGCAGCACCGTGGCTTCGGCCTCGCCGATGATCCCGAGGTTGAGCGCTTGGGAGACCTGGCCGGGTAGATCCAGCGCGGTCACGCGGCCGGTCTTGACGCCATCGACGCGAATGCGTTTTTCCAGCGGCTCTGCCATGGTGGCCAGAATCAGCGCCTCCTGAAGCTGGCCCAGCGGATTGTGCGATTCCTGCGTCTTGTAAATGTGGGCGCTGAGGCGCTCGCGGGTTGCGCTCGGCGTCATGATGAGATCGCCGATAGCATGGCCCAATCGATCGCTGGGCGGGGAATAGCTAAGCCCGCGCGGAAAGATGAACAGGCGCATGAACAGCGCCAATGGGCGATTGGGGAAATTGCGCAGGAACAGATGCAGCTGTTCCTGCGCCTGATACAAAAGGCTGCGGCACGCCCATTCCACCAAGGGAAGGTCGGCCGGCTCCCGGCCTTGATTCTCGTGATGCTTGAGCACCATCGAAGCCAGATACATCGATGACAGCACGTCGCCCAAACGCGCGGACAGGGTCTCCTTTTTCTTCAGATAACCGCCCAGCGCCAGCATGGCAACGTCGGTCGCCAACGCAAATGACGCGCTATAACGGTTGACGTGCTGGAAGTAGCGTGCGGTCGCGCCGGTGTCGGGCACCTTGGAGTAGCGCGCCGAAGTCAGCCCGAGGACCAGCGAGCGCACTGCGTTGGAGATCGCGAATCCCACGTGGCCCGCGACGGCTGCGTCAAATTCACGTATCCCCAGCTCGCGATTCGGATTCTTCGCGGCATTCATTTCCTTCAAGACGAAGGGATGGCAGCGCACGGCACCTTGACCGAAGATGATCAGGTTGCGGGTCAGAATGTTCGCGCCCTCGACGGTGATCGCCACCGGAACGATCTGATAGCCGCGACCCAGGTAATTCTTCGGTCCCAGGCAGATTCCCTTGCCGCCGTGAATATCCATGGCGTCGTTGGCGATCATGCGGCCGATCTCGGTGGCGTGATACTTGAGCATGGCGGAGGGCACCGAAGGCTTTTCCCCGCCGTCGATCGCTCCGGCGGTCACGGAACGTGCCGCATCGATGATGTAAGTGCGCGCCGCCATTCGCGCCAGCACCTGCTCGATCCCCTCAAAGCTGCCGATCGGCGTGTTGAACTGGCGGCGGATGCGCGCATAGGCTCCCGACGCATACACCGCCGCCTGCGCACCTCCGTTTGCACTGGAGGGCAGTGAAATGCAACGGCCCACCGACAGTTGTTCGACCAGCATGCGCCAACCCTGGCCCGCGGTCGCAAAGCCGCCGATGATGGCGTCCATCGGCACGAAAACATCGTGTCCTTGAATGGGACCGTTTTGGAACGGAACATTCAAAGGAAAGTGGCGCCGTCCGATTGCGACGCCGGGCGTGTCGCGGGGAATCAGCGCGCAGGTTATTCCCAGGTCCGCTTTGTCGCCCATGAGGTGCTCAGGATCGTAGAGGCGAAATGCCAGACCGATCACGGTGGCGACCGGCGCCAGGGTGATGTAGCGTTTCGAAAAATTGAGCCGGATGCCGACTATTTCCGCGCCTTGCCACGGTCCTTTGCAGATGACCCCGGTGTCCGGGATCGATGCGGCGTCCGAACCGGCGCGTGGACCGGTGAGTGCGAAGCAAGGGATGTCATCGCCTCGCGCGAGTCGTGGCAAATAATGATTCTTCTGTGCCTCGGTGCCGTAGTGCAGCAGCAGCTCCGCGGGCCCCAGGGAATTGGGCACTGCGATGGTCGAGGATGCCGTGGCGGAGCGCGAAGCGATTTTGCTCAGCACGCAGGAATGGGCATAGGCGGAAAATTCCAGTCCGCCGTAGCGGAGCGGAATGATCATCGCAAAGAAGCCCCGGGACTTGATGAACGACCAAACGGCCGCGGGCAAATCGGCGCGCCGATGCGTGATGTCCCAGTCATCGAGCATGGCACACAGCTCTTCGCAAGGTCCGTCCAGAAACGCCTGCTCCACGGGCCGGAGCGCCGGGGCTTTCGCCGACATTAGTTTTTGCCAGTTCGGGCCGCCGGTGAACAACTCGCCGTCCCACCAGACCGTTCCAGCGTCGAGGGCCTCCCGCTCCGTCGACGACATCGCCGGCAGCAGCTTGCGGTATTTCTTCATGAACGGCCGCGTCAGCAGGCGTCTGCGCAGCGGCCGAATATTCAACAGGAACAAGATCGCGAACGGGATCGAGAGGAGGACTTTCCACCAGTCCGGAGCCGTGCCCAGCGCCCAATAAAGCGCGAGCAACAGCAGCAGCACCCCGGTGCTCAGCGCGAGACTGGCGCGCCGGTAGGCGAGAATGCAAACGGCGACCACGAACAAACCCAGCCAGCCAACAGCGATGCCGGCGTCGAGCAGCAGGTCATGCATCGGACCGCCCCTTTATTTTTAGATCAAGTCTTTGACACCGTCGCGCTCTTCCAGCAATTCGCGGTGAGTCGCCTGCATCTTTTCGCGGCTGAAGTCGTTGATGTCCAGCCCCTGAACGATGCTGTAGTCGCCGTTCTTGCAGGTAACCGGATAGGAATAAATGACCCCCTCGGGTATCCCATAGCTGCCGTCCGACGGAACACCCATGCTCACCCAATCGCCGGAGGGTGTCCCGAGCATCCAATCGTGCACATGATCAAGCGCCGCAGCCGCCGCGGAAGCTGCGGACGAAGAACCGCGCGCCTTGATCACGGCCGCGCCCCGCTGCTGCACGGTGGGAATGAAAGTGTCCTTGAACCAGCCCGGATCCACCAACGAAAGTGCAGGTTTGCCGCCGACGGTGGCGTGATGCAGATCGGGGTACTGAGTGGCCGAATGATTGCCCCAGATGATGACCTTCTTCACATCGCTCAATGCGGCGCCGGCCTTTTCCTTGAGCTGCGCGCGTCCGCGGTTGTGGTCGAGCCTGGTCATGGCGGTGAACCGGTTGCGCGGCAGGGAAGGTGCATTGCGTTGTGCGATGAGCGAATTGGTGTTGGCCGGATTGCCCACGACCAGCACCCGGACGTCGCGGCCGGCGACTGCGTCGAGCGCCTTGCCTTGCGCCGAGAATATTTTGGCGTTTTCCAACAGCAGATCTTTGCGTTCCATGCCGGGACCGCGCGGCCTGGCGCCCACCAGCATGGCGAAGTCACAGTCCTTGAATCCCACATTGGCGTCGGAAGTGGCCGTGACCTTGTTCAAGGTCGCAAACGCGCAGTCGTTCAATTCCATCACCACACCCTGGACCGCCGCACTGGCCGCGGGGATTTCCAGCAGATTCAAATTGACCGGTTGGTCGGGGCCGAGCATCTGACCGGAGGCGACGCGGAACGCCAGCGCATATCCGATGTTGCCGGCGGCGCCCGTGATGGTGATGGTGACTGGCTTCTTCATGGCGAACTCCCGCGCAAAAATCAGGAATGGTAGCCGAAATCGGGCCGCAGCGTCATTGACGGAGGTGCAGCGGTGCAAAACTCGCTGCGGTTCACGAAGGAATGTTCACTCGCTGACGGGGATGATGTAGTCAGGATAGGCGCTGCGAAAGCGGCGCATTTCGAGCTCCGCTTCGCCGTTGCGTCCGGCGCGCCGCAGCGCGGAAATATCCGCGAGCCATGCCGCCGGATTGCGCTCGCGCGGCGATGCCACAGCCGCGCGTGGCGGCTCAGCTTTGTAGACACGTACCTGCACCACGTGCGGTTTGTCGTCGGCCCTTCTCACCGCCGGGCCGACGACAATTGCCAGCACCAGCGCCACCGACAGAAGAACACTGGCGGCGAAGGCCAGCGGCGCCAGGCTTTGCGACTTGAGCGAGGGCTTGGGTTCGACCGGCTGCTGGCGGGCGGCATTCAGCACCAACCGTTCGAGCGCATGCGGGGGCACCGGCGCCGATTCACGTTGGTACTGACGCGATAAAGGGCTTGCGCCGCGCAAATATTCATCGAGCTCGTCAGGCAGGTGTTCGTCACGCATAGGTTCGCAGCCGCGGCGCTTCGGGTTCTTGCATCGGGCTCAAGGATTTTTTCAGTTTACGAATCGCGTATCGCAGCCGGCTCTTCGCCGTTTCTACGGGCACAGCCGTGACACGCGCAATCTCTTCGACGCTCAATCCCGTTTCTTCGCGCAATAAAAACGCCTCGCGTTGTTCCTGCGGCAGTGCTGCGACGGCGGCGAGCAATGCCGATTGCTGCTCGAGGAATTCAGCAACTTTGTCGGGCCGTTGGTATTCCGGAACCTCAGGCTCGAGGAACGCAGAGTCGAGGTCATGGGGAACGACGCCGCGTAGATTCAGATCGCGGCGGAAAAAATCCACCGCGCAGTTATGCGCGATGTGAAACAAAAAGGTCGCGAATTTGGCGCGTGGCTCGTAGCGTGTCCGCATAGCCACCAAGCGCGACCACACTTCTTGAAAGAGATCGGCGGCGGCCCCGGCGTTGCGCACATGGCGCAACAGGTATCGATACAAGGGGCCTTTGTATTGCGCATACAGCGCGGAAAACGCCGCGGTGTCGCCATCGCGGTAACGCAGCATCAATCCGGCGTCATCGTCCATCAAATCCATCTTCGGCAGCATACGTGGGGGCGCTGCGAGGGGCAAAAGCAAAACCCATTTGGTCGATTATTTTCGACTAATTTAGGACCTTCTTTAAAAACAATGGGTTGCAAGCCAAAAATATTTGCATCAGGTGCTTGCATGTAGTGGTGTTGTATATTACTATATCACCAAGTCACCGAAACACCGCGGTGACGGACAGAACCGAAACTTAAAGGACAGGAGACGATCATGAACACTTCAATCTCAACCAAACTCGCGGCCCTTGCTCTGGCTTTGATGTTCAACAGCGTGATCATGGGCGGCATTGCCTACTTGTTCAACGCGCAGCTCCAGGGTTCCTCGGCGGTGACCTCATTGGTGAGCACCACTGCACCCTCAGCGAACGCGGCCTGAGCAATCGGCGCCCGGCGCTCTGGTAGATTACCGTGCTATATGTCCCCTACACGCGGGGCCGGCACATCGAGCGAGAAATGGACCCGAA
>Ga0210406_10004754_pt1 | contig 14415 bp, 11 predicted proteins | sample IncBWC30MmetaG_FD_155454 | JGI IMG/M metagenome (GOLD analysis project Ga0210406, IMG submission 155454) | Forest soil microbial communities from Barre Woods Harvard Forest LTER site, Petersham, Massachusetts, United States - Inc-BW-C-30-M | ecosystem: Environmental > Terrestrial > Soil >... | reverse complement strand
GTCGAGCGCCAGCGGCCGCGTGTTCGTGTCCCATTGGTCGCGCGTGGCCTTCTCGCTCAGATCCAACTTGGCCTTGGCATAAGCGGCCACCGCAGGGAAATCCTTCTCGGCGAGGTCGCGGCCCTTGATCGTGGCGCGCAGCCAGCGGGTGGCGATGTCTTTCCCTTCCGCCGAGGCGAGCCATTCCGGCCGGGCGCCGGCCACCAAATAGCCCTGGACGTAACCGGTCGCGTCCGAGAGCTGATGCGCCTTGTCGGGACAGATTTCGAGCGTGCGCGAGCCGATCGGTTGCCAAATGAAAAACGCCGCGATCTCGCCGCCGCACAGCGCCGCCGGCAGTACCTGGGTGTCGAGATTTTTTACCGTGACCTTGCTGGCGTCCACCCCGTTCTTCTTGAGGTACTCCGAAATGAACCACGAGCCGGTCGACCCGACGCGCGTGGCGATCGTCTTGCCGATCAAATCCTGCGGCTTGCTGATCTCTTTTGCCGCGATCACGACGTAGCCTTTGGCGTCGCGCTCGATGGCGGCGATCGTGCGATAGTTGCCGTTGCTGCGGAAGAAGTACTGCACGCTCGGCAGATCCCCGGTCATGACGATGTCGCCCTGGCCGGTCTGGAAACTCTGGAAGGCGGTGGTGCCGGAGGGAAACAGCCGGTAGGTGACGTCGAGCCCTTCCGCCTTGTAGAGGCCGCGTTCGAGCGCGAGCCAGATCGAGTCGTTGTTGACCGACGGCTGCCCGAACAGCGTCATCTTCAGAGGCGTTTGCGCGCTCCCCGGCGTTGCCAACGCCGCCGCGGCGATCGCGACTGCGGCTATCATCGTCGTCTTTCCAGGCATAACGGCCCTCCGAGGTTGGCGTTGATCCGTTCCGTTTAATCGCCGCATCACGTCGCGGTGACGAACGACATGAAGCGCGCGAGCGTGCGCGCGACAAGAAAGCGGAAGATGCGGTCGAACAGGAATCCGAGCAAGCAGATCGTGAGCAGCGCGACGAAGATGCGATTTGTCTGCAACAGCATCGAGGATTTCTGCAACAGATAGCCGATGCCGGAGTCGGCGGCGAGAATCTCCGCCGGAATGATGCTCATGAACGAGGAGGCCATCGCCACCCGCATGCCGGTCACGATGTACGGGGCCGCCGACGGGATGACGACCAGGACGAAGATCTGCATCTGGTTTGCGCCGAGGCATTCGGCCGCACGCTGGCGCGCGATCGGCGCGCGCCAGACCCCCGCGATGGTATTGACGAGGACAATGAAGAACGTGCCCCAGAAGATGAGAAAGTACTTGGAAAGCTCGCCGATGCCGAACCAAATGACTGCGATAGGAATCATCGCGGTCGGCGAGAGATAGCGCATGAGCTCGATGATCGGATCGAGCAGGTCGTGCAGGAGCTGCAGGCGGCCGAGCAGCACGCCGAACACGATCGCAGCCAGCGAACCGACGACGAAGCCGACGAGCACGCGCGACATGCTGATCGATACGTCGGCCAGGATCTCGCCGCTGAGTATCATGGGAATCGCGGTGCGGATCACCTCGAGTGGCGGCGGAATGAGGAACGGATTGAAAATGAAGGTCGACAGCACCTGCCAGGAGAGGAAAGCGATCGCGATCGATCCAGCGGTCAGGAGGAAGCCCCGGCCCGGCACGGCGGCAAAGCCGCGCAATGGCGCCAGCGACGGCCGCGGCCGGCCGCCGACTTCGGCCGCCTTGCCCTTGCTGATCTCCGCCACGCTCATCCTTTCGGCCACGAGGGGACCTCAATGCGCCGCACGCTCCTCCGCGCGGGCGATGTCCGGCGCCAGCAGGCGCTCGATGTCGTTGAAGAGGCGCGCGACCGCCGGGTCGGCAAGATCGCGCGGGCGCGGCAGATCGAGGTCGATGATTTTCGAGATGATCGAGCACGGCCCGGCCGACATGATCCCGATCCGGTCGCCGAGGGTGATCGCCTCGGCGATGTCGTGGGTCACGAATACGATGGTCTTTCCGGTGCGCTGCCAGATTTCCAGCAGCACCGCATGCATGCGCCGGCGCGTGAGCGCATCGAGCGCGGCGAACGGCTCGTCCATCAACAAAACGGCGGGCTCGACCGCGAGTGCCCGGGCAATCTGCAGGCGTTGGCGCATGCCGCCCGAGAGTTGCGCCGGAAACTTGTTGCGGTGCCGATCGAGATCGACCATGCGCAGATAGGTGTCAATGATTCCCGCCCATTGCGCTTTTGGCACCTTGCGCACGCGCAATCCGAACCGGACGTTCTCCTCGACGCTGAGCCAGGGAAACAGCGCCGAGCCCGCATCCTGGAAGAACATGACGCGGTCGCGTCCGGCGCCACGAACTGGCGCGCCGCCGCAACTCACCGAGCCGGCACTCGGCCGCTCGAACCCCGCGAGCATGTTGAGCAACGTCGATTTGCCGCAGCCGGAGGGCCCGAGCAGACAGAGAATCTCGCCGTCTGCGACCTCGAGATCGACGCCATCGAGGGCGACATAGGGCTCGGGCGCCGCCGGGAAAACTTTCCGAACCTTGTCGAGCTGCAACACGCTTGCTCTCCGGTCGAGCGCAAGACCTTAACTTCGCGATGAGGCAAAACGTTAGGTTTCCCCGCGATCGGTGTCAACGAAACGCGGCATCGCGTGCGTGTCAGCCGCCAGCGCCGAACTCCTTGTCAAGGCGACAGGCTGCACATTAAATGCACGCGCATTCCATCGTCTTTCCATCCAGGAGGTTGCGTATGGCCGACGCCAAGCCGATCGCGCCGATTCGCATCGGCGGCACCGACATCCATTACGCGCAAGGCATGCGCGCCGGTCCCTGGCTGTTCTTCACCGGGCACGAGGCGAGCGATTTCGAGCGCGGCATTGCCGCGCCGGTCGCCGGCAAGCCCGGCCTGCCGCTCGACGGGCAGGCGCGCTATCGCCGCGAGGCCGATTACGTCTTGGCGCGGCTCGCCAAGCTCATTGCTGCGGAAGGAGGCGACCTGCGCCACATCGTGCGCGTCGATCAGTACTATCCGAGCGCGCTCGCGGTGAACCCCTACCAGCGCGCACGCAAGGCGTTGCTCAAGGATTACGTGCCGCCGAGCACGTCCGTGCTCATGGAGGAACTGCTGGTGGTCGGCGCCAACGTGGACCTCTCCATGTTGGCGGTGCTGCCGGGCGAGGGCCGCGAGCCGCACCCAGCGCGCCCAGGCGGCGTGCCGGTGCCGCAGCATTCCGGCTTCATTCCATCTCTGGTCTGCGGCGATTACGTGTTCGTCGCCGGGCAGATGCCCAACAACGAGGCGATGACCGCGCTCGAGCCCGCCGCCTATCGCGCGCCCAACGCGGTGTGGAACGGCACCGACATTCGCCTGCAGTCCGAGTTCATCATCGCCGGCCGGCTCAAGCCCGCGCTTGAAGCGGGCGGCAGCTCGCTCGCCAACGCCATCAAGGCGCAGGTCTACCTGACCGACATCAACGATCTGCCGGAATTCATGGACGTGTGGAATGCTCACTTCGCCGCCAACCCATGCGCGCTGACCGTGGTCGCCACCAAGGGACTCGCGCTGCTCGAATCCAAGATCGAGATCAACATCTTCGGCGTGCGCGATGGGGCAAAGATCCGCAAGGAGATCATCGAGCACAAGCCGTCGCAGGCGATGCGGCTCGGGCCTGCGGCGGTGCGCGCGGGCGAGTTCTTGTGCCTTTCCGCGCTCTATGCCGCCGACGAGAACGGCGCGCTGCCTGGCGCGCCATCCGGCCTGCGCTATCTCGGCGCGCCCGTGCAGCACCAGATGCGCGCGGTGCTCGACGCTGCCGACGCGATTGCGCGTGCCGCCGGCAGTTCGCTCGCCAACGTCGTGCGCGCGCACCATTTCGTCGGCGACCTGAACCTGGCCTATCCGGCGCTGCAGGTGTGGAACGAGCGGCTCGCGGGCGCGCCGATCCCGTTCGGAGTGGTGCGCATGCCGGCGCCGATGCCGATCCCTGGCTGCGACGTGATCGTGGACACCTGGGTTTATTGCCGTGGCAGCTGAAGCTCGTAGGGCGCAATAAGCGAGGCGCATTGCGCCATCTGGATTCGGTATGCTCCATCCTGGTTTTCACAAGGCTCTCGCCTACCTCAGCAGCGACAATGTCCGCTCGCTGCTGATGGACCTCGTGGACATCAGCAGCCCGACCGGGAACGAGATTGGCGTCGCGCAATATCTCATCGCGCGGATGCGCCGCATCGGCATGGAGACCGATCTGCCGCTCGTCGATGCAGGCCGGCCGAATGCGATCGGGCATCGGCGCGGACACGGTCATGGACTCAACCTCCTGTTCACCGGACACATGGACACGTCCTATTCCGGCGCGGAGGAGCATCTCGCCGGGGAGGGGTTTCAACCCAAGGCGATTCACCGTGACGGCTGGGTCTGGGGGCTCGGCGCCAACAACATGAAAAGCGGACTTGCCGCGGCGCTGAGCGCGATCGAGGCGATCGCCGCGGCAGGCATCGAACTCCCCGGCGATATTTCGTTCGCCGGCGTGGTCGGCGAGATCGAGAAGACCGCAGTCGAGGAATTCCAAGGCGTTGAATATTCCGGCTACGGCATCGGCACGCGCCATCTCGTCACCCACGGCGTTACCGCCGACTTCGCCCTCTTGGCCGAGCCGACCGGCCTCAAGATCGCGATCGCGAATATGGGCGTCGTCTGGCTGCGGATCACCGTGCGCGGCACCGTCGCGCATTCCGCGCTCGCCAATCGACCGAACGTGGTCAACGCGATCGCGGTGATGCACGAATTGCAGAGCGACATCGCGCAATGGGCTCGCGATTACGAAGCCAAGCATGAATACATGGGCGAGCGGGCGAACGTGACCATTGCCGCGATCCGCGGCGGGGCGCCATGGCGATTGTCGCGCAATCCGCACGAGTGCAGTCTCTACCTCGACATTCGCACCGTGCCCGGCCAGAGCATCGAGGACGTCAAGCGCGACCTGCGCCGCGTGCTGCGCACCTTCGGCGAGCGCAAACGTATCCCAGAGCCGGCGATGCACATCTATGTCACCGATCCGCCGGTGGTGCTCGACCGCGACTTTGCGGTGGTGGAGGCGCTTGGCAGGGCGCGCCAGGCCGTGACCGGCGAGGCGCCGAGCTTCATCATCCGCCGGCCCGGCGCCGATGCCGTGCATCTCACCGCCTACGGCGTGCCCTGTATCATTTTCGGCCCCGGGGGGCGCATGCATCCGGATGCAGGCGGAGCCGGCATGCACGCGTTCGGCGAGCACGTGCTGGTGGAAGATTGCGTGACCGCAGCGAAGATTTATCTGGCGCTTGCCCTCGATCTGTGCAGCCGAAACGCGCCATGATGCGCAACATGCGGGAGAAAGAAACAATGCAGTGGCTTCGCTCACCGGTCGCGGTTTTTGCCTGCCTCGTCGCGCTGTGGTCGGCGGCGCCGGCGCAGAACTATCCGAACCGGCCCATCACCTTTGTCGTGCCGTTCGCGCCGGGCGGGCTCAGCGACGTGCCCGCGCGCGTATTGGCGGCGATCATGCAGGAAAAGATGGGCGCCTCGATCGTGGTCGAGAACAAGACCGGCGCCTCGGGCGTCCTCGGTGCCACCTCCGTCTGGCGGGCAGAGCCGGACGGCTACACGCTTTTGATCAATGCGCTCGCCGACGTGCAAAATCTGCACTACATCAAGGTGCCCTATGATCCGATCACGGACTTCAGCTTGATCGGCAAGATCACCGATGGTCCGCCGCTCGTCCTCGTGGTCAACAGCAATCTTCCCTACAAATCGCTGGCGGAGCTGATCGCCGACGCCAAGGCCAATCCCAACAAGCTCAGCTTCGGCACCTCGGGAGCTGCGACCTCGCCGGCGATCGCGCTGACGCAGCTCAACCACGCCGCAGGTACGAAAATCGTGGACGTCCCGTATCGCGGCTCGGGCGAGGCTGCCAGCGCGGTTGCGACCGGCGCGGTGCAAGCGACGTTTACGTTCTTCACCTCCGCGAAGCCCCTCGTCGAGGCCGGAAAGGTGCGGGTGCTGGCGATCGCCGGCAAAGAGCGCATTCCCGCCTGGCCGGAGGTGCCGACCATACAGGAATTGGGCTACCCCAATTTCAATCACAGCGGCTTCGTCGGCCTGGCGGGCCCGCCGAAATTGTCGCCGCAGATCGTCGCTCTGCTCAACAAGGCGCTCAACCAAGCGATCAACTCCGACGCCTTCAAGGCGCGGATGGAGGCTCTCGGCATGACCATCCCCGCAGCCGAGAGCAACACGCCGGAGAATTTTGCCGCCTTCATGCGTGCCGAAAATGCGCGCCAAGCGGAGCTGGCGAGTTTGACCGGCCACGATCCAATGGCGCCGAAGCAATAAGCGAGCTAACCCTGCACAGAATAGCCGCCGTCGACGGGAATCGCCGCGCCGGTCACGAAATCCGAGGCCGCGCTCGCCAGAAAAACGGCGATGCCGGCGAGATCCTTCGGCTCACCCCAGCGGCCGGCAGGAGTACGCGCCATCACACTCTCGTTCAGGCCGGCCACCTCGCGTCGGGCTTGGCGCGTCAGCTCGGTGTCGATCCAGCCCGGCAACACCGCATTGACCTGGATGTTCTCCTTCGCCCAGGCGGTCGCGCAGGCGCGCGTGAACTGCACGATGCCACCCTTGCTCGCCGCGTAGGCGGGCGCGAAGCCGGCGCCGAAGATCGACATCATCGATCCGATATTGATGATTTTGCCGCGCCCCGCTTTCTTCAAGTGGGGATAGGCGGCATGGGTGCAGATGAACGCGCTGGTGAGATTGCTATCGATCACGGTATGCCACTCGGCGGCGCTCAGCGTATCGGGCGACTTGCGGATGTTGATGCCGGCGTTGTTGACGAGGATATCGAGGCGGCCGTGACGCGCCGCCGCCTGATCGATCAGCGCACGACAGGAGGTCTCGCTCGTCACATCGACCGCGGCGAATTCGGCTCGGCCGCCCGCGCGCGCGATGCGTTCCACAGCCGTTTCGCCTTTTTTGGCATTGCGCCCGGCCAGCACCACCATGGCGCCGGCCAAGCCGAGACCTTGCGCCATCCCGAGCCCGATGCCGCCATTGCCGCCGGTGACGATTGCGACCCGGCCCGAAAGATCGAACAGGCTCATTGCAGTCCCCCGAGACGATGAGTGGCACGCCAGTCTAGATACGGCGGCCCCTGGGCGCCGCATCGCGTGCCGCCGCTAGTCGACCTTGATATTGGCCGCACGGATGACGCGATCGTATTCGTCATGCTGCTTGCGAAGATAGGCGGCAAAATCGGCGCCGCACAGCCCGACCGGAGACATGCCCATTGCAAGCAGCTTGGCCTTGACCTCGGGGATCTGCAGGGCGGAGATGGCCCAAGCGGCAAGCTGAGCCGCGGCACCTTGCCGCGTCTTTGGCGGCGCGACAAGGCCAATCCAGGTCTCGGTTTCGAACTCGGGGAAACCGGATTCGGCGACGGTCGGCACGTCCGGTGTCTCTTCAAGCCGCGCAAGCAAAGTCGTCGCCAGCGCCCGCAGCTTGCCGGACTTCACCTGCTCGGCAACCTCCGGATAGTTGACGATCGCCGAGGTGACATGCCCTCCCAGCAGCGCATTGATCGCCGGCACATTGCCGGAAAATGGCACGAAGGTGATGTCCACGTTCGCCGCGCGCTTGAGCATTTCGAGGGCGATATGTTGCGCCGTGGCGGGACCGACGCTGGCGTTGGTCAACGCGCCGGGCTGCGCGCGTGCAGCGGCCAAATAGTCGCCCAGGGTGCGGTAAGGCGACGTGCTGTTGACGGTCACGACATGCGCGGCCCGCACCAGCACACAGATCGGCTCGAAGCTGAGCGGGTCGTAGCTGAGCTTGCGCACGATGCGGTTGATGACGAAGGAGTTCGCCGGCATCAACAGCGTGTTGCCGTCCGGCGCGGCGCGGGCAACGGCCTCGGTTCCGATCACCGAGCGGGCGCCGGGCCTGTTCTCCACGATCGCCGACACGCCTTGCGTGCGACTGATCTGATCGGCCAGCAGGCGGCCGACGATGTCCGTCGCGCCGCCCGGCGGGAACGGAATGATGATTCTGATGGTCTGCTGGGGCTGTGCCCACCCGGCTTGGCCGCCCAGCGCGAGCAGCGCGACGACGGCGAAAGCCAGCCGGAATGTGCGCATGCGCTAGACCCTCTTGCGTGCGCAATCCGAGCATCTTTGGCTCCGAGCCACAACAGGGTCAGGGGAACTTGGCCACGGCGCCACGGCTTATTTCCTTCAATTCGGTCGCCGTCGACCCAATGCCCAGGCCGACGGGCCTTGACCCGCGCGTCGCGGATCGCGAGAGTCCCCTCCTCCTCTCCGCCGGGCCGCAGGTTCCCATGAAGGTTCTATTCGTTCATCCTGGCCCATTGCTCTACACGAATGTCTTCCTTCGGCTCGAGCCGTTGGGTCTCGAGCTCGTGGCGGAAGCGGCCCGCCGCGCCAAGCACTCCGTCCGGCTCCTCGATTTGCAAGTCGAGACTCATGCCGACTACCACCGCATGCTCGCCGAATGGCAACCGGATTTCATCGCCTTTTCTTGCAACTACCTCGCCAACGTGCCGGAGATCGTCGATCTGGCGAAGGCTGCGAAATGCACTCTGCCGCGGGCTTTCATCTGCGTCGGCGGCCACAGCGCCTCCTTCACCGCCACGGCCATTCTGGAACATGGCGAGGGCGCGATCGACTGCGTGCTCAAGGGCGAAGGCGAGGTAGGCATCGTCAAGCTCCTCGAAGCCGTGGCCGGCGACCGCGGCGCAGTCGCCAAAGTGCCCGGCGCGGTCACGGCGGACGGCGAGGGCCCTCGCCCGGGGTTCGTCGAGCACCTCGACGAGATCCGACCCGGGCGCGACCTTGTGCGCAAGCGCCACAAATATTTCATCGGCGTGCTTGATCCCTGCGCGTCCATCGAATTTTCCCGCGGTTGCCCGTGGGACTGCTCGTTCTGCAGCGCCTGGACCTTCTACGGCCGCAGTTACCGGCTGCTCAGCCCGGAACGCGTGATCGACGACCTCGCCTCCATCCGGGAGCCGGGCCTTTTCATCGTCGACGACGTCGCCTTCGTGCAACAACGGCACGGCTTTGCAATCGGCGAAGCGATTGCTCGCAAGGGCATCCGCAAGAACTTCTACCTTGAGACGCGCGGCGACGTGCTGCTGCGTCACAAGGAAGTGTTCCAGTTCTGGAAGAAGATCGGCCTCACCTACATCTTTCTCGGCCTCGAGGCGATCGACGAGGATGGTTTGCGAAAGTATCGCAAACGCATTCCGCTCGGGCGGAATTTCGAGGCTCTGGAATTCGCCCGCTCGCTGGGCGTCGAGGTGGCCATCAATATCATCGCCGACCCGGACTGGGATGAGGAGCGCTTCCGCGTGGTGCGCGAGTGGTGCATGAACGTGCCGGAGGTGGTGAACATCAGCATCAATACGCCCTACCCCGGCACCGAGACGTGGCTCACCGAGCAACGCCGACTGCAAACGCGGGACTATCGCTTGTTCGACATCCAGCATGCGGTGCTGCCGACGAAGCTGCCGCTTGCGGAGTTCTATCGCGAGCTCCTGCACACTCAGCGGGTGCTCTACCGCAAGCATATGACGTGGTGGACGGCACCGGTGTTGGCCGGCGTGCTCGCCCGCAATCTGCTGCGTGGGCAAACCAACTTCATGCGCGGCATCATGAATTACAACAAGGTCTACAACGCCGAGAAGATGCTGTCGGATCATGCCCGGCCGGTCCACTACGAATTGCCGTTGCCGCCGCGCACGCCGGTTGATAGTCGGGACGCCAAAGCCTCCCAGCTCTATATTCATGCACCGCGCGGCCGCGCCGGCCGCAGCATCGACGATTCCACCGAACGCTTCGTCGAGGCGACGCGCATGGGCACTTCCACCTAAGATAAAATCGGCTGCATCGTTGCGTGCGCCGCATGCGGGGATCCGTTTCCTGCGGCGTGTACCCCGTCAGGCCTCGACGGCAACGCGAACGGCGCTTGTTCCCTGACCGCACACCAAATACCGTAAATATGCTGCACGCATAGTGGATGTCGGCTTTCCATTAAGCGCGCCTGCAGCGCTGCGTCCCGGAGGCGGGAACGTGCCCCGATGGAAACCCCTATGGCCGTCCCTGCCGGCCGCCATTCCGCACTATGGAATTGCAGTGCTGGCGGTCGCCGCAGCCGCCGGCGCCGGGCTATTAATCGACCGCTTCCTGCAAAGCGCGCCGTTTGTGTCGCTGTTTCTCTGCGCGGTCCTTCTCGCAGCCTGGCTTGGCGGCCTCGGCCCGGGTCTGTTTGCAACCGGACTCGCCATTCTGGCTTTCGATTACTTTTTCATTCCCCCGGTGCTTTCGGTGGAGTTGGGGGTTCAGGGCGGGCTGCGGCTCGCGCTTTTTGCCGTCGCTGCACTGATCGTGGTTTGGATCAGCGCGGCGCAGAGACGCACGGCGGAGTCGCTGCGCCGCGCACGCGACGATCTGCGGGCGACGGTTGCGGAGTTGCGGCGGAGCGAGACCTATTTGGCGGAAGCGCAGCGGCTCAGTAACACCGGAAGCTTCGGTTGGAAGATCGGGACTGACAAGATCATCTGGTCGAAAGAGACCTATCGGATCATGGGATTTGATGAAACCGTTCGGCCGACAATTGGTCTGCTCCTGCAACGCGTGCATCCCGACGATCGCGGATACGTACAGCGGCAGCTTGACCGCGCGGTGCGAGGCGAGGTGCACTTCGACTATGAATACCGTTTGAAGATGCCCGATGGAGAGATCAAAGACATTCACGTTCGAGCGCGTCGTCAAGGCGATGAAACGGGCGAGGAGGAACTCGTCGGTGCGCTGATGGACGTGACTGCGGCCAAGCGAGCGCAAGAGGCGTTGCAAGTCGCCCAAACCGCGCTCGCCCACGTCACGCGCGTGACCATGCTCGGAGAGATGACCACGTCGATCGCGCATGAAGTGAACCAACCGCTCGGCGCCATCGTAACCAACGCGGGAGCCAGCTTGCGGTGGCTGGGCCGCCAGCCTCCCGAGATCGAAGAGGTGCGCACCGCGATCGGGCAAATTGTCAACGACGCCCATCGCGCCAACGAGGTGATTCGCAGGATCCGCAAGTTCTCGAAGAACGTCGACCCGGAGATGATCCGCCTGGACATCAACGAGGTCGTCGAAGAGGCGGTCACGCTCCTGCGGCACGACGCGCTTCGGCATGGAGTTGCGATTCGGCTCGAATTCGCGCCGGACCTGCTCCCGGTGCGCGGGGATCGCATCCAGCTGCAACAAGTGATCGTCAATCTCCTCATCAATGGCATGGAAGCGATGGCGACCCTGCGCGAGCGGGAGCGCGTGCTCGTCGTCCGCACGCAACGCCAAGCCGATGGCGTGCTGGTGGCTATCGAAGATGCCGGCGTCGGTATCAAGCCCGAGAACGCAGACCGGTTGTTCAGCGCTTTCTACACAACCAAGCCTGATGGCCTGGGCATGGGCCTCTCGATCGTCCGCTCGATCATCGAAGCGCACGGCGGGCGGGTGTGGGCGGCGCCCAATGCCGGTCCCGGCATGACGTTTCAATTTACGCTTTCAGCGGACGGGCGACACCAGCGAGCTAGCGCACATCAGTAGACCGCTGCCTCGTTTCGCGGCAACGACGCCTGCGCCCTGCTCTTGCGTCCTCGTCAGTGCGCGGTTGCCGCAATCTGAGCGCCCTGCGCTCGCCGCTTGCGCTGATTGTGAACCCACGGCTTGCTGGATTTGCCGCGCACGGATTCCCTCGCCGCCTTGAGCACGACCGGACCTACATTCGCGAGGAACACCTTTTCGTGGGTGCGCGAGAGCATCTCGATGGCTTGCTTCAACGAGAGCCACTTCACGGCCTTGATGTCGTCCATCGGCTCGCGCATGGGTCCGCCGATGACGCGCATGTGCCAAAACTGCACGATCTTCATCCGGCCATCCACGGAATAGAGCATGGAGCCAAGGAAGCCGTGCACCGAAACCTGATGTCCGGTTTCCTCAAATACTTCTCGTTTGGCTCCGACAAGCGCGGGCTCGCCTGGATAGAGTTTTCCCTTCGGCAGCACCCATGACTTGTCCCTTCGCAATCGCACGATTGCGATGCGCGGTCTGGAGCCGTCGCGTAAGACAATCCCGCCCGCGGCCAGAATCGGCATGGCACCCTCGGTTGAATAGGCCATGTCAGTGCCAAACCGATCGAACGCCCTGGCGGTAAGTGGCCGCTCGCGCTCGCTCGCCCAAAAGGGCGAGCCACATTGCACACAGCGCCGCCGTAAGAACCCCAATGGTTACGGCTCCCCAGTCCATGACGTAGCCTCCGAATCACACGGAAAGACGCTTCTCCCTTGATGGGAGCGCCGCGCATGCTCGCTCGACTATACTTAACGCGAGGTTAACGTACTCAACCGACGGCCGCACTGGCGAGCGCGCGCGGCAGTCGTGCATTTTGCACGCGTACGGCTGCGCATCACGCAAATCACACCGTAATTTGCAGCACGCGATTTTTTATTTCGAGTGGCGCAGGAATTGCGACGGGTCCGCAGTTTGGATATGTGCCAAGGCAACGAACGGGTGTCGAATGATCAACGATGACGAGCTCAAGTGTTCGAAGTGCCAAGCGCCATAAAGTGGTGCGCATGAATTCGGACGCCAAGGGCATCCATCAATCGCTCCATTGCAAGATTTGCGGGCAGCCCCTCACCCCCACTCACGAAGGACACATCCTGAAATACTTTCTTGTTCGATGGCCGAGCGCCGCGCGCGGCTCCTGATATCTCGCGAATGCCGCAGCAGCTCATGTTTACCGAATAATTAAGATGCTGCCAGTACCAGTTACGGCATGGTCCGGCTCAGCAGAGAACCAGGCGCCGAGTGTCCGGCCTGTCGCCGCCGAATGGTGCCCATGGACCGCAAACCCATTGTCAGCACCGATTGCCTGGTCGACGTGACCTATATCTGCGAGTGGTGCGGCATGGAGACAAAGCGCGCGGTCAGAGAGCAGGCAAAACGCCCTCACGCGCTGACCGGCGGCCGAAACGATCTCTCACGTAACGTTGGCCGCTAGCAATTTTCCCGAGAGAAGGCGCACGCGGTCCAAGCCGCTTCGGGCTGACCGTGCACCGCCGGCCGGCGCGTTGCGGTCAAGCTCGGGGATCATGCGCCGCAGGCGCGCGGATGCGAAGCGAGCCGACCATTCGTTTTCGGTCCGGTTTGCGTCATTCCCGTCGGAAAGCAGGAGTGCCCTTGGGTCATGTCCGCGGTGCCTCAGAGCAGCGTTTTTCGCGGGAGCGGTGTGGTAATGTGTGCGGCCTCGCCGTCTGCCCTCCCAGTGGAGAACCGCAATGTCTCGTATCAGGATGCAGTTGTTCGCGTTCGCCTGTGCCGTGCTCCTTGTCACGCCGGCGGCGGTAACCCGCACGCACGCCCAGCAAGCGGCGATGCCGCAAGACTCTTTCCTTCTGACCGTGTTTCTCAAGCATGATCAAAGCAAGACGCTCGATCAGATCAACGAGCAACTCAAGCACCAGGATTACTACAAGAAATTTCCCCCGCCCGGGGTGGAGATCGTCTCCTGGTATGTGATGATGGGCATCGGCCAGGTTGTCACGTTGCGCGTGCCAGCCAACCGTTTGCGCGACGTCAACCGCGCGATTGAGCAAAGCGCCTGGGGTGCGTATCGCACCGAGTTTTATCCGACCTACGACTTCAAGCCGGTCGCCGAGGAACAGCGCAAAACGCAGTAGGATCGCTTGTGCGACCGCCGCGCGGGGTACGCGCTCAGTACCCCAGCGCGCATCCGTCCTTGCGCGGGTCGGAGCCGCCGATCAGAACGCCGCGTTCCCAGTCGATGCGGATCGCTTGCGCGCCGCCCCATGGGCGTGGCGCGAGCTCCACCTCGTGCCCGCGCGCGCCAAGCCCCTCGACGCTCGTTCGCGGCAGTCCTCGCTCGACCACGCTCGTTTCCTCCACGAAGAACGCACGCGGCCCGTCGATCGCCGCCTGCACGTCCATGCCATAGTCGATGACGTTGGTGACGATCTGCGCGTGTCCCATGGGCTGGTAATGCGCGCCCATCACGCCGAACGCGAGCTCGCATCGCCCGCCACGGAAGCCGAGCGCCGGGATGATGGTATGCATCGGCCGTTTGTTCGGACCGAAGGCATTGGGATGGCCAGGATCGAGCACGAAACATGCGCCGCGGTCGGTCAGCGTGATGCCGGTCTCTTGCGTGCAGATGCCTGCGCCAAAATTGGAAAAGAGCGTGTTGATCAGCGAGACCGCCATGCGGTCGCGATCGACCACCGTTACAAAGACGGTGTCGCTGTCGGGCTGCGGCGGCGCGCTCGGCATGGGCTCGCGCCGCGCCGGGTCGATGCCGCGGACGAGTTCGGCCGC